>Ga0209083_1000144_pt1 | contig 109467 bp, 88 predicted proteins | sample AM7aDNAmetaG_FD_184132 | JGI IMG/M metagenome (GOLD analysis project Ga0209083, IMG submission 184132) | Freshwater microbial communities from Finland to study Microbial Dark Matter (Phase II) - AM7a DNA metaG (SPAdes) (version 3) | ecosystem: Environmental > Aquatic > Freshwater > Lake ...
AGCGACTCGGCGGTAGGGTCCGAGCGATAAAGTCACTGGCGATGAGAATCGGCCGCTCAAAGACGGTCCCGGCCGCATCGGGGCGAGATCATATTGTGTTGGGCTGCCACCTAAATCGACAGGCCCTTACATCGGGGGCTATTTGACAAGTGAATATCCAAGACTCCGACCCGACGAGGACCAAGATGGGCAGCGATCTTGAGCATCTTCCTCATTCCGTGATCTACCTCACCAACCGCTCCGAAGTGCGCACGCGAACTTGAGCACCTTCCCCGCGCGTGACCTCTGATGCCTGACTTCAGTCCTCTGACCTCTCAACCTATCCTGCGCACCTTTGCCGTATCGGTGATATGCCTCACACCGCACCCAAAGATGCGCACGCCAACCTGCGCACCTTTGTTTCCGCTATCCGCAATCCGCTTGAAGTTTATCCCGATTGCATATCGGGGCTATTCCTTGGAGTTATCCACAATCGCCCCGAACCTGCGCACCTCCTCCCCCGAATTCCACCTAACCACTGGTATCCACAGCACTTGCGATATAGGGGGTATCCCACCCGAGAACCTGCGCACCTCCTACTTATCCACAATCGCCCCGAAAGCATTGTCACGCCCGGATGCTTCAGAATAGCTTGAGCTTGGGTAGCAGGTTGCTCTGGCCCATCAGGAACTCATTGATGCTGCGGGCGGCCTGACGGCCTTCGCTGATGGCCCAGACGACAAGCGACTGGCCGCGACGCATGTCGCCGGCGGCGAAGACGCCTGGGACGGTTGTCATATAGTTTTCGTCGACCTGGACGTTGCCGCGCTGATCGAGCTTGACGCCGAACTGTTCGAGCATGCCCTTCTTCTCCGGGCCGACGAAGCCCATGGCCAGCAGGCAGAGGTCGCAGGGAATCTCGAATTCGGAGTTGGCGATTTCTTTCATCGTCGGCCGGCCGTCGGGACCTTTGACCCATTCAAGCTTCACACCGTGGAGTTTCTTGACGATGCCGTTTTCGCCGGTGAAAGCCTTCGTGTTGATCGACCACTCGCGAATCTCATCCTTCTTCATCAGGGCGCCAGCTTCTTCCTGGCTGGTGGAGGTCCGCAGGATCATGGGCCAATAGGGCCAGGGCATATCGATGGTGCGGTCGATAGGGGGCTTAGGCAGCAGTTCGAACTGGACGACGCTCTTGGCGCCCAGGCGCACCGAGGTGCCGACGCAATCGGAGCCGGTGTCGCCGCCGCCGATGACGACGACGTGCTTGTCCTTGGCGTCGATGATATCAACGCTGTCGCCGAGGAACTGTCGCGTGGCCAGCGGGAGGTAGTCCATGGCGAAATGGACACCCTTGAGGTCGCGGCCAGGGACGGCCAGATCACGTGCGGCGGTGGCGCCGCCCGTGAGACAGATGGCGTCGAATTCTCTCTGGAGATCGTCGACCTTGACGTTGTCGCCGACGTTGGCCTTGGTGATGAACTTCACGCCCTCGGCATCCAGCAGCTTGATGCGGCGATCGACGATCCACTTTTCGAGCTTGAAGTTTGGGATGCCGTAGGTGAGCAGGCCGCCGATACGGTCGGCACGTTCAAAGACGGTGACGGAGTGGCCGGCCTTGTTGAGCTGCGAAGCCGCGGCAAGGCCCGCAGGGCCAGAGCCGACGATGGCAATTTTCTTGCCCGTGCGCTGCTGCGGCGGGTTGGGCTTGATCAGGCCGGTTTTGAAGGCTTGATCGATGATGTTCCACTCAATCAGCTTGATGGTGACGGGGGTCTTCCAGATGTTCAGGGTGCAAGACTCTTCGCAGGGAGAAGGGCAGACCAGGCCGGTGAATTCGGGGAAGTCATTGGTCTTGAGGAGCAACTCCAAGGCATCCTGCATGCGTCCTTTGTAGACGCGATCGTTCCATTCGGGGATGAGGTTGCCCAGCGGACAGCCGCTGTGGCAGTAGGGGATCCCACAATCCATGCACCGGGCGCCCTGAGTCTTGAGCTTGTCCTGGGGCATGTCGGTGTAGATCTCTTTGTAGTCCAGCACGCGCAGGTCAACCGGCCGGCGTGCCGGCGTCTCGCGGACGAATTCTTTGAATCCAGTAGGTTTACCCATTGATGAACTCGACTAATGATGAAGCTCTCGCTCCCTGGCAAGCACGCTCCACGCCACGGACAAAGCCGCACAATCATACATGAAACGCCGGGTGAGGGCCAAGGTGCGCGCCTGGTTTACGCAACGAGAAGGTCTGGTGAGTCAAATCACATAGGTGGCAAGCGTGCTCATGGCAGGGCGGACGCGTCAGTGCCTGAGATTCCTTGCACTTCTTGCTCAACGCTGCCTCACCACCGCCACCCCTTCGCCGCCTCCGCCAGCGCCCGCAGATTCTCCGCGGGCACCCGCTTCGGATCAAACGTGCATCCTGGCGCCACAATCATCGGTCGATCTCCCGCCTGCAGCAGCGCATCTTCGACCTCATCCCGCACATCCTGCTCCGAGCCATCACACAACGTCCGCAGGTTGTCCACGCCCGCACACATCGTCGGCTTCATCCAGCCCGCCACCTCGCGAATGCTCGGCCCTGCCATCCGATCCGCCCAGTTCAACGCTGCCACCGGATAGTCATTGAACTCCCGCAGTTCCCGCGCCGTCCCGCAAACATGCAGGATATTCAGTTCCGCCGCCCTGGCCCCATCCAGAATTCGCAGATCGGCCGGCCGCACCAGCCGGCCATACAGACCCGCCTCCGCCTCCGTCGGCTCCACCCAATCCTGCCGCACCGACAGGTAGATTCCATCCGCCCCGGCCGTGGTGCATCGCCAGGCGAAATTCGCCAGGCTTGCCGCAATCACGTTCACCGCCCGCGCCACGGCTTGCTCATCGCGGGTCAGCGCATCGCGAATCCATTGACTGGGGCCATCCGCCACCTCGCCCATCACCGGCGGCAAGTGCTCCTTTGGCGGCTCGATCAGGTTTCGCAATACCGCCCATGCATTGAAGATCGTCGTACACAGCAGCACCTCGCCCCCAACCCTCTCGCGCAATCTGGTAATCAGTTCAATCTGCCGCCCAAATCCACCCTCATCTCCCCGCAACTCCGCCAGCCCGCCCAGGTCCGCCACGCTGCGGATCGGCCGCTCGTGCGGATACGGGTTGTCATTCATGACCTTTACGAAATCCATCCCATACGCAGAGAGTTGGTCCAAATGAGCCTGCACCGCCGCCGGCCCCGCCACCTGCTCCGTGGGAAAGTGATACCAGAAGCTAAAGGCCGGCCGATCCGGCCGCCTCCCTGCCAGAGTACTGCGCACACGCTGCTTACTCGTCATATCAATAACCTCCCTCCCACACCACCGTCCGGTCTGCCCCCGCCCCGTATCAACCATTGTACGCTGCCTTGCACCGGTCCCGACAATCCGTGATGAGCGACTCACCGACCAACGTACTCTTGACTGCGGAGCCTGCTCACATACGCTGCCCCTATGGCCCACGAACAGCTTGCCATTCCCCTGAATCCCACTGGTATCTGGTATCACGGCTCAGATAAGCATTTGAGCGTTCTGTACAAGGGCACGACGATTACCCAAATCCGTGGACTGGCGGAAGTCTTCTCGCATCAGCCAACCACAGTCGTCTTCACTGATAATGGCCGGCTCTACCACAACGGGTTGGCGGCAGGTCTCCTGTATCGCATCATCGAGCCAATCGCTGAGATCGACATCGAACCGCACCCAAGGACCAGCATGCCGCAAGGCTGGGAATGGCTGATACGTCGCCCGCTGAGGATAGATCTTATCGGCAGCGTCACAGTTGATCCCGCGCAGCAGATTACGGCGGAATTGCTTAGGGAGTGGGGCATGACGCAGTGCAGTAAGGTGTGACCAGCAGGCTCATACATTGGCCTATTCCTCAATCTCCACATCCGCCTTCCCAATCCCCATCCAATGTACCATCCCCATCCACCCCAGGACCGGAATCCATCCCAAAACCAGTGGCCATGGGCTTGCGAGGTGCGCCTCCGTCGTCGCGATTACCAGCATGCACAGCATGATCCCCATCGCATTAATGGTGAACTGTCCCGCCAATGTACGCAGGCTGTGTCGCATCTCGTAACTCGTGAAAACCCCCGCATACGGGAACGTGCCTACCGCCCCGGCCAGAAACCGCGTGGCATTGTAGATCGCCATCGCAATGCCAAATATCAACGGTGCCTTGACCCACCACGGAGTCCGGCCGCGATGGTCCGGCTGCATCTCCGGCCGGTAAAACCGCAAGTTCGCCAACCATCCCACCACGCCAATCCCCGCTACATACCAGATCGACACGCCCACAATCGGCCGCAACAGCATGCCACTGACGAAGTACCCACCCGCCGACACGACAATCGCGATCATCAGTGGCACACGCAGCTTGATATGCAGGGCATACACAGCCCAGTTATATCCCACCACCAGGATCAGGCCCGTCAGGTACGTTGCGTTCATCGGCAGCCGCGTCGCCAAATATGCACACGTGAACGGCACCGGCAGAGAATAGATCAGCGCCTTGAGCCGCGAGGATCGCACATACGCAATGGCAATCACAAACACGGTCAGCACCAGCGCAGACGGTATCGTCTGCTGCAGTTGTTCGATCAACCATTGCCCAACCATCGACATCGGCAGGGCTCCCTTCACCGCCGAAATGGCCGGTATCCGCGCAGCAGCGCCGCTTCATCATCGGCGCTGTACTGCTTGTGCAGCTTCAGGCTTTCGCGCAAACGGCGCAGCCCTTCACCGGTGCCCCAGTTGTTGCGGACCCCATCCACATCAACGAGCAGTGGCATCGGGCCGGTGGAATCGTCAAGTTGCACCATCCAGTTGGTGCTCTTGGCATCCCAGTGGTAGAGCCTCACCGCTTCCATCCGCCGCAGTATCGCGCCCACGCGGTGGAACAGTGTGCATCTCTGCTCGCCCGTCAATTCGTCCAGGTGGATCGTCGCCAGCGATGGACCGCGAATCTTCTCAAACACGATCAGCGCATCGGTCACATACCCAAGCGATCGTCGCTCAAGCAGCAGCAGCGGCCAGGCGCAAGGGATACCGCGATAGATCAGCCGCCAGCTCTTCCACCACGCTCGCCGGGCGCGCGAACCCCGGCCGATCTCGTTGAGATACCGATACCAGTAACGTCGCCGCGGGCGTTTGACGACTACCTCCATCGGCCGCCCGCCAACAACGATCTGCCCGTCCAGCACCTCGCCGCTGCCCCCGCTCTTGAGCACCTTAAGCTGCCCGGACTCGATCTTCACCAGAAGCTCCGAGCATGCGTGCTCCCAGCCATGGCGGTCCAAAGTCTGCTGGCTGGCGCGCGACCAGCGCCGCGGTGAGGGGAACTGCTTGAAGCAGACCCCGCGCCACCCGCCAGATGCGACCGACTCGAACCAGCGGTTGCCGCCATAGATCTTTGACATCAGCTTGCGATAGACCCGGCGGCCCAAAGTATTGCGCCCGGGCATCCGCCCGCCCGGCCCAAGGATGTTCCATCCACGCTGCAGATCGGCACGGGTAGCAGACCCTTGAGCGCTATTGGCCAGCGACAGCACATCGCGCATGTGCACGCCGCCCCGATGGATGGGATATGCATCGATCAGAAAGACCTTGCCATCGCGCACAAGAAAATTGCCCAAATGCAGATCACTATGCCCCAACTCCGCCCGGCCGAGCTTCTGGACGATATCGATCACCTGGATGACCAGGCTGCGATGATTAGGAACGGGCGTGCCTGCAAGATGATGCTTGAGCATGATCTCATGGATACTTTCCGCCGGCTCGATAGCCTCGATGATGACCGCATCGCCGCGCTGGCCGTTGATGCTCAGCCCCATCAACACACTCTGGGCGCGACATGCAGGGATTTGCGCCTTCTGCAGCCACTGCAGCCGCGTGAACTCGCGCATCGCCGAACTGCCGCGCACCAGCTTGCGCCAACGGTTCGGAGCATGTGGGTAGAACTTGAGATAGAACGCCTCTTCGCCCACCTGAACGCGCCAGACTTTTCGGTACGGGTAATCCTTTACGATCCGCCCGTAACGTGGCAGGTCCCTCAGCACGGATTCCAGCAGTTCTGCGGTCATGCTGCGGCACCTTCGGCAAACAGCAGACTGCCAATGCGAACGATCGTCGCTCCCTCTTCAATCGCAATCTCAAAGTCGCTGGTCATGCCCATGCTCATATGCACAAAACCGTCGCCAACCCCTCCTGCAGCACGGATCTGCCCAAAGAGTTCGCGCGTGCGGCCGAACGCCTGGCGGATGCGACCGATATCATCGGTCAGCGGCGCCATGGTCATCAGCCCACAAAGCTCGATGGCGGGAAGGCGAGCAATCTGTTCCGCCGCCGCGGCCGCCTCTTCCAGAGTGAATCCGTACTTCTGTGGCTCCTGCCCAGCGTTGATCTCCATGAGAATGGGCATGGTTCGACCAAGGCTCATCGCCGTCGTCGAGATCTCTTGAGCCAGGCGCAGGCTGTCGACGCTCTGTACCATCTGCACCATCGGAAGCACCTGTTTGACCTTGTTCCGCTGCAGGTGGCCGATCATGTGCCAGCGGACCGCAGACGCCTCGACGCCGGCCGCGGTCGCCTGAACCGCAAACTCCCGCCGATGCGTCTCAAGAGTCTGCACGCGGTTCTCACCCAATTGCACAACCCCCAACCGCGCGATCTCGACCATTTGATGCACCGAAGCGAGTTTCGTGACCGCAACAAGGGTGATTGCGGCAGGATCGCGCCCCGCCCGGGCACATGCTTGAGCGATGCGAGCCGTTGTCAGGCTGTATTGGGCGGCTAGAGCAGGTTTCCAACTCACGTCTACATCCTCACTTATGGCTGATAGAGCCATACAGTGCTTAAGTATCGGCTACCGCCTGCAAATTGTACAAGATCGCTTCTTCATGTGTAATCAGGCTCGCACATACATATGAAATCATGACGAATTCTCTAACGGCTGGGCTCGGTTATCGTATTATATAGGAGTCCAGCTTGGGCAAGGCATGAGGCAACGGGCTGTAGCCGAGGACCTGAGTTGGGAGCATGACCTGAGAGCTTCAGGCTGCGTCGAGGGCGACGCACTGGCTTCGGGTGGCCGGGAGGATAGTTCTTTCGGCTGACACTTCGTTTGGCAATGAATGCCATCTCCAGTCGGTGCGCTGACGCACCGTTTTCCTAGTCGAACAGCATTCCCCTTTCGCTTGCTCACCCGGAATTTGCATTGCCGCCTGTGCAGGAAGCATCTGGGAATGGTCTCCCGCGCCGGCGCACATCCGCCAATGCGGGAATCTGTTCAGGTCATCCGGTTTCGCGGCCAGACAAGCCGCACAACCAGGCAGTCCTGTGGAGACTTCCATGCGTACAGAGCAGACTATTTACGAAACCCTGACAACCGACCTGGCGGAATTCGCCCCGAACCGCCGGTTTGGCATTGCCGGCAAACCCATCCCGGCAACAGAGGTCTATCGGCGTGTGGTAAGCACGCTGTTGCGAAATGGGATCCGCACCGAAAGGTGGATTCTCATCAACGAACGTGAGCATACCGTTACGTTCGTGACGACTTATAACGGCGTGGCGGGAACGCACTACGACGTCACGAAGAATACCCAGTGGCTAAGCTGGGATGCGCTACGTCCTCGCCTGGAAGAATACCACTTCGTGCCGACGGGTGAATGCCCCGTGGCGCTGCCGGCATCAAGACTTTCGGCCTCAGTGAGCGACAACCGGCACCAGCAGCACTAGGCTCCGACTCAAAGTGCAGGAGAACGCCCGCGGGTCGCGCATGAGGGCTGGCCCGCGGGCGAACGTTTACCCCAACGACATCGCTGCCGGTGAAGTTTGAGCCCAACCAGGCCATCCTCGCCATCCTTGACCCTCTTCGGTCTCCCCTTATCATCCGCCTCGTGCAACAGATGCAGCCTTCTTCGCGGAAAACGATCTCACAAACCTTTGCCGCCTTGCGCACGTCCGGCCAGATCGGCCTGATGCCCTTCATCCCGGCCGGCTACCCCGACCTGACCACTACCACCGCAATCCTGCCCGAGTTGGAGAAAGCAGGGGCGTCACTCATCGAGATCGGATTCCCTTTCTCAGACCCCATAGCCGATGGCCCCACCATCCAAGCGGCCTTCACCTACGCCCTGGCCAGGAAAGTACGTGTTAAGGATGTGCTGGCGGCCGTGGCTCAGGCCCGCAAGTCGATGACCATCCCGATGGTCGCCATGCTCAGCTACAGCATCGTCTTCCGCTATGGACAGGAACGCTTCTTTACGGAGTTGCGCACCAGCGGCTTTGATGGAATCATCATTCCCGACCTGCCGCCACCCGAAGCGCAGAGCGTCTGCGCCAAGGTCCGCGCTGCCGGACTGGACACAGTCTTGCTTGTCTCTCCCACCACCACGGCCCAACGCCGCAAAGAGATCGCCGACCTCTGCTCGGGATTCGTTTATTACATGTCGCTTTCCGGCATCACCGGCGAACGTGCCGAACTGCCGGCCGACATCACCACGAATGTGCGCGATCTCAAATCCCTGACCCCAATCCCCGTATGCGTCGGCTTTGGCATCTCCAAGCCTCAACACGTCGCCCAGCTCCGACACATTGCCGACGGCGCGATTGTCGGCAGCGCCTTCGTAAGAAAGATCACCGAGCACATGAACGAATCGCCCGCGCAGATCGCCCAGGCTGCTTCAGCCTACTGCCGCGAGTTGCTGAGTCGCTAGGACCTAAACGGCCCGCCTAATGAGTGTCCGCACCATTGCCTGTGGCCGCCGAACCTCGGAGTGGTTCTCGTCATCGCCGACCACTGCCATGCGCGGCACCATCTTCTCCCATAACACGAAATCCTGTCCATACCAATGATTGTGCAGCGTGCACAGTGGCTGGAATCCAAGGCTGCACAAAAGCTTCGCCGAGCCGGTATTGGCGATGTGCGTATCGCACCAGAGCTTGTGGCTGCCGCGTCGGCGCGCTGAGGCAATCAGCTTTTCCAGCAATTGCCGCCCGATCCCGTGCTGCCGCCAAGCCGGGTCAACGCCATACCACTCCAAGAGCAACAGGCCGTCATCCCGTCCATTCACACAAAAACCCACGACCTTCCGCCCGGCCGCCGCCACCAGCACCGCATCGGGATCAACTGCGATGCGTTCCTTCAGTTCCGCAGCAGAATACTTCGCCACCTCGCTCTTCTTGGCCTTGTCGTTGTAGATCGAACATCCCTGGATGACCCGCTTCATCAGCCGGCCGACCGCCAGTCCTTCACTTGGGCGCATCCGACGAATTTGGATTGTCTGGTGCATAGGTTGAAAAGGGCCTCGCTCAGGTCGGCGGCATCCGCCACCGCAAGAGAAGACCCGTCCCCACAAACATCGGCCGACTCATCCTCACCGCTATGACGCGCCTGACCAATTCGAGGCGGCTCCATCCACCCCACACACAAACAGATCAGGCGTCGTTGGCCGCTGTACGCGGGAACAGCCCTGATTCTCCCCTCGCCCACGCCCGTTTCAAGACGACAAATTGGCGGACATTTACCAAACATTAACCCAATTCTAAAGAAGCGCAACTATGCTCATAACTGGTTCTCATAGCATGCATTGCGCACGATCGCCGTTAAACACGGTGTGAGTTTGACAACAGAATAGGCACCCAGCAGAGCGGCGCGCAGAGATCTCCAGCTTCTTCGCCGCCTCCAACGGAGTTCCCCTCCCCGCGTCCCCGCGTCTCCGTGTCTCCCCCTCTCCCCTCCGTGCCTTCCTCCCTCACACCACCTCCCACATCGCCGGCCGTTGCCCGGCCTTGCTCCATGTCCCGCCGGCATACACCACCACATCCGCCAATGGCGCCACAGTAACCTTCAGGACCCCCACATCGTTTAGCACATGCACCACAGGTTCCCCGCCATCCCACACATTCACGAGCGACACGCTGCCCACGCTGGGAGCGGAGATATGACTATCCACCACATACGCAGGCGAAGAGCTTCGCTTGGGCTGCTTCAGCCCCGTTATCGTCAGTTTGCCTAGCGTCGCTCCCGTATTCGTAAAGTCATCATGCCCGGCGAAGCGCCCCTCAAAGCTCGTATCCACACCCACCAGAACCGAACTATGCGCCATCGCCGCCGCGCTAAACTTCGCAATCGAACCGGTGGTCACAATCCGGCTGCCCGTAACCCAGCCGCCCACCGTAATGGAAGACACCGCCAATCCCTGCACGCAGATATCCGCATCGCTGATCTGCCGCAGCGTCAGCGACACCGATGCCTTCCCCGCAGACCGTCCCAGGCTGTTAAGCAGCACCTCACCGCTCAGTACCACGCTCTTGGCGCTGATGCTCTTAATGAGCCCATCACTGGTGATGTCGCCTATCTGAAACAGCCCATCACCATTCCTCCCTTTCTTCACGCTGATGCTCAGCACGCTGGTGGCCGTCGTATCAATCAACCCCACCTGGTTCCCCCAGAAGCTGCCCATCCCGCCGCCGCTGAGTTTGAACGTCACCACATCGCCATCGCCATCGGCGATGCTCAGGTTCTTGTTCGACCGGCCGTCCACACGCCCAAACTCAAACACCGCCACACCCGGGATCCCCAACTGCTTCTCCACGCTCAGGCCCCCGGAATCCGCGGCCCGTATGCGCACGGCATAGTCACGCCCCGGAACGTAGTTGAACGTGATCGCTGTCACCAGGCGGTTGCCAACGATCCTGAAGCTGGCGTTGTCATCATCGCCAGGGCCACTGACCAGGGCATAGGTAATGCTGTCTGTCCCATCGGCACATGTCGCCGATAATCTGCCCACCGTCGTACCCACGGGCTGACCCTCGGGAACTCCCGACCCCGACAGCGCCAGATCCAATGGCGCCTCATTGACATTGATGACGCTGATCGTGAACTCCTTTTCGATGAATACCGTCAATCCGTCGGTGGCGCGGATTCGGATGTTATAGCTGTTGCGCACCTCGTAATTGAACGAGATGTTTGCCACAAGCTGGTTATTCACGATCGCAAAGGTGGCGTTGTCCGCGTTGTCCGTGCTGCCCGCGCGCGGCACCAGCGTATAGACCAGGGCGCTCTGGGCCTCGGGATTGCTGTTCAAAAGATCGCCCACCACCGTGCCGGCCGGTTCATTCTCCGGCACACTGGTATTGGACAGCGTAAACCCGATCGTGCTCTCGTCGATATCGGTAATGTTGATAGTAACCGTCGCCTGGCAGCTCAGATTGGGAAAGCCATTATCGGTGACCTCTACGCTCAGGACATACACCCGTGGCATAGTCTCATAGTCCAGGTATTCCGCTTTCACCACCGAGATCAGGCCCGTTGCCGGATTGATCGCAAAGACCCCATTGGGATCTCCCCCCAGGATGGCAAAACGAAGCACATCGTGATCTGGATCATGAGCCTGCACGACATCTACCGGGGCGCCCACCGCACGATGCTCTTGGACGTAAAAGACCTGATCCGCGATGACCGGCGGGCGATTCGGCGCTTTTACCGTGATGCTTACCATTCCCGGGTCCGAAACTGCCGGGCCATCACTCGCCCGGAATGTGAAGCTGTCCGATCCCACGTAACCAGCATCGGACATATACGTGAAACTGCCGTCGGCCTGCAGCACCAGTTCCCCATGCTCCGGCTGCGTGCTGACGCTATAGGCGGGGATGTGATAATCGGCATTCGTAGCCGTGACAGCGCCAATGCCCATGACGCCATCATTCACATTGATACTCTGGTCCGTCGCCACAGGCACACTGTGCCACGTCACTGTAGCGGTCCTGGTCACCGCACCGATGCTGGCGATCACCGTATCGGGCCCAAATGTCGTTCCCGTATATGCAAAGACAGCGCGCCCGGCTGCACCGGAGACTCGATACACACTGCTCGCCGGGTTGGTGCCCGTGATGCTGAAGCGTACCGGTGCGCCCACAACAGGCTGCCCCGCTGCGTCCACTACCACCGCCGTCATCTGTTGAGTTTGTCCGACCACCTTCTCTGCTGTCGGTGGTTGAAGGACCATGTCCGCAACCGGCGTGCCCGGGCCAAACCACTGGCCCCCGACCCAGCCATAAGAATCGTACCAGCCCCACCCGTAGAGCATCATCCCCACCGGTGCACTGCCGCTGACAGTATGCGTACCGGCACTAACGGACTGCCTTGCTGCCACATAACCACTGCTGCCGATGGGTGTAAACGCGGAACTGGAAATCGCACTTCCATCCAGAAGCACCGTCGTACCGGCCGCGGTCCAGACATTGATGTAGTGCGAGGTGAATCCGCTTGCCGGCGTGCACAGCGTGTAATCCGTCAAAGATGACTCCACCGGCGGAATAATCGCCATAAATGGATCACCAACGTCTTTGCCGGATCCTTCGAACATCGCGCTATTTGCATACTGCGCCACGGTGGCGGGCTTGCTGGTACTGATATCCTGGGCTTTAGTGCCAACCCACTCGTAGTACTGACCACCCGACAGCGTCGCCACCAGCGTGTCATTGACCTCCACGTTTGTGCCATCCTCCGCGGCCAGAACGCGGAACGTGTCGCCCCTAAGTCGTCCGCCCAGGGGCACGGTAATGAAATGATCCCCCCAGGCATCGATCGGAACAAGCTGCTCCACCAGGTGATCGGCAGCATCGTATGTGAGTGGCACATCGGTTACAGCGTTGCCGCTGAAGACCGCAACCGGCCGGTCCGCCGTGATCCATGAACCGGTCAGGTCACCGTCGGCTCCGGCATTCTTGGATTGCAGTTGATAGACTTCGCCTCGCTTCAGCGTCACCACATAGGGAATCCCTGCCGGATGAGTACCTGCATTCACGCTGGGCGTGATGGTGACGTTCGTCCCATCCGCGGTGGCGACCACCGCAAGCTGGCTGCCAAAAGAGCCATCGAAAAAAGGAGCGTACGCAATGGCCATATAGGAGCTGCCCAGTACGTCCACCGGCAGAGCCGTGAACCCGTCTGTGGATTGGGGTTGGGAACTCAGGCCATAGACCGCGATCTCCTGATCCGAGGTAACATGAATACCCACCTCGGAGATGCCATCATCGCTGCTGGCATATGCATCGCTCGGCACATCCACCGTCGTAATCACTCCCGGATTGACAATGCAGTCCTGCCTCCATCCCATGCCAGGGATCTCCACCGTGACCTGGGCCTGCTGCCCCGAAGAGAGAAACAGCGACTCGACCAGCGGATGTTTGGGAGGATTCTCCTGGAACGCCAGCCAGAACTCCGTGCCCATCGTGTCCGCGTCCAGCAGCCGCCGAGCCTCCAACTCCTCCACCCTCGCAGCCAACCCACCCTCCGTCCCCTCCGCCCGCTTCCGCCGCATCGCCCTCACCGACCTGCCAACCCGACGCCCGAACTCCTTCCACTGTGTCATGGCATACTCCTGTTACATCCCAGTGGCCCGATACGCTTCCCACCCCCATATCCTACCCCGCCGACCACTACCCCACAATCAAAAACATGCAACTGCTATCGCAGCACATAGCACCATTGGGGGTATGCCCGCCAACAACCTGCGCACCTGCTACTTATCCACAATGCCTAGACATTGAACAGGAAGTGACACACATCCCCATCCTTCACCACATAGCTCTTGCCCTCAACCCGCATCTTCCCATGCTGCTTGATCGCCGTCTCCGTCTTGTACTGCACCAGGTCCTCAATCGTATAGACCTCGGCACGGATGAACCCGCGCTCAAAGTCGCTGTGAATCGAACCGGCCGCCTGCGGCGCCGTCGCCCCGATCGGAATCGTCCAGGCCTTGTTTTCCACCCCGCCGGCCGTAAAGAAACTGTGCAGTCCCAGCAGCTTGTACGCCTCCCGCGCCAACAGCGCCAGCGCCGGCTCCGTTAACCCCATCCCCGCCAGCATGTCCGCCCGGTCCGACTCCGGCAACTCGGCGATCTCCGCCTCCAGTTTGCCGCATACCACCGCCACCGGCGCACCTTCCTGGGCCGCCCGCTCGCGCAGCTTCTTCACCCGCTCACTCGTGCCCTGCGTGTCATCTTCGCCCACATTGGCAACAAACATCGTCTTTTTCGCCGTAATCAGCCCCATACTCTTAACGTGCTTCTTCTCTTCCGGCGTCAGTTGCACCTCGCGCACCGGCCGGCCATCGTTGAGCTTATCGAACGCCTTCTGCAGCAGCGCTGCCCGCTGGATGGCATCCTTGTCGCCGGTCTTGGCGTAACGCTGCGCCTTGTCCAGCGATGCTGCCACGGTTTCCAGGTCCGCCAGGATCAGCTCGGTTTCCACCGTATCCACATCGCGCACCGGATCGATGGTATCCTCGACATGCGGCACCTCATCGCTGTCAAAGCAGCGCACCACATGCAGGATCGCATCCATATCGCGGATATGCGAAAGGAACTTGTTTCCCAACCCTTGCCCCTCGCTCGCCCCGCGGACCAGCCCCGCGACATCGACCACCTGGATGGTCGCCGGAACGACGCGATCCGAGGGAATGTACTGCGTGATCACCTTCAGCCGCCCATCCGGAACCTTAGCCACGCCGATATTCGGCTTGGTGTTGGCGCGCGTATAATTAGTGGCCTCCGCGCCTGCGGCGGTCAAGGCGTTGAAGATGGTGCTCTTGCCGACCAGCGGCAACCCGACGATTCCAACCTGCAATGGCATAAGCCAGCCACTATACGCGCCCGGCACAGTGGTACAACCACAGTAATCTGCCGAACGCACCAACATTGTCGCCATTGCCGTGGTATGTCTCAGTAAGGAATACTTCTGTAATGGCTGTAGCGCTTGTCGATATTACAGGTGATCTCTTGGTATACTGATTCAGGAGACAGCGCATGTCTGACACGGTCCAAAGCACGCGGATGGCGGTTCGCGGATTTCGCCGCATTGGCCGGCTGCTCGTCGGCGCCGACCAGATGGCCAATCCCTGGGCGGTCGCCCATCGCGTTCGTTCGCACCTGTCTGACCCGTCCGCCCTGCGGCAGAGGATGTGCCAGATTGCCGCCCGCGAGGCCGCAAAACACCTGCGTGGCAACGCCGCCCTGGGAGGCGACCAGATTGCCCACTTATTGGCGGCGTTTCGGATGGTTGGATGCAATGGTGTGGAAGAACGCGGATTCAGATGGTGCGGGGCCTTCGTCTTCTGGTGCGCCCGCCAGGCGGGTTTTGCATTACCGGTGCAGCCGGCTTCTCCGGTAGGGGGGTCGCTGGCATCGGCGCAGTATTGGGAGCAGTTCGCCGACCTGCACGGCTTCAAGCTGCCAGCCCAGAGCGCTGCCCAGCCGGGCGACATTGTGGTCTATGACCAGTTGGTCAGTGATCAACCGCACGATCATCTGGGCATCGTTGTCGAAGCAGGGGCCGGATCGATGCAGGTGGCCGAGGGGAACTTCCACAACGCCTCGGGCGTGTTTGAACGGCCCACCGACAGCAATATCCGCTGCCTGATCCGCCTTGGCTCATCTCCGCTGCCGGCCATGCCCCAATACCGCATCGCCGACACCGCTAGCGACCTGATCACCGCAACCGGTGCGGCCCTCTGGCTGGGATGCGATTACACTCCCAACCTGTACCAGCGCCAGACCGACTCGGGTCTGCCGTTGCTCGCCATCGGGCTCGCGGCCGGAAACCTGTGGACGCGCGCTGTGGATTTCCTCCGCTATCAGTCGGCACTTGGCCGGCCATGTTCCGTGCATATCGAGCCCGAAGCCGGCACGCCCGACGATCTGGATGCCAATCTGAAAGTCCTGCCGCAGGATCCGTTTGTGCGCGAGACGGATCGCGCATGCCTGGTTCATACCGTCAGTGTCAGCGAATGGGACAAGATCCGCCGCGCCCGATTCATCCTGCCCAAACAGATGGATCAAGGTGAACCCGCCTGCGTTGCGCTGGAGGATGCCCGTGGAATCGAAGGCGAAATGGCGGTGGCCGCCGACCAACGCAAACCTGGAGCATATGTTCCAGGTGTTCGGATATACCTGGATTCGATCCAGCTCATGCGGACGCAGCAGATGGCACGGGATGGACGCTGGCCGATGATCACGGTCGCGCCGATCGAATTTGAAGATTTTCTGCTCGCAGCGATCGGTCCCGATGATATTCCCATGCTCGACATGACCTGGACGCTCAGCGGCTTTGTCACCGCCGCCAATAGCGAAGCGCGCCGGCTGGTCGCCATGAAAACCCCGCTGTTTGCCGCCGAGGCATGACGCGAAAATCAGACAGAGCCTGCATCCTCAACCACCGCCTCGCGCATGGCCCCCTCGGCCGGAACCTTCAGTCTGGTCCCGACCTCGTTGGCGCCCTTTTTCACGCAGGCCATCGCCAGCACCCGCCCGGAAAGCCGCGGGCAGATCGTGCTGCTGGTCACCACGCCGACCTCATTGCCGATCTCATCCATCACCTTGGCGCCGGCCAGTGGCAACTCCTGTCCCATCCGCAAACGCACCACCTGTCGGGCACGTTGGTCCCTCGCCTGCATCCGCGCCACGATCTCCTGCCCCGGATAACAGCCCTTGGTAAAACTTACGCCGCGCTCAAGCTGCCCCGTCTCGGCCGGCAGAAACGTGTTGTCATAGTCGATGCCAAACAGCACTCGCCCAGCCTCGATCCGCACCGCGTTATACGCCGCCCAGCCAATTGGCATCGCCTTCGTTGGCCCGGATATCAACTTCTCCCACATCTTTTTTCCCTCGGTCACATCCACCAGCAACCCATAACCAGGCGAATCACCCAGATCATCTCGCCACACCACGACACCTGCCGCCATGGCGCATTGCCCCGACCGCAATGCCCCAGCCTCCGTCACTCCTGCCTCCGCCAGCGCCTTGGCGGCCGCAGGCCCATACACTGCCATCTGCCACAACACCGCCGCCACCCGAATCGTCACCCGTTCGCGGAAGTGATACCGTTCCAGTTCCTTGATAACCACTTCCGCCAGACGTGCATCCAGGTCCAGCAGGCATCGTTCCCTGGTCTCCAGCACATTCATCTCCGCCACCAGCCGGCCCTTGCGATCCAGCAGAAACGCAAATCGCCATTGCCCGCTCAGCAGTGTCGGCGAGCCATCGCGCTTCACTAATTCCGCCGTTAACAGACTATTCAGGAACCCCAGGCGATCCTCGCCGCCAACCTCAATGACCGCGCGAAACCTCCGATCCATCACCGCGGCCGACCGAAACGCCGCCGCATATTCCAGCGGCAACCGTCCATAGGTGCTGACGATCTCCGCCCCGAAGTAGTCCTGCATCTCAGCCTGCGCCTGCTGATCAAACTCCTGGATGGGGCTGTTCGTCACTGCTTCCCGCCCCCGCCATGCCCGTGGCTCTCGCACGAGTCATGCACGCACAAACACGTGGTCTGCGTGCACTCGTTGGCGCAGGTCGCCGAGCAATACACCTTGCCATTCCGTTTGACCGCCTGCGGCTGGTCCACCGGGCAACGGCACGTCGGGCACGCACACTTGGTTGTCTTCTCCATTACTTACCTCACGCTGCCCTATTCTAAGCAACATCATCGCCCGCTGGTACACCCCGGCAAACAAGAAGGACACGGAGATTCGCACCTCCGTGTCCCTTGTCGTTTCAACAGTCGCGTTCCTACTTCAGCCCGGCCGCCTTGCGCAGCTTGGCGACCATGTCCACTTTCTCCCAGGAGAATCCGCCATCTTTCGTCGGCGACCGGCCGAAGTGGCCATTGCGCGCCGTCTCCTTGTAGATCGGCTTAAGAAGGTCCAGATACTTGATAATCCCGCGCGGAGTCAGCGGGAAATTCTCATTGATGATCTGGGCAATATCGTCCTCAGGGATCGTCGCCGTGTTCTCCGTCGTCACCGTAACACTCACCGGATGCGCCACGCCAATTGCATAGGCAAGCTGCACTTCGCAGTTGCGGGCCAGTCCCGCCGCTACCAGGTTCTTGGCGATATACCGGGCCATATAGCTCGCCGAGCGATCCACCTTCGATGGATCTTTGCCCGAGAAGGCGCCTCCGCCATGAGCGCCGCGGCCGCCGTAGGTATCCACGATGATCTTCCGTCCGGTCAGGCCCGAATCCCCGTGCGGGCCGCCCACGACAAACTTACCGGTGGGGTTGATGTGGAAGACGATCTGGTCGTTCCAGAGCTTTTTCGGAACCACTGGCTTGATCACCTCATTGATGATGATCTGCTTTGCCTTCTCACTGAAAACGTCGTTCTTGTCCAGCACACTTTCATCATGCTGGGTCGACACCACCACCGTATGGATCCGCTTCGGTTGCTCGCCCTCATATTCCACAGTCACCTGGCTCTTGCCATCCGGCCGCAGCCACTTGATCTTGCCATTCATGCGCAGTTGCGAAAGCCGCTCTACGATCCGGTGTGAAAGGTGGATCGGCAACGGCATCAGAACATCGGTTTCATCCGTTGCATAGCCGAACATCAATCCCTGATCGCCCGCGCCCTGTTCGGCATCATCATCTCCCGCCCGCGCCACGCCGCGAGCGATATCCGGGGACTGGCGATGTATCGCGCACAACACGCCGCAGCTGCGCCAGTCAAAACCCGTTTCAGGGTGGTCATAGCCGATCTCTCTGATCACCTGACGCGCCACGGCCGCGTAGTCCACCATCGCATTGGTAGTAACTTCGCCCGCCAGCACCACTTGTCCCGTCGTCACCAGCGTCTCGCATGCCACGCGAGCCTTGGGATCTTCCTTCAGGATGGCATCCAGGATGCCATCAGATATCTGGTCGGCCACCTTGTCGGGATGCCCCATCGTAACCGACTCACTGGTAAACAGATGCGAACTGCGGTTGTATTCAGGCGACACATCAGCTCCTTGTGGATAACGTCCATGGCCCGCCGTCAAACGTCCTCTACAATGGCGGCAGCGAAACTCAATTTGTAACACCAAAGTCACCGTTCAACAAGAACCGCACCATCTGTTACGGCCTTTAGCTTCGCATCTCCCCGCCCTTCAATTACCATCTCGCTCATGGCCTCCTACTACGAGCGGGAACGCATCCCGGCGATCGCGGCAGCGCTGTTGCGGCGTCTGCCGGGGCCTCCGTGCGATGACCAGACGCTCTGGAACGGCATCTATCAGCGTCACCTGGTCGACCGGTCATATGGCGGGAAGCTCGAACTGGCCCTGGTCTCCCTCTACGACCGAGCCAACGAAGTCGAGACACGCCTACTGGTCGATTCCTCCGAAAAGCTCCACGTAAGCTGCACCTGCACCACGTTCCGCAAAATCCACCAGTGCAAACACCTGCACCAGGTCATCCTGGCATCCATCCTGAACCACAAGCTACCGGAGGACATCCGCCCGAATGCAACCATCCTCACATTCCAGACCCCGGCGTGGATGCCCCTGATCGAGGGAATCCACCATCACGATGATGTACCGGCCGATACCGCCGAGCCTGCCGATCTCAGATGGGATGACCAGCGACAGATCGTCTATGCCCTGGAGGCGCCGCTCCAGTCATTCGGTGGGCGCCTTCACCTGCAGGTCATGCATCGCAAACAGACCCGCTCCGGCTGGACCGAGCCCTCGGGCCTGAAGCTGGCCCGCGAACAGATCGCTCAGCTTCCCGATGAGCAGGATCGCATGTTCATCCAGATGCTGGTTGGCGCGGGCGCGGACTTTGACAGCGGACCCAAGAACTGTCTTTACCATTCCTTCACGATCGACCCCGATCAGCATGCGCTACTGCTCAAGCCCATCTGCCAGACCGGCCGGTGCATGCTCCTGTCGCGCGACGCCAGTGGTCCTGCCACACAGCTTACCTGGGATGCGGATGAGGCTTTCGACCTCCGGATTCACCTGCGCGAAGGTGAGGGGGGCCTCAAGATCATCGCATCGCTGCAACGTGGAACCGAGGGCATTTCCCCGCGCGAGATCCCCGCCGTTTACGCCGGCGGGCTCTTCGCCTGCCAGGGCAGACTCCTGCGCCTTGCCAACGATCAGCACATCCGCTGGATCGAGCGGCTGATGAGCAAGGAGATACCACCGATCCCGGTAACCGAGGCGATGGCGTTCCTCCGCCGCTACTTTCACGCTGCCCACGCTCCACCGCTGGAACTGCCCCAGAGCCTGGGCATCACCGCCATTTCGCCAACGATGCTGCCGCGGGTGAAGCTTACCGATCCGCCGCCGGCGTGGACGATCCTGCCGGGCGGACGTTTCTGCGAGATCGCCTACGACTACGCCGGACGAGAGGTGCTTCCCGCCGCAACCGAAGCCGCTTTCTTCGATGAGGCATCGCACAGCGTGGTATATCGCGACCGCGCTGCCGAAGCGCGGGCGCTGCGACAGCTCATCGACGCCGGCGCTCGCAGCAAGACGGGCTATGGCGGCACAATCTACTACGTTGCCGCCGGCCGGCTCTCCGATTTCATTATTACCCTCGCCGCGCAAGGCTGGCGCGTGGAGGCCGACAGCATCCGCTATCGCCCGGCCACCGGCCAATCCTTCAACGTCTCCAGCGGCATCGACTGGTTCGAGCTTTCCGGGGATGTGCAGTTTGGCCAGGAGCTCATCTCGCTGCCGCGTCTGCTCGAAGCGATCCGCAAGGGCGAGAACTCGGTCATCCTTGCAGATGGTTCTACCGGCCTGCTCCCCGAGAAACTGCTTCGCCGGCTCGCCTTCATCGGCATGTCGGCCAAGGCTGAAGGTGACAAGCTTCATCTCGGACGCTCGCAAGCGATGCTCATCGATGTGCTGCTCTCTGAGGAACCCACGGCCACGTGCGATGAGACGTTTCTGAAGCTGCGTGAAGGGCTGCAACGCTTCGATGGCATCCTGCCGGCCGATGCCCCTGCGAGTTTCCAGGGCCAGCTTCGCGACTATCAGCGCGTCGGGCTTGGGTGGTTCACCTATCTGCGCGAGTTCGGCCTGGGCGGATGCCTGGCTGATGACATGGGGCTGGGCAAAACGGTCCAGATTCTGGCGCTACTGGAAACCCGCCGCGAACTGTTCGCGGCCGGTACACAAAAACGCAAACCATCGCTGGTGGTTGCCCCCAAGTCGGTCGTCTTCAATTGGCAACTCGAGGCTTCGCGCTTCGCCCCGCAGCTAAAGGTACTCAACCACACCGGGACCGGCCGGTCCATCGCGGAAGAGCACTGGGAACAGCACGATCTGGTTCTCACCACCTACGGCACGCTCCTGCGCGACGCCGAGTCGATCCGCAAAATCGCTCTTGATTACGCGATTCTGGATGAGTCACAGGCGATCAAGAACTCGGACACCGCCACCTCGCGTGTGGTTCGCCTGCTCAAGGCTGACCAGCGTCTGGCTCTCTCCGGGACACCGGTGGAGAACCACCTCGGTGAATTGTGGAACCTGCTCGACTTCCTCAACCCCGGCTTCCTTGGCGCTTCTCGGGCTTTCACCAAGGCATCGCGTCAGGTCAATCCCGAAGACATGCAGCTTCTCGCCCGCGCTGTCCGGCCGTTTGTGCTGCGGCGAACCAAGAAACAGGTCGCCCGCGAACTGCCCGACCGCACTGAGAAGACCCTCTTCTGCGAACTGGAGGGCGACCAGCGCCGTGACTACGAACAGCTTCGCGACCACTATCGCGCGGCTCTGCTGGGCGCCGGGCCGGCCGACAAGATGCAGATTCTCACCGCACTTCTGCGCCTGCGCCAGGCTGCATGTCATCCCGGCTTGATCGACGATAAGCGTGCCGGCGAAAGCAGCGCCAAGCTCGATACTCTGATCGAACGCATACAGGAACTGGCCACAGAGGGACAGAACGGAGGGGAGGGGAAGGAGGGGAGGGAGGGCCACAAGGCCCTGGTCTTCTCGCAATTCGTCTCGCTGCTGAGCATCGTGCGCAACCGTCTCGATGCCCTTGGGATTCCGTATGCGTATATCGACGGCTCAACGCAGAACCGCCAGCAGCAGGTCGAGCGTTTCCAGACCGATCCGGCCTGCCCGTTGTTCCTGATCAGCCTCAAGGCCGGCGGGTTGGGTCTGAACCTCACCGCGGCCGAGTATGTCTTCCTGCTGGACCCCTGGTGGAACCCGGCCGTTGAGGCCCAGGCGATCGACCGCGCCCACCGAATCGGCCAGACCCGCCATGTGATCGCCTATCGCCTGATCGCCAAAGACACGGTAGAGGAGAAAGTGCTGGAGTTGCAGCAGAACAAGCGGCAGCTTGCCGATGCGATCATTTCCGAGGATGGCAGCCTCCTGGCCAACCTGACCCGCGACGACCTGCAACTGCTCCTGTCATAGCCGTGCGCCCTGCCGAGATGTATTCAACAAATATCTGTTCCAAAGCTTCCCTCCCGGTTACCATCTTCGCCATCGGGACCTTGGTGGTTCGTTTACGCCTCTTTGGGAAGGAGTCGCGATCATGGCAGAGAAGACATGTCCGCTATGCCGTAACGCCAAGCGAATGAACAAGCCCAAGCTGTTGTATGGCGCCGAAGTCTGCCGCAAGTGCTACTACGGCTTTGCCAATCGGCGACAGGCTGCGTGGGTGATTGATGCAATATGCTTCGCCATCATCACGCAGTTATTGGCGCTCCCTGTCGACCATGTGTGTGCGGCCTTGGGACTAGGCTTTGCCGTAGCGTTCTCGCTAGGGCTCTTAATAGGGATCACTATGGCGCTGGTGTTCGCAGTCAAGGACGGGTTTGCCGGTCATTCACTGGGAAAGAAGCTCTTTGGTGTGCAGGTTGTCGACCGCACAACTCTGGACCCCATCGGCTTTACCCGTTCCTTCAAGCGAAACTGGCCCTTGGCGATTCCATATTTATCGCTGATTTTCGTACTCATCGCTGTGTTTCAGATGGTAAAGGGCCCTCGCATAGGCGATGGAATGGCCAAGACGAAGGTCATATGGAAGAAGCATCGCCGTACCAAAGTCTTCAGCCCCGATGAGCCGTATTGTGAGCAATGCAGTTACGACCTGCGCGGGAATGTATCGGGTATCTGCCCGGAATGCGGCCAGCCGATATCAGAGACCAACCAACGCCTGATCAACGCGATAGGAGTAACGCCCCCCGTGCGCCCGGTTGTTGCATAGGCGCACCCACACGCATGCGGCAAATACAAGGGAGTGATTGCCCAAGGGCCCAGGCCCCCGGCACGCGTGCACCCAATCCAGAATCCAGAATGAGGACCGCGTACTCGCGGTGAGTTCAGAATCCCGAATACATCCCATCCGCTCTTCGTGCTATCCACAGATCACACGGCATGAAGGCGAACTTTGTCCTCTGGCACTTTGGACTATAGGAAGGCGCTGGCTCTTCAACGACGATGGGTCCACCTGGAGCCGCTAACTGAGTACAGTGAGATCGGCATCAGGAGTTACGGGCGAGACATCTTCGCAAGATTCCTGTGGCAGGCACGTCGTGGCTGCGTGCCTCAGTCAATTCAGCCCAGGGTCCGATGGCAGGATACCCGGATTCGCCTTGCCCAGAATCGCCGCCAGTTCAATCTCACGCTTGGCTTGCCGCCAGAGCGTTTCTACACTGGCGAAAACTCGCTCAATCGTCGCCGGCATGCTAAGCCAGCTTCCACCTTCGATTTCGTTCTCTAGCTGCCCGGCCGTCCAGCCGGCATAGCCCACGAAGAACCGCACATTCTTCTCGTCGCCTTGCTGGATCAGCCACTTGATGTGATCCGTCTCCGTCGCAAAGTGCAGCCCGGGAAGCACCTCGATCTGGCTCGCCTCCGCGAACGGGTGAATCGCCATCAACACGCCCTCACAAGGCCCGCCGACATAAAGATTGTCGTTGCGCTCACAAGTGGACTGACTTACTTGCTCCCACGCCTGGCGCAGCGTCAGTTCGGTAGGCCGATTCAGCACCAGCCCCAAAGCCCCGTTCTTGTCATGCTGCACCATCAGCACCACGGTCTGCACGAAATTCGGGTCCAGCAGCCTCGGAGATGCGATCAGGAGCTGCCCTTTGAGCGACTTCATGCTTTCATTCTAGCCCCTCCAGTGCCGCGAGCCAACGCACAACCACAGCGACGGTAATGAACGGGTTTTACGCTGGTAATCCCGCAGCGCATCGCTCCTACTTGAATGCCGGCCCTCCCTTGCTATACTTCGCGGCTCGCTTAACTTTGAGATTGAGAGGATATGATGGATCTGAAGACTGGCCAAACCGTCAAGGTGACGATCACGAAGACCGTCAGCCGCGAGGCGGCCCGCAAAACGCTCGAACGTCTGTTTATGAAGGATACGGTGTTTACCGCTCCGATCGATGCCCGTGCCGCCAACCACGCACCCCGCCCCAAGCGTCGCGGCGGCCGGATCTGGACCAAATACGCCAACAAGGTCCACCCCATCCTGGGCAAAGGTGTCCATGCCAATCTGAAGGTCACTCCCCAGGTTGCCAAGGACCTCAAGAGCGTCGCCGATCTTGTCGAGCTCGCTTCGGCCTGACCTCCGCTGACGCAATCTGCACGAAACGCAGAACGCGAGTCGCTTGCGACTCGCGTTCTCTTTTCGTTCTCCGGTCCACTCGCTTCGCCGCGCAACGCAAAAACCCACGGACAGCCGCCCGTGGGTTTTGTCACTCGTTCGCAAAATCAGTCTCAATTCAACTTGCCCCCGAGCATGTCCAGCAGCTTGTCCAGTTGGAACGGCTTGGGCAGGAATGCCACCGCCGAATTGTGCAGGGCACCGGCCTCGTATTCGCCCGAGATCGCGATTATGCGCTGCGGGCGGTGGGTTTCCGGCAGACGCACGCAATGATGAACCAATTCAAAGCCGTCCATCACCGGCATGCGCAAGTCCGTCAAGAGGACGTCAAAGTGCTGGGTCAGCAGATAGCCCAGCCCCTCTTCGCCGTCCCTCGCTGTGACCACGTCAGCCCCCGCCTGCCGAATCAGCCGGCTCAGCGCCATGCGCGTTGGCGCATGGTCCTCAACGACCAGGATGCGCATCTTGTGCGCCAGTCTGAGGGCTGGTTGGACGTTCACCTTCTCGGTCATTTGACTCTCGCTGCTCACACGAAATCCATCCTCGTGCTTAGCCAGCACGCCATGACACCCATCAGCCATGCTCGACAGAGCTGCGCCGCCGGCACACCTGCTTCAGTTCATCAGGCACCGGCCGCGACTCTGGTGGCATCAGCCCACCGGCAACCCATTGCTGGGATGCATCAAGCAACTCATAGGGCCGATACGAAGCCTTATAACACATTGACGGGCAGTCCCTTACATGGAAGCCAAGATAATAGTACCCCAAGCCACGCTCTTTAGCATACTCGATTTCTTTGAGCGCCGTAAAGGTTCCCAAGCCTCGCCGCCGTTCTTGCACATCATAAAAACAGTAAACACTGCTGATGGCGTCGGCGAACATATCGCATATCCCCACCGCAAGCAACCGTCCTCCGGGCTCGCGACAGGTAAACTCTACCGTCTCAACGACTCTATTGTAAAGAAAATCGTTCAGCGCGGCCATGTCTATTTCACAGCCATCTGCGTGCTTTGCCGCGACATATCGCCGGTACAGCGCGTGCTTCTCCGCAGTGGACTCTGGCATGCCGCTGTGCACGACCAGATCCTGATTCCGCAGCCAACACCTTCGTTGCGAACGGCTGGGCGTAAAGCTCGCAACCGGAACACGCAGCGGCACGCACTGCCTGCATCCATCGCATTGCGGCCGATAGAAAAACCGCCCGGAACGCCGGAAACCATGGTCCATCAGCTTGCGGTACGATGCAGGATCGGCGCTGCCTGTAAAGAATCCCTCCAGTGTCGCCGTTCGCCCGGCGAGATACGGGCATGGCTCATCGAACGCCAATAGTCGCGTTTCCATCGGCCGAACATGACCCGCTGCATCGCAACTCAATCCCTCGGAACTCATCTGTATAAATCTTAGTGCGCCGATGCCACCTGCAGCAACCTCAAGTGGTACATTTCGCCTCCCGATCTCTTACTGCCCGCATTCGTTGACCAGGTCTACCGTTGCCTTTGCTGGCCACACTCCCGGAACGTCGTTCGCATACCACTGATCCAGCACCCGCTGCCAATCGCGCAGCGAGACCACCTCAATGAATGCCTTCTTCACTTCATCTCCATGCGGGTGAAAACGAGCATAGCGAATCCCCATCTTCCGCATCCGCCGGCCGGCTAACTGCTCGCCATGGACTCGCATTGCTTCCATAAAATGCTCGGCTAGCGCATCGCGCTGCATCAGTACATCGGGCGGGCGCAGCATTGTTCCATCCTCACCCTTCAGCAGCCGCTGCGCATCAGCGAAGATCCACGGATTGCCGATTGCGCCCCGTGCAATCCAAATCCCATCCACACTCGTCTCGCGCAGCATTCGCACCACCGATGGCGCATCGAAGACATCACCTGATCCCAGGATCACCCGATCCGGATAGCGCTGCTTCACATCCTTCAGAAACGGCCAGTGCGCCACCCCCGCGTATTTCTGCTCGACTGTCCGCGCATGCACCGCCGCCGCCGCGATGCCGCATCCAAACACCGCCTCCAGGATCGACCAGAATGCCTCGGTTGCCTCGGCCGACTCGTCATACCCCCGCCGGAGTTTGACCGTCACCGGCACATTCGTCGGCACTGCCTCGCGCACGCTGCGCACGATGGCGATTGCCGTCTGCACATCCGATAGCAGATGCCCACCTCTGGCCTTGTTGCGGATCTTCTTCACCGGGCAGGCCAGGTTCACATCCACCACGTCATACCCGGCATTCGCCAGGATCACTCCGGCTCGCGCCATTTGCGCTGGGTCTGAACCGATGATCTGTCCGGCCACCGGGTGGTCCTCGTCGTTGATATCGACCGATTTCCTCAACCCCTCGCCGCCATTGAGCATGATGACATCAAGTAGCGCCTCGGTCACGGCGTAGGGACATCCCCGCCGCCGGGCGACCAGGCGCATGGCCCGGTCCGAGTACCCGGCCAGTCCGGCCTGTACCAGCGGGCTCGACAGCTCAATGGTTCCAATCTTCACGAGGCGCGATCATAGCCGCTCGCTCCGTATTCGTCTTGCACCAAGTGAGTGACTCCGCTGTGTATCTGTTATTATCCTCCCTGCCATGAAACTTCAGGAACTGCTCAATACCCTGGATCAGGTTGCGCCACTGCGCTTCGCCGAGAGCTGGGACAACGTCGGCCTGCTGGCCGGCGATGCCAGCCGCGATGTCAAGCGAGCCATGCTCACCATCGATTTCACTGCCGAGGTCGCACAGGAAACCTATGCGACCGGCTGCGATCTGGTAATCGCCTATCACCCGGTCATCTTCGCGCCGATCAAACAAATCGTCGCACCGAGTCTTGTCTTTGAGGCCATCAGCCGCGGTGTGTCGATCTACTGTCCACATACAGCTCTGGATGTTGCCGATGGCGGAACCAACGATGTTCTGGGCGATGTGCTGGGACTGACCAACCGTCGAGCCCTGCGTCAGGCGGCCGCGACCCCTTGGCACTACAAGCTCATCGTCTACGTTCCAGTAGAGCAGGGCGAGTCCGTATGCGCTGCGATGTTCCAGGCCGGAGCCGGCTGGATCGGCAACTATTCCCACTGCAGCTTCCGCTCCGAGGGCACCGGCACGTTCCTGGGCCACGAGGGCTCTCATCCCTCCGTCGGCGAACCGGGCAAACTCGAGCACGCCAAAGAGCAGCGCGTCGAGACGATTGTGCCGGCCGGTAAGCTCAGCACCGTCGTGGCCGCCATGATCAAGGCCCACCCCTATGAGGAACCCGCGTTCGACATCATCCAACTCATCACCCCACCCGATGGCAAAGGCATGGGCCGCATCGGTTCCGTGCCCAAGATCTCGCGCCTCGAGTTGCTGGAGCAGATCAAGCTGAAACTGGGCGTCCAGAATGCTCTGGTTGCCGGTCCGCTCGATGGCGAGGTGGCAACTGCCGCCTGCTGTGCTGGCGCATGTGGCAGCCTCATCAATGATGCCATGGCTCAGGGCGCACAACTCCTCCTGACCGGCGAAGTGCGGCATCATGATGCCCTGAAGGCGGCGGCGGCCGGCATGACCGTCGTCTGCGCCTTGCATTCCAACAGCGAACGGCTGACACTGCGGCGGCTGGCCCAGCGACTGTCGGAGTCTGCCCCGCAGGTGGAATTCCTCGTCAGTAAGGCCGACCACGACCCCTTCGCCATCGTATGATATTGCGAGCCGTCACAGTCAGAACGCCGGAGTAGAGATTCTTGTCTGAACTCAAACGCGAAAAACTTACCGTTATTCAGGAAAAGGCCGTCCTTGTCGGCGTGATTCTGCCCGGCTCCACGGCCGATCCCCGCGACCCGCTGGGCGAACTGGCTTCCCTGGCCAAGACCGCCGGCGCCAAAGTCGTCGGAACTGTGCTACAGAACCGCAAGCTCGTCGATGCTTCCACCTATATCGGTTCCGGCAAGGTCGGTGAGATCGCCACGATCTGCAGCCGTGAGAAGGCGAATGTCGTCGTTTTCGACAACGATCTTTCACCCGCCCAGATCGGTGCCATCGAGCGGATCATCAACAAGCAACTGGAAACCGAATACGGCCAGGGCGTGAAGGTCCTTGACCGCTCGGAACTGATCCTTGACATCTTCGCCACCCGCGCCCAGACCCATGAGGCGAAGCTGCAGGTTGAGCTGGCGCAGCTCGAGTACACCTATCCCCGCCTGACCAAGATGTGGGGCCACCTCGAGCGCATCGCGGCCGGTGCCGGGGCTGGCATTGGCGCTCGCGGACCGGGCGAAATGCAGCTTGAGATCGATCGTCGCATCGTCCGCAGTCGCATCTCGGATCTCAAACGCGAGATCGTCAAGATCCAGGAGCGCCGCAGCCGCGAGGTCGCCGCCCGCAATCGCAGTCACTACACGATCTGCATTGTCGGCTATACCAACGCCGGCAAGAGCACGCTCTTCAATACCATCACCGCTGCCGGCACCTATGCCGATGACAAACTCTTCGCCACGCTCGATACCAAGACCCGCGCCTGGAAACTCGAGCGCGGCGTCACCGTGATGCTCTCTGATACGGTCGGCTTCGTCCGCGACTTGCCGCATAAGCTGGTCGCCAGCTTTAAGGCTACCCTAGAAGAAGCCATTCACGCCGATCTCCTGCTCCACGTGCTGGATGTCGGCCATCCTCACGCCGACCAGCAATACAAGAGCGTCCACGAGGTGCTCGATGAGATCGGCGTCAAGGGCAAGACCGAGATCCTCTTGCTGAACAAGATCGATACCGATGAAGGACGGGAGCATTTCCCGGTCTGGCGAGCGCTGCACCCCAACGCCATCCCCATCAGCGCCAAGACTGGCGAGGGAATGGCCGCCATGCACGATGCGGTCTACCGCTACGTCCGCGGTCAGCAGGTTGAGGTGGAAGTCGAGACGGACTTGACCAATGGCAAGCTGCTTGCCTTCCTGGAAAGCCAGTGCCGGATCGAGGACCGCCAGTTCATTGATGGCAAAGCACGCCTGAAGATGATCGTCGGACGGAACTTCCTGAAGGATCTTCAGGGCAACCCGGACCTGGATATTGTCTCAGTTGTAGCGTCGGACACTCACCAGACTATTGCTTGAGGTGGCCGCGGATTGCTGTAAGATATTCACATTGCGCAATTCGCGCGTGGGCAAGGAGCTATCAGCATGTCACAAGGTCAGCCTCAAAGCCAGCGTATACTGTGCGGTATTCTCGGTATCCTTCTCGGATCGTTGGGTGCCCATCGCTTCGTTCTCGGTGATATAACCGGTGGCATCATCCGTATCGCCATCACCATTGTCACCTGCGGAGTCGGCCATCTCATCGGCCTGATCGAAGGGATCATCTACCTGACGAAGACCGACGAACAGTTCATCCAGGAATACCAGATCGGCAAAAAGGGCTGGTTCTAGCCCTACATCGGCCGGTCCACGACGAACTGTGCGGCATGGGTCAGTGCCGCTCGGGCATCGCTCGGTGGCAGCATTCTCAGCGCATCCAAGGCCTGTGCCACCAGTTCGCGGGCATGGTTTCGTGCAAAATCGATACTCGGGCTGGGCAGGATCAGGTTGCGGATCTTCTCGCCCTTATCCGGCTCGTGCTGCTGCAACATGGAGCGCAGAAGTTCGCGGTGCTGCCGCGGCGCGTTCTGCATGAAATGGATCATCGGCAGCGTCATCTTCCCTTTCTCGATATCCGTCCCCAGGGTCTTGCCGACCTCGCGCACATCTCCCAGTAGATCCAGGATGTCATCTTGGATCTGGAACGCCTCGCCCAGCCGCCGGCCGTAGTGTTCCATCGCCTGCGCCAACTCATCCGATGCTCCTGCCTGTTTCGCACCCAGCAGGCAGCACGCCCCGCACAAGCTCGCGGTCTTGCGGGTGATGATCTGCATATAGACCTTCTCGCTCAGATCGAGGTTATTGCGGTTCTCGATCTGCAACAGTTCACCCTCGCAAACCTCATTGGTTGTGCGGGCGATCGTGCGCGACGCATATTGCGAGCCAATGCTTGAGCAGAGGTGATAGCTGTGGCTGATCAGATAGTCGCCCAGCAGAACAGCCGCCTCGTTGCCGCGAAGATGATTGATCGTCGCGCCCTTGCGGCGCAGTTCCGCATCGTCCAGCACATCATCGTGGACGAGCGTGGACATGTGCACCATCTCCACCACGGTCGAGAGCACAATGTGCTCGGGTACGATATTGCCACAGGCCTTGCCGCTCAGGAGCACCAGCATTGGCCTGAGCATCTTGCCGCGGAACCGGCTGACATAGCGCACCAGCGTGTTTACGCAAGCCAGTTCGCTCCTGAGCTCCTGCTCAAAGAGCATCCCCACCTGCTTGAGTTCGGCCTCAACACAACCCGTTAGTGACACAATGGTAGATGACATCCAGTACTCCACAGACTATTCACGTTGCCAAAACGCCGTATTATAGGAGCGCAAGCTGCGAAGCAATCGCCTTGAGCTCGCTTTCTTACAATTGGGAAAGAGATAGTGATATACCTGGATAACAATGCCACGACCCGCCCGGCGCCCGAAGTGGTGCAGGCTATGCTCCGTGTACTGCAGGAGGACTATGCCAATCCGTCCAGTGTTCACCGCCCCGGCCAGCAGGCCCGAAAGCTGATCGACGATGCCCGGGCGCAAGTTGCCTCGCTGATCGGCTGCTCGCCCGGCGAGCTGACTTTCACCAGCGGCGGCACCGAATCGATCAACGCCGCCCTCGCCGGGCTCTATCGCATGCGTCAGCCGCGCACGCGCGTTCTCATCTCTCGCGTTGAACACTCCGCCACGATGGGCGCCTGCGAACAGCTCAAGTTAAGCGGCGCTGATATCACGGAGATCGAGGTCGGCAATGATGGTCTGCTCGACATGGATCACCTTAAGCGCGAACTCACAGGCGATGTTGCCCTGGTCTCCATGCTTTGGGCCAACAACGAGACCGGCGTTATCTTCGACATCCCAGCCGTCGCCGCGCTGTGCAAGGCATCCAGAGTGCCTTTCCATTGCGATGGAACCCAGGCCGTAGGCAAGATCCCCGTAAACGTTCGAGCGGCCGGCGTCGATGCCATGAGCTTTGCCGGCCACAAGTTCCACGGTCCCAAAGGCGTCGGCGGGCTGTACATCCGTCGCGGCCAGCGTTTCTCCACCCTGATCGCCGGCGGCCCTCAGGAGACCGGCCGCCGCGGCGGCACCGAGAACGTCCCCGGCATCGTTGGCATGGGCGTCGCCGCCGACCTCGCTGCGCAGGCGCTCAAGAAGAGTGCCCAAATCGCCTCCTTGCGCGATGAATTGGAAAAGCAGATCCTCCAGACCATCCCCACCGCGCACGTTAACGGCTCGCCCGAGCATCGTCTTCCCAATACCACCAACATCGGGTTCGAGCAGCTCGAATCCGAGGCGATTCTTCTGCTGCTCAGCGAACGCGGCATCTGCGCCTCGGCCGGCGCCGCCTGCAGCAGTGGCAGCCTCGAAGCCTCGCACGTCCTCCGAGCGATGCGCCTCGATCCCAGAATTGCCCACGGCGCCATCCGTTTCAGCCTTTCGCGTTACACAACCAGGGATGAAATCCGGCAGGCCCTCACCATCCTGCCCGAGGTCATCAATAAACTCCGCACTGTACTTCCAGTAGGACAATTCGATGATTTGCGTAGTGCAACGTGTGATGAACGCCACCGTAGCGGTCAGTGGCAAACTCGTCGGCCAGATCGGCCCCGGCCTGGCCGTCCTCGCCGCCGTACACCGCGATGACACGGCCGCCGATATCCAGTGGACCGCACAGAAGCTCGTCACCCTGCGCATCTTCCGCAGCGCAGGCGGCGAGAAGCACTTCGATCTCGACGTCAAACAATCCGGCGGCTCCATCCTGCTGGTCAGCAACTTCACCGTTGCCGGCGCCACCCGCTACGGCCGCCGCCCATCGCTCGACGCCGCCGCCAGCCCCGAAGATGGCCGAAGGCTCTTCGACGAACTGGTCAAGGCCGTTACCGCCACCGGCATCCCCGTCGCCACGGGCGAGTTCGGCGCTGACATGCTCGTCAACATTGCCAACGACGGTCCCGTCACGTTCCTCCTCGACAGTCGCGAAGCTCGCGCATAAGTCGCCGCCCAACCGTACTCATCCTTCATGGAAACCTTCTCATCTTTTCTAACGACTGCGACTGTCGAGCCCCCATACAGTTACACAGTGCGGCGGATGACTCGGAATCCGCGGTGGGTCGGTAGTCTCGCTCCACCCTCGCTCAGAAGGAGTACCCACAGTGAAGTGGTCGTTCAAAGTTGCCAACATCCTGGGCATTGACCTCAAGATCCATATTTCGTTCTTCCTTATCCTCATTCTGGGTGCGATGCAGTGGAAGAGCTTTGGACCAGGGGGCATGGCCTTCGGCATTGTGCTGATGAGTCTGCTATTCCTCTGCGTCACTCTGCATGAGTTCGGCCATTCGGTCGTCGCCCAGCGCCTGGGCATCACCGTCCGCGAGATCATCCTGCTCCCCATCGGCGGTGTCGCCATGCTCAGCCGCAATCCCGACAAACCCGTGCAGGAACTGCTCATCGCCGTCGCCGGGCCGGCCGTGAATATCGTTATCGGCGCTGCCATTGCCATCTACCTTGGCCTTTATTCCATCGTCAACCATCTCAACCTCGTGGGCCTCATTCATGCCGCGAGTGCCGGTCCATCCTGGCAGGCGCTGCTCGTCTGGCTGCTCAACGCCAACATCATGCTCGTCGTGTTCAATATGATTCCCGCCTTCCCGCTCGACGGTGGCCGCGTCTTCCGTGCACTGCTGGGCTTCTTCATGTCCTGGCGGCGTGCCACCAGCATCGCCACCTCGGTCGGCCAGTTCCTCGCCATCGGACTGGGCATGCTGGCCATTTTCGCCGGCCAGATCTTCCTGGGCATCATCGCCATCCTGCTCTTCATGGCGGCCGGCGCCACCCGCGCTGATGAAAACGCCCGCACCTTCCTCTCCACCCGCAAGATCGGCGACATCTACAACAAGCACGCCCTCGTGCTCGATGAATCGGATCATGTCAGTCGGGTCGTGGATTACCTCCTGACCAGCTATCAGCCCGACTTCGCCGTCATTCGCCAGGGCGAGTTCCTCGGCGTTGTCAGCCGCGAACAGGTCCTGCACTCACTGGCCAACTCCCCCCTGGATGAACCCGTGTGGAGCGTCATGGTCCGGACCGTCCCTCACGTGCAGTCCGGACTGACCATCGACGACGTCCGCCAGATCATGGCCGAGCAGCAGAGCCGCGTGGTGGCGGTGTTTGACCATGACACCTACCTGGGCCTGGTGAATTCCGACGATCTCCCCGAGGCGCTGATGCTCATCACCTACGAGCAGCGGCATCAGGAGATCCAACAGCCCATAGCTGCGCCCGCGCCCGCGCCATTGCCCGAACCCGGCAGCTACCGGTCCGTTCCCGCCTGGCCCGGAGCGAAATAGCTCGGTTATCCCAGACATTCGACCGCTGCGTTAGTCAGGGATAACAAAAGCAGCAGAATTCCATTGACCCAACCAAGCCCAACTGTAACCTAGTGAGCATACGGGCGGAATGGGTCAGGGCAGGCGTCTGGGCCTGGCACATCGGCCGTTTGTACACATGGTAACCATTTGGTCGACGCAAAGTCCGCGCACCAGTCCGCGTTGGAGCGTGCGACGTTCATGGCAGAAGGTCTATTTCTGGCTCACCATGTAACCACTGAAGGTTGTGCGCTGTTCTTAGGTTGTAAAGGAAGCAAATGATGAGCTTGCGTAAACACTTTGACATCGTGACCGACAGAAAGCACACATCACGCAACGCCAAAACTCTCAGGTCCGCCGCAGGCGCCACGGTGGAGCGGCTTGAGTCGCGGACGTTGCTGGCGGCGACGGTGCAGCTCGTCACGACCATGGGCGATCATACCATGCATTACTACGACCAGTTGGCCGAGATGAACAGTGGTGTGATGTTCACAGAGTGGTATTCCGGGATGATGGGGATTACCAAGGGAACGCCGGCCACGACGACGCTGGTGCACACGTTTGCCAATGGGAATGAGGCCCGTCGACTCGTCTCCACCGGCGGACGCGTGTTCTTTACCCGATGGGTAGACGCGAGCACTAATGAGCTTTGGTCGACCGATGGCACCGCTGCCGGTACATTGAAGGTTCCTGTGGCCGGTCTGGCCTCGGATATTGGCGCTCATTTTGCGTGGGGAAACAAGCTTTTCTTTGCCGGCACGAACAACAGCGGAGTGATATGCGCCTGGATCAGTGATGGAACGACCGCGGGAACTTTCCCGCTAATCGATACGACGTTGGCAACCATGGAAGCTACGGTGATTACGCCCACCGTTCTGGGCGGGAAGCTCTACTTTGTAGCCGCCCACGACAACGTAACGGATCTGTATGAGACGGATGGGACACGAGCGGGGACACACATCATCGCCACGCCCGCGATTACTCACAAGATCACTGAGATATCAAACGCCGGCGGGAAGATTCTTCTAAGTGACGGTTTCTCTTTGTGGACGTGCACGACGGGGGGCGTCACCGAGAATCTTGGTCCCTATTTCGGCATTGGCGAGATGACGGCAATGAACGGCGTGATCTACTTTGGCGCCACTCTTGGCCCCCCGGGTTGGCAACTGTACCGGACCGACGGCACGGCCACCGGGACGTACCTCGTTGCAGCCGTTTCATCGGGAGCGGGACCATTCTACTTGCCGCAGGTCGCCGGAGATAAGCTCTATTTCGTTGGCCGTACGGCGGCCGAGGGAGGTGAATGGTGGGTCACTGATGGCACGCTAGCCGGTTCTCATCTGATCACCGATCTTGTTCCCGGAATTGGCGGTCCAAACACCGCAGCCTTCATGGGAGAGGGAATCGCTGCTTGTGCGGGATCGGTCTTTTTTCCGCATGGCGAGATGGCGACGGGACCGGAACTATGGACCACCGATGGAACGGCTGCGGGAACCAGGCTCATCCAGGACCTGGTACCCGGCTTTGCCGGCTCGTGGCCCCAGACCATCACCGCAACGTCCAATGGCGTCTACTTCAGTTCCACGGATGCCGACGGGTTATTCAAGTATGACCCGATGCTGCCGCCCGTGGCGACGATTGAGGGCACCCCGACAGCGAGCATCGGCGGCGGGCCGATGACGATTCAGATCCGCTGGACGGATGATGAGGGCGTAGATACGTCAACGCTGGGCAATAACGATATTTCCGTCACAATGCCCGGGGGCACCAGCGTCTTCGCGACATTCGTATCCTACACGGGCACACCCAATAATCTGGTGGCAACCTATCAGATCCCCGCGCCCCCGTCATCGGGCTGGGATTTCACCTACGCGGGAACGTATCAGGTGCAGACGACGGATGCTCAGGTCAGCGACATTGGCAGACGGGCTGTGGCGGCCGGCTTGGTCGGAACATTCACCGAGACCTTTGCGCCGCCGGTCGTCAGCAATCCACTGGTCATCAATGGCACGGCCGGGAATGATACGATCACCGTGCAGAGCGCGGCGGGTGTGCTCAACGTTTACCTCAACGGCGCCCTGGCGCGCTATCGGTCATCGGATGTGACTGCGATCCAGGTCAATGGCCTGGACGGTGGCGATGTGGTGAATGCCAGCGGTCTAGCCACCCCTGTCACCATCGACGGCGGCCCGGGCAATGACTCGATCATCGGAGGCTCAAGCGCTGACCTGCTCATTGGCGGCGCCGGCAATGACACGATTAACGGCGGACCCGGCAACGACACGATTGATGGCGGCATGGGCGCCGATTCGCTCATCGGCGGCGGGGGCAGTGATGTGTTTGTCGGCACACCTACCGACATCTCACTGTCGTCCAACAGCGTGGCCGAAAACCAGTCGGCCGGCACAGTAGTGGGCACGCTCACCAGCGCGGACCCGGATTCGTGGGAGACGTTCACCTACACCATGGTTAGTGGTACCGGTTCCGCCGACAATGCCTCCTTCCAGATCGCCGGCAATCAGCTCAAGGCGGGGTCATCCCTGAATTACGAGACCAGGAGCAGCTACTCCATTCGCATCCGCAGCACCGATGCCGACGGCCTGTTCACCGAGAAGGTGTTCGCCATCAACGTGGCTGATGTGAACGAAGCGCCGACTTCCATGACCCTTGCGCCAGCTTCGGTCGCCGAGAATATGCCGGCCGGCGCTACGGTTGGCAGTCTGAGCGTCGTCGATCCGGATATCGGCGAGACCTACAGCTATGAGATCCTGCCCGGAGTCGACCAGGGATCATTTGCGATTTCCGGCAACCAGCTCACGACGACGGCCAGGTTTGATTATGAGGCAAAACGCAGCTACTCGATTACGGTTCGCGTGCATGATGGCGCCAACACGTTTGATCAGTCGCTGGCCGTCTCAGTGACCAATGTGAATGAAGCCCCAACCGGCATCGCGCTATCGAACGCATCGGTGGCCGAGAATCTGCCCTCAGGCACTACCGTTGGCGGTCTCTCTGCCATCGATCCTGATACCGCCGAGAGCTACACCTATGAGATCCTTCCCGGGGCCGATGCAGCCGCGTTCACCGTTGCGGGCAGCCAGCTCAAGACCGCGGCCGCCTTCGATTTCGAAAGCAAAGCCAGCTATTCGATTACCGTTCGTGTCCACGATGGCGCAAACACCTTCGACCAGCCGCTGGCGATTTCGGTGACCGACGTCAACGAGTCGCCGACGGACATTGTCTTATCCACCCCCAGCGTGCCGGAGAACCAGAGCGTTGGCACGGTCGTAGGCACGCTCTGGGCCACGGACCCCGACTCGGGCGAAAGCTACAGCTACGAGATCCTGCCTGGCGACAATGCCGCATCGTTCGCCATTGTTGGCAACCAGCTCACGACGGCCGCGGTTTTCAACTATGAGACCAAATCCAGCTACCCAATCACCCTTCGCCTCCACGACGGAGGCAATACACTCGACAAGCCCTTCACGATCACAGTCGCGGACCTGGCGGAGTTCGGAATGCAGCAAGGCAAGGCGAGGCCGGTCACCATCCGCGATGGCGATGGCGATCTGGTGACGCTCTCGCTCACCGGAGGCGGCACGGGCACGGTCCAACCTGGAAACAGCATCGCGCTTGCCGGAACGTCTGCCAAATCAGCCCTGTCGATCAAAGTGAAGAAAGGCACTGCAGGAGATGGGATCTACCATCTCTCTGGCCTCAGCAGCGATGGGTTGATCAAGAGCATATCCGCGACCGCGGTCATGCTCTCCGGCCAGGTAGCTCTCAATACTCTCAATCAGGACCCCGCCAAGCTCTCCCTATCGATTAAACTGGGACAGATCAGCAATGCGGATATCCGGATACAAAGATTGCCCGTGTCAACTCTGGCGGTAAGCGGGGATGTCTCCAGCACTCGCCTTCTGACCACTGCATCAATCAAGACCCTCAGCGCCTGGACACTCCTGGATACCGACATCCTGGTGGGCGTTGCCACCAACTTCGCCGGCCATTTTGCCGGCCACAGCGATTTCACCAACCCCGCGGCCAAACTTACCAGTCTGACGGTAGGGGGGCGCAAGCTTCCCAAAGGCGCCAGCCATCTGGCCTATGTAAACGGCGTCCATCTCTCCGCCCCGAGCATTGGCACGCTGAAACTGGCCAATGTGTCCAACGATCCCGATGCGATTCACGGCCATCTGCTCAGTGACACCGGCACGCTGACGATCACCGCCCTGAGCCCGTTGACCGCAGGCGTATCCGTCCTTACCCGCGGCACCTGGAAACCCACCACGGCCGGCCGGCCGGATGTCTTCGACGTGGTTTGAGCTGAACTTGGCAGATCACTCAGCCTGTGCGAAACGAAACGTATGAGTAAGAAGCGCAGTGCCCTGGGGGCAATCCAATTCGGAGAATCTTAACCTGCGTACTACGTCATCACGTACTACGTATCTGTCCCGACCTATCCACAATCACCCCCTCTCGCTCTCCCCGATGCCCAGAATCTTCGCCGCCGTGTTCCATCGCACCGCCGCCTTCTCAGCTTCCGTTGCCCCGATGGCATCCAACTCGAACTGCACCGTTTTCATCGCCCAGTTCGGGCTGATGCCCTCTTTACCCATCATTGCATCAGACCCAAACACCACTTTGCTCAGGTTCAGTTGGCCCTCATCATACAACTGCTGCATCCGCGGCTTGATCGCCCGCTGCTCCTGGCCTTCGGGGATCCCCCTCCGCACATAGTGCAACTGCCCGATACACAGATCAAAGTACACATTCGCATTCCAGTACATGACCTGGGTAGCTTCCTCGTACCATGCCCGTCCGCCCAGATGCGCCCCGACGATCGTCATCTCCGGGAACACTCGCGCAATCCGGTCCAGACACGCCGGCCGCATGTAGTTCGACGACACCCGCCATTTGCGCTGGTACTCGTTCTGATAATCGCCGCCCGATGTGCCGATCACGATCCCCGTATGGAACAGGCACACCATCCCCGCCTTCGCCGCCATTTCATAGATCGGAAAATACTCATCCTCATCATACGGCTTGGCCGGGAAGATGAACTTGAGCCCCTTAAACCCGCGCTCGATTGCCTTGCGTGTCTCGGCCATGCAATCGTGGATGCCAAGGTTCAGGTACCCAAACGGAATGAAAAAGTCCGGATACCGTTTCGCCACCTTGTCGATCTCGTCCACCGTCGGGAACGACCCATCGGCATAGTTAAAGGCAAAGAGCACGGCCTTCTCAACGCCACGCTCCCGCCAGTCAGCCACAAAACGATCCACCTGCCCCGCATTGCCCGTGTAATGAACGTGAAAATCGAGAGTCTTCATGATGAGAGCCCAAGGTATGGCCCGACCAATCCCGGGTCAACGTTGCGCGGGGAACGCCGCGTCCACGATCGCCTTGGGCAGATACCACGATGCCCCTGGCTTCCATCCCGCCAGCGGCGGCAGCCGACTCTCCATGCGCTGGGGGTTGGCCTTTTCCCACGCGTGAATCTGCCCCCAAAGATCTGGCACAACGTCCGATTTGCCCCAGTCCTCATCGTACGGGTACTTCGGTTGCGAGGAGCAGCAGAAGAAATCCCGATGCCCGGCGCCTTTGACCTCCACCAGCTCCCAGCCCTGTTTGTCGGGCACCAGCGCGGTGAGATCCCTCGCTACCTGGATCGGCACCGTATCGTCGGCCGTGCCCTGCAGGATCTTCACAAAAGCATCGTTGAAATGCCCCCGCTTGACGGCCTCTGTGATCCTATCGCTTCCATCCTTAGCCCAGGGACGGAAATACAGCGCCGGGCATGAACTGACCACCACGCCCACATGCTCCCGGGGCAAGTATGTCATCAGCCGCAAGGACGAATAGCCGCCCATGCTGGCGCCGGTGGCGCCGATGTAGTTGATCTTGAACAGGTGGCACATCTCATTCATCAGTTCCAGTACATCCTTGGGGATGTTCTCGGGTATCAGGCCCTCGTGCTTCTTCTCCTTCAGGAACGCCGGATCGCGCAGTTGTTGATTGTCCCCCAAGAACGATTCGCCAACCGAGCGTTCGTTGCACCCGATAATGATCGCGTTGTTGTCATCGCAATAGTTCCAGGCCAGCGTGGGACGCTTTAGTGCTGAACGCGAGCCATAGAACGGACAGAACTTAAGCCACAGAGGGTATGCCTTTTGCGGATCAAAGTTCTTTGGGAAGGAGATGGTAAAATAGTCCGCAGCTCCATCAAAGCGGCTCTTGAAGTGCACGATATAGGGACGTTTCATTCCGCTGCTGTCGGGAAAGACACCAGCGTCACGATCAAAAGTGCCATATCCCGCAGCCTGCTCGGCCTCAGCCGCCAGCGCGTTGCTGGCCACTACCCCAGGAAGCCCCAGCACCACCGCCAGCGCCAGCACAATCCATGTCTTGAGTATCATCGGCTTCGCTTCCGTTCTGCAAACTCCAGTGAGCCTCGCGTGAACGACTGCCGGATCACGCTCTGGCCATCGAGGTCATTTACGACGATAGTCATCTCGCTCGCCGTCACCGAGCCGACGATGGATCGAGCCTGTGCAGGTTCCGAGCCGCCGCCAATCAACTGACCGTAGGGATGCTCGTTATTCGGCGGGAAGTAAACCGATTTGTGGGCGTGGCCCGAGATGACCAGGTCGATCTTCCCTTCAACCAGCAGGTCGTGCCATTTGACACGGGCATCTTCGCTTATCCAGCCGTTGATCAAGTTCCCATTTAAGTCCTTGCCCCACACGCCCGGCCAATGCGCCAGAATCTCCGCATCCCAGAAGAGCGGCATATGCACGAACAGCACACGAAACGGCGCGCCGGTGAAGTCTGGATCAGCGATCGCCTTCTTCAGAAAAGACCGCTGCAGCGTACGGTAGTCATCGAAGCTGTTGAGGCCGGCATAGACCGGAAGGTTGTCGGGTTTGTCCTCGCCGGCGTCCAGAACAATGGCCGCCAGCGGACCATGCCGGAAGGTGTAGTAATAGTCGCCCGAAGGACCGGCAATATATTGAGCCAGCAACCGCGCATCGCGGCCGCGGACATCGTGATTGCCGCGTGAGAAAAACAGCGGTACATCTGCGGCAAAGGGGTGATTGGTCGGGGCAAAGAACTGGGAGATGATCTTTGACCCGTCGCTGACATTGTTGGTGATATCGCCGTTCCAGAGCAGAAAGTGGGTGGGGCTGGCGATGAGATTCGCGGCCAGTTGCCCCAGCGTAGGTTCCTTTTCGTGCGTGTCGTTCCAGACCGTGAAAGTGGCTGATTCCGCCGTGGGATCAAGGGTGCGGAAGGCATGGATGTCCGAGCGAATCTCCTCGCCGGGCTTGATGGAATAGGCGGTAGTGTAGTGGATGGGCTTGAGATGCACCCGATAGAAATACCGCGCCCCGGGCTTGAGGTCCTTCAGGCGAAACGCCAGCAACTGATCTGAGAGGGGCAATTGCCCGCGGCAGGCCCCATCGCAGCGCTGCTCCAGCGCATCCGTCGGTCCGTATTCCACCCATCCGGTGGCCAGCCCATTGGGCAGGACAACAACGCTAATCGAGTCACTCGCTGGATTGAGCAGCACGGGAGGGGCAACGAAGTTGAACGGCTGGTTGATCTCCAACACGCCCCAATAGGACTGTTACGTTGCGTCGTTGTCAACCGCTCGAACCGGACCGTTGATCTGAAGTTGCCCGATGGATACCTTGAATGCCCGTGTGATCAATCGTGGCGGACTACCTCTGCACTGGAGAAACACCATGGACCCAACACTCATCGAGATTCGCGACTACAACGGAGAAGGCTACCGGCCGCTGATCGACTACGCCTCCTGGCGCGTTGCCATCATGCGCCATTGCGATTCCCATCTGCCAGAAAAGATCGAAAGAGTGGAACGCCACGTCGAGACCGACGAAGTGTTCGTCCTGCTTGCCGGCCGTGCCACGCTCTTTGTCGGCGACGGCGATCCGGGCGCCCAGCGCCTCCTGCCGCAGGTAATGGAGCCGCTCAAACTCTACAACGTCAAGCGGAGCATCTGGCACACGATCCTCTTCAGCCGCGACGCTTCGGTCCTGATCGTAGAGAACCGGGACACTGGTTCACGAAACTCGCAGTTTGCCCCTCTGACGCCAGAGCAGCGCGACTTGATTCTCCGATCACGGCTCTGACCGCCCCGTGCGCGCATGGTCGTCAAATACGGGACCCAGGAAGGCGGTGGCGTATGGGCGATGAGTCACAAAAGGAACCGTCGATGTTGGATTACCAGCGGCAGGGGCGTACACCGACTGCGCTGCGGGCAGTTCCAGCAATCGAGCGGGCGGCGCGAGTCCATCTGTTGGTGGCCATCGTGATGGTAGCAGCGGCCATCGTAATGTTGGATGGCGGCGCGATGCTTTTGCAGTGCCTACTGTTCTTTGGCATCACGTCGCTGTTGTTCTCCGTCGCGGTTGTCATTCTTGCCGTCCGGCCGGTGCGGCGGGTCGGATGGATCGCGCTTTGGTCGGCATTGTTTGGCGTGGCAAGCATATCGTTCTTTGCGATAGTGGACCCGCCGCACGTGCGCGATGTCGCCAATCGGATCAAGTGTGCGGCAAACATGCGTGTCATCGGGCAGGTGATGTTCGCGTACGCACAGGCGTATGGGGGCCGGCTGCCCGACTCGCTCGATCAGCTTGCCGATGGATGGTCTGACATGGGCATGTTCGTTTGTCCTTCGACGGAAGATACCCCTGCTCCTGGTACCTCACCATCGCAGCAGGCGGTCGAACTGACGTCCGGAGGCCACTTGTCCTACATCTACTGTGGCAAGGGCCTGCAGTTGTCGTCTAGCTCTGACATCGTCATATTGTGGGAGCCGTTCCACAACCATCCGAGGAGGGGCGCCAACGCGCTGCGCCTGGACGGTCGTGTTGACCTGCTGGAACCTGCCGAGGTGGCCGATCTCCAGACGGGAATCAACCCGCCCCGCAGTTTGCATTCAAAGAGCGCAACACAACCTGCACGCTGAATGCGAAGCGATGCTGCGCAAGCGGTCTTTGACACAGGAAACCCGTACGAACTAGACTGCTGTTTTCGGGAGCGATATCCATCTATGGAGTTCCAACTACCTCGCAGCAAAGTGATTGCTGGTCTTGAATGGACCGGCGACCGCATCCCTTATCCCGAGCTTGAGATCAAAGGCGACACCTTCCCCATGACCTGGGCCGAGGATGACCAGATCTACACCTCCGCCGGCGATCCGCTCTGGCCGGCCGACGCCGGCAGCGGCCTCGATGTCGAGAAGTTCACCGGCGGCCCGACCGACTACAAGATCACCAAAGTCCAGCCCATGCGCGACTACATCGGCTGGGGCGGGGACGGTCCCAAGCCCAGCGGCATGATCTGCGTCGACGGCGTCCTTTACCTGGCGTTCCAGAACATGCTGCGTAACCGCAAGCCAATGTATGGCCTGGCCTCGCAGCATGGCAGCGATGCCAGCATCATCTATTCCACCGACAAGGGTGGCATGTGGAAGCCGGCGTTCGGCAATATCCACGAGCCCATGTTCCCCGGCTCACTCTTTGGCGGCCCATCCTTCATCAACTTCGGCAAGAATAACGCCAACGCCCGCGACAACTATGTCTACGCCGTCTCCGGCGACCAATGGGATAACGGAAGCAACCTGCGCCTCGGCCGCGTTCCCGTCGAGCGCATCACCGAACGCGGCGGCTGGGAGTTTGTCTGTGCCTGGACCCCCGCGGGCGAGCCCGTGTGGCAGCGGAATCTGGCGAATGCTCTTCCGATCCTGAGCATCCATCGGTATCTGGGTATTCCGGAGATGGTCTACCTGGCCGGCATCAATCGCTATCTGCTGCTCACCTGGCGTCTGCACGGCGACTTCGATGGCGATGAAGGCACCGATCTGCTCATCCTCGATGCCCCGGAGCCTTGGGGTCCCTTCTCACTGGTGCACTTTGAGGAGTATTGGGAAGGCAAGGCGTTCACCCCGTACTGCCCGCGTATCCCGCTGAAGTGGATGGCGGCCGACGGAAAGAGCGGCTACCTCCAGTTCTCCGGAAGTTGGAGCCCGCGCGCCCAGAAGCTCAACTACTATCGCTCGAACGTTCGCCAGTTCCGCCTGAAGATGCGCTAAGCACTGCGATGTGGACTAACTTGGGCCAGAGCTATGCCCGGCTGCGATAGTGCGCGCTCGTGGCTCGCATGCGGACCCCCGGTGGCAGAATTGCCGGGCCAGACTGGCGATTTGCCGGCGAAGTGGTTTAATACACAGCATGAGAACCACCTATATCTCGGCGTTGCTGTGGGTGATCTGTCTGGCGAGTGTGGCGTCTGCTCAGCAGAGCGCGCCCAAGTACCAGGTGATGGGTATCGGCGGGGCGGGGGGCATGTTCGTGCCTTCCATATCGCCCACTGATCCGAAACTGATGTTCATCGCCTGCGACATGAGCGGAACCTATCGCTCAACCGATGGTGGACAGACCTGGGCGATGTATCACTGGAAACAACTGAGCAGTTCACTGCGCTGCCGGCCGGCATTCGGCAAAGACGCGATCTATTGGACGTCGGGAAATCAGATGAAGGTAAGTAGGGATGGCGGGGCGACATGGGAACCGCTGGTGGCCGGTGAACAGCCATGGAAGACCGAAGAGCCGGTACGCATCGCCGTAGCCGATGGCGATAAAGCGCTGATTGTCGGAACCAGCGGCGGGCTGTATGTCTCCGGTGATGCTGGGAAAACGTGGAAAAAGGCGGCCGACGGGGCCGTGCGCGACCTGGCGGTTGTCGATGCCGATGTCTACTCGCTGTCGGCCAATGGGCTGAGCGTCGGCCGCAATGGCGGCAAGACCTGGGAAGCCATCAATGTGACGATGCCGGGCGGTCAGCCGGGCTTCTCCGTATCCGGCGCGAATGATGGCAACCAGACGGTGCTCTATGTAGCCAATAAGTCCGGTATCACCCAGTCGAAAGATGGAGGCAAGACCTGGCAGGTGGTAGATAATAAGAGTAAGTGCAATGTGGTGCTCGTACCACAGAAGCAGACGCAGGTTGCCTGGGCCGCCCAGGAGGCCCCCGGGCAGGATGTGTTCATCACCAAGGATGGCGGCAAGACCTGGACGAGCTGCTTCCGGATGGAAGGACAAGGCGGCAACGTCGAGCGGTCGTGGGTGCAGACCCAGCTCAAGTGGGGCTACAACATTTCGCCGCTAGGGCTGGGGATCGACCCATCCAACCCGCAGGTGGCGATGATCAGCACGCAGGGCGACTTCTATATTACCCGTGATAGCGGCAAGAGCTGGCAGCAGCTCATGAACAAGCCGATCGGCAAGCAGGGGAACGACCCGGGATTCCGATACCAGTGCAACGGGCTGGAAGTGACCAGTTGCTGGCAGACTCTCTTTGATCCGAATGACGATCAGAAGATGTACATCGCGTATACGGACATCGGCTTCTCCCGCAGCGTGGACCGCGGCCAGACCTGGATCAGCGCGACCGAAGGATGCCCATGGGGCAACACCTATTACCAGGTCGTGTTTGATCCGACCATAAAGGGCAAGCTCTATGCCGCCTGCTCCTCGCGGCATGACATTCCGCACTGGACGCACATCGACGCCAACAGGAACCAGCAGGGCGGCGTCTGTGTGTCGGATAACTACGGACAATCGTGGAAGGTGCTGGGCACGGGTTTGCCGAAGCTGCCCTGCACATCCATCGCGCTGGACCCGAAGACCTCCGGAGCCGGCCTGACCATGTATGTCACGCTCTATGAGGGCGGAGTCTACAAGAGCACCGATGGCGGCCAGACTTGGCAGAACAAGAGCAACGGGTTGGGCAACAAGGGCAATAACCACGCCTTCATGGTGAAGGTGCACCCCAAGACCGGAAACCTGTTCTGCTCAATCACCGCGTTCCGCAACAACGCCACCTTCGCCGTCCCGGGCGGCATCTGGAAGAGCACCGACGGCGGCGAGAACTGGACGGACATCTCCAAATCGCTGGATCTGCGCTGGCCGACCGGCTTTGCGTTCGATCCCAACGATGAGAACATCATCTACCTCGCGGCCGCGACTGCCCCACAGTTCGACCAGGGCGGCATGTACAAGACCACCGACGGTGGCAAGACGTGGAAGCAGGCGATCAACGATGCCGCGATTGCCAAGTCCGGTGGCACGGGCTATTCGCAGGAGATGTTCGTGACGCTGCACCCGGATCACCCGGATTGGGTGTATCTGTCCAGCGGCTCGCACGGACTGTGGCTGAGTCAGGATTCTGGCGCGACGTGGAAGCATTTTGATGCGATCCCGTTCACTTCGATCACGCGGCTGGCGTGGGATCCCAAGGACCACGAGATCATGTACGTGACGACGTTCGGTGGCGGCGTATGGAAAGGGCCAGCGGTCCCGTAAGCTTCGTCAGCCAGAGTTTCCGGCCAACAGAAGGACAACCCTATGTCTAGTGGACAACCGCGCCTCAAAGGCAAACGCATCGTCATTCTTTCGGAAATCGGCATGCATGAGCATGAGTTCTGGGTTCCCTATTACCGCTTCAAAGAGGAAGGCGCCCTGGTCAAGGTCGCTGGAATCGCCAAAGGAATCGTGCACCGTTCTGAAGGTGTCGGCGGAACCGATGGCTGCTACCTTGCCAAGACCGAACTGGAGATCAAGGACCTCCGCGCCGCCGACTGGGATGCCCTGCACATCCCCGGCGGCATCTACGGTCCCATGACGTTGCGCGAGTACAAGCCGCTGCTCAAGTTCGTTCAGGAGATGGACCGGAAAAAGAAGATCATTTCCGCCATCTGCCACGGCCAGTGGGTGCTGATCAGCAGCGGCTCATTAAAGGGACGCACCGCCACCGCGCCCAGCGATATCGTCATCGACATCGTCAATGCCGGGGCCCGCTATTCAGGCCCCGGCGCTGTTCGCGATGGCAATCTCGTCACCGGCGAATACTTCGGCGAACTGCCGGCTTTCATGAAGCTCTTGCTGGCCGCAATAGAAGACGGGTGATCCGAACACGCTATGACGTCAATTGCCCCGTCATGGTCATCTTCGGGGGCAGGTACTTAGCCACGCGCTCCCAGCTCGTCACAGCATCCCAATAGCGCTCCCGTATCGCCGCCACGATCCGATCGCGCAGATCGCGGCCGGTTCCTCCCAGTTGCCATCCCAGCTCCGGGAAAAATACGACGCGGACCGCCGGGAACCTGCCATCTCCCTGTGGCTCGGGCACATAACCAACATCATTGCACCCGGTTACCGGCGGGTCCTGTGCCACAAATTGCTGGTTGAAGCACGAAGATCGGAAGTCGCGTAGGCATGCCGAATTATCGTAGAAGTTCGTGAACATCGAACGCACCGGCTCCTGAGGCAGCATCGCAAACGGCACCCCCTTGCCATCCTGCCGGTAGAAGATCAGGTAAGCGACGTTCTCGATATAGATCCCCTGGCATGCCGTCGCATCTGCCTGGCGCGTGTCGACCTCGGGAAAGTTCTCCACGTACTGATGTGTCGGCAGCTCGTGGTTCTCCGTCCACAGCGCGCTGACGATATACGTGATATTCTCGATCGTGCCCTTGAGCACCCGACCCGACATGACAAAACTGGGATTCTCGGCGTCCAACTCGTAAGTGAACTGCAACTCGCCGTCTGCATGCACCAGCTCGCCCAGTTGCGCCCGGGTGAAATCCGGATACTGCCGAATGGTCTGCGCCTTTCCCACCTTGTCATCAAACTGCCGATACTGGATGAGCGGGTTTGGATAGGTTACCTGCAGCTTCCTTCCCTCAGGCCGCAGATCCATGCACATGCCAATCGTGTTGATCAGCTTCCCGTCCGGCAGAAAAGTCCGGGCATCGATGCCAAAGTTGTGAACTCGCTCCCATTTCCCGGTGTCCGGCCGGCGAATGTGGATGTAGTTGTACATCGTGTCGGAAGTGCGCGGGTCAAAATCCAGCCGCAACAGCTCGTTCTTCAACTCCACGCGTTTCTCAGGTTCTGTCCGGGATGAGCGATACATCATATTCTCCTTTTCATAGTCGTTTCTGGCATTCCCACCCAGCCGCCCAACGACAGAAGATGCTAATCGCCACTCTTCAATGAGCCAAATGACACTTGCCAAATACAACGAGCCAGCGCGCCATGAGGAAACAAACAGCAGGGGGGTGTATATTCCCATCTCTTGATTACCGAAGAAAGGATACTCCTATGCTCGCGGCCGTCCTGAAGGACTTCAACAACCTCGTTCTCGAAGATGTGCCCATGCCTGTCCCGGGTGTGCGCGAAGTCGTTGTCCAGATCAAGAGTTGTGGCTTTTGCGCCACCGACTACAAAGCCATCAAAGGCATCCGTCGCAACGTGACATTCCCCACCATCTGCGGCCATGAGCCCTCCGGCATCGTCTCCGCCGTCGGCCAGGGCGTCAAAGGATTTGCCGAAGGTGATGAGGTGATCTGCCAGCCATCGGGCTACTGCGGCGTCTGCGCCCACTGCCGCGTGGGCAACACGCACTACTGCGAACACTCGTTCACCACCGGCGGCGATGGGCCAAAGGATACCTGGAACGGCGCCTTCGCTCAGTATATGAAGACGCAAGATGTCTGCCTTTTCCACAAGCCAAAGAGCATCAGCTTCGACGCCGCCGCCCTGACCGAGCCGCTCTCCGGGGCGTGGAAGGGCATGGTCCAGTACAGTCAGATCGAGGTCGGCGATGACGTCGTCGTGATCGGCGTCGGCGGCATTGGTCTGCTGTGCCTGATGGTCGCTCGTGCCGCCGGTGCCGGCCGCCTGATCGCCATCGATCCCAGCGACTACGCTCGCAAGAACGCCCTGCAACTGGGCGCCACTCACGCCATCGACATCGCCGGCGCCAAGGAGAAGGTCTACCAGATCCTTCCCGCCGGCCCCGACCTCGTTCTCGAGGCGGCCGGCCCGATCTCCGCCGTCAGGCTGATGGTCGATCTGCGCCGCCGCGGCACAAAGTGGAACGTCTTTGGCATCACCACCCACGAGACCTTCGAACTCGACGGCGGCCTAACCCATTTTCTCGAGGGCCGCATGGACGCCAGCTTCGGAACCACGCCGCTGGCGATGCAAAGAGCGATCCGCCTGATGGAGTCCGGCATGGTGAACCCGGAAAAGATCATCTCTCATCGGTTTACGCTCAAGGATATTCACAAGGCCGTGGAGACCATGGGCCAGCCGCAGCGAAACAAGGTGATCGTCAACCCATGAAAGCCATCGTCAACACAGCCCCGGGATGCGTCGACTGGAAAGATGTGCCCACCCCCGAGCCTGCGCCCGGCCAGGTGCGCATCCGCACCGCCGCCTGCGGCATCTGCGCCACCGACCTCGAGATGATCGCCGGCTGGCAACGCACGAGCTTTCCCGCCATCCCCGGCCACGAATGGTCAGGCATCGTCGATGCTTTCGGCCCTGGCGTCGACCCCAAATGGCTCGGTAAATCCTGCGTCGCCGACAATGTTCTGGGTGATGGCGGCGAAGTCGGCTTCGAGCATTCCGGCGGCTACGGGCAATACCTGTTGACCGAGGCCCGCAACCTTTACCTTCTGCCGCCGGATTTCCCGTTGTCCACTGCCGCCCTCATCGAGCCGTTGGCCGTCTGCGTTCGCGCGTTAAACCGCCTCCGTCCGCAGAACCTCGAATCAGCCCTCGTCCTCGGCGATGGAGTCATCGGCCTGCTCATGCTCCTGCTGCTCAAAGCCCATGGCATCCGGCATATCGCTGTCGTTGGCGGCCGGCCCGGCCGTCTGGCCATGGCCCGACAACTCGGCGCCAGCGACATTCTCAACTACCACGACGCCGGCACCGATCTGCCCACAGCGGTCCGTCGTCTCCCCAGCGCCCCTTTTCCCAATATCGCCGAGGCCAGCGGCTCCTCCGCCGCCATGCATGCTTCTCTAGAGGTGGCTTCCAAAGGCGGCCGGATTGTCGTCATCGGCGACTATGGCCCAGGCCGTGCCGACTTCCCATGGAATCGCATCCTGCACAACGAACTCGAGATCATCGGCTCCAACGCCAGCGCCGGCGCCTGGCCCGAAGCGGTGCGCCTGGCCACAACTCATGCCCTGCCGCTGGACCTGCTGGTTTCGCAATGTCTTCCCGCGGCATCCTATGCCCAGGCCCTCGATCTCGCCCGCCGTTCGCGCGACATTGTAAAAATCGTTCTGACATGGAAAGATTAGCCCATGCAATCTCGCCAGACTCTCATCGATGACATCAACTCCGCACAAGTGCCGCTTGGGCACTGCAACTTCTGGTGGCTGGGCCAACACAGCTTTGTCGTCAAGGTCGGTCGGAGTATCTGCTACCTCGATCCCTATCTCACACCCAGTCCATCCCGACAGGTGCCCCCGTTGCTTCTTCCCGAAGATCTCGCCAACGCCACCGTCATCCTGGGCACCCATGATCACGGCGATCACATTGATCGTCCCGCCTGGCCCGTCATTGCCGCTGCGGCCCCGGACGCAACCTTTGTCGTGCCTTACCTGCTTCAGCAGCGCCTGGTCCGCGAACTGAACCTGCCCTCGCAGCGTGTCCGCGGTGTGGATCAGGGCATCACCATCCAGGTTGGCGACGTCACCATCACCGCGATCCCCGCCGCCCACGAGTTTCTCGACACCGACCCCGCCACCGGCCATCACCCCTATCTCGGCTACATCATCGAAGGCAATCGTTTCCGTCTCTACCACGCCGGCGACACCTGCATTTACGAAGGCATGCAAGGCCTGCTGCGCCGCTGGCCGCTCGACCTGGCATTTCTGCCCATCAACGGCCGCGATGCCAAACGGCTCAAGGCTAACTGCATCGGAAACATGACCTATCAGGAAGCCGTCGATCTCGCCGGCGTCATCAAACCTGGCCTGACCGTTCCCACTCACTTTGAAATGTTCGCCATGAACAGCGAGAACCCCCAGTTGTTCGTCGATTACATGGCGGCCAAATACCCCACTCTTCGAACCGTTATTCCCACGCACGGCCATCGCACCATCGTCCAACGTATTTCGTAAAGACATCTCCCATGTTGACCCAGCGACAGCGTGTCCATGCCTCCATCCGCCGCAGCGGCTTTGACGCCTTGCCCTGGCAGTTTGACCTCACCAGCCTCGCCGCCGATCGTCTTCGCAAGTACCTTGGCGTTGAGAACCTGCACCAGGCCATCGGCGATCACATCATCATGTTCGGCGATGTCTCCCCCAATGCGCCCACCAGCACCGATTTACCGCCCGACTGCGTCCGCAGCGAGTTTGGCACCGTGTGGAGAAGGGCACCTCAAGATCGCTCCACCGGCGACTGGGGCGGCATGGTTTCCTACCCCCTGCACGACCCCACGCTCGCCGGCTACACGTTCCCCGATGCCACAATCTCCGGCCGCTGCGCCCACGTTCCCGACCTTCGCCGCAAACACCCCGATCACTTCCTCATCGCTTCTGGCCACGGCCTGTGGGAACACGGCTGGGCGCTCTGCGGCTTCGAGAATTACCTTGGCTACGTCCTCAGCGATCAGGCCTTCGTCGAGCAGGTGACCGACAAGCTCGCCGATTTCTCCTGCGCCGCCACCGCACAACTCAAAGGCATGGGTATCGACGGCATCCGCTTTGGCGATGACTGGGGTTTCCAGGATCGCCTGATGATCCCGCCCGACCTCTGGCGGAAGATCTTCAAGCCGCGTTATCGTCGCATCTTCGATGCCGCCCGCGCTGCCAACCTAGTCGTCATGATGCACTCCTGCGGCCATCTCACCGAGATCCTCCCCGACCTGATCGACATCGGCCTGCAAGTCCTCCATCCCCTCCAGCCCGAAGCCATGGACGTCCAGTACTGCCACCATCACTTCGGCCAGGACCTAAGCTTCTGGGGCGCCCTGGGCTCTCAAAGCACCCTCGCCATCGGCACCCCCGCCGACTGTCGCCGCGAAGCGCAGCATCGCCTCTCCCTCTTCCACTCCGGCGGCTACATCCTCGCCCCCGCCGGCGCCGCCCCCACCGAAACCCCACCCGAAAACCTCGCCGCCATCGTCGAACTGGCCCAATCCCAACTCAGTAGAGCCGGTGACCCCACCGGCGGTCTTCCTCCCACCCAGCCCAAACTCATCTCGACCTGAAAAGACGACACGCCTGCAGTGCATGCCAAAGCTACGTGGCGAAGCGGTCTCCCGCTGCGGTGCCGCGGTCGTCCCCGACCGTACAGGCGGAAGGCAAAGCAGCTGCGGAATGGGAGGGGTTGCCGAGAGCATAAGGGGGCGTGGGCCATGGCTCCGCGGTGCTCTCCGCCTGAATCTCAGTGATCGTCGCGGCGACTCTCGCCGTGCGATATCTCACACCATGAAAATCCGGCAAGCAATGCGGGAATATCATGGTACGTGCAATGCGTCACCAATTCGCACTCCCATCTGTAGCCCTTCTTGTCGCAGCCCGCGTCTCTATCGATCCGGCCTCACAGCGGCACCGCCTCTCGCATGACATGGTTGCGAAACCGCTCGCGCATCCCACCTTCGCTGATCACATCCACTTTGACACCCAGCAAATCCTGCAGGTCGATCAGGAGGCCGCCATGATCAAATAATGAGTGATCCGGCTCAAACCGGACGATCAGATCAAGGTCGGACGTTTCGGTGGCATCGCCGCGCGCCACCGATCCGAATATGCGAATGTCCGACGCCCCATACCGCCGGGCAATTGCCAGGATCGCGTCACGGCGACTATGTATGGCTTCACGCGTAACCATGACCATAAGTGTACCAGACTACCCCACTCCAAATACAGCCGAATGCGCGATCCCCCCGAATTCCTCGCCGCCATCGTCGAAGTAGCTCAATCCCAACTGCATCACCAGTAGAGCCGGTGACCCCACCGGCCGTCTTCCTCCCACCCAGCCCAAGCCCTCTCGAACCGAAAAAAGAACACGGCTGCAGTGCATGCTATGCTACGTGGCGCAGCGGTCTCCCGCTGCGGTGCCGCGATCGTCCCCGACCGCACAGGCGGAAGGCCAAGCACCCGCAGAACGCGCGTGGTCGTCGAGGGCATAGCCACAATCTGGAGTGCGGCGACTTGTCGCCGTTTTTCCCGCGAGGGACTTGTCCCGAGCCAGCCCCCAGCGACGCACAGCCTCCCAAGCGGTCAGCGGCCATCGCCAACCCACACACAACCATTCATCAGTAGCACAGGTTCGCCGAACCTGTAGCCCTTCCCGTCGCGGCGTCAGCCGCGTCCTGATCCAGTCGATTGCCAATCCTCCTCCCTAACTCCAGCTCCTCCAACATCTTACAAAACCAAACAAACACCGCTCATAAATCTTGACACTACAAAACCAAACATTATTATAACATTAGTCGCCCCATCAAGGGCTCTGGCCATTACCAATCCGTCTTCCAAAGGAGGGACCTCAACCATGTACGCGCAACTGAACATCCAGCCCGACACCTCTGACCCCGCGCCATCCACCCCAGACAATGCAGCGCGCGACACTTCCACGCTTTCTGACCCCATATCCACCCGAACCCCTGCATCCACAGATACTTGCGCTGCGCGACAATCGTGCAATAACCAGCGCGACACTTCCGCCGACACCGACGTAAGTCCCGTTTCCGCCGAGGCTTGCATCGAGCGACAGTTACTCGGCCAACCCGACCCCCAGACCCCTCATGTCGCGCGCCTTCTCCCCGAATGGCGGAACCTCATGCCGGTCCAGGCCCAGGTCCTCGACCTCCTCGGCTCCGGCATGTCCATCACCGACATCGCCGTCCGTGTCAATGTCCATCGCGGCACCATCCATCGCTGGAAGACCCAGCATCCCGCCTTCATGGCGGCCATGAACCGCCGCCGCCAGGACACCCTCGATGCTCTCTCCACCCGCTGTACCGATCTCTTGTCCGAAGCTGTTATAGTATTGCAAAACAAGCTCGCCCACCGCAAACGCATCCCGCCCCAGCGCCTGCGTACCGCTCTCGCAGTCCTGCGCGCCTTTGGCTCGCGCCGAGTGCTGCTTGCGCCTGGCCCCAATTCCCCCGAAGCCGCTCTGCGCCAGATCGCCGTCCAGCGCCGTCTCGAACTCAACGAATCGCTCAAAGAGCCCATCAGCGACAAGGAACTCGCCCACCTGCGCGACGATCTCCGCTTCGACTTCCATGAGGAATACACCCAGCCCCTTCCCCCCAACGATTTTGCCCCGATCGCAGACTCGAAGCTCAACCCCGAATCCCCCATCTCTGCCTCAAGCACCAAGAACCAAGTACCAGGCACCTCCGCCACACTACCCCACGACCCGGTACTCAAAACCCATGAACCACAGGGCCAGGTTGCTGACCAGCCAGAATCCGGTGGCGATAACCTCGCCGTAGATCAGGCCGAGGAAGAAGGGCTGTGCACGGTAGAACAGGCGGGAGCCGCCGAAGTACACAATCGCGCTCTTGGCAAGCCATCCCAGGAAGATGCTGAACCAGGTGATCTGGATGCCATAGGTGTAGCAGAGCAGGAACCCCGCCGGATGGAGCGGCCAGCCGGCGAAACTCAACCGCAGGGCGCCCAGAGCGGCAGTGATGCCAGCCCCGATGCCGATGTGAAGCAGCCGACTGTGCGGGACCGCCTGAACCCCGCTGGTCGTATAGTGGACGGCCGGGTCCATCACGATGTCCTGCACCATGCCGCTGCCGACCCACCAGTCGATCGGCGATCGATTCGAGCGGTCGAGAGTGGCGGCATACGAGTACTCGGTATAGAGCATGGCAGCGCCGGCAACCAGGTAGGCGACGACAAGGGCAAGGATCAGCACACCGACGAAGCGGATGGGCTTGCGCCAGTCCCTGGTCCGGCTATAGGCAGCGTGATCGGCGACGACCAGCGCATGCTGGGCATAGGGAGGCAGCGTTTGCCGCATATCGTGGGTGAGGACGGCGGAAAAGAACCGGGCCAGGAGGTGACTGCCCGCACTGGTATGCGGCAGGCTGGGAACAACGGCGGCGACCGTATCGAAGGGATGGGAAACGGGAACCGGCAAAACAGGATAGATCATCCCCGTATCAGCGACGATCCGCGCCAAGATCAGATAGAAGAGCATCAGCATTCCGGCGATCACCAGGGCGCCGATGATGGTGGTGCCGGCCGCAACCAGCCAACTGATCAGAAGGACCTGGCAGCAGACAAAGCCCCAGCCGGCGAGGCGGTAGGGGAGATACCGGCCACGGGGATCATCCGCCCGGCCGGGGCCGACCATCTGGCGCAGCACGGCGAAGAGGTGCTGCCGGGCGACGTACAGGAGGATGCCGCCAAACACGATCACAGCGCCAAAGAGCTGGTCGAACTGCATCGGCTCGCTGATCTCCGACTGCCGCATTCCGGCGGCCATCCGGAAAACCTGCAACAGAACGAAGATGAACCAGAGCGAGAAGGCCGTGCGCGTCTGCATGAACATCGTCAGGCCGATCATGATGAAGGAAATGCGCTGGTACTTGAACGGCCATTCGCAATAGCGCCACGGCTCCTCGGTGAGGATGTTGTTGATGTCAAATGAGAGCGGAATACGTGGAAAGTTGCGAGGAAAGTAAGTGGCCAGCCCATTGCACAGGTGAATCACAGCGATGAGGCCGAAGGCCATCCAGAACAGGCGGTTGCGGAACAGCGGGTTTAGGGCTTTGCCGGGAGCGGGAGTCTCGATGAGCGACATGTAAACGGTGGTGAGGGGGAACTGCAGGCGCTCGTTCTCCACCCATTGACGGCGGAGAATGACCATCATGCAGATGACCGAGCCGAACAGAGCGATCAGGAAGATGCCCCAGCCGATGGCCGGCTGCAGCCATGCATGCCAGGGAACCGCCTGGAAATGAGCGATGAAGGTATCCGTTTCGGTCAACGCCCGGCCGGCGTATTCCTGAACGATGGGATCGTTGCCACGCTGGGCGGGATCACTGGAAGCATACGCCGGGAAAAGCCAGTCGGAGAGATTGGCTTTGCGCAGCAAGGCAGCGTACTCGGGACGCTGAGCCGCATAATAGAAGATCTTGACCAGATGGGTGGGCAGATAGCGCATCAGGCCCAGGAATGCCACAGCGCAGCTCACCAGGATCATGCCCAGTGCGACCGCCAGCTCGCCCGAGCTAAAGGCATAGCGGGGGGCAAAGCGGCGCAGCGGAGCATTGATCAGGATGACAAAGAGCATCAGGAATAGGAGCAGACCGGTTGGCAGAGAGCCGCCAATCAGGTCGCTGTTGGAGAGAACGGTGATGTTGAAGGCATTGAGGGAGTTGATGAATACGACGCCGACGAGACCGAGGATGACGCTACGGAGATTGACCGCTTCGCGTTGCACGGCCAAAGGAGGGACGAGTTGTGCTATGGGATGAACGTTCACGTTTGGATACAGCGCTAGAGTCTACGATGTTAGCCGCCGACGCGGTATTCGAAACCCATCAGGTAAAGGGTGAGGTTGGTGACCAGCCAGAATCCGGTCGTGATGACCTCTCCATAGATCACGCCCAGGAAGAAAGGCTGGGCGCGGGAGTACATTCGGGCGCCACCGAAGTAGACGACTATGGTCTTGGCCAGCCACCCCAGGAAGATACTGAACCAGGTCACCTGCAGGCCATAGGTGTAGCAGAGGAGAAACCCCACGGGATGCAGCGTCCAGTTGGCGAAACTCAGGCGCAGCGTACCCAGGGCGGCGGTGATCCCAGCGCCGATACCGATTTGCAGCAGACGATTGTGCGGGACGGCCTGGACGCCGGTCGTGGTGTATTCCACGGCTGGGTCCATGACGATGTATTGCACCATGTTACTGCCGACCCAGGCATCCAGCGGCGATTTATTGGAACGGTCGAGAGTAGCGGCGTAACTGTACTCGGTGTACAGCATTGCGGCGCCGGAGACGACGTAGGCGATGGCGAGAGAAAGCGCCAGGACTCCGACAAAGCTGATGGCTTTGCGCCAATTGTTGGTGCGGCTATAGGCGGCCTGGTCGGCGACGACCAGTGCGTGTTGTGCGTAGGGAGGCAACGTCTGCCGCATGTCGTGGGCGAGCACGCCATAAAAGAGCCGGGAGAAGAGATGGCTGCCAGCGCTGGTATGCGGCAGGCTGGGAACGAGGGCGGCGGTACTGTCGAAAGGATGCGATACCGGGACCGGCAACACCGGGTGGATCATCCCTGTTTCGGCGACGATCCTGGCCAGGATCAGGTACAGCAGCATCAGCATGCCGATGATCACCAGCGCGCCCACGATGGTGGTTCCGGCCGCAACCAACCAGATGATCAAGAGAAGCTGGCATCCGACAAAACCCCAGCCGGCCAACGCGTACGGGAGATAGCGGCCGCGAGGATCGTTGGGGCGGCCGGGACCGAACATCTGGCGGAACACGGCAAAGAGATGATGGCGGGCGACATAAAGGAGGATGCCGCCATAAACGGTCACAGCACCAAAGAGCTGGTCAAATGTCATCGGCTCGCTGATCTGGCTCTGCCGCATTCCGGCAATCATCTGGGAGACCTGCACCAGGAAATAGATGAACCAGAGCGAGAAGGCGGTGCGGGTCTGCATGAATGTCGTCAGCCCAATGACGATGAACGAGATCCGCTGATACTTGAACTCCCAATCGCAATAGCGCCATGGCTCTTCGCTGAGGATGCCGCTGATATCGAACGAGAGCGGGATAAGCGGAAAGTAGCGTGGAAAGTAAGTGGCAAGGCCGTTGAACAGGTGGATAGCGGCGATCAGGCAAAAGGCGGTCCAGAACAGGCGATTGCGAAACAGCGAATTCACCGCCTTGCCCGGCGCTGGCGCCTCAATCAGCGACATGTATACCGTGGTGAGCGGGAACTGCAGACGTTCGTTCTCCACCCACTGCCGCCGCAGGATGACCACCATGCACACGATCGAACCGAACAGGCCGATGAGGAAGATGCCCCAGGAAATCGCCGGCCGCAGCCAGGCATGCCATGGCACAGCAGCGAAATGCGCCGCGAACGTGTTCTTTTCCGTCAGGGCGCGCCCTACGTAGTCCTGAACAATGGGATCGTTGCCTCGTTGGGCGATATCACTGGAGGCATAGGAAGGAAACAGCCAGTCGGAGAGATTGGCCTGCCGCAGAAGATCGACATATTCGGGGCGCTGCGATGCAAAGTAGAATATCTTGGTGAGATGGGTCGGCAGGTAGCGCATCAGTCCAAGGTGAGGCAGGGCGCAGCTCACCAGGATCATGCCCAGGGCGACCGCCAGCTCACCGGAGCTGTATGCGTAACGAGATGCAAAGCGATGCAGCGGGGCATTGATCAGGATCACGAACAGCATCAGGAACAGCAGCAGGCCCGTGGGAAGGCCCCCGCCGATCAGGTCGCTGTTGACCAGAACCAGCACGTTAAAGGGAGTGAGGGCGTTGATAATGACGATACCAACAAGGCCAAGCAGGATGCTGCGGAAGTTGACGGGGTTGCGTTCCGGTGCCAGGGGCGAGGATGGTTGCTTGGGGTCAAGGTCCATGGTTAGGAATGCCACCGTGCCAATTCGCCAGGATCAGGCGAACCCGCGAATGCCATCAGTTTGGACATGCCGGGGCAGCGGCCGGTCTGCCGCGAAGGCGACGCACCAGCCGGATGATGACCAGCAGCATCAGGATGGCAAGCACGGTTGCCAGTATTGGCAGTACGATCGCGAGGATGGTCATGATCACCGCCCCGATGGCCTCGATGGTGGAGACGATCGGATTGGCCAGACCGCCGGTTGTCGCCGTGGACGCAGCACGAGCGGCAACGGTGGTGCCCTGAATGCCGGCCGCGATCCCTCCTCCGGCGATCACGGCCGCCGCCCATTTGATCGCAGGATGAATGTCGCCAAATGCGGTGGCCGCCACGACGGTGCCGGCCACCACTGCGGCCGGGGTCGCGATCGTGTCCAGCACATGATCAACCCATGGAATGTAATAGCCCGCTATCTCCACGGCAGTGGCGATACCCAGCACGATGATGGCGGGAGTGGAACCGATCCATTCCAACCCCGAGGATGGCGTGAAGTGGCCAAAGCGTACGGCCAGCGCGGTCGCCAGAAGAGGCACGAAGACTCGGAAACCGCAGGCGGCGGCCAGGCCGATACCCGCGGTAATGGCCAGGATGGTTTCCATGCCCGCATTCTACACCATCAGAGCCTACGACGGCAGCAGGATGACAGCTCGGTATTCAAAGCCCAAGAGCCAGAGAACCAGGCTGGTAACCAGCCAAAAGGCGGCGGCAAGGACTTCGCCGTAGATCAGGCCGAGGAAGAAGGGCTGGGCGCGCGAGAACATGCGCGCCCCGCCAAAGTGGACGACCAACGTCTTGATAAGCCAGCCCAGGAAGATGCTGAACCAGATCTGGTGCAAGCCCCAGGTGTAACAGAGGAGGAACCCCACTGGATGGAGGGGCCAGGCAGCGACATTCAGGCGAAGTACACCCAGAGCGGCCGTTATCGCCGCGCCGATACCGATTTGAAGAATGCGGTTGTGCGAAACTGCCTGGCCACCGGAGGTATAGGTGACGCAGGGATCCATCACAATGTACTGCACCAGCGTATGGCTGCTCCAGGCATTGATGGGCGCAGAGTTGGAGCGGTCGAGGGTCGCGGCGTAAGCGTATTCAATGTAAAGAGTGGCGGCGCCGGAAACGAGATAGGCGACAGCGAGAGCGAGGATCAGGGCTCCGACGAAACGGATGGCCTTGCGCCAGTCGTTGGTATGGCTATACGCAGCGCGATCGGTAACTGCCATGGCGTGCTGGGCGTAAGGCGAGAGCGACTGGCGCGTGTCGTGAGTAAGGATGCCAGAAAAGAGCCTGGCGAAGAAGTAGTTGGTGGTCGTGGTGTGCGGCAATGCCGGGATCGAGGATGCGGCTACGTCGAAAGGATGAGCGACAGGCACTGGTATGAGCGGATAGATCATGCCGGTGTCGGCCACGATCCTGGCCAGGATCATGAACAGGAGCATCAGCATGCCGACGATAACCAGAGCGCCGAAGATCGTGGTGCCCGCGGCCACGAGCCAGATGATCAGAATGAGCTGGCAGGCGACGAATCCCCAGCCGGCCATGGCATACGGAAGATACCGGCCGCGAGGATCGTCAGGGCGGCCCGGACCAAACATCTGCCGGAGTACCGCAAGGAGGTGGTGACGGGCGATGTACAGGATGATCCCGCCGAACACGATCAGTGCGCCAAATAGCTGGTCAAAAGTCATCAGCTCGCTGATTTCGGTTTGCCGCATTCCGGTGATCATGCGAGCCACCTGCACCAGCACGAACGTGAACCAGAGCGAGAACGCTGTGCGCGTTTGCATGAACATCGCCAGGCCGATAATGGTGAAGTAAAAGCGTTGATACATGAAATCCCACTCGCAATAGCGCCAAGGCTCCTCGGAGAGGATGCCGGCGATGTTGTAGGAAAGGGGAATGGGCGGGATATAGCGGGGATAATACGCACTTAGGCCGTTGAAGAAGTGGATGAAGGCGACAGCGGAGAAGGCGATCCAGAAGAGGCGATCGCGAAATAGAGAGTTCAAGGCGTTGCCCGAGGCGGGGGCCTCGATCAGCGACATATAGACGGTGGCCAGCGGGAATTGCAGACGCTCGTTCTCCACCCACTGGCGGCGCAGAACAACCATCATGCAGATGATGGAACCGAAAAGACCGGTGAGAAAGATCCCCCAGGTGATGGTTGGTCGAAGCCAGGCATGCCAGGGAACAGCGCGAAAGTGAGCCACGAAGGTATCGGAATCAGTGAGAGCACGGCCGACGAATTGCTGAACGACGGGGTCGTTGCCTCGCCGCACGATATCGCTGGATGAATAGGTGGGGAAAAGCCAGTCGGGAAGGTTGGCACTACGCAGGAACTCCGCATATTCCGGGCGCTGCGCGGCGTAGTAGAACAGGCCAACAAGATTGCCGGGCAGATAGCGCATCAGACCGACAAAAGGCAGGGCACAGCTCACGAGGATCATGCCCAGAGCGACGGCCAGTTCGCCGGAGCTATAGGCATAGCGAGGGGCAAAACGGTGAAGCGGAGCATTGACCAGGATCACGAACAACATCACGAACAACAACAAGCCAGTAGGCAGGAAATTGCCCACGATGTCAGTATTGTTCAGGACGCTGTTGTTGAAAGGCGCAAGAGCGTTGATGAAAACAACGCCGATAAGGCCAAGGACCACACTGCGAATATTGACGGCGGGACGTTCCGGCGTCAGCAGTGGGGCGGGAGTCGAAGAAGCACGTTGCGGTATAGGATCCAGGCTCATGGGATAGCGTTCTTGAGTTGCCTGGCTGCGCCGGCCACGTCTGCTTGCTCGGTTACCGCGGCCGTTACGGCAACGGCACGCAATCCTGTGGACATTACCTGTGCGATGTTGCTGCCGTTGATGCCGGCGATGGCAACGGCTGGGATGGCGATCTCGGCTGCCACCTCACGCGCATAATCCAAGCCGGGGAGGATGTCGCGCGCCTTGGTGGCGCTGCGGAAAATAGGACCGACACCAATGTAATCGGCACCATCGAGAACCGCTTGGCGGGCGTGGTCGATGCAGTGCGTGGAGACACCGATGATCTTGGAGCGGCCGACGATCCGCCGGGCATCGCGGGCGGGGAAATCGGTTTGGCCGACGTGGACGCCATCGGCATTGGCGGCCAGGGCCACATCCACGCGATCATTGATGATGGAGATCACATTGTGTTTGCGGCAGAGGGCAACGAACTCGCGGGCGCGGACCATCAGTTCGCCGGCCTCAATATCTTTCTCGCGGAGTTGGAGGCAGTCTGCCCCGCCGGCGATAGCCTGCTCGGCGACCAGTTGCCACGGGCGCCCAGCGCAGTGAGCCTGGGTGATCAGTACGTAGAGGCGGACGCTGCGGAAGCGGCTGGTGCTGCGGAGCGTCAGAGCGAGTGTTTGCTCGACTATGTAAAAGCGATAGCGGATGGACTCGAGTTTCGCGGCGATGATGGGATCGCTCGTCTTGGCGAACTCTTCGAGGCAGCGGATGGCTTCGCCGAATCGTTTGCCAGCCGCGGTTACCACTTGGTCGGTATCTTCGCGAATGAACTCGGTGGCGGTCTTGTTGGTGGTGCCAACATCACCGGCAGTATCGCGGTGAAGAATCGCATCGGCGAGGACTGGCAAGAGGGTTGTGGCGAAATCGTGGCGGATGCTCTTGAGGTCCGCGGACAGGGAGCGAGAGTTCAGGATGAAGCGGGCATAGTCCTCCATAACGCGCAGAGCCTCGCGGGCGCGATTGGCATTCGCGTCAAGGATGCGAAGAGTTGGGCTGCTGCTGGTCACCGGCGGCGATTATAAGGTCGATGCCTGACTAAATCTCGGATGGTTGGCGGCATACGCGAACGATCACGGGCTCAATTCCAGTAGATCAGGCCGGGTTCGAATGGACTGGCAAGGTCGGGATGGCCAGGTAATACGCGGAGGGCGAAGCCCTGACGGCCCGAGGTCTGGCATTCGATGGTGCCGACAAACAGGTGGCGGTTCTGGGCGACCTGCTTCTCATGCTGCATGGGGACGACCGAGGGGTTCTCGATCTGACCGGTGGCACTGAGCGGACCGGCGAAGAGCTGCACGCGCAGATCGGTGGGGCTCAGGTCCGGCATGTCCAGCGTTGCCTCGACATGAACCTGCTGGCCGACGTTGTAGTGGCCGGTGCCGGTGGTATGGACGCTGGCAATGCGGATGCCGGTCCATTTTTCGCGGAGCCGTACCTTGGCATGAGCCAGCGCGATCGAGCGTGCCAGGTTGTCGGCAAGGAGGACACTGCCGCGCAGATGGGCCGGGACATAGAACTTCTCGGCATAGTCCTGGACCATCCGGTTGGTGTTGAAGACCGGCGCCAGCTTGCGCATGCAGGTCTTCATTCGGGCGATCCATTCGCGCGGGATGTTGTCGATGCCGCGCCGATAAAACAGAGGAGCCACCTGCTTTTCGAGGATGTCATACAGCGCAACGGATTCGATCTGGTCCTGATAGTTCGGATCCGCGTACATCTCACCTTTGCCGATCGCCCAACCGACATCGGCGTCGTAGCCTTCTTCCCACCAGCCATCGAGCACCGAGCAGTTGAGCACCCCGTTGGCGGCGGCCTTCATGCCGCTGGTGCCGCTGGCTTCGTGCGGCCGGCGCGGGGTGTTCAGCCACACATCGACGCCCTGCACCAGCATGCGCGCCACATTCATGTCATAGTTCTCGATGAACAGGATTCGTCGGCGGACGGCCGGGTTGCGGGCGAAGTTGACGATAGACTTGATCAGCTCTTTGCCTTCGTGGTCAGCCGGATGGGCCTTTCCGGCAAAGATTAGCTGTACAGGCTGCTGCGTATTCTCCAGCAGTTTGCGCAGTCTCTCGGGATCGCGCAGAACCAGGGCGCCGCGTTTGTACGTGGCGAAACGCCGGGCGAAACCGATCGTCAGAGCGTCCGGGTCGAGCACCTCATCGGCCGCCACGACCTCATCCCAGGGCGCGCCACGGCGCTGGAGCTGTTCCTTATGGCGGATGCGGGCCCAGGTCACCAGACGCTCGCGGCCGCGCTCGTGCGTGCGCCACATCTCCTCATCGGGGATCTGCGCAACATCTTCCCATACCGACTGATCAGTGGGGTTCGACATCCACTTCTCGCCCAGGTAGCGATCGAGAAGGAACATCATGTCGGGCGAAAGCCAGGTACGCGTGTGGATGCCATTGGTGATGTGGCGGATGGGCACTTCGTGTTTGGGCACGCCGGGCCAGAGATTGTGCCACATGCCGCGTGAGACTTCACCGTGCAGGGCCGAGACGCCGTTCCAGGAATCGGCCAGGCGGATAGCGAGGACGGCCATCGAGAAGCCTTGCTTGTCGTTGGCGGCATCCTCCCGACCCAGGGCCAGGAACGCCCGTTCATCGAGTTTGAGCGAGGGATAGTAGCTGCGGAAATACTTGAGCATCAAATCGGGATGGAAGGTGTCGATGCCGGCCGGGACGGGGGTGTGAGTCGTGAAGACGTTGGTCGCCATGACCGCCTGCCGCGCTTCGTCGAAGGTGATGTTCGAGGTTTCGAGGATTTTGCGGATGCGCTCCAAGGCGAGGAAGGCGGAGTGGCCTTCGTTCATGTGGAAGACGGTGATGGGGATATTCAGGGCTTCGAGCATGCGGACGCCGCCGATACCCAGCAGTACCTCCTGGCGGATGCGCATCTCGGTGCCGCCACCATAGAGGCGCGCGGTGATATCGCGGTCGGCCGGGGCGTTCTCCGGCAGGTTGGTATCCATCAGATAGAGCGGGATGCGGCCGATCTGGGCCTTCCATACCTTGGCGAAGATGGCGCCATCGGGCATCTCGACGCGAATGTGCATCGGCGAACCATCGGTATAGGTGACGGGTTGGAGGGGAAGGTTGTAGAAGTCGAGTTCCGGGTAGGCTTCCTGTTGCCAGCCGTCGGCGGAGAGGTACTGCTGAAAATAGCCATTGCGATATAGAAGACCCACTGCCGTCAGGGGCAGACCGATCTCACTGGCGCTCTTGAGATGGTCGCCGGCCAGGACGCCCAGGCCTCCCGAGTAGATCGGCAACGACTCGTGCAGGCCGAACTCGGCTGAGAAGTATGCGATCTGCAGCTTGTCCTTGTCCTGATGGGCCTCATGGAACCAGCCGTGTGCTTCCAGGTGGAAGCGGAAGGCATCGTGGACGCGGTGCAGGTGGGAAAGATAGCCCTGGTCGCGCGAGGCGGCCTGAAGCTTGGGCTGCTCGATACGGCCCAGGAGTTTGGTGGGATTATGGTAGACTTCTTCCCAAAGATGGCGATCAAGGCGGCGGAAGAGTTCAACGGCATCGGGATGCCAGACCCACCAGAGATTGCCGGCAAGCTCAACCAACGCCTGCAGAGGCTCCGGGACATCGGGAAAGACCTGAAACGTACGGATTGTTGGGTTGACGAAGTCAGACATAGTCAGGCGCTAGCCTCCAGGCGTTTGTAGTTGAAGACCGATTCATCAGCGCGCTGGCCAATGAAGTGCAAATTGGCCGGATGCGGCAGGTTGCACTCACAATAGAACTCGAGAATACGCTGTCCATAGGCAAACTGCCGTTGCAGATTTTCCTGAACTTGGCTGGTCATCTCCGATGTGATCAGCCGCTGGCGATCATAGTCCCATTGAGGATCGATGCGAACCAGCAGATGTCCCTCTTCCCAGTTCAGTTTCTGGCCGAGGATGAGGCCGTCGCCAGTGTCCGGGGTGTAGAACCAGAAGCACAGGAAGCGGTCCTTCCAGACGGTACCGGTGGCATTATCGCAACCCGTGATCAGGCGGGCATGGGCGGTACGTATCGCCTGTCCGGACAACGGTTTACAGATCCATACTTTGCTGTCACGGCAATCGTAGAGACCCACATGGGGGTACGAGGGCTTATAGCGATCCGTGCAATAGCGCGGACTGACTATTGGCCCGGGGAGATTGGGCGGTTGTTTTCTGCCGAAGCCGAGCATTATTCCCGATTGCTTTCTGTCCCATCGACGGGGAGTTGGTTTGCGTAAGCATAGGCCATAATGCCGTATCTGCAAACGGCGTATCCGGCGTTGGGCAGGGAGGAACTTTACGAGCTCTGGCGCTGGCCGGGCGGTTGTGGATAAGTAGCAGGTGCGCAGGTTCTTCGCTGGGGTACCCCCCATGTGATAAGTGATGTGAAGAAAACGAATTACGGCGGAATTTTGGGAGGAGGTGCGCAGGTTCGAGGTAATTGTGGATAAGTCCGGATACATTCGCAGTACGTGATGGCGTAATACGTAGTGGAGGAGGGGAAAACGAGGCGTCAGAAGCGACGTGGGGAAGACCGAAGATGCTCAGGTTAGAGCGCGCAGTTTGCGTTATGTGTAAGGCACGTCACAGTTTGGTCGGAAGGTGCTCAAGCGCGCGGATGGGGTGGCGGTTCCTACTTATCTGGTAGGAGTATGGGTATTCAATTGAGAAAGAACGCTGCCTCTACCTATACAGGCGGTGTCGCGCTTTGTGCGCACAAAGCGCACCACTTTGAGAGCGCACCTTCGGTTTTCCATTGGTTTTGGGGGGTCGGGGTCGAAAAATCTGAAAAGATTGCTGTAAGTCGCGGTGCGCGCCTGTGCGCGCAGCGGCCCGCCCCTCCCCACCCGCCGACAGGCGGTCCCAAAGGCGCCGCCGAAGGCGGCTGAACCGAGACTGCGGCGGCCGCGCCGACGCGCAGGTGCTTGTGAATGCACCGCTACAGCATCAGCAAGGCGAAGGTCGGATTGTGGCCGGGAGCCGGGGCGGGCCAAATGCAGGCCCGCAGAGAAAGCCGGGGAGCCGGGGAATATTCTTGCGCTGGGATTGAACATTTCCGTGCTGCAAGCGACTGTTAATCGGCGATGGATATTGCGGAACGGCAACTTGAGGCATTGCTCGTCGTCCGGGCGCAGACGGGCGATGAGACCGCCTTTGAGGCGATCGTGCGCCGGTATCACGCACGGCTGCTCTACTTTGTCCGCCGCATGGTGTGCGGCTACAGCGGAGCCGATGACGTACTGCAGGACGTCTGGCTCGCGGCCCATCAGCAGTTGCCGCGGCTGCGGAGTCCTGAAACGTTGCGCGTGTGGCTCTATCGGATTGCCAGGAATCGGGCCATGCAGGCCATGCGACAGCGACACTGGCCTGCCGAGAAGGCGGTGCCCGACTGCACCGCAGCACCTGAAGCGGAGGAGCCGCAGTTCACGGCGGCCGACGCCGAGAAGGTGCATGCAGCCTTGGACCGACTGTCACCAGCCCATCGGGAGATTCTGACCTTGCGGTTTCTGGAACAACTCAGCTACGAAGAACTGGCGACGACCACGGATTGCGACCTTGGCACCGTGAAATCACGGCTCTATTACGCGAAACGGGCGATCAAACAGGAATTGGAGAAGATGCCATGAGCGATGAACTGGGAAAGGCGTTGCTTGGACAAGATGGCCTGCAGGTGGGCCAAGCCGATGCCGTGGAGTTTGAGAAACTGCGACGGAAAGTGGCCCTGGGTCAAAAGAGGGTACGGCGTCTGCGCTGGATTCTGAAGGTCTCGTGGGCATGGGTGTCTCTGGCTGTTCTGACGGAGGCGTGGTTCTACGTCAGGATTCAGGCCAACATTGCCAACCACGCCGGCGAAACGCCAGTGCCGATTCCATCTGGAATGTGGTTGTGGGTACTCCTGTTCGTGCTGATTCCAGGCGGCGTGCTGATGACGCCTGTGGCGGTAGTCTCGACGATCTCGTACCTGTTTCGCTCTCGCGACTTGAGTATGGCCGAGATCCAGTTGCGCCTAACAAGGCTTGAGGAACTTTTGCGTGGTTCAATGCGACGAGGTGATTCGGGCCGTTGAGAGTTTCCCGCTCGAGCGATGACGGAAGTGGCGAAGGTCGGAGAGCGGAGAGCGAAAATGGAAACGGAAAAGCATTCGATTCTGTGGGGAAAATACGATGGAGGTGAAGTATCGAAGAAGCTGCGCGGACGGTAATACTTCGGGAACAAGGCGCAGTAACGATTCGTTCGGCGCGGCCCGAAGATGCCGATCAGCTTGGTCGCATTGCCGCCGAGCCCCCCGATGATGCGGATTGGTCGTTTGCTCGGGGTCAGTCGGCACCTCTGGAACAGCTTGTACATCGCAAGCGTCATTGGATCGTCTGGCACGCAGAGCAGCCGGGCGGGCTGTTCCTGGTGGCGGAGAAGGACGGCCGGATTCTTGGCTGGGTGTGCTGTACACAGGGGCAGGACCAGTGGCATGCACATCGCGGCACGGTGGATACATTCGTAGTGAAAGAGTGGCGCGGTCGAGGAGTTGGATCGGCGCTCATGGACGGCCTTCTTGATTGGGCTGATACGAAGTCTGGACTGAAGAGCATTGGATTGAAGGTTGTGTCGCTGAATGAGCGAGCAATTCATCTGTACGAGAGCCGAGGATTTGTGATTGGAGGTCGGTTCCGTGAGTCCGTGAGATATGGCGCAAATCTGGATCAATACACCGACGAGGTGTTGATGACCCGGTGCTGTGCAGCGACGTAGACGGAATGTCGCCGATCCAAGAATGAGCCACTGATCAAGGAATGCGGAAGGAGCGGAGAAGATGATGGCGAAGATGAAGGTGGTAGGCCGTGTCTCAGATCCCTCGACCGTTATCTCGCCCTTTCAGGGCTCTTTGTTTCTTGACGCTGATCACTCAGGGCTGCGGGTGTACCCTTGCCCTGGGCTATGTACTTGCGCCCCGTTGGGGCTGGATGCTCAGTGGGGGCGTGGCGGCGTTGGGTCGTGACGCGAGATGAAGGCATTGGAGATTTGAGATCTCCGCGAGTACGCGGAGCGCCATGCATTCGGGATTGGAAATTCGGGATTCGGGATTGCGCGGGCGCGGTGCGAAGGGTTTATGTTTGGAGATGGGCAGAGAGGGTGATGGGGGTAGCGGCCAGAGCTTGGGACACGGGGCAGCCGGTCTTGGCTTTCTGGGCTACGGCCATGAAGCTGGGTTCGTCGATGCCGGGCACTTTGGCGACGACGCTCAAGTCGATGGTGGTAATGCGGAAGCCGGCCTCGACACGGTCGAGCACTACCTTCGCTTCGGTGCGGACGTAGTCGGGGATGTGCCCGGCTTCGGAGAGCATGTGGCTGAGCGCCATCGAATAGCAGGCTGCGTGGGCTGCGCTGATGAGCTCTTCGGGATTGGTCCCTTTGGCCGACTCAAATCGCGTGGCAAAGGTGTACGGACCCTCGTAGAGGCCGCTTTGCAGGTGAAGTGTTCCGCTGCCTTGCTTCAGGTTGCCCTTCCACGTTGCCTGGGATGTTCGCTGGACCATGAGGAGATCTCCTTCTTATCGGCAAACCATAGCAGAGGCCGGGCGTGGCGCGAGCGCATGGAATACGGCGGTGAGTGGCATGGGTCGCTGCTGGGTCAGTCTTCACTCAGCATTCGGCGAATAGGGTCATCTGGCGGGCGGCGGTGATTTTGACGGTGAGGAGTTTGCCGATCTGGGAGGGGTCGGCGTGGAATGCGACGATCTGGTCGCCGCGGGTACGGCCGATGAGTTGCTTGTGGTCTGCGGGGTGTTTCTGCTTCTTCTTTTCCCAGGCGAGTTCGACATGGCCGGCGTCGACGGTGGGGGGCGAGGCGAGAGAGCCTTCACCTTCTACGAGGATTTCAACGGATTGGCCGACCATGGCGGCGTTGTTGTCAGCGCAGATATTGCCCTGCAGGGCGAGCAGTTCGTTGTTGCGGCGGCGCTTTACTTCCTCGGGGACATCGTCGGGGTAGCGCTCTTGCGCGTGCGTGCCGGGGCGGGGGGAGTACTTGAAGATGAAGCTGTTCTTGAAGCGGCAGTGTGCGGTGAGGGCAACAGTCTGCTGGAATTCATCATCGGTTTCGGTGGGGAAGCCGACGATGAAGTCCGAGGCGATGGCGATGTCGGGCATCAGCTGGCGGGCGGTGTCGATCAACTCAAGATATTGGTCGGCGCTATAGCCTCGGTTCATCATGCGAAGGATGCGGTCGGAGCCGCTCTGGGCGGGGATGTGCAGGTAGTGGCAAATTCGCGAGCAGTCGCGCATTGCCTGCAGAGCTTCGCGGGAAAAGTCGCGCGGGAAACTGGTAACGAAGCGCAGGCGAGGGAGATGGGGGGTGGCCTCGTGGATCTGGTAGAGCAGGTCGGCGAAGGAGGTGGTGCGGCCGTCAGGATGCTTGTAGTGGTAATGGTTGACGGTTTGGCCGAGGAGGGTGACTTCAAGGTGGCCGCCATCGGTAAGCTTCTTGACCTCGTCGATGATGTTTTGCGGTGGACGGTGGACTTCAGGTCCGCGAGTGTAGGGGACAACGCAATAGGAGCAGAACTTGTTGCAGCCGCGGGTGATGCGGACGTATGCCTGCTTGGTGCCGTCGGCAGGGGAGAAGGAGCGGGAAAGGTCCAGCGACTCCAGCGTGTCCTCGGCGGCGTGGAGAGTGGCGGAGCGGCGGGTATTCTTGCCCATCAGGGCGGATTGTCGGGCGCGGGCGGTTCCCGTGTTCAGTACGGCGTTGTGGACCATGCCGGGGAGCCTGTCGAGTTCGCCGGGGCCGCAGAGAATGTCGATGTGAGGGAACTTGCGGAAGAGATCGGCAGAGTCTCGCTCTGCCATGCAGCCGATGACACCGATGACCATGGTGGGGTTGGTCTGACGCGCTTCTCGCAGTTCGCCCAGGCGCGACCAGACCTTTTGCTCGGCGTGCTCGCGTACGGAGCAGGTATTGAAGAGGACGACGTCGGCGGTGTCGCGGGTGTCGGTTTGCTCGTAACCCATGGCGCGGAGCTGATTGAGAACGAGCTCAGAATCGAGCACGTTCATCTGGCAGCCGAAGGTTTCGAGGTACAGGCGACGTTTCATGGGGGATCGGACGAAGAGCAAGCTAAAGCTTGAACTACGAACACATGCTAAAGCATGTACTCCGAACTATTCCTTCGGTTCCCCCTGGAACATCTTCTTGGCTTCGCCGACGAGGTAGAAACTGCCGATGATGCAGATCAGATCCTCTTTGGTGACGGCGCGGTTGGCGATTGCCAGAGCTTCTCTTAGCGTCGGGGTAACCTGGGCCATCTTGCCGTAGAGCTCGGTATATCGCGAGGCCAGCTCTTCCGGATCGGAGGAACGGATGTTGTCAACGCGAGTGAAGATCACCTTGTCGGCGCCATTGCTGATCTTCTCAAGCATGCCGGATACATCTTTGTCGCTGCAGCAGCCGAAGATGACGATGAGCGAGTCATAGGGAACATGCTGGCCGATGGCACGCATGGCGGCGTCGATGCTGGCGGCGTTGTGGGCGCCGTCGACGACGATGCGGGGCGTGGCGTTGATGACCTCCATCCGGCCGGGGATGTGGGTGCGGGTCAGGCCTTCGATGATCTTCTGATCGTTGATGGCGATGCCGCGGGTCTTGAGACGGTCGATGATGGCAAGGGCGAGCCCGCAGTTAATAGCCTGGTGTTCACCCATGAGGGGGACGGGCAGATGCTCATACTTGGAGAAGGGGGTGGTGAGGCAGACACGGTTGTGCGGCCCAAGCGGCCGGGTCGATTCAAAGCGATAGCTGAACTCGAGAGTCTTTCCGGCGATATCAAGCGGACAGCCGACCCTTTCGGCCACGCGGCGGAAGACGGCTTCGACGCCGGGCTCCTGGAGAATGGTGACGGCCGGGATTCCCGGCTTGAAGATGCCGGCCTTTTCCTCGGCGATCTTCTCAAGGGTATTACCGAGCTGGGCCATGTGATCTTTGCTGATGCTGGTAATGGCGGTGACTTCGGGGGTAATGACGTTGGTGGAGTCGAGACGACCACCGAGACCGGTCTCAACCACGGCGAAGTCGATCTGTTGTTCGGCGAAGTACTTGAAGGCGACGGCCGTGATGACGTCGAAGTACGTCGGCATCGGCTTCATCTTCATGGCGATCGGCTCAACGAGCTTGACGATGCGGGCGAAATCTTCCCGCGAGATCATCTGGCCGTTGATCTGCATGCGCTCGCGGATGTCGATCAGGTGGGGGGAAGTGTAGAGACCGATTTTGTAGCCGCACGCCTCAAGCATGGCGGCGGTCATGGCGCAGGTGCTTCCCTTACCCTTGGTGCCGGCCACGTGAATGGAACGGAAGCTCTGCTCGGGGTTGCCAAGCCTCTTCAGAAGATAACGCATCCGGTCCAAGTCAAAGTTTTGTTGGTTATAGCGAACAATTCGGAGTCGCTCGAAATCCGTGAGCGTCTGGAGGAACTTCATTGCCTTGGTGAACGGCGTGGCGGGAGTATGTGATGGAACCTTAGCCATTGCCACGACTGGTTTTACGGTGCGAGCCTTCTTTGGGGCGAACTTAACCGTATGGCGGGGGTTACGCTCTATGCGCGCAGGCCTGACAACCTTGGCTGGCTTTCGCTTAGCTTTAGGTGTCGATCGCAATGACTTGGCGCGTGTCGGCATAGTCCTGCCATTTTAACAGGCGGAGGCACCCCTTTCAAACTACGGCCTAATTGCACACAAGTTGATTGTTGGAAGGTAGTTGTGGCGTTTTCAAGCGAGCCGGAGGGCTTTCGCTCGGATATTAATGGATTTCTTGGAGTAATGGCCAGCTTACGCTTGGGATCGATTGGACCACTGGGAGAAATCCAATCCCGTTCAAGCATTGACCGGGCTCGGCCGATGGCGTATCAAAGGTTGCCATGGGAGAGGCAGCATGACTTCTAATAGATCTGGCTGGTTCGTAGTGGCCCTCGTTGCCGTAGCCATAGGTGGATGTGCGACTGGGCCGGAAAGTGGCGGAGCAGGGCCAGGACGGCCGCAGGCGATCGAGACCTATGTGAAAGGGGTCTATGCGTACCAGGCCGGCAAGAATGATCAAGCCGTCGATTCACTGAAGCAGGCCTTGGAGACGAACCCCCATTTGATTATGCCGCGCGTGTTTCTTGGCAGGATCTATAAGGAGCGTGGCGACTATTCCAGCGCCCGGGAGTATTACGAAGCCCTGGTGGCGATGGACCCTTATGAGGTTCAGAACCATTACAACCTGGGCTTGAGCGATCAGATGCTGCAGCGGCTCCAGGATGCCATCAAGAGCTATAACAATGCGCTGAAACTTGACCCCAATCACTTTGGCTCCAACATGAACCTGGGCCTGGTGTATCTGGCCCTGGGCGATGTGGACAAGGCCATAAAGTACGAAGACAAGGCCGCGATGCTCAAGCCGGAGTCGGCCGAGGCGCAGGCCAATCTGGCGCTGACTTTGGATGCGCGGGGAGATTATGTTCTTGCCGAGCGCGCTTACCGCAAGTCGATCGAACTGGCGCCGAAACAAGTGGGGACGCTGACGAATTATGCCGGCAACCTTTTGGCGCAGCAGAAGCCGCGCGACGCGGCGGATGTCATCCAGCAGACGCTGAAACTGGAAGATACTCCCTATCTGCACAAGCGGCTGGGCGACGCCTACGCGATGGAGCAGCGCTACGACGAAGCCCTTGGGCAATACCGTGAGGCGCGCAAACGCAATCCGAAATACTTCTCGGCCCTGAACGAAGAGGCGCGAGTGCTCCTGCAGCAGTACCAGGCGGGGATGGAACTGGATGAGAAAAAACGCGACGAGGCATTGGGGCTATTGCGGCAGAGCCTGGAGATGAATCCGCAGCAGCCGAAGGTGAAGTCTCTGCTGGACCAGTGGGAAAAGCGGATGTTCAGCAAGTAATCCAGGCCTCTCTTCCACATGGCACAACGATTAGAGATTCTGTACCGAGATGAACATGTTGCCGCGGTGAACAAACCGGCGAACCTGGCGTCCATTCCCGGCCGGGGGGAGACCAGCAGCGTTGTGGAGGAACTGGCCGCACAGCTTGGCTTGCCGTGCAGCGGCGAAGTTGACCCACGCGTTCGCGTTGTGCATCGGCTGGATAAGGATACATCCGGCGTGCTGCTGTTTGCCCTGAACATCGAGGCGCAGCGGCAGCTCTCGCAGCAGTTTCAGAACAACCTGGCGCAGAAGCAGTACCTGGCGCTGGTGATCGGCCGGCCGGAGAGCGAAAGTGGCGAGATCGATGCCCCCATTGCCCCGGATCGCAAGCATGTCGGGTTGATGATGATCCACAAGCGGGGCAAGCCAGCGCGGACGGAGTATCGCGTGGAGGAGACCTTCCGGGGACTGACACTGCTCAGGGTGTTCCCGAAGACGGGCAAGACGCATCAGATCCGCGTGCACTTGCGCCATATCGGCCATCCGTTGGTGGTGGATCCGCTCTATGGGCCGCCAGCCGAAGGTGAACTGGCGTTGGGGCTATATCTGTCAAAGTACAAGCGCGGGTACCAACTGGGGAAGTTCGAGAACGAGCGGCCGCTGATGGCTCGGCTTTCCCTCCATGCGGAACAACTCTCGGTAGAGTTGCCCGGGGTCGGCCGAAAGGACCTCGTAGCCGAAATGCCCAAAGACTTCAGGGCGACGCTGAACATGCTGAGAAAGTATGCGCGGGGGTAGTCTCGACTACGAACGCCGTGTTCGGCGCTTGGGGTATTGGACCGTTACCGTTCCATAAGTCCCGCCGCGGGCATTGAACTGACCGGTCACCGTCATTTTGCGCGGCTTGAGCGTCGCCACGAGATCATCCAGTATCGTGTTGGTCACTTTTTCGTAGAAGATGCCTTTGTTTCGGTAGCTGAAGTAATAGAGCTTCAGGCTCTTCATCTCCACGCAGAGCGTGTCCGGGATGTAGCGAACGGTGATGGTCGCGAAATCGGGCTGGCCGGTCACCGGGCAGACGCTGGTGAACTCGGGGAAGATGAACTCAATGTCGTAGTCGCGGTCGGGGCAAGGATTGGGAAAGGTATCGAGAATGGAACGCGGATTCTCGATCTGCTCTGGACTGAGGATGCTCTTCTGGCCCAAGTGGGCTGGTTGCGCTGACTGTGGAAGTAGCTTCTTTGCCATACAACAGCAGTGTAGGGCAGGAGCCAGAGAAGAGGAATATGCCCATAGCCATGCGGCCATCGGTATAATGTCACCATGATCCCGACGAGCACTAACGTTCAGGTGAAGACCTCCGAGAAGATCGGTACGCAGGCGGCGATTGCGGTGATGGTCGTTGAGGGAGCAGAACTGAGCCAGGGCGCGGTTCGGCTGCTCGATAGCGAACTTCGGCGAGCGCTCTGGCGTTTGCGGGATGCGGAGCTCTCCAAGGGGAAGAGTCGCGAGGTCGTGGCCGATCTCGTGGGGCACGGCAAGTTGATCCGCCGGCTGCTGGTGGCCGGTCTGGGCGATGTGAAGAAGCTGTCGGTGAATGCAGTACGTGACGCGGGGGGTGCGATCGCCAAGTATGCGCGACAGAACCAGTTGCGTTCAGTGGCGATTGTTGTGCCGGAGCTCCCAAGCATGAGTGCGCAAGATGCTGCCGGCGCGGCGGTAGAGGGGTTCCTGCTGGCGAGTTTCCGCTATCGCGAGTATCGCGGTACTGCGAAGAAGAATGGCACTGACGAACCGGTGATGCTCACCATGGTTTCCGCTACGAACGTAAGTAGCGCGATTCGCCGTGCAATGGTGGTGGCCGAGGCACAGAACTTCGCCCGCACCATCGCATCTCGCCCTGGCAATGATATTAACCCGGTCACTTTGGCCGCCGTGGCTCAGAAGATGTCACGCAGTGTCGGGCTGGGTTGTCGGGTCTTGGATGAGAAACAGCTTGCGAAGTTGAAGATGGGTGGATTGCTAGCCGTTGGCGGCGGATCGATAACAACGCCGCCACGTCTGATCGTTCTGGAGCACAAACCGAAGATAACCAGGAAGGGCACCAGGCCCGTGCTCCTGATTGGCAAGGCCATCACTTTTGATACGGGAGGCGTATCGATCAAACCGGCGGAGAAGATGGGACGGATGGTCTTCGATAAGTGCGGCGGGATGGCCGTGCTCGGGGCGATGGTGGCGATCGCCCGGCTCAAGCTGCCCGTGCATGTGGTGGGGATTCTGGCGGCCGCCGAGAACCACATCAGCCATCGCGCATACCGGCCGGGCGACATCCTGCGCATGCACAACGGCGTGACCGTCGAAGTGACCAACACCGATGCCGAGGGCCGGCTGGTGCTGGGCGATGCTCTGGCATGGGGCATCGAGATGTACGGCCCGCGCGTGTGCGTTGATCTGGCGACGCTGACTGGAGGCGTGTCGGTAGCGCTGGGGCGAGGCATGGCAGGCATCATGACGAACGATCAGAAACTGGTTGATCGGCTCATCGAGGTGGGAGCAGGCCAGGGAGAGAAGATGTGGCAGCTTCCGCTTCCGGATGAGCCGCAGGAGATGCTCAAGAGCGACTATGCGGACATAGTGAACTCGTCGGGCCGCGATGCCCAGCCGCTGCAAGGGGCGGCGTTTCTGAGCTTTTTCGTGCCCGCCAACGGGAAGGTCCCCTGGGCACACCTGGATATCGCGGGCGTGGCCGACACGGACCGCGATCTTCCATTATACTCCAAGGGCGCCACGGGATGGGGTGTGCGAACACTCGTCCGGTGGCTGGAGGAAGGCGGATGATCGCGAAACTCAGCCCGATTGTGCAACTCGACGCACTGGCGCGTCGAAACAGGCCGATGTTCCCGTTTGCCGCGGGTACCTCGCAAGAGGCGATTCACTGGCAGCGTCGGACGCGGCGTGCCCTGTCGAAGCAGTTGGGTGTCGATCAGATGGATGCCGTGCCGCTGCGGCCGCGGGTGTTGGGCGAGTTCGACCGTGGCACGCACATCGAGCGGAAGGTGATGATCCGATCAACAGCCGACTCGGATGTGCCCGTGTATATATTGCTTCCTAAGGGCGCTGACGCTCCTGCGCCTTGTGTGCTGGCCTTGCATGGCCATGGTTATGGCGCCAAGGCCATCATCGGCATGAACGAGGATGGGGTGTATCGCGCGGAGCCGGCCGGCTATCAGCGTGACTTTGCAGTGGAACTCGTCAAGCGTGGGTTTGTGGTGGCCGCCCCCGAGATCAACTGTTTCGGCGAGCGCGAAGCGCATTACACGGATCTTCCCGAGCAGTCACCGCGGCCCTCAAGCTGCCACAATGCTTCCACCTATGCGATGATGCTGGGGTTGAGCATTCCCGGCATGCGCGTCTGGGATGGCATGCGCGTGCTGGATTACCTGGAGCAGGTTCCGCAGGCGGATGTGAGCAGAGCGGGCGTGATGGGCATCTCGGGCGGCGGAATGCATGCATTCTTCTCGGCGTGCCTGGATCCACGCATTCGTGCCACGGTTGTCAGCGGATACTTCTGCAACTGGAGACAGGGAATTCTGGCAATCTCGCATTGTACCTGCAACTTCGTGCCAGGCCTGCTGAGGCTTGGGGAACTGGCGGATCTGGCTGGCCTGATCGCGCCGCGGCCGCTGCTGGTGGAGAACGGGACACACGACTCGATCTTCCCCGTTGCCGATGTGCAACGCACCGTTCGCCAGGCGCGCAAGGCTTGGCGCAGCTTCGGCGCGGGCAGACTGGTGGAGGAGGACTACTTTGAGGATGGCCACCGCATCCATGGCGAGAAGGCCTATCCGTTTCTGCAGAAGCACCTGGGCCTGAATGCTGATTGTCTCGGAGTCGGTACTGAGCGATGATCTGTGGATCAGGAGATACCCCAACATGGCGATGATCACTTCGTCTGCGATTGCTGGAGCGCTGGGCTTGTTTGAAAGTAACGGCGATATCGGCCCAATGAAGATTGCCGGATCGGCCAGCTATGATGCTTCCGCGCAGCAGTACTCCATTGTCGGCGCGGGCATCAACATGTGGAACAGCAGCGATGAATTCCACTTCCTTTGGAAGAAGATGAAAGGCGACTTCGTCCTGCGGACCCGGGCGCGATTCCCTGCCCAGGGCGTCGATCCGCATCGCAAGCTCGGATGGCTTGTGCGCTCGAGCCTGAGACCCGACTCCGCCTACGCCGATGCAGCCATTCATGGCGATGGCCTGACTTCGCTGCAGTTCCGCCGCACTGAGGGCGCCGTGACCGAGGAATTGCGGTCCTCTGCCATCGCGCCCGATGTAATCCAACTTGCGCGAAGTGGGGATCGCATTACTCTTTCGGTCGCCACCTTTGGCGAGCCGCTCGGAGGCGAGCAGAGCGTGGATCTCCCGCTGGGCGAAGAAGTATATGTCGGCCTGTTCGTAACCTCCCATAACCCCGATGTGATCGAGAAGGCTATCTTCACCGACGTGCGGATCGTGATCCCGGCCTGGAAGGGCCTGGTTCTCTATCGCGACTATCTCGGCAGCAACCTGGAGATCGTCGACACGCTGACGGGCGAGTCGCGGATCGTTTACGGCACACCCGAGGCGATCGAGGCTCCGAACTGGACACCCGATGGGAAGACGCTGATCTACAACAGCAAAGGTCTGCTCTATCGTTTTGATCTAGCGAGCGGCAAGTCTACGGTGATGGATTCGGGCTTCGCGATTCGCAACAATAATGACCACGTCCTTTCCTTCGATGGCAAGATGCTGGGCATCAGCCACCACAGCCAGGAGCAAGGCGGAAAATCGGGGGTCTACGTCATTCCCGCAACGGGAGGGGTGCCATTTCAGGTTACAACCAATTCTCCATCCTATCTCCACGGCTGGTCACCGGATGGCAAGACACTGGTCTATACGGCCGAGCGCGGCGATGGCAACTTCGATATCTACAGCATCCCCGTTAACGGCGGCCAGGAGACACGTCTGACCACCGCGCCGGGTCTCGACGATGGCCCGGAATTCACGCCCGATGGCATGTGGATCTACTTCAGCTCCGTGCGCAGTGGTCTGATGCAGATCTGGCGCATGCATCCCGATGGCAGCGCCCAGGAGCAGGTCACCAATGACCAGCTCAACAACTGGTTTCCACACATCTCGCCCGATGGCAAGTGGGTTCTCTTCCTATCCTACGGTCTTGATGTCGCGCCTGGCGACCACCCGTACTACAAGCACGTTTACCTGCGCCTGATGCCAATCACTGGCGGGACGCCGAAGGTCGTCGCTTATGTCTACGGCGGGCAGGGCACGATGAATGTTCCGTCCTGGTCTCCCGATAGCCGCCACGCGGCGTTTGTCAGCAACTCGGGAGTTCTGTAGCACGGACCAAGGGACAGGACGCCGCGCGCCTTTTTCCGAAGCTACGGATTAGCCAGCAGCGCCGCCGCGCGGTCCAGCAATAGGCCGGCAAAGTCTGCCTTGGACAAACGCGGAAGTGTTTCGGACCGACCATCGGCGTAGAGCAGTGCCGCTTGAATCTCGGCGCTGTTCATCGTCTGAATCGGGTTGTAGACGATCATGTCCACACGCTTACGCAGCAGCTTTGCCCTCGCTCGGTCGAGGTTGCCTTCGGCCTCGAGGGAGAAGGCGATCGTCCGCTGATCGGAGCGGCGGATCGCCGAGGCGGCAGCAACGATGTCGTCGGTGGCTTCGAGTTCGAGTGTGAGCGAGCCGCTGCGCGGCATCTTTCCTTCGAAGATCTGTTTGGGACGGAAATCGGCCGGGGCGGCTGCCATGATCAGCATGTCGTGCGCGGAAAACTCACGGAGCACCGCATCGTGCATTTGGGCTGTCGTCTCCACATCGATGCGCACAGCCCCGGCGGGAAGGTCGAAGGCAACAGAGCCGAGAATGGCCGTCACGCTGTGCTTCTGCGCCAGAGCGGCGGTGACCAGTGAAAGGCCAAGTTGGCCGCTGGATCGGTTGGAGATGAAGCGAACGGCGTCAATGGGCTCTCGGGTTGGTCCGGCAGTGATTAGCAGACGCATACAGACAGGAAGGATGAGGGATGAGGGATGAAAAGGCAAATGCGCAGGAAGTTACCGCGGGGAATTGACCAGCAGGACGGCGAGTTCGGCGAGGATGGTCTGGGGTTCGGACAGACGGCCGGGACCGATGGTTCGTTCGGCGAGGAAGCCTTCCTCGGGGCCGATAAAGCGGTATCCCAGCTTTTGCAGTTTGGTGACGTTCTCCCGGCAGACGGGGTTTTGCCACATCCGCGTGTTCATGGCCGGGGCGAAGATGACCGGGCAGGCGCTGGCGCAGATCATCGTCGAGACGAGGTCGTCACAGATTCCGCATGCTGCCTTGGCGATGATGTTCGCAGTGGCCGGAGCGATGAGCATGAGGTCGGCTTTCTCTGTCAGGCCGAGATGGTCCAGCACCGACGAACTGTCGGCTTGCCACATGGTGGTATGGACCGGCCGGTGCGTCAGCGCCTGGAACGTCACTGGTGTAACGAACTGCTTCGCATTATCTGTCATGCAGATCGTAACGCCCGCCCCAGCCTGCACCAGCTTCGACACCAGATCAGCGACCTTGTAGGCCGCGATGCCGCCGCATACGCCAATGACGATCTCCCGCCCCTTGAGTGCTGCGAGGTTAGGCATCACTGATGACATGAGGCAAAGCTCACAATGGAAAGGGAGCGAAGGTATTCCCTTTGCTCCCCTTTCCATTCTTGTCTTACTGGTTTTCCGCCGCTTCCTGGATGCCGGATCCGCCGAAGTCGATGGCAATCTTGTCCTGCAGGACTTCCTCGATGACGACTTCCAGGTCGGTCATGTGGTCGTTGCGCTCGATCAAAGGACGGGCGCCGTCCATCAGTTCCATCATGCGCTTCTGGATCAGGGCGGTCAGCTTAAAGCGGCCGCCAACCTTACGCACGATCTCGTCGCTCTTGAGTGCTTCGATCATAATCTTGTTTGTCCTTCTGCTTTCTTCTGGTTTACCAGCATGGCAATCTCGGCCGTGGCACGGCCAAGATCATCGTTTACGACCATAAAATCAAACGCTCGAGCGCCGCGAGCCATATGGATCTCGCGCCGCGCCGAACGGAACCGCCGCTGGATTTCCTCGGGCTTATCCCTGCCGCGGTCGGTTAGCCGCTGCAGCAGCGTACTCTCATTTGGCGGCAGGATGAAGATCAGCAGGGCGTCAGGGTAGTGGTAACGCACCTGCAATGCACCCTGTACGTCGATCTCAAGCAGCACATCTCTGCCACCGGCAATCCAGCCTAGTGTAGGCTGCTTTGGCGTTGCGTAGTAGTCATCATACACCGAGGCGTATTCCAGGAACTCATCGTTATCCAGCCGGCGGAGAAACTCTTCACGGCTGATGTGATCATAGCTCTTGCCGTTTTCGTCGCCCGGTTTCTTTGGCCGGGTGGTGGCACTGACCACGTAGCACAGGTCCAACTGCTGTGTCAGCTTCCGCGCAATGGTGCTCTTGCCCACGCCGGACGGGCCGACGAGGACGAGGAGGACACCGTGGTTGGACTTTGCGCTGCTGGTCATTGGTTACTGTGCATATTGATTATTGATTATTCCGTAACAGCCGGCCTCGGCCCCGCGAAAGGGAGACTGAATCGGCTGTTACTCATTAATCAATAATCACTACTCATCTCTCTTACTCCACATTCTGTACCTGTTCCTTCAAGCGGTCGATGGCGCCCTTGATCTCAACAATGTGCGTCGCAATCGTGGCATCGTTTGCCTTGGACCCGATCGTATTGGCTTCCCGCAGCATTTCCTGGGTGATGAAATCGAGCTTGCGCCCGGCGTGCTCATCTTTCCGGCAGGCGTTCTCAAAGGCCTGCAGGTGGCTGTTGAGTCTCTGGATTTCCTCGCTGATGTCCGCGCGCTCGGCGAAGACAGCGACTTCCTTCAGAAGATCGACCTGATTGACCTGCAGTTCGGCCTTGGAAAGCAGTTGGCTGACACGGTTGGCGAGCTTCTTGTGATACTCATCGATTACGAAGGGCGCGCGCTTCTGGATCTCTTTCAGGTTGTCGGCGATCAGTGCCACATGACGCATCAGATCCGCGAACAGTCCTTCACCTTCGCGCTGACGCATGCCCAGGAGCTTCACGATCGCTTTGGCGGCCAGGTCACGCACCATCGGGCCATGCACTGCCAGTTCATCCGAGTCATCGCGCGGTTCCTGGCAGACGCCAGGCAGTTGCAGCAGGCTGCCCAGATCAACGCGGGCAGGATCGCTCAGGCCGGGTATATCGTTGAGCTGCTCCAGATAGGCCTGCAGGGCAGCTTTGTTGATGTGGTAGGCGGCGTCGGCCGAGTCGATCCGCATCTTCAGGATGAAGGTGATCGTGCCGCGGCCGAGCTTCTCGCGAAGCGTGGTCTCGAGCTCGGGCTCGAGGCCGCTGACAGTCTCGGGCAGCTTAATGACTGACTTGAAGTAGCGATTGTTCAGGGCGCGGATCTCAACGGCGTAGTGAGTGCCATCCTGTTCTGCGTAGGCATCGCCGAAGCCAGTCATGCTGATGATCATGGAGTTCCTGCTGGATCTGCCGGAGCTGCTGCTATTGGGCCGCCGGCTGGGTGACTGGTGTTGCGGGATTCGGGATTTCGACTGGCGGCTGGCCCGGCGCTGGCGTCTGGCCCGCACCCGTGGGAGCAGACTGGCCGGCTGCGGAGGCGGCGACCGGCACGACGGGGCCGGGGCCGGTCTTGATCTTGTTCACGCGATCACCCAGCAGATTCAGGGCAACGGCAAGGAGCAGGAACAGCCCGAACACGATGCTGGTTACCCAAGTCAGTACGTCGCCGGTCTTGGAGCCGAAGGCGGTGTTGCCGCCCTGGCCGCCAAATGCGCTGGCAAGCCCGCCGCCACGACCCTTCTGGATCAGGATCAGCAGGATCATGAACACGCAGACCATCAGGAAGATGAATATGCTGATGTACAAGAGAGTTTGCATTAATGCTCCGTAAAAGGGTTCGTCAGTCGTTTCCGGCGGGCGGACCCGTGTTTCGCGCCAAAGCTGGCTATTTGCCGGCCTCCACGATCTTGAGGAAGCTGTCGGCTTTCAGGGCCGCGCCACCGATCAGGCCGCCGTCGATATCTTTCTGGCTCATCAGGCCCTTGGCGTTGTCGGGCTTCATCGAGCCACCGTACTGGATGCGGACCTTACTGGCAAAGTCGGCGTTCCACATCTTGCCCATCAGGTCGCGGATGAAAGCGTGCACTTCCTGCGCCTGGGCGTCGGTCGCGGTTCGGCCGGTGCCGATGGCCCACACGGGCTCATAGGCGATCACCAGGCGAGATGGATCGGTCAACTTTGCCGGTTGGAGTTCTTTCATCTGAGCTTCGACGACGGCGAGGGTCTTGTTGGCATCGCGCTCTTCAAGTTTCTCGCCGACGCAATGGACGAGGGTCAGACCGGCCGAATAGATCGCATCAGCTTTCTTACCGACGAGTTCGGGAGTTTCCTTGATTACATGGCGGCGCTCGGAGTGGCCGGTGAGGCAGAACTTTGCGCCCAGATCTTTGAGCATCTCAACGGAGATCTCGCCCGTGAAGGCGCCGTTCTTTTCGAAATAGGCATCCTGAGCGCCCAGCATCACGTTGGTGTCGTTAAGGACCTGACCGACCGCATCGACGTAGACAAACGGGACAGCGCAGCCGATTTGAACGCCCGAGATCGCTTTCGCGCCCGCGACGACGGCCTTGGCCAGTTCAACGGCCTGGGCCTTGTTCGTGTTCATCTTCCAGTTACCAGCGACAAACTTCACACGTGTCATTGCTTCTTGCTTCCTTTCCTTTGACCTTTGCTATCGTCCTGATTCCCTATGCCGGGAACTGCTTGTCCATGATCTTGGCAATCGCCCGGAGCTGGCCCATCACCTCGCGGAACATTTCCGGCAGAAGAGCCTGCGGGCCATCACACTGTGCCTCGGATGGATTGTAATGGACCTCGATGAGCGTGCCATGAGCACCAGCCGCGATGCCGGCTGTGGCCAGCGCACAGACGTAGTCGCGTTTCCCTGCCGCGTGGCTGGGATCGATAATGATCGGGATGTGCGACAGTTTTCGCACCACCGGGATCGAGGTGATATCCAGCGTATACCGGACGGAGTCTTCAAATGTCTTGATGCCGCGCTCGCAGAGGATCACGCCGCGATTTCCCTGGCTCAGGACATATTCGGCCGAAAGTAGCCAATCCTTTACCGTAGCGGCCAGTCCGCGCTTCAAGAGCACGGGCTTCTGTGTCTTGCCGACCTCGCGCAGCAGGTCGAAATTCTGCATGTTTCGGGCGCCGATCTGGAAAAGATCGGCATATTTGTTCACCGCCTCAACCTGACGGGTATCCATGATCTCCGTACAGATGGGCATACCCAGTTCGTCGCCACACTCACGCAGCCACTTCAGTGCAGTCTCACCGAGGCCTTGAAATGAGTAGGGGCTGGTGCGGGGTTTGAATGCGCCGCCGCGGAGAACGGTCGCGCCGCCTTCTTTCACATGGCGGGCGATCCGCCAGAGCATGTCATGATTCTCGACGGTGCACGGCCCGGCGATGGAGAGCGCGTGTTTGCCCCCGACGAGCTGGCGGCGAACGCTGCCGCCGCCGATCTGCACGACGGAGTCTTCTTCGTGAAACTCGCGGCTGGCGAGTTTGTAGGGAGTCATGATGGGCATGACCTTCTCCACGCCATCGAGAGTGGAGAGATGGTGCTGGTCGATCGAGCCTTCCTCGCCGACAGCGCCGATCACGGTGCGGAACGTGCCGCGGGAGAGGTGGGCCTTGCAGCCCATCTTCTCAATCTCGCCGACAACGCGGTCGACGGAGGCCTGCGGCACATTGGCAGCCATGACAATAATCACGCCGGAAACTCCTATAAGAGCCTGTTACATCTCGTCTTGCGCGTACTGCGGCCAACGAGTAGAACCCCGGATTCTAAGGCAAAGGTAGGCCGGACACAATAGAACGGCGAGACCAGTCTCGCCAGCAGCGCGCACGAGATTTCAGACGGCTGACGCCCCATGCGTCGCCGCCTTAAGCCCATCACTGGAGTTTCACAACAACGTTGCCCCGTCAGTCAGCGTGGAACTCCTTCACCCATTTGGTCTTGTCGTCGAAGTAGCTGTTGCTGAGATACCACCAGCCTGGATGTTTCTCCATGGGCCGGCCGTTCTCCGCTCCCGCCTGCTTCTGATCGCGCAGCAGCAGCACCAGGTCTGACATGGCCGCCGGATTGGCAAACATATACGCGTGGCTGGTCGAGAATCCGGTGACCTTTGTGCGGACGAACTGGATGCTTGGCGCCTGGCTTAGCGTGGCGAGGATCTGGGGCGGGGCCTTTGCCGGGTCAAAACTGCCCATACGTCCGGAACTGCCGAAGAGCTTGCGGGCAAATGCGATGGCCGCATCTTCCTCCGAACCATAGATCACCACTTGGGCGGCGATGTTCGCCAGCCCCTCCGAGCCAAACCGCTGGGCAAAGACATCCTTGTCAAGGTCCGGCGCTGCCAGAGCGAGCGTCTGGAGCTTGAGCTCAACCTGCGGGTCCTTGCCAGCTCCTTTGTAGTACTCGTTGAGTTCACGCAGTGCGGTGGTTGCGACATCGGTGCCCCGACTGTGGGCAATGATATGGATGCGTTCAACGGACGGACATCCCGCGATAATCCGCAGCGTTCGCTTGAGATGGTAAATGGTAAACTCGCCCGATTCGCGGTCATAGAAGTATCCCAGCAGCCCGCCATGGCCCGCCGGCCAGGTGTAAACCACGGGCATCCCACGCCGGCCGAGGTAGTGCCATATTCCCGCCATCCGCAGCACTGCATCATCGAAGTTGTTGTTGAACCCGTGCACGAAGATGTAGACATCCTTCTGCGGGTAATTGGCCATGAGCTTGGTGAGCGTTTCCTGGGCGGCGAGTGTCTCATTGTGCTCAGCCTCGGTGTCACCAATGACGAGTTTCCCATTCTTCGCCGTCAATCGATCCAGCGTTGGGGCGAACTGTCCCAGTTCTCGCACACCCGTCACTTTCATCTCGTAGCGTTCGCGGTCTGATGGAGAGCCGCTATAGCGCACCAATTCATTCCAACTCACGGACTTATCGAACGATACCGTTGTCATGCCATAGGAGACATGAGGCGACCGACCAAACCCATAGGTCGTGTTGCCGCCCTTTGTCTCTTCGGGCACGACAGCACGATCGGTTACGTACATGATCTGCATGCTGGTCTTCTGCTGTTCCGGTGGAAGTGCCTTGAGTTGGATACTGCCCGAGCCATCGCGCAGCACGTTGGGCGCAACCGGCAGGTTTGAGTCAGAGGCGCAGCCGACAAGAAGAGCGGCCACCAAAGAAAGCAGCGCTGCACGCAGTGAAGGGGGAACCCAGATCATAATCATAGTATCCCATCTAAGGAGACTCGGCTGCAACGGGCATAATACCGGGCAGCCCTACACGGATGCGACGCGAGAAGTCTTCGTCATCGCCGGCGGTCTTGGCACGGTCGTTCACCAGGCAGCGCGCCTGCAGTTCCGGCTGAGGCAGCGTAGTGTCTACCGCACCGCGTTCGTAGATCAATTCGTGAAGGTGACCATTGAGCAGCATCCGCCAGTCCCAGGCTCCGTGGGTAAAGGGCTGAATGTGCCGACGGATGTTGGTCGTGCAGTTGCTCGTCAGGGCATTATACCATTCCGGGCGGTCGTGCAGCGAGTTGACCGCCTGCAGGTAACCCAGAAGTACTTCTCGCCTTAGTTGCGGTGTGGCCTTCAGGCGATAGATATAGACCTGCTCTCCCCGGTAGTTGGTCCGCAGGCGCACGAGATCGCGCTCGTCGGCCACCACGTAGGTCAGTTCGTACTGTTTGAAGAAACCTTCGATGGTCGAGTAGGTCTGCCCCACGCGCTTCCGTGTTTCGATGGAGAAGCAGAGGTACTGGTCGCCCTCGAAGCCGAAACTGAGCATCGTGTGGGCGATGTGCGGTGAGCCCCAGTGGACGAGCATCAGGTCGACGCTGCGCAGCTTGTCCAGGTCGAAGCTGCGGTCGTAGTGGCGGACATCAAAGTCGGTTTCACTGCGATAGTTGCAGTTGCGGATGTTGTGAATCGTTACGCGGTCGCCGCTAAACTCGGCCCACGGGAGGATCGTCACATCCTTCTGCCAGTCGCGGTCGTTGGATGGCGGGATCTGCTCCCACCCGACGACTATGAAAGCAAACAGCAACACAAAGACGGCCAAGGCCCGCCAGCGTGGTTTGAGGAAGACGAGGCTCGCGAGGGCAGCGACAGCCACAGCAGCAGCGGCCATTGGCGAAAGCCAGTGGGGCAGATTGGAATAGTTGATGGCCATCCCTTCCCAGAGGGTCAGCAGCAGGCAGATGGGCCAGATGAGCAGCCACCAGAAGACACCGAGCAGCCGCCGTCGTTTCGCCGGCGCGGTGGGAGTTGGCTGTGGCTGGGGGATCGAGGCCGAGTTGGGAGTCATGATGTTGCTAGTTTCGCATAAGCCGACCTGGTAGTCGATAGGACGCGGGCAGATCACCGGGTTTTTAGGCCGTCGATAGCTGTCACGATGGATCCTCTGAGCAATGGGGCATCCATTCCCACCGCCAGAAGCGAATAACCATCGTCAAGAGACCGCCGGGCAGCGGCATTGTTTGAAACGAAAATGCCGCGGGACATATTTGCCCGTTGGCAGGAACTGAGGAATTGGTTCATCGCGTCCCTGACGAGAGGATGGTCAACCTGGCCGGGTATGCCGTAGCTGGCTGAAAGGTCATACGGACCGAGAAACAGGGCGTCAATTCCGGGCACCGCCAGGATCTGTTCAAGACCGGCTATCGCCGCGGCATGTTCGATTTGCAGAATTACCGTGATGGAGTCGTTCGCTGACGCGAGATACTCGCTGAGCCTGGCGCCGTAAGCCTGGGCGCGGGCAATGCCGACACTTCGCTTTCCCGCGGGGGCATATCGGCACCAGGAGCAGAACTCCTGGGCTTCGGCTGCGGTCTTGACCTGCGGGAATATGAGTCCTGCGGCGCCGAGGTCCAGGATGCGCTTGGCCCACATCTCACGAGCCTCGGGAACTCGGACGATGATCGCCGTAGCATCGCCCACTGCCTGGATTATCCTTGCGACATCGGAGTACTCCAACTGGCCGTGTTCCATATCGAGAAACAACCAGTCCAACCCGGCGGAAACGCCGATCTCCGCAATGGCGGCACATGGCAGAGTCAGTATCGTGCCAACGAGGGGCTCATGGTTTCGCAGACGGGATCTGAATGTTTCGCGCATACCGATGGCATCCTTCAGACTTGTGTCACGCCGTCGGTCCCAGGCCGGCGCGCTCGTCAGCCTCGCTGTTGGCGATGGTGCGCCAGCCGGAGGCGGCATAGCCAGCGGGATCCCACTGGCGGACGCGCAGCTCCAGTGTGGTGGCCTCTTCCCAGAGAGGTTCGAAGCGTTCGGCCCAGTAGCGTTCGAGCCAGATGGGGTCGACCAGGCCATCGAATGCCGCGAAGAGTTTCGCTTTGATCTCATCCGACTTGGCTACGCAATAGCGCAGATCGCGCAGGGCTTCCATCTCCGCCCAGCCGCCACGCCGACGGATGTCGCGCATACCGACGATCAACTGTTCACGAGTGCTGCGAACGCCGTCCCATGCGTGCATGCGGGCCTGATTCATTTCGGTGACGACGGCCCGGCGCTGCACGAAGGCATCACGTTCGCCGACGGTTTCGAGGACTTTCAGGCAGGTTTCGATTCCGCCTTTGGGCAATTCGCCATCGTGCAGGATCAGGGCGCACATGACGGCCGCATCGAGAGCCGCATCGATGAAGATGGACATCGGCCGTTGGGTCTGGTGTCGGCTCCAGCCGGTGGCGAGGACGCCCTTCATGTTGTATTGGGTGGCCGCCCGCACCCACGTGAGAGTGTTGGCAGCCCGATCGTCAATGTCGGGCAGGTCAGCGCTGGGGGATTCGGCACCCTTGAAGCATCCAGCGCCCCAGAGACTCACACCGTGCTGTTTGAATCGCTCCATGAACTGGCCGTGTCGCTGCAGGGCGTCGCCGCCGTAGGCCCAGACCATCAGGTCAGCCTTGGGTGCGATTCGGCGCAGGGAGACATCATCCCAATGGCGCATCATGTCATCCCACAGGATGGGGCGGATGCCGCGGGCACGCAGCAGATCCAGGATCGGCTCGACATGCTGGAGGTACAGCGCGGCCTTCCCGTCTTGGCCGTGCTTCTCGATGAAGGCTTTGGTATCCGGGTGTGTGCCCATGCCGAATGCTTCATCGCCGCCAAGATGAAAGTACTTGAGTTTCGGCGAGAGCGCCAGCACATCTTCCACCATCCTGGTTATCAGTTCGCGCGCACCGGGCGCCAGGGGGTTCAGCGTCGTCGCCTTGTGCGGGATCTCGCGCAGCTTCTCATATCCCGGCGTCTGCAGGGGCGTCTCCATGTGCCCCAGGCATTGCACTAGAGGGATGACGTCGATGCCGAGGCGGGCGGCTTCGGCGCAAAAGTCGCGGATGGTTTGCGGTGAATAGGCGGTTTCACAGCGGAACCGTTCATCTACCGTCCACGGGAAGGTGTCTTCCCATTCGACTACGACTGCGTTATAGCCGGCCGCCGCCCACACCCGCAGCAGCGAGATCAGGCGCCTGCCCGTTGGCGGGCAACCTTTGAGGTCGAGATGGATCGGGCGGATTGGAACGACAGGAGTTGACTTAGCAAACAGACCGGCAGTGCTCATGATCATCCTTTACCGTTAAGACGAAGGCGATTATGTCGTGGGCGTTTGAGGATTGCCAATGGCCGGGCACGCTATGCGGCGGCGGAGGCGATCTGGTGGCGGATGCCGGCTAAGGTAGCGTCGATGGCGGTGGAACACTTGTCTTTCGCGCCCGGCGTTCCGTTTTGTTCCATCTCCTTCTGGACTTGTACAAAACAATTAACAGGGGAGGTCAAGTAAGCTATAGTCGTGGCTGAGAAGCACAAAAGAAAGGATTGCAGGAGATATGGAGAAGCACTATTTGCACGGGAAGATAATCACGGATGTCGCAAGACCCGATAAGAAGATTGTGGAAGGTTTCAGGAAGCATGATGTGTGCAAGATCGGCGATTCGATGAAGGCTTATGGTCTGATGGATTACCAGATCAAGCCGATCGCAAAGGGGATGAAGGTGTGCGGGCCGGCTTGCACGGTGCTGACACGGCCGGGGGACGCGCTGTACGTCCAGAAGGTCATTGAGGTGCTGAAGCCGGGCGACGTCGTGGTGATCGATGCGGGAGATATCAGGGATGTGGCCTGCATTGGCGAGCGACTTAGCCAATACATGAAGATGAAAGGGTGTACGGGCGTTGTAGTGGACGGGGCGATTCGGGATTCGGCCGGCATCATCGACATTGGGCTGCCTACGTTCAGCAAGTCGATTTGTACCAAGATCTTCGGCTCGATCGGGCCAGGCGCGATCAATGTCCCGATCCAGTGCGGCGGCGTGCCAGTAAAGCCCGGCGATATCATCGTCGGCGACGATGATGGCGTGGTATGCGTGCCCATGGAAGTGGCCGCGGAAGTGCTTGCCACTGCAGACCATCATCTGGCGGATGAGCTTTACCGACTGAAGCAGATCGTGGAGGAAGGCAAGAGCGTAACCGAAGTGTTTGGTCTGGCCGACAAGCTCAAGAAATGGGAGTAGGCTTGTGACGCACGATTTGAAGGATGTAATCCGGAAGGAAACTGCGCGCTACTCGGAGCGCCTCAGAAAGATAGCGTCGAGCCTTCATGAGCATCCGGAGATAAGCTCCCGCGAATACCAGACGGCGGAACTGCTTGCAAGCGAGCTGGCGGCCGAGGGTTTTGCGGTGGAAAGGAAGGCAGGGGGCCTCGATACCGCATTCGTGGCTTCTTACATCAACAACCCTAAGGCGCCGGCCATAGGCCTGCTGGCTGAGTTTGATGCGCTGCCTGAGATCGGGCACGCGTGCGGCCATAATCTCATTGCGGCCGCATCGCTGGGTGCGGCAATGGTGCTGAAGAAGGTCTTGCCTCCGGAACTGGTGAACCTGAAGGTGTTTGGGACGCCTGCGGAGGAGACGTCGGGAGGCAAGCTCCCGATGCTGGAGCAGGGCGTCTTTAGCGATACCGACGTGCTGATGATGTTTCACCCTCACACGGTCACGTGCGGGCTTCGTCCGTGTATCGGCCGGACTTCGCTGGCATTTGAGTTCTTCGGCAAGTCTGTGCACGCCTCTACCTATCCCGATAGGGGGATCAACGCTCTAGATGCGGTGATTCTCACGTTTAACAATATCAACGCACTGAGGCAGCAGCTCCGGGACGGCACGAGAGTCCACGGCATCATTACCGACGGCGGGAAGCTCCCGAATATCATTCCTGACCATGCAAGGGCTGAGTTCTTTGTCAGATCGAGCAGCAAGCCCTACATGGAGGAAATAGCGCAGCGAGTCATAAGCTGTGCGCAAGCCGGGGCCAAGGCAACAGGGGCAGAGCTGAAGATCAGCCACCCGCTGCCGGTGTATTTGCCCGATATACCGGTCGATTCGCTGATCGAATGCTTTGAAGAGAATCTGAGGGAGCTGGGCTTGGCGGTGGATAAGCTTGAGCCGCCTTTGCGGATGGGTTCGTCGGATTTTGGGAACGTCAGCCAGGTGATTCCCTCGGTGATGGGCTTCATTAAGATAGCGGAGGAGGGCACGGCCACGCATTCCAGGCAATTTGCGGAAGCGGCGATCTCGGAACGAGGCATCCTTGGGATGCTCAATGCAGTGTCGGCTCTATCCATGACGGCGGCCGACATCCTTACGGTTCCCGGATTGCTGGAGAAGATCAGACAGGACTATAAGGACCGCGTCGTTCGAGCGTAACGACCGGCGCAGTGGTTCTATTGACAACCAATGGAAGCGAAAAATGAGCAATCCAAATCCAGGTAAGGGAAAGAAGAAGACCGCGCTGTTCAGGATGACATGGAAGGAAGTCCAGGAGGCGTTTTCAAAGAATCCTACCATACTGATTCCAATGGGCTCCATTGAGCAGCACGGACCGCAGACGCCTACGGGTGATTACAGGTATATGGATGTTGTTTCCGATTTGATTGCGCAGAATAGCGGCGCGGTCTATGCACCGACCATTCCCTGGGGATATTCGGAGTATTTCAAGCATTTTCCGGGATGCCTGACACTGAAGCCCGATACCTTGAAGGCCATCCTTTGTGACACGATGGATGGATTTCTGCGGCATAATCTTGACCATTTCGTTTTCGTATGCGGACATAAAGGGGACATGCCTATCCTGGAGCAGGTTGCCCGCGAGATAAAGGACAAATGCCGTATCCGGGTTGCCACGATAGAGCCGTTAAGCTGGCTTACCGGCGATTTTATGCGCAAACTTTACGGCGTTGAGAAGATCGACATCGGGCATGGGAGCGACCCCATGACTTCCATCGCGATGCACCTGTTTCCTGATGATGTCAGGATGGATCTGGTTGAGAAGGGCAATCCAAGCTCGTATGCGGGAATGTCTGTCAAAGGCATGAGTTGTCTGGATTTCCAAGGATTCCCGGCATACCTCTATCTGGATACGAATGAAATCGCGCCCAACGGGGTTCTTGGCGATGCCAGCCACGCCAGTGCGGAAGCGGGGAAGGCATGTGTCGAGAGAATGGTCAAGGTCGGGTCGGATTTCGTGAACTGGTTTACAGAACAGGCAACCAAGTGCTGAGGCGATATCCGCTTCACATTCGTGTCCGCCAAGCGTGAAGTCCAGCCCGTTTCGGCCGAAATCCATCAGGCCTCAGGCGATACGCCGACTGAATCAAGGCGCCGTTTTGCCTCTGCGTAGACGTCTGCAGGCAGGGGTCCCTGCTGCGCAATGCGCACGTTTTCCATGAGGTGCTCGGGTTTCATCGTGCCCACGATGGTTGTGTGGCAGTGGGGATGAGTCAACGTGAATCGGAGAAGGAAAGCCGTGCGACTTTCACCCTTATCAAGCAGCTCGTCGAGTTTCGCTTCATCGAATTTCTTCCAGCGATCCTTGCCGCCGAGGCCTTGGCCCGGTTCGCCCCTGGCGACGCCGCCGCGGACGATCACGCCGGCTCCGGCCTGGCCGGCTTTGGTGATCAGATTCTCGTGCTGACGTTCGAGGGCCGAATAGGGAATCTGGAAGGTATCGAAGACACCCCAGTCGATGTAGGTTGCCAGGTGTGGGCTTGTGGAGGAGCAGCCGATGAAGCGGATGGCACCTTCCTTTTGCAGTTCCTTGAGCGTGTCAACGACCTTGTTCTTTTCGGCCAACTCCACCGAGGGGTTGTGCAACTGCAGCAGATCGACCTGGGATATCTGCATCTTGAGCAGGGAATCGGCGATGTTGCGCCGGATATGCTCACGATCCCAGAAGTGGGGTGTTTCATCATGGTCACCGGCGTAAGTCATGGTGCAACCGCACTTGGTCGCGATCGTAAACTCCTTGCGACGACCTGAGAGGTGACGGCCGATGTAGAGTTCACTTTTCCCGTAGTCATTGGCGGTATCGATGAAGGTGATGCCGGCGTCGAGCACGGCATTCAGGATGGTTTTCGCCTGGTCATCGCCGCAGGGCCGCCCGCCCCAGATCCGCTCACCTCGAACTTCCATGGCTCCATAGCCGAGTTGCGTGACAGTAAGACCGGTACGGCCGAGTTTTCTGGTTGGCAGTCCCATGCTGCTCTCCTGTAACAATGCGAGTTGTGGAATTGTCGCCACATTCTAGACCGCATGGTCGAGATTGTCAGCCGGCATGTTCGTCGGATTCTGACGGAGCGCTGTTACCTCAGAGTCTCAATGGCATCACTCACATTGGCGCGGAAGGTGGTCCAGTCGTCCACCGGGAATATGGAGTCATGTTCGCGCTGGCCGAGCTTGAAGCTGGCCATGCGGTCATCGATGAGCTTTTGCGCTGCCTGGGCTGCCGGCGTGCCGGCCTTCTCATGAGCCAGACGCTGCAGGGTCAGGAGGCGACGGTAGTCGCCCAGACCTTCGCGCTTGCGCTCAAAGAGGTCGAGGCAGGGGATCAGCTTGCCATCCGGGGATGACTGGCACCAGGCGTAATCATCTTCCCGGCCGTCCAAGGCGTAGAACGGGTCGCCGGACGTGCAGTTCCAGTGCCAGGAGATTCGGAACTTCATGCCGAACTGCTTGGCGGCTTTATACATGTAATCGCCGAAGGTCCAGCGATTGCCGCCGTTGTAGAATGCCCACTGGCAGCCGGCATCGTGGAGAATCTTGATCGCCGCCTCATCGTGGCCGTTGAGATCGGGGATCTCCACAGCTTTGCACAGGCGGGCGTGGGGGCTGGTGGCATCGGATCCTTCATAGCTGGTGGCGAAGGTGAAGTAGGGTGGGCCTTTGGGGAAAGCCTTGCGATAAGCTTCGCAGTTCTCCGCGGCTTTGGTCACATCGTCGCCGACCGGCTCATCGCCCAGGTTGATGAAATAGGGGACCCAGCCCGCTTCCTCGGCGTGCTTCTGCACGTCCGTGTAGATCGCCTTGAGGAACTGGCTGTAGTCTTTGAATCCGGCCGAAGTCATCGCCTGGGTATCAATAAAGTAAGCGTTGTAGCCGTAGATCAGTGTGCTGTAGAAGATGACGCCTTTGAAACCCAGGCTCTTGGCATTCGCCATCAGTTTGTCGGCGTCCTTGAAGTCCAGTTGCGGCTTGCCATCGCGGAAGCCGCTGTAGCGAACTATCGCGCCGGAACTGAAGTCGGTAAAGCCGTACTCGCGCATCTTCTTCAGGCTGGCGAGGTCGTCCATATAGGGTACATTGCAACCCCAGGGGCCGGCGGGAATGTCCATTTCATCCAAGGCGCCCTTGCGCACGCGCAGCTCCACCGGGACTTCGGCCGTGCCGCCCTTTTCGCTCTTGAGGGTAATCTTGCCGGCGTAGCGACCGGGTTTCGCGTCAGCGGGCGTCTTCACCGTCAGCCAGAACTGACGGACGATGTCTTTGGGCATCTCGACCGTGTTGTCGGGCATGACAAAACGAGGGCCGATGCTGTAGACCGATCCTTCCATTGTCACGCGCCCAATACGATATGAGACGTAGCCGATGTCGATGGCCGATGCGGGGATGGTACCGGCATCACCGCGCAGGTCATTTGCCAGGGCCGTTACCTTGCCCAGGTCCTTCAAGGGCACCATCGCCACATTCAGCGGACCGTATTCACCAGCAAAGACGTCGGCCGACAACGGCTTGCCCAGTTCCGACTTGAAGGGTGTGTCGTTGTAGTAGACATCCTGCATGATGTTTCGGGTGAAGGTGAGGAAGCCCTGTTTCCTATCTGCATCGGTGGGTGCAAGCGGATCACCGCTGGCGGTATGCACCGTGCGTTTGAAGTAGTTGTCAAAGTGGAAGCGCCGCCGGCCCTCAACATACTTGAGGAACTTGGCGCCTTCGGCGGCTTTATCCGCCGGGAAGATCACCATGGCGCAGACGGCACAGGCCTCGCCTTCGCCGCCGAATTCCACAAAAAGCTGGCCATTGGTCACATCCACATCGAAAACCTTTTCGTCATAGTTCTTCTGGTACTTATCGAAGGTATTGTCCGTCGGCAGATCGTCGATGTTCCAGTAGCGGAAATTCTGCTTCTTGCGTTCTGGATCGCCCATGGTTTCCTGGACGACCACGTTGCCGTTGGCTTTGATGGTGCGCTTTGACCAGGTCTGCACTTCACCCCAATACAGATTGGGGCGATTGACATTGACCCAGACGTGATATTTGCCATTGGGTACATCCACAGCCATGCCGCCCTGGCTGATATCGAGATAATCCTGATAGAGGGGCTCGGGCTGGAGAGCATTCTGTCCATTGGGGGTGCCGGCATCTTTGAGCCCAAAGCCCTTGCCGACGCTATAGGTGCTGGAGGGAACGATGGGCGTAAATCCTTCCATGACCGGGCAGGTGTTGTTGGGCTGGAAATCAAACGCCCACAATCCGTCAAAGGCCGCTTTGGCCGCTTCCTCATCGCGCTCGACGCGGACGTTATCAATGAACAAGGGCGCCTGAGGTTTGTCATCGATGGCAAAAACCAGCCGCGTGATATTGCCCGCGTCCAGCATGCGGCCGGGCCGCGATTTCTCGCCGACGTAGAGCTGCTTGATCGGAACGATCAGGGTGCTTTGGCCCGGCGGAACAATCGTGGTGTAGTTGACGCGAGTGTAATAGTCCGTGGTGCCGGCATCGCGAATCTCAATGACGAGATTCAGCGGATCTTTGGCGGCGGTATAAACATCGGCCTTGAGATAGTCATATCCCTTCCAATCCTGTTTGGCCGACATCGAAGCATAGCTCCTGTCAATCCGCATGGCCTTCTGGCCATCGGTGGCATGCTCGGTGACGATGGTGGCCGATGCATTCGCGTCACCGACCTCGAACGGGCTGTCCGTCTCAAAAGAAGTGATGAGCTTGGTCGCCGGTCCTTGGAAGGTGACCTTACGGGATTCCAGGCTGGTGCCGCAGGCGTAGCAGTTCTTCCAGGCGGCCATATTGCGCGCTGAACACTCGGGGCAACGGACGGCTGACGCGTCGATCTTGCCCGGCGGGGCGATCGGCGCCTCTTCGCTTCCCAGCACCGGCTTGGGAGTCAGGGCAACCTCAGCGCCCACTTTCTCCACCGTCACATCATCCACCCAGAGATATCCAGGAGCGCATAGCCCAAACGAGGCCGTCACCTGCTTTTTCGTTTTGACTTCCCCGACATAGCTTAGCAAGGTCCAGCCGAAGGTACCGTTCTTCTCAAGTTGGTAATAACCATCATCATCGCCGCCATTAAAGCGGAATTCGGTCGTCCAATTCCACGTGCCCGTTCCGATCTCCAGCCCACGAAGATAAGCGGTGACGCGATAGCGCCCCGGCTCCAGTTCGGGGCTCTGCCCCAGTCGCATTTTCGGAGCGTTGCTGCCGACGAGCATTGCCGATTCCTGGCCGGTATGTGCAATCGGGCTGACGCGCAGATCGCACTGGCCTTCGTGTGTGCTGAACGCCCAGCCAGGGAACGGCGCCTGGGCGTTACCAGGTGCGTTCTGTTCAAAAGATGGGTTTTGCACGAAGTTCTTTTCTGCCGCTAATGCCGTGCAGCCCCATGCCAGAGCGATCACCGACACCACGGGCAGCGCAAATCGGAACATGGCAATCTCCTGTTGGTAGGTAATCCACAGTACATTACACCTCTTGCCGTGTAAACGTTGTCTCGCATAGGGCACACCCCCGGTTCTGCCAGTAGAATCGCCGCCATGGACGGTTCGACTCAAGCCCGCAAAGGACTGATCTGCGCTGTTGCCGCCTACATCTGGTGGGGCGCGATCCCCCTTTACTTCAAGGCAGTTGCCAGCGTTCCATCGATTCTGGTGTTGGATCACCGCATCCTCTGGTCCGCCCTCGTGCTGGTAGTGTTGGTCACCTGGCAAGGTCGTTGGCCGGCCATTGCTTCGCTCGCGCGCCAACCGGGCAAACTCGGTCTGCTCCTGATCGCGGCCGTTCTGATTGCCGCCAACTGGGGCGTCTTCATCTATGCCGTTGCCATCTCCAAACTGATGCAGGCCAGTCTCGGATACTTTATCAATCCGTTGATCAGCATCGTCCTGGGCATGGTCTTTCTGCGCGAACGGCTCCGCCCCATGCAGTGGCTTGCCGTAATCATCGCCGTCGTTGGCGTTGGCTATCTCACCTGGCAGACCGGCGAATTCCCCTGGATTGCCATGCTCTGTGCCGGCTCCTTCGGGCTTTACGGCCTCGTGCGCAAAGTCGTCGGCGTCCCGCCTATCGACGGGCTGGCGATCGAGACCCTGGCCCTGGTATTGCCGGCGGCCTGTCTTTTGCCATCCATGACCGCCCACGCTGTCGCGATATCGCTGCCGATGTATTTCATCCTCAGCCTCGCCGGCATCATCACCGTGCTGCCGCTCATCTGGTTCACCTACGCCGTGCAGCACCTGCGGCTGACCACCGTCGGGTTCCTGCAATACGTTGGCCCGACTGGTCAGTTTCTGGTTGCTTTGCTGATCTTCCGCGAACCGCTGGACCAGAACAAGCTGATCGCGTTCATCTTCTGCTGGTGTGCTGTGGTGGTCTATTCCTGGAGCACTTGGCGCACGGCACAACCCAGACCAATTCCCGTCGCGGTGGAATCATCGTGTGAATAGCATGGGTTCCTTGAGCAGGTCGTCATTTCGCGGCCGCCAATTGCCTCAACTCTCCCGCGACTTGCTCGATAACACTCTGCCAGTCTCCAGCCGTTGGCTGACGGAACAGGCGCATCGTTGGATACCACGGACTGTCTGTCCGCCCGCACAGCCAGCGCCACTCCGGCCGGTGGGTGATTAGCGTCCAACACTTCTTGCCCAACGCCCCGGCCAGATGTGCCATTGCCGTATCAACACTGATTACCAGGTCCAGTTGCTCAACAATGGCGGCGGTCTGACCAAAGTCCTGAACCTGATTCCCCAGGTCAGCAATCCTCCCATCCGCAGGCAAGCTGGCGAGTTCCGCTGCCTGTTCACCTTTCTGGAGGCTGAAAAGCTTTACGCCGGGAATGCTCGCCAGAGGGGCCAATTGACTTAATCGGATTGAACGATTGCGATCATTCGCGTGCTGGGTACTGCCAGCCCATACCAATCCAACGATTAGAGCTGCCTCTGCTTCCAGCTTTGCTCGCCACAATGCCCTCTGGTCGGCTGGTGCCGACAGGTAGGGCACCTGAGCCGGTATCGTTCCCAATTCGATGCCCAAAACATAAGGCAGGCTCAACATCGGCAACTGCACATCGAACGGCGGCAACGCGTCATCCTCAGCAACGACCCTGCTAATCCCCCGGACACTTTCCAGCAGGTTCCTAAGGCCCGGCGGGCACAGAATCACGATCTCGCCACCGCGCTGCGCCACCATTGTCGCAAACCGCGCGAACTGGATGGCATCGCCATACCCTTGTTCCGTATACAGAAGGATGGTCTTGCCTCCCAACTCCCTTCCATCCCATACCGGCTGTGCAAAGCTTCGGCGCGGCGCCGTAAACCCATCCCATTTCCATCTCCACTCGTATTCGCCAAACCCCTCGCGCAGCCGCCCCAGCGCGAGCAACACCAATGCCCGGGTGAAATGAGCCTGGGCATCATCCGGCCGCAGTTGCAGGGCTCGATCCAACCAGGGCAAAGCTTCGGCCGGGCGGTTCTGCGCAAACATCGCCTGCCCGATGTTGTGGCAGGGCGAACTGTAGTCCTGCCTGATCGCAAGTGCGCGTTGACACCATTCGATGCCCTCGGCATAGCGTTCCAGGTCCACCAGGACCCCACCCAAATTGTTCATCGCATCGGCAAACCTCGGTCGCAGCGCCAGCGCATTCTCGAACGCATCAGCCGCCGCTTCCCATCGCTTTTGCCGGTTCAGCACATTTCCCAGATTATTGAAGAAGTCCGCGTTTCGCGGGTCCAGAGAGATCGACTGCTGAATCAACTCAATTGCCCGCTCGCATTGGTCGCGTTGAAACGCCACTACTCCCAGATAGTGAATCGCCACCGCGTGTCTGGGATTGGCCTTCAGAATCTGGCGGTAGATTGCCTCCGCCTCATCCAGCCGACCCGCCTGGTGGTGGCCAAATGCCGCCTTGATCGTGAACGACTCCATAGGTCTGCGAAGTGTACCCGACAGCCGAACGTGAGTACCAGGCGCGGCCTGTGCTTGGAAGCCGCAGACCTGGTCAAAGGGGCACGCTTTGACAACGGTAGTTGCAGGACCACAATTGGGCACCCAATGGACACGCCTCATCCAACCGCAGATCCGCTATCTGAGGGCCGCGAGGCATGCTCGAGAGGCCTCTGGAATGGGCTGCTGCTGGCGCTGGTGATCGCGGCGGGGTTCTTCGGGGTCTACCTGGTGAACCTGGGCCGGCAGGAATTGATCAATGCCAGCGAGGATGTGGTGATCCAGCCGGCGATGGAGGCACGCCAGGGCGGTCCGTGGTGGATTCCGAACATGAATGGCCGGCCGAGGATCCTCAAGCCACCCTTGCCCACATGGATTGCGGCGGCGGCGATGTCGAGGGAAACGATCGTGGCGACACGAAACGGCGAGATGGCGGACCGGGAGGCGGCGTTTCGGACGCTGGCGTTCCAGGCACGATGGCCATCGGCACTGGCGGCGGCGCTGATCGTGGTGGGGACGTGGTGGCTTGGATCGATTGTGGCCGACGGTACGGTTGGGTTGGCGGCGGCCGCCATGTGCGGCAGCACAGTGCTGCTGTTGCGGTTCGGGCGGATGGCGAACACCGATGTGCAACTCACGCTCTGGGTGGTGCTGGCGAATGGATGCATGGCAACAGCGCTCCTGCAAGGAAGATGGTGGAGAGGATGTCTGGGGGCGGGCGTGTGTCTCGGATTGGCGCTGATGAGCAAGGGACCGGTGGGTCTGCTGCAGTCGGTAGTGCCGATGGCGGTGTTTGGAGTCTACCAACGGCTGCTGGGCGATGAAGGTGCACGAAGGGCGAGGACGAATCTGGCAGCGATTGGAGGCGGCGCACTTGTGATGCTGGCGATCGCACTGCCTTGGCCGGTGAGCGTGTTGATGACGGTACCAAATGCGGCGCATCTGTGGGTGCAGGATGTGTTCGCGCCGCCGGGCACGGAGCAGCGTGTCGGGCATTGGTGGGGATACGTTAATCTGCTGCCGAATCTGCTGCCTTGGGTGCCGCTGTTCGCGGGCGGGCTATGCCTGCCCTTCCTGAAGCGGTTCCGGGGCCGCCGGGCGATGATGGCGTGGTTGTTGTTCATCGTGCCGGTCATCGTGATGAGCTTTGTGCGCGACAAGAATGAGCGCTATGGGATGCCGATGGTCCCGGCGGCGGCGATTCTGAGCGGATTCCTGGCAGTGGCGTTCGTCCGGAACCGCGCAGAGATGACATGGTCGGATCGGCTGGCGGAGAATCTGCAGTGGATCGTGGGATTCGCGATGGCGGGGGCGATTGTGGCAGGAGCGATGTCGATCCAAGGCACGCCACCTTTCTACTCGTGGACTGTGGCGATCGTCGGGGTATCGGCGGCTCTGGGCACGATGCTGATCGCGCTGGTGGCGCGGAGACGTGCGCCGTGGCTGGCGGTGGCCGGGCCGGCGGCGGTGTCACTGATCGTGTACCACATTGCGATGCTGGGATACCTGGCATCGCCGGGAGGTCAGAGCGAGTACAGGCCTCTCGCGATGCGTGCGCAGGCGGAGTACCCCGAGGCGGAGTTGCTGTTCTACGACGGTGGCATCGGCCGGCATGTGCCGACCGATCTTGCGATCTATGCGGGCCACATCGTGCGCAACGTGAAGGAAGAGGCACTTAGCCAGGGTAGCGACCGCGAGCAGGTGCTGTTTGCAATCCAGAATGCTGATGAGCCTGTGCGGCAGTTCGACGGGTGGACGTTTGTGACTAGCGAGGTTGCCGAGCGTCGTCGGGGATCTCTCTATGTGCGCAAGCCATAAACGAGACATAAATGGTCCGCTCGCTTGCTCGCGGACCTCACCGCTACCGCCGCGAATCCTATATTCTTTCCCTCTTGGCGTGAGGTACGTAACTCGTACATGAACTTTTGGCGAATTCTCTGGACCCGTCAGCGTAGATGGAATAGGATGACGCTTGGAGGAATATGACAATAGGTAATAACGCATGATGGCTGACCCGGCTCGACTCAATGATGGCGTGGATGAGCTGCCCGCCGCCGGGTCCGTCGAACGCTGCCCGCCACGGAATCTGTTTTTCATCTCCTGCCTCTTGCTGCTTCTGTGCATATGGTTCGGTCTTGCTCGTGCCGGGCTGATGCTGCGCAATGCAGCGCTCCTGGGCGACGTATCTTCTTTCGACGTGCTGCGCCCGTTCGCTCCGGGATTGCGCTTTGACCTGGCAACCGCCTGTTACCTTCTGGTTCCCCTGTCGCTGTTCGTGTTTCTCCCCTTCCTCTCCATTGACCGCTCGCCACGCATGCGCCGGGTTTTTTACTGGCTGTTCTTGTCCATTATGGGGGTGCTCACCTATGTGCTAATCGCCGAGTTCGAGTACTTCCGCGAGTTTCAGGTGCGCTACAACCAGCTGGTGATCAACTACCTGGACCAGCCGGCGACCGTCGGCGGCATGATCTGGCATGGCTACCCCATATTGAGCTACACGCTGCTCTGGCTTACTGCCATGCTTGTACTGGCCCTGAGTCTTCGCTGGCTTATGCGGTGGATATACGCTGCTCAGGGGCAACTGCCCGCCCGACTGACGTGGCGCTACTGCGTGATTGAGTTTGGCTCGATGGCGCTGGTCGCCATAGCCCTGGTCTTCGGCATACGCGGCGGCTTTCAGGGCACCCCGCTTCGCTGGGGTGATGCATTCAGAAGTGAGCATGATGTGCTGAATCAGTTCTCCCTGAACGGGCTCTATACTCTGGGCCGGACACTGAGCGACCACTTCCTCGCCGCCGACGCCAGTCGGGCGTGGCTTAAGCAGATGACCAGCGCCCAAGCCCGCAGCACCGCTCGGGCATTAATCCTCGACAAGAACGATCGCCTGATTGCACCGGAAGATTCCACCGTCCTGCGGATCGCGCAGCGCGATCGCGACCGCACGATCAGCCTCAAGCCCGGCATCTCCAAACCGAACGTGGTGGTGGTGATCATGGAGAGTTTCTCCGCTCAATTCAGCGCGGCCTGCGGCGCCACGGAAGATGATACGCCATACTTCGACGCCATTGCCCGTGACGGCATCCTCTTTGACCGTAACTTCTCCATTGGCACCCATACGCATCAAGGCATCTTCGGCACGCTGCTGAGTTTCCCCAACCTGCCCGGCTACGAGGCTCTGATGCAATCGCCATTGGCAAATCAGCCCTTCACCTCGCTGCCAGGAATCCTCAGCGGCGAGGGCTACCAGACGATGTTCCTCTACAATGGGAACTTTGACTGGGACAACATGCATGGCTTCTTCTGCAAGCAGGGGATGGACCGCTTCATCGGCGGCCAGGATTTTGACGCCTCCGTCCGTCGCGACACCGTCTGGGGCGTCGACGACCTGGAAGTCTTTAGGCGCGCCAACCGCGAGTTTGCGGTTGCCGCCGCTAAAGGCCCATTCATGGGCGTAATCCTGACACTCTCGAACCACACGCCGTGGGATCTTCCCCACTTCGCTGGCGAACTGACCACCGGTCGTGGTTCTCTTGCCGGTCCGATCCGGGGCATTCGTTACGCTGATTGGAGCGTCGGTCAGTTCATGGAAGAGGCCCGCAAACTCGACTACTTCAATAACACTCTTTTCGTGTTCGTCGGTGACCATGGCTCGCGTGTTGTCGGAGCCAAGCTTACTGCCGCCAACCTGCTGGTTCATCACGTTCCTCTGCTGTTCTACGGTCCTGGCGTGCTTGATGGCGTTCCACGAATCGACCACACCGTCGCCAGTCAACTAAACATCGTTCCCACCGTCCTGGGGCTGCTCGATGTCCAGCGTCCGCAGGCATCATGGGGAACCGACCTGTTCACCGCCGATGGACAGGCCCAGAGCTTTGCCCTGTTCAAGGGAACCGGCGGCGACGACTCCACTGCGATGGTCCGCGGCGATCACACCTTGGTTATCGATGAAGGCGGGACGAGTGTCCTGTATCACTACTCCCTCGCCGGCCACCCCACGGCCACTCCCATCTCTTCCGCGGACCCGTCGCATGGGACCCTTCGCAACGGCATGTTGGCCATCATCCATGCCGCGCTTGTCGATCTCCGCAACATGAAGGCCGGCAATTTGCCCCCCACCGTGGCCAATAAGCCCCCGGCACCAATTCCCGCTGCACCGCAAACACTCCGCCAGCAGACCTCAGGATCGGATCACGCCGACTTCTTCTGAATCCACTCTGCGATGCCAGGTTTGGAAACGGGACATGGATCAGAATCGCTCGCATTGCATTGGCCGCGTTGAAAGGCCAGCACTCCTGCGCCTGATCATGGACATTGCCCATGCAAAGTCCGGTGGTATATTGCGCCGATACGGCATGGGGAGCCGTCTTGCCAATGGAGATCTTGATGTCTGTGCCTCAAATTGCATCGGTTCTGGTCCTTGGTTTGTTATTGAGCGCGGCCGCGCACGCCGCCGAGTCGCCCTTCTTTGACATCCCTAAACTCAATGGCGTTCGGATCGACGGCAGGGACGACGACTGGGGCGCCAACGGCTTTCGCATCGACGGGCTTGCCGATTCGGCCGACACCATTCGGCCCAGCCGCGATTTCGAAGCTCACGTGCGCCTGGGTTGGGATCAGCGCGGCCTGCTGGTGCTAGCCAAAGTCAGTGACGACGAGGATGTGGAATCGACCAACCTCCAAACGCTCTGGCAGCGTGACTGCGTGGAACTGTTCGTCGCGTCGAAAGTCGGCGCTCTCGATGTCTGGCAGGTGGTGGTAGCGCCGGGGACCAGCGCGAACTTCCCTGAATTGCGCCAGAACCTCGTGGATGGACGGCGAGACCCGAATCTGAAGAAATTGCCTCTTTCTGCGGAGGTCCAGCGCACCAAGACCGCCGATGGATACATCCTCGAAGCATTGCTGCCGTGGAAGAACCTTGGCATCCATCCTGACATTGGAGAGGAAGTCGGGTTCCAGATCTATGTCGATGATGCCGATCGCCAGGTCCGCGAGCCCTTTCATGCTGGCTGGTATCCGGTGCTTGGGGCTGGACGCGATACGAAGCTGATGTATCGGCTGCGACTTGCCGCAAAGGCTTCACCGCCGGCGCCACCGGCGGTGTGGGGTGTCTATGAGAAGTTCCACCAGACACGCGTGAATGTGGTTGCAGCGGTGGAAATGGCCGGCGACACCATCGAGCTGCGCCAGCAGGGCGACGAGGCGATTCTGGCTTCCGGGCCGCTGCAAGCTCAAGGAACCCGCGCCATTGCATCGCTGACATTCCCCATGCCGCCGCGCAACAAGCCCTATGGTCCGTTGGCGGCGTCGATCACGGGTCAGCCGACCGCCCTGATCGACTTGGGCGACCCCGAACCCAGGCGGCTCGATGAGATCGCCGTCTTGAACGTCGCCTTCCGTCCCGCCGTCTTTGCAGAAGACAAGTTCCCGGCTTTCGATTTTCCCGACCCGGTATACGCGCGCGACCTGCTGGGAGTGTACACGCTTAAAGCCAGCTTCTTCGATGGGAAGATGCAGAAGGTTGATGCACCGACTGCCCCCGGCCGCTACGGCGCGATCGTCGAGGTCACGACTGAATTTCAGTCCACTCTTCGCCGTTTTGTCACGCTCTTTCGAGCTGGCAAGGCCATCACCCCTCAAGATGTCGCCGACCGTGGCACCGAGGCACTTGTCGAGGCTGGCATCGATCCGGCCATCTGCCGCCGCTATGAGAGTTACATCCGGGAAGCCACGGCTGCTCGGCCGGCCCAAGGGCGCAACCGTGTCGTACCGGCCGTGCTGCTGGCGGGTTTGAGCGAGGCGAAGGCTGATGGTCCCGATTTCACCGGTACGAGCAATCCCTACACCCTCGACCGCGACTGGTGGATCCAGGTGCAGAAGAAGACCAATACGTATACACCGTATCGTTATTTGGAGTATTTCCCCGCACGGTATGACGCCAACAAGGACCGGCGCTGGCCGCTGCTGCTGATCCTGCACGGTTCGGGCGCTCAGGGAGATGACCTGCAACTTCTGAAAGAAAAGAACGTCGTGCCGGCAAATCTCACCGCCGATCTTGGCAAGCTGCCGTTTGTGGTCATCGCCCCGCAGTGTTCCCGCCGCGAAGCCTGGAATACTGGCCGCGTGATCGAACTGATTAATGAAGTGACGGCGAAGTATCGCATTGATCTGGATCGCATCTACGTCATCGGCGGAAGCATGGGTGGTTTTGCCACGTGGGCGCTGGCGTCAACGATTCCCGATCGGCTGGCGGCGGCCGCGCCCTTCTGCGGCGGCGGCGATCCGGCTGATGCGCCGCGACTCAAGAACCTGCCGATCTGGATCTATCATGGCGACGAGGATCCGGTCGTTGACATCTCCCAATCCAACCGCATGTTCAAGGCGCTGTGCGCCATCAGCGCCCGCACGCGCTACACGATCTATGCTGGCGCTGGTCACGAGATTAACCCATACCAGCCTGAGTTATATGCCTGGCTGCTCGAACAGTCGCGTAAGACCCCGGCCCAGTCGCCTACAACGCAGCCGACACTGGTGCGCGTGAGCGTGCCCTAAAGGTAATCCGCTCTGCTGAAGGAAATGGCCAACAATGGAAATCCGCCTCTTCAAGCAAACCGATGCCGACTCGGTAACCACGCTTTGGCGTCAGGTCTTTGGCTACACTGAACCCCGCAACGACCCGGCCATCTCCCTCCAGCGCAAGTTGGCGGCCAACGATGATCTGCTGCTCGTTGCCCTGGTCGACGGCGAACTGGCCGGCACCGTGATGGGCGGTTACGACGGCCATCGCGGCTGGATCTACTCCCTGGCCGTGGCCGAGCACGTCCGCCGTCGCGGCGTGGGCAAGGCCCTGGTGCTGCGGATGGAGCAACTCCTCGCCGCCCGCGATTGTCCCAAGATCAATCTTCAGGTGCTCACGACCAACGCCGGCGTTGTCACCTTCTACCAGAAGCTCGGATACAACGTCGAGCAGCGCATCAGCATGGGCAAAGTCCTGTCTTAGTTGCTTGCAGTACCGTAAGTGGGCATGGTATCCTATTGGTCGATTGCCAGCCTCGGCCGCTGTGTGTCAGGCTGGCAAACACAAGTCGGCAGGTTCGCTTGCGAGCCAGCCAGGATGAAGGAGATCCCGATGGTTAAGGCACTTCGAGCGTTCGTGGCGGCCGCGGCCGCTATTATGGCGATGGCGGCTCCTCAGCGGGCGCTGGCCACATTCCCCGATCTGATGAAGCGACTGCCGGCGGATACCAACGCCGTCTTCGTGTTTAATTTCGATGCCATCATGAAGTCGCCCCTGGGCTTGCAGATGGACTGGGCCAGCAAGTGGTCCGATGCCTATGAGAACGGTCCGGTGCCGTTCCCGGCCGGCACCTCCCGCGCTGTCGTTGGCGCCTATTTCGTGCCCGCGATCAAGGATTCGAACTGGAAGATCGCGATGATGGACATGACCCAGCCGATCGATCTGCCGGTCATCGCTCGTGCCGAAGGTGGCTATCCCGACCGGATGTGGGACAAGGACGCCGTCGTGTCACCCCAGGGAGCGTTCTTCATCAAGGTGGCGCCGGATGTGCTGGCTGCAATGGAGCCGGCCAATCGCCCGTATGCCCTGAAGTGGATTCGCGAGTCCGCCCAGGGCGCTGGGCCCACCTCACCTTTCCTGCAGGGATTGGTGATCGGGATGGGCGCCAGAAGTCAGATCGCCATGGGTATCGACACCAACGGAATGTTCAGTGCCCCCACGGTACGTCGCAATATGGCAATCGCTCCATTCGCGTCCCTGGGTGAAAAGGCGGACCTGGACATGTGGAGCAATCTGCTGGCCAGTATGCAGGACATCAAGATCAACATCACGATTACCGACAAGATCAATGCCAAGCTCAGCGTTGACTTCGGGATGGACATGGCCGTGATGGCGACCAAAGGCAAGCCGCTATTCATGGAGATCATGGATCGCGCTGGCCTATCGATTCCGGATGTCGCCGATTGGACCGCCAGTGTGGATGGCAAGACCTTCATTGCGGAAGGGACGCTGACTCCCCAGAGCATGCGAATGCTGCTCCAGGTGATTGGCATGCCATCTCCTTCCATGACTACTACTGTCGAGGCGGAAAGCAACGATCCTAAGGTGATTGGCCCGGTCTCCAAGCGTTACTTCCGCACCATCAGCGATTCGATCGATCAGTTCCGCAGCAAATCTGGCGGCAACTACCAGGGCGCCAAGACATGGCTGATCCGCGAAGCGCAGCGCATCGAGCGGCTGCCCATCCTGAATGTCGATCCGGAACTGGTTGCCTGGGGCGGCGAGATTGCCAACCGGCTTCGTCAGGTCGGGGCCAACTTTGCATACGATGAACAAAGCAATACAGCCAAGGTCATGAACGTGCAGTCGGCAGGATCCTACGACTTCAGCTACAACGGTGGCAATGGATACTGGGGATCCGGTAATGGCTTCAACACATCTGGAACCTGGGGACGCGGCACCCAGCAGAACCTGGAATGGCAGCGCCAGCGGTCGCAGATCTACGAGCAAAGCAAAGCCGACTCGATCAAGAAGGCCATGGATATCTTTGGCAACATTGGGTCCACTCGCGATCAGATGCGGGCAAAGATGGTAGAGAAGTACAAGATGGAGTTCTGATCTGTACAGTCCGTGCCTGACCATTAAGAATCGAGCCCGGAAGCCAGACTTCCGGGCTCGATGTTTTTGTGATCTGATGGTTCCTGGGGTCGCGTTCGCAACCTGCAAAGCCCCCTTACCTGAGATTCCGGCGCAACCCGCTACGTCATTGCGCATGAGTATATGGAGGTCTCTGATCTCGGCGCTGGCAAAGGGAGGCACGCTAAGGGAAGGTGTGCTATGGCAGGAAGCGGGCCTGATGTGCTGACACGTGGCTTGGCCTCGGCGACGAGTGAAGCGCCGTACCTGGATGCGTCGCTGGCGGCAGGGGAGGTCAAACGTCGGTATGCACTCCTGATCAATCCCTTCTACGTCAAGGATGCCCACGGCAGTTTCGGCAAGCACGTGCTCACGCCCACGTTGGCACTCACCACCGTGGCGGCCGGCACTCCTGACGGCTGGGAGGTCCGAATCTGGGATGAAAACCTGCTTCAAGGGCCTCCACCGGCCGATCCCACGCCGCAGGTCGTCGGTATTACCGTGCACCTCACATTTGCCCATCGGGCGTATGAACTGGCAGCTTGGTATCGTGCGCGAGGTGCCAAGGTCGTTCTGGGCGGGCTGCATGTACAGACCTGCCCGGAGGAGGCGCAGCAGCACGCCGATGCGATTGCGCTGGGCGATGGAGCGGTCCTTTGGGGGCAAATTCTGAACGATGTGGACGCGGGCACACTCCAGACATGGTATACATGCGGCTTCGGTCGGCCGTATCGGGAGAATCCGCCTCCCCGGCGCGACCTCCTGCCCCGCAACAGCTTTCTGACCACCAGCAGCATCGTGGCGACGCGCGGATGCCACAACCGCTGCGGATTCTGTTACCTGGCAACCGATGGCCTGCGTATGCCCTACCAGATGCTCGACATCGAGCAGGTCGTCGAACAGATTCGCCGTGATGATCAGACGTATGCCGTCTTCACCGATAACAATCTGGGATCAAATCGAGAGTATCTGCGATCGCTCTGCAAGGCGCTTCAACCCCTGCGAGTCATCTGGAGCGCCGCCGTGAGTCTGGATGTGACCGACGATCCGGAACTGGTGCAGGAGATGGCGCTGGCCGGATGTACAGGCGTCTTCGTGGGGTTTGAGACGCTCAATGCCGCGAACCTCGTGGCGGCAGGCAAGCGTTCACCCCGTCCCGGCGACTACGGCCGGCGGGTAAGGGTGTTCCACGACAACGATATCCAAGTCAATGGGAGTTTCGTATTCGGGTTTGACGAAGATGGTTCGGAAGTGTTCAGCGAGACGCTGGATTGGATTGAGCACGCGCGCCTGGCATGCGCAACGTTTCACATCCTGACTCCATATCCGGGCACGCCGCTGTTTGCCCAGTATGAGCGGGAAGGAAGACTCCTGCACCGCGACTGGGGCTTGTACGACACATCGCACGTCGTCTTTCAGCCCAAGCGCATGACAGTCGAGCAACTGCAGGATGGCTACGCATGGACCTACCGGCAGATGTTCTCGGCTTCATCCATCTGGAAACGCCGGCCGGCGCAAATAGGCGGGCTACCCGCCTATCTGGCTGCCGCATTGCTCTACAAGAAGTGTAACTGGCTCTGGCCACTGCTGATCCGGTATCGCCTCACCGGCCCTGTATGGCGGCCGCTGGTCCGGCTTGCCCGCTGGCGCCATCTGGCATGGAGGAGACGACGCACCCGTTTCCCGTTCTCCCCGCAGTGCAAGGCTATGGAAACGAGAAGAGCCCCATCGTGTGCATGATGGGGCTCAAGCTCCGCGAGTAGGACTTGAACCTACAACAACCCGGTTAACAGCCGGGTGCTCTACCATTGAGCTACCGCGGAATTCTCTTCTCTCCGCTGGTCATGCCAGCAGCGGAAAGGGCACTCTAGCGAGCAGGCGAAAACTGTCAAGGTCCGACGTGGCTGACTCATCCCCAGTTTCATCGGCTTGACGAATAGGTGCATAAAATAAGCCGAGCCCGTCGTACCGGGCTCGGGAGTGATCACCCCGGCACAATCGAACGGAGTCGATCATGCATCGCACGGACG
>Ga0209083_1000145_pt1 | contig 109241 bp, 92 predicted proteins | sample AM7aDNAmetaG_FD_184132 | JGI IMG/M metagenome (GOLD analysis project Ga0209083, IMG submission 184132) | Freshwater microbial communities from Finland to study Microbial Dark Matter (Phase II) - AM7a DNA metaG (SPAdes) (version 3) | ecosystem: Environmental > Aquatic > Freshwater > Lake ...
CGTCGTTCCCAATTTACCCGTGATCCTGATGACCGGATTTGGCGACCTGATGAAGGTGGCGGGCGAAATGCCGCCGCACATCCGTGCAATCTTGAGCAAGCCGATCACCGAAGAGTCACTACGGGCGGCGCTGGCCAAGGTGTTTTCGGGGAAATAACGATGCGTGCTTCCGGTAATTGCCTTTTTGATGTAGGCCGCAAGCCGCGTCCGTCCCGGGCGCTTTGGTTCGGCGTGGGTTAGCGTGTCATCCCGGTAGTAGAACGAGCGTCTCGCTCGTTTAGGCGTAGTGGGACAGGCGCTTGCCACGCTCTGAGCATGGTCCCGCCTGTCGATTCAAGGGACTGACAGGCGGGACGCCTGTCCCACTATTAAAACTGCCTTTACCTTGGAATGCCGCGTCCGTCCCGGACGCTTACCTGTGGATTTGGGTCCTCCCCAAATCCTCGGCTAATTTTTCGAACCGGTTGATTTCCCCAATCAAATGAAGACCCCCATGTTCTGTGCCAGAACTACAGTGTATCGATAACTCCCGGTGGGTCAGATCGCCCCAGACGGCGCGGTCGGGATTGCCGAGGACGGCGTCTCGTCCAACTCGGCTCCGCGCCCTACCTCGGATTTTCCCGGGCGGGCTGTCCCTAGCCCGCCGTTCGCACCGAAATAATTCTTACCCGTGGATTTTGAAACTCGCACGCGAGGTGACAAATCCCGGTAAGTCTGATAAGGTCACGGGATGCCCTCTGTCATACTCAAACCAAATAAAGAACACCGGTTAATTGCCGGTCACGCGTGGGTCTATGCCGGCGATATCGCCCGGCTCACCGGCGTCGTCAACGATGGCGATGCCGTGGATATCCGCGACCACAAAGAACGCTTTCTCGGCCGGGGGCTGCTGAACCGGAAATCCCAAATCACCGTGCGGCGGTTTACCTTGCAAAAAGAAGAGCTCGATCGCGCGTTCTTCAAACGCCGCATCGCGGCGGCAAACGCCTACCGGACCGGCGATACCTACCGGATGGTTTGTTCGGAAGGCGACCAATTGCCGGGGTTGATTGTTGACCGATTTGGCGACTACCTCGTCATCCAGCTATTGACGCTGGGAATGGATCAGCGCAAACCGATCATCCTCGAAGTTCTCCGCGAACTCTTTCACCCGGCGGCCATCATTGAGCGCAGCGATGTGCCCAGCCGGAAGCTGGAAGGTTTGCCGGAGACGAAAGGCGTTATCGCTGGCCAGCTCGCTGGCAAGACCCGGATCTCAGTGGGCGGTGTGCAGTTTGAAGTGGATCTGCTCGAAGACCAGAAGACCGGCTTCTTTCTCGATCAAGCGGAGAACTACGCCATTGTGGCCAAGTATTGCCAGGGGAAGCGGGTGTTGGATTGCTTCAGCTACCACGGCGGCTTCGCGCTCTTTGCCGGTAAAGCGGGCGCGAAGAGCATTGAGGTGGTCGAAATCTCCGAGCCGACCATTGCCCGGGCGCGCGCCAATGCGGATCTGAACGGATTGACCGGTAAAATCGAGTTTCTGTGCGCCAACGCCTTCGATGTCCTGAAGAAGGGCGATGCCACCAAGCGCCAGTTCGATGTCATTATTCTTGATCCGCCGACGTTCACGCGCACGAAGCAGAACGTGGGGGATGCGTTGCGCGGCTATAAGGAAATCAATTTGCGCGCCGTGAAGATGCTGTCGCCCGGCGGGATTCTCGCGACGTTTTCCTGTTCCCACCACATTACTTTGGATTTGTTGAAGATGGTGGTGGTGGAAGCGGCGGCCGACGCGCAGAAGAAACTCCGGTTGGTGAAGACGCTGACCCAATCTTCTGATCATCCGATTTTGCTGGGCCTGCCCGAAACCGAATATCTCAAAGGCTTGTTGGTGCAGGTGGTGTAAAGGGTGGAGACGAAACTGCGCGAGTTGAAGACGCTCCTCGCCGAGGTCAATGACCTCGAGTCTGCGGGCGCAGTGTTGCAGTGGGATCAATCCACCTACATGCCGACCGGCGGCGCTGCGGCCCGGGGGCGGCAGATGGCGACCCTGGCCCGGTTGGCCCATGAGAAATTCACGGCGCCAGTGATTGGCAAGCTGCTGGAGGAGTTGAGCCGGGCAACGGCAAGTCTCCCAGTGGATTCTGATGAAGTGAGCCTGATTCGGGTGACCCGCCGGGATTACGACCGCGCGGTGAAAGTGCCAGCGGAATTTGTGGCCCGGCTATCCGAGCACACCGCGGCAACCTATCAAGCCTGGACGTTAGCGCGACCGGCGAATAACTTTGCGGCCGTCCGCCCCTTTCTGGAGCAGACACTCGATTTGAGCCGGCAACTGGCGGATTACTTTCCCGGCTATGAACACATCGCCGATCCGTTGATTGACTACGCAGATTTTGGCATGACGGCCAGGCTGATCCGTCAGGTTTTCAGCGAATTACGCCAGGAACTGGTCCCCTTGGTTCAAACCATCACGGCCCAGCCGCTCGCGGACGATGCGTGCCTGCGGCAGAATTTTCCCGAGACGGATCAATTGGCCTTTGGTGCGGCAGTGATCAAGCGGTTCGGCTACGATTTTGAGCGCGGCCGACAAGACAAGACCCATCATCCGTTCATGACCAAGTTTTCGCTCGGCGATGTGCGAATCACGACCCGGTGCCGAGAAGACAATCTTGGCGAGGCGCTGTTCAGCACGCTGCATGAGGCCGGGCACGCGTTGTATGAGCAGGGGATCCGGCCAGACTTTGAGGCGACGCCTTTGGCAGGGGGAACTTCGTCGGGAGTGCATGAAAGCCAGTCGCGGACTTGGGAAAATCTCGTCGGCCGCAGCCGGGGATTTTGGGAGCATTTTTATCCGCAATTGCAGGCGACTTTTCCAGGGCAACTCCGGCGCGTCCCGCTCGACGACTTTTACCGGGCGATCAACCGGGTGCAGCGCTCGTTGATCCGGACGGATGCCGACGAAGTCACCTACAACCTCCACGTGCTGATCCGCTTCGACTTGGAATTACAAATGCTCGAAGGGAAGCTGGCGGTCAAAGATCTGCCGGCGGCCTGGCAGGCCCGCTATCAAGCCGACCTTGGCCTTTGCGCGCCCGAGGACCGCGATGGCGTGTTGCAGGATGTGCATTGGTATGGGGGCATCATCGGCGGTAACTTCCAGTGCTATACGCTTGGGAATATCCTGAGCGCGCAATTCTACGAAGCCGCCACGCAGGCTCAGCCGGGGATTACTGCCGAAATTGCGGCGGGCCGGTTTCAGACATTACACGGCTGGCTGCGCGAAAACATCTACCAGCATGGTCGAAAATTCACAGCAACAGAAATTGTCCAGCGCGTCACCGGTCAGGCACTGACGATTGCGCCGTACCTGCGCTATCTCCGCCGGAAATACGGTGAACTGTACCGGCTCTAGCCGATTGGCTTAGTGCTCGTGGCGACCGCAGCAACCGCCCTCGTGTTTCCCTTCACAACAGGGCTCCAACTCTTCGGGGGTAGCCGGGCGTTTGGCAATTAATTCAACCGCGAAAGTGAGGTCGACTCCAGCCAGCGGATGGTTGGTGTCAATCCGAACGAGCGAATCCGTCACGCCAACCACGGTGACGACGGCTGCCTGGTGGCCGCTGCCAAGGCGAAACCGGTCGCCGATGTTGATGTTCTTATCAGGGAATTTATCCAATGGGAAATCGATAATCCGGTTCGGGTCGTGCTCGCCGTACGCATCTTTCGCGGCCACGGACAGCCGTTGTTTGTCGCCGACCTTGAGTTCGGTCAACTGTGTTTCCAAGCCGGAAATGATCTGGCCGGTGCCGGTGATAAAGGTCAGTGGCTCGCGATCCAGCGAAGAATCGAGGGTTGTTCCAGTGGGGTTGGTCAGCGTGTAATGAAATGAAATGACATTCTGGGTCATGGTTTTTTTCCGTTGATGGTTTGTGGTCGGCGACCTTACGCGATTTCCGACGCGGTGTCCAGCGGGGAGGAATTTTTTTTGGGATTGCGTCAGTACGCCGGGGGCGTCCCGTAGCCCCGCCACCCGATGTCGGGGTGGAGCCCGCCGTTCGCCACGCTCTGACGAGCGCAGCGACGTGCCGATATCCAGCTGTCACTGACGCATTACTGCCGGCGGTTTTCGCCGTTGACTTTTCTAATCGGCTTGCTAGAATGAAATTTCGCTAACAGAAAAGGATTTTTCACAGATATGCCCAATACTCGTTCAGCCGCAAAGCAAGCGCGTGGTAGTTTGCGCCGTCAGAGCCACAATAAGTCGATCAAATCGCGTCTCCATACCTTGGAACGTAGTTTTGAGGCATTCCTCGTTGCGAAGAAACCTGCCGAAGCCGCCGCGGTGTACCGGACGTTGACCGCCACGCTTGATAAGGCCGCCAAAGTGCAGGTTCTGCATCCCAACACAGCTTCCCGGAAAAAATCCCGCCTCGCGATGCATTTGAAAAAAGCCGTCGCGACTGCGGCCGCCTAAATCGGCGGCGCTCCCTTACCAGCGCTCAGCCAACAGTGGCACCACGCGCTTGGCGAGGTCTTCGGCAATCAACGGCAAAGCCTGTTCATCTGCGCTCTGAAGGTCGGTCCCGATAAATGTATCGGCCCGGCCTTCGACCGTGACCGGTGAGAAAACCAATTCGCCAGTTCCCCGCAGCCGCGCTTCAATGCGGGCGGTGAGGGTGATCCGATATTCGCGCGGGGTGTTGACATCGGTCCGGACCGCCCGGAGTTCCTGCCGGTCATATTTGGTGATCTGGCCGGTGAGCACGACATCGGCATTTTCGGCGGACTCAATGCGCAGGGTGCCGTCCCGTTGAAATCGCTTGATGATCGCGTTGGTAACCTGCGCTTCGAGTTGTGGTTTCAGAGTTGTGTTTTTAAACATCAGCACGGCAATTGACCGGTAGGGCAGGGACTGGGTTGGGCCGAGTTGATAGCCGGCGCAGCCGAGGGTGAGCACTCCCAGCAGGCTGGTGAGCCAGAGACGAAGGCGGGCTGTCATTTTGGGGGCGGCTGTTGTTTTGCAAGCGGGGCGAGCAGAACGAGCTTGCGCTGCGCTTGGTTGGCCCAATCCGACCGGGGATTCTGCGCCAGGATTTCGTTGTAATAAACCAGTGCCGCCCGATAATTTTTGTTTTTCTCGTAGAAGTTGGCGATTTGAAAGAGTCCCTTGGACTGTTCCTGTTTCAATTCGGCGCGCCACGTCTTGGCCTGGTCGGCTTTGGGACTGGTGGGGTAGCGGACCAGGAAATCGTTAAATGCGGCAATGGCCTGGTTGGCGTTGTTCTGGTCGTATTCCGCCCGCTGGGCTTCGGCTTTATACGCCCAGCCGATTTGGAACTGGGCATCCTCGGCCAGCGGATCCTTGGGATAACGCTCCAGCAATTTTTCGTAGGCATGCACCGCGGCGATGTTATCTTTTTCTTTTTCGTAGGTGAGGCCGATTCGAAATTGGGCGGCCGGTCCGAGCTTGCTGTACGGACCGTTCTTGATGACCTGCTCAAAGACTTCCACGGATTTTTCCAGGCCATTAAAGATATGGAGTCCCCAAACTTTATGCTTCTCGCCGTTGAGGAAGCGGCAGCCGAGGTCGTACTGGGCTTGCAGAGCGATCTCGAAATAGGGGCTGTTCGGGTGTTTCTCGATCAGATTCTGATATTCCTTGGAGGCTTTGAGCAGGTAGTTCAGCTGCGCTAAGCACTGGGCCAATCCGAGCCGTGCCTCTTGGGTGGAAAACGACGTTGGCCACCGGACAATGACCCGGCGGTAGGCGGTCACCGCGACGGAGTATTTTTTCTGTTCCTGTAATTTCCGGGCGATGTCGAGCTGTTCCTTGGGATTGTTGGCGATGGCCAGGCCCTCGCGCTCCCAGCTCCAGCCTTCGCCTTTGCGCCAGACCAGCGCCGCCGGACAATCTTGCGGTAACGCGACCCAGAACATCCCCATGGCACCCAGCAACAGCAGCAGTCTCGTAATTGATTTCATCAGATGGCCGACAACGTACTAAAACGTGGCGACGGGGTCAAGGTTGCCGGTATTTACGCGGCGCGATCCGCAGTCCGCTCGCTGGCATTGAGAATCGCCAGTGCCCGTTGGTTGTCATTGGTTTTAAAGACCGCGAAAAAACGATCGGCACTCGCCGACGACGCGTAGGAGTAGAGGATATTAACGCCGGCCAGCCCCAGCCGCGCTCCCACCGTGGCGGCACTGCCAACGTGATCGGGAGCCCCCACAAGCACGACGGAATTCGCCCGACACGGGTAACCGGCCGCCGTCAATGCTGCCTTGGCTGAAACCGGGCTGTCGCTGACCAGCAGCAAAATACTTTCATGGCGTTCCGTGTAGGCGCAGTAGGCAAGGACGTTGATGGCGCGGTCGGCCAGCACCGACAGAACTTGTCCCAGTGCTCCCGGTTCAGTCCCAAGTCGCACGGTCAACTCGACTTCATGTTGAGCCTTTGGCATGGCACTCCTCGCAACTCAATAGGAATATAGTCCTTCCAATTGGAAATGCAAGGGGTGGAGTTGCACCCAAATCCACGGCTAAGAATTATTTTCGGTGCGAACGGCGGGCTCGGGACCCTTCGACGTCGCTCAGAGCAGGCAGCCCGCCGCTACCGGGAAAATTCGAGGTAGGCGGTGTCCCGCCTGCGTGGCCGTAGCCACTTCGGCGTGGCGAAGGCCCGACCGCGCCGTCTGGGCCGACCCGACCCACCGGAAGTTATCGATACAGTGTAGTTCTGGCACAGAATATGGGGGTGTTAATTTTGCTGGAGAAATCAACCGGATTTAAAAAATAGCCGAGGATTGGGTTGCACCCCGTCACTAATCGGCTGGCGATTCAACCCGGGGAATTGCCCGGCATTCTTTTTGCCAGTCGGGAAAGTTCCAGCCGTTTGGGAAATTCCGACATTGCTGGGGCTTGACCGCCTGGATCCGGCAATCGTTGCCATCCAAAAACTCACACGCGCCGGTCGCCGTTTCACACAGGGACAAACCGCGGCGGTCCGTCGCCAGCCGGGTGTGGCGTTGAATAAAATCCGCCCCAGGTAATCCGAGGAATTCCGCGAGCCGATCAATTTCTGCATTGGTTACATGAACCAGGCCCGGCCAGCGGCAACACGCCGTGCAGCGCTGGCACTCGTATGTTACCGGCATTGGCGGAAACGCCGGATGAGCGTATTGGTCGAACTGTCGTGGTGGAGTGGTGGAGCAGTGGAGGCTTGCAATTCCGGTACAATCTGTTTCGCCAATACCTTGCCCAGTTCAACCCCCCATTGATCGAAAGAGCCGACATCCCAAATCACGCCCTGGGTGAAGACGATGTGCTCGTACAACGCCACTAATTTGCCCAGCGCGGACGGCGTCAGCTGGTCGATGAGCAGCGTGTTGGAAGGCCGGTTGCCGGCAAAGGTCCGATGCGGCACCAGCCAGTCCGGGATGCCGTCAGCTTTCACTTGCCCGGCGGTCTTGCCAAACGCAAGCGCCTCGCTTTGGGCAAACAGATTCGCCATCAATAGATCATGGTGTGGGCCAGTAGGGTTCAGGCTCCTGGCAAAACCAATAAAATCACAGGGAATGAGCTTGGTGCCTTGGTGGATCAGTTGATAGAACGAGTGCTGGCCATTCGTGCCCGGCTCGCCCCAGTAAATTGCCCCGGTTTGGTAGTTCACGGGCGTGCCGGCCAGCGTGACCGATTTGCCATTGCTCTCCATCGTCAGTTGCTGCAGATAAGCGGGAAAGCGTTTGAGGTATTGGTCGTAGGGCAACACTGCCACCGTCTCCGCGTCGAAGAAATTCGTGTACCAGACCCCCAGCAAGGCCATGAGGACCGGCAGGTTTTGCGCGAAGGGCGCGGTCCGGTAATGTTCGTCCATTGTGTGAAAACCGGCCAGCAGGGCGCGGAAATTCTCCGGACCGATGGCGATCATTGTTGACAGGCCAATCGCTGAATCCAGTGAATAGCGGCCGCCCACCCAATCCCAGAACCCAAACATGTTGGTGGGATCAATGCCGAATTGGCGGACTTCTTTCGCATTGGTGGAAACTGCAACGAAATGTTTTTCAATCGCCTGCTCATCGTGCAGCGCGGCCAGCAACCACTGGCGAGCCGAAAGCGCATTCGTCATCGTTTCCTGGGTCGTAAACGTCTTTGAGGAAACGATAAACAAGGTTTCGTCCGCGACCAGATCCCGGGTGGATTCGGCGAAATCAGTGCCGTCCACATTCGCAATAAAGCGGAAGGTCAAATCGCGCTGGCTGAAGTGCCGGAGCGCTTCGTAGGTCATGACCGGGCCCAGATCAGAGCCGCCGATGCCAATGTTGACGATGTTCCGAATCCGTTTGCCGGTGTGCCCCAACCACTGGCCGGCCCGGACGCGGTCCGCAAATGCCGCCATCCGGTCGAGGACGGCATGAACCTCCGGCACCACGTTATTCCCATCCACGAGGATGCGAGCCGTGCGCGGCGCGCGCAGGGCGGTATGCAACACGGCCCGATTTTCAGTGAGATTGATCTTCTCGCCGTGAAACATCGCTTCGATCCGCGCGCGCAACCGGCATTCCTCCGCAAGCGCGAGGAGCAACCGGAGGGTTTCATCGGTGACCCGGTTTTTCGAGTAATCGAGATAAAGCCCGACGGCTTCGACCGTCAGTCGCTCCCCCCGGTCGGGATCGTCGGCGAAGAGTTGCCGGAGCTGCCGGTCCTTGATTTTCGGATAGTGCGTGCTGAGGGCTTGCCACGCCGGACGTTGAGTTAAATTTGAATTATCCATGGCTGGTTAAATAACGTTCGGCGTCAATGGCCGCCGCGCAGCCGGTCCCGGCTGCGGTAATTGCCTGGCGATAGGTCCGGTCGACGCAGTCGCCACAGGCGAACACGCCGGGGACGTTAGTGTTCGTTCCGGATTGACAAGTGATATATCCGTCCGGTGCTTGCGCGATCTGTCCTTTGAAAAGGCTCGTGCTGGGAACGTGACCGATGGCAACAAAGACTCCGGCACAGGGGAGTTCAGTGAGGGCGTTGGTTTGCACGTTGCGGAGTTTGACGCCGGTCACTTTATCCTGCGGGACGTCCCGCACCTCTTCGACCACGCTATTCCAGATCGGTTGAATTTTTGGGTTGCTCAAAACGCGGTCAATCATGATTTTGGAGGCGCGGAGTTGATCGCGGCGGTGAATCAAATAAACTTTCGAGCCGAAATGCGTGAGGTAGGTCGCTTCTTCACAGGCTGAATCGCCGCCGCCCACAACGACCAGGGGCTGATTGCGGAAGATCGGCAGGGCGCCATCGCAGGTCGCACAGTAGGTGACGCCTTTGCGTTCCAGCGCCTCTTCGCCGGGCACGCCGAGATGCCGGTGCGAGGCGCCGACCGCGATGATGACTGTCTGACTTTCGAATAATTGATCGTCCGCCCAGAGTTGGAAGGGCCGTTTCGAAAAATCGACTTTGGTGATCGGAACGCCATACTCCACGCGGGTGCCGAAGCGTTCCGCCTGTTTTTGCATCCGCATCATCAGTTCGACGCCGTCCATTCCTTCCGGAAATCCGGGAAAATTTTCGACCACGCCGGTGGTGGTGAGCAATCCGCCCGGTTGACCGCCGGTCAACAGCAGTGGCTTGAGGTTGGCGCGCGCGGTGTAAATGGCGGCAGTCCAACCCGCGCAGCCGGAGCCGATGATAATGACGTTTTCCATAAGCAGTTAATCCGGTGCAGAACGATTTGAGTTAGCGGTTGGCGGAAGGCGTGGCAGGGGGCCGGCCGGTGTCGCGAAAGGTCTGGTCCGCGAGAATGAGGGCTTTCGCAACGTCCACGAGCTTTCGATTGCCGGTCCGCGCGGTTTTTTGGAGGTGCAAATAGGCGGCTTCTTCGTCGAGTCCGGATTGGCGCATCAGGATTCCCTTGGCGCGTTCAATGAGTTTGCGGTGCTCGACCGCTTCGGTGGCTTTTTGCAATTGGGCTTCGAGTTGTTGGGATTTTTCAAAAGTGGTCAAGGCGAGTTCGATGGCCGGCTTGAGTTGGTTGGGGGTAAACGGTTTGACAATGTAGCCGTGGGCCCCCACCGCCGCCGCTTCGCTGCCCAGGCCCGACTCGGTGTGGGCGCTTAACATGATAATGGCTGTTGGCCGCTGGGCTTGAATTTGTTTGGCGGCTGCGATGCCTTCCATTTTTGGCATGCGGATGTCCAGGATGCACAGGTCCGGAGCGCACGCGGCAGCCAACAGGACGGCTTGTTCGCCGTCGCCCGCTTCGCCAACGACCTCATGCCCAAAATCGGTCAACACTTTCCGCAGGGTCATCAAGGTTACGCCATCATCATCGGCAATCAGCACACGCAACTTCTTCATAACGCATTTTTTCCCACACTTCGAAGGGCCGGTCAAGCCTGCAGCGTCCGTCCGGTCGAGATGTTTTTAAATTTCAATTCGGCGCTCAGGCCGCCGTTGTGGTTGGTAAAGTCGATTTGGCCGCCGAGATTGGTCCGGGCGAGCTGGCGGATGATGCTCATCCCTTGGCGCGTGGATTGGCGCCAGTCAAAATCCGCCGGCAGTCCGCCCCCATTGTCGGAGACCACCAGGCGCACTTCATCGCCGGTTTGCCGGCAGTGCAACTGCAACTGCAATCCGGCATCGGGCCGGGGGTGCGCATGGACGGCGGCATTGGCGACCAGTTCATTCACGATCAGCGCCAGCGCGGTGGCATGGTCGGGGCTGAGCCAGACCGGCGCCAGGTCGAGGCGCAGGACGGGTGGGATGGGGGCCGTTGAAATAACGCTGTCGAGGATGGCCGTGATCAACGGCCGGGCGTTGACCTTGTCCGGCATTTCACGGCTGAGCAGATTGTGAACTTTTGCAATGGCCTGGATCCGGGCAATGGCCGGCGAGATGACGGCATTGTTCGCCGCCTCGAGTTGGAGCAGGCCGGAGACCATTTGCAGGTTGTTTTTAATCCGGTGATGCGCTTCTTCGATGAGCAGTTCCAACTGCTGGTTTTTTTCCGACAGGTCATGGAGAAGTTGGGCGGTATCAATGGCCAGCGCCGCGCGGACGGCGAAGGCGCTCATCAGATCCAATTCATCCGTTGTGAAGGCGCTGGTGTCGCTGGTGCCACGCACCAATCCGAGCGCCCCCAGGTTGTGATCCCGAGCCAGCAATGGGACCAGCAGAATTGCCTGGGGATTCAGTTGCTGGACAATCGGATTGGTTGTGTCCCGGGAAATTTCTTCCCGGGTAAAAATCCGGACCTGACGGGTGAGCTGTAATTGTTCCGCAAATTCAGCGGTGGCCGGAAACTGGGTGCCAATCAAATTGCGCAATTGGTCGGTGGCGGCCACCACTTTAATTTGGGAATCATGATAGTGCAACAGATAGGCGGCATCCGCATGCAACAGGACTGCTGCTTGCTGAAGGATGCGATTCAGCAGGGAATCGAGTTCGAGCGCCTGAGTCTCGCCGCCGCTGATCGCGAGCAGGGCGGTCAATTTTTCATTTTCCCGCAACTGGGATTCGTACAGTTGGATGTTGGCGATGACGCTCCCGAGTTGGTGCCCCATCGCCGTTAACATTTTGATCAGGTCCGGTTCGAGGGGGGCTATGCTGGGGCTGGCCAGGCTGAGGACCCCCAGCACTTCGCCGCGGGTCTTGAGCGGCACCACGACCAGCGTCTGGAGCCCAAATTGGGTCATCGGTCCTTCGGTAAACACGCTGGTCTCGCCGGTCAGGGCCACCGTGCCGGCCAAACCGGTGCCGACTTTGAGTTCGCGAACCGCCAGCGCCAAATCCTCCGGCATACCGAGTTGACGATAGAGCCGGAGCTGTTGGCGCGAGGCATCGAGCAGATGGACACTGCCGACTGTCATGGCGGCGCTTTCCAAGACGACTTGCAGTGTGCCTCGGACAATATCTTCCAGGCGCAACGACGTATTCGCGACTGCGGCAAACGTGCTGAGGGCGGTGAGTTGCGCATTCCGGCGAATGAGTTGTTGTTGGCGCTGGTGCGATTCGGTCACATCGCGAACGACAAATTGAAATTCACTGGCAGCATTATTGGTTCGTGCCAGGACGCCGGCATTGCACTGGAGCACCACCCAGTGTCCATCTTTGCGGCAAAAAAGGTATTCCAGATTGTGGATTGGCGTGCCCTGCAGCAATTGCGCGTGGGCCTGCCGTACCGCTGTGACATCCGCGGCCTGGATCAGGCTGTACGGATCGAGGACGGCCAATTCGCCAGACCAATAGCCAAAGACCCGTTCAAATGCCAGATTGGCAAAGCGGGGGCGCATGTCGGCACGGGTGATGTAAATGGCGTCATCCGAGTTCTCGACGAGCAACCGGTACAGCTCTTCATTTTTGCGGATCGCGCTTTCCAATTTGGCATGGGTCAGTGAATTGCCAAGTTGATTGCAAATCACTTCAATGACGCCCAGGTCGTCCCCGGCAAATTCCTGGGGAGCTTGCGAGGCTAAAACCAGCATGCCCGCGACAGTTCCCTGGTCGCTGAGGCGGCAGAGGATGGCGGAACGAAAGCCGGCGCCGGCCACCAGTTGGGCCTGTTCGTTTTGGGGGATTCTGGTGAAATCGGGTACCACTTGAACCTGGCCGGCCAGCGCGGCATCCACGAGTCCGCCGGCGGAGCGCGGGATTCGCGCCAATTGAGCGGCGAGAGTTGTCGCAAGCCCGTGTGCGGTGTGGAGTTTCAACACCTGTTCATCGGGGTCCCACAGATAGATGGCCCCGGCTTCCATGTGGGTGATCGCCGTCATGGCCGCCAGCGCGTTACTGGCGATCTCGCGAATGTCCAGGGCCCGGTTGATGGCGTCGGCGACAAAATTAATGGCCGTTAACCGCGCGTCATGCGTGGATCGGGGGTGGGGCGAGGTTGTGCTTGAAAAATTCATTCGGCCAAATCAACGCAGGTAATCTAGCAAATAGTAAGTGCACTTTCAGCTAAATTTGCGCATACTATCCGCATGACAGCTCCCGATAAACTCAACGAAATTTTCCAAATGCAACAAGCCCTGAACCTGAAAATCGGGGTGGATACCGCCAATATGACCGACGAACAGCGTGTGCAATGGGTGCTGAACTATTGCCGGGCGATGACGCAGGAGATTGCTGAGTTGACGGATAGCGTTCCGTGGAAATGGTGGGCCAAGTACCAGAAGTTCGATAAACAAAATGCCCGCGTGGAAGTCGTGGATCTGCTGCACTTTTTGATTTCCATTGCCCAGGTGCTCGAAATGACCCCGGAAGATTTCAGCGAAGCCTATGCCAAGAAACACAAGGTGAATCTGGCCCGGCAAGACAGCGGCTACACCACCAAAGACGCCGACGACAGCCGGCATATCTAACGCGGCAAAGCCGCAATTCAGTGGAACGGGCGTCTCGCCCGTTTATTAGTAGGACAGGCGTCCCGCCTGTCAATGATCTATACGGATCAATCAAGCGGGCGAGACGCCCGTTCCACTAATCGAATCGACAGGCGGGACGCCTGTCCCACTAAATAACTAAACAAGCGGGACGCTCGTTCTTCTTTTCTCTCCAGCAGGCAAGCGGGAAGTCCGAGTTGGACTCGCGACTCCTGTCGGAGCTCGCCCGACAATGATTTCTCAAACACGCTCGCAGACGCCATGCACCCCGTCGCATTTGTTTTTGACAGGTCTGGCCGGCACCGGTACGGTAATACCTGCGATGTCGAATTCACTTCAACAAACTCCGTTGCACGCCGCGCATGTTGCGCTGGGTGCCAGGATGGTCCCGTTCGGGGGGTGGGATATGCCGGTGCAATATGCCGGGATCCTCACGGAACATCTTGCTGTCCGCCAACGCGTCGGCTTGTTCGATATCTCGCACATGGGGGAGTTTATCGTCGCGGGCCCCACTGCCGAAACCACGCTGAACCGACTTTTTACGAACGACATCCGCAAGGTGGCGGTCGGTCAGGCCCAGTACACTCTCCTGTGCAATGCGGCGGGTGGCATTCTGGATGATCTGATTCTCTACCGGATCGAGCCCGCTGTTTTTCTGCTCATCGTCAACGCCGGCAATATTGCCAACGATTTTGCCTGGCTCAGTCAGCACCTGGCGGTCACCGACCAAAGTAACCAGACCGCGGCGCTCGCGTTACAAGGTCCGCAGGCTCGGCAGATTCTTGATTCCAGTCTTGCGTCGTTTCATGTTGCGCGGCAGGCCGTGTTCGGAAAAAACTGCTGGGTGGCCCGGACCGGGTACACCGGAGAAGACGGCTACGAAATCCTCTGCGACAACACGGACGCGGTTTTTCTGTGGAACGAATTTCTCAAGCGGGGCGCGACTCCGTGCGGGCTCGGGGCGCGGGACACGCTGCGTCTCGAAGCGTGCCTGCCACTGCACGGCCACGACATTGTTGACGACACCACGCCCATCGAAGCCGGGCTGAGCCGGTTCGTGGCCTTTGACAAAGGCGATTTCAGCGGGCGCGACGTTTTGCTTCAGCAACGCGATCGCGGGGTGGCCCGCAAGCTGGCGGCCTTCCGGATGACGGCGGCCAAGTGCCCGCCTCCGCGACAGCATTATCCGATCCTTGAGGGTGGCCAGAAAATCGGCGAAGTCACCAGTGGTACGCAGTCTCCGACCCTGGCGTGTGGGATCGGGTTGGGGTACATCGCTGCCGGATCGGCGGAAGTTGGAACAACCATTGCAGTTGAAGTGCGCGGGAAATTATTCCCGGCAACCATTGCCAAGAAACCACTGTACAAACGAGGCTCATGAGCGTTCCCAATAATTTAAAATATGCGAAATCCCACGAATGGGTTCGGGTCGAAGGCGACACTGCCGTGGTCGGCATCAGCGATCACGCCCAGCATGAATTGACCGATATTGTCTACGTCGAACTCCCCCTCGTGGGCGACCGCGTCGAAGCCGGTAAGGAATGCGCGGTAGTCGAAAGCGTCAAGGCGGCCAGCGATATCTACGCGCCCGTCACCGGTGATATTGTTGCCGTGAACGAGGAATTGACTCGGACCCCTGAGCTGGTCAATCAGGACCCGTATGGCAAAGGCTGGATGTTCAAGGTCAAGCTGAGTGATCTTACTGAAGTCGGTGAACTGCTCAGCCCCACTGATTACGCCGCACATATTGGCGCCTAGTCTCCGATGCAAACTACTGATTCGTTTGCGCCGCGGCACTTGGGTGCATCGGCGGACCACGCGGCGATGCTTGCGGAGTTGGGTTTTTCATCACTCGACGAACTCGTCAAGGCGGCGATCCCGGCGAATATCCGCCGGCCCGGCCCGCTAAATTTACCGCCTGGCGCAACCGAGTCGGAAGCGTTGGCCGAGTTAAAGCGCATCATGTCCGCGAATCAGCTCCGCCGGTCGTACCTTGGCATGGGCTATTATGATTGCGTCACCCCGCCGGTCATCCAGCGGAATATTCTGGAAAACCCCGGTTGGTACACCGCCTACACGCCCTATCAGGCGGAGATTTCGCAGGGCCGGATGGAAGCGCTGCTCAACTTCCAGCAGATGATCATGGATCTGACTGCCATGGATATCGCCAATGCTTCGATGCTCGACGAAGCCACCGCGGCCGCCGAAGCCCTGCATTTGTGCAGTGCGGTTCGCAAGAATGATGCGGCAAATGTTTTCTTTGTTTCGGAGAGTTGCCACCCCCAAACCATTGCCGTCATCCAGACGCGCGCCAAACCGCTCGGCATCGAAGTCGTCGTTGGAGATCATCGCAAGTTTCAAATCACGGGCAATGTTTTTGGTCTCGTTGTCCAGTATCCGGCTTCCGACGGCGCGATCCACGACTATTCCGCACTCTGCACCGCCGCGCATCACCAGGGCGCCCTGGTGGTGGTGGCGGCGGATCTCCTGGCGCTCACGTTGCTGCGACCGCCTGGAGAATTTGGTGCGGATGTCGTGGTGGGCAGTGCCCAGCGGTTGGGTGTTCCGCTCGGCTACGGTGGCCCCCATGCCGGGTTCTTTGCCACGCGGGATGCGTACAAACGCCACATGCCCGGCCGGCTCATTGGCGTCTCAAAGGATGCGCAGGGGCACCCGGCGCTCCGGCTCGCCCTGCAAACTCGCGAACAACATATCCGCCGCGACAAAGCCACCAGCAACATCTGCACGGCGCAAGTTTTGTTGGCCGTGATGGCTTCCATGTATGCTGTCTGGCACGGACCGGCGGGGTTGCGTCGGATTGCCCAGCGGATTCACGACCTCACCCGGAAGCTGGCGGGGAAGGTGGACCGCGTCGGGATCGAACCGTTTTTCGATACTCTGCGCATTCGGGCCAAAGCCCCGGCGGAAATCAACGTCCGCGACTTTGGCGATGGCACCATCGGCATCAGCCTCGACGAGACCACGACCGAAGCGGCTGTTGACAATTTAATAATAATTCTCGGCAGCGGCTCGGCGGGAGCCTCGCCCTCCATACCAGTCCGGACGACGGATTTTTTGACGGCGAAAGTTTTCAACAGTTACCACACCGAGCACGAAATGCTCCGGTACATCAAGCGGCTGGAGGCGCGTGATCTATCGCTGTGCCACGGTATGATTCCGCTGGGCTCGTGCACGATGAAGCTGAATGCCACGGCGGAAATGTTCCCGGTCACCTGGCCGGAAGTTGGCCACTTGCATCCCTTCGTGCCGCGCGAACAGGCGGAAGGATACCGGACGCTGTTCCGTCAGCTCGAAGCGTGGCTGGCGGAGATTACCGGGTTTGCGGCAGTCTCGTTGCAGCCGAATGCCGGCTCCCAAGGCGAATACGCCGGCCTGCTTGTCATCCGCGAATTTCATCACCAGCGCGGGCACGGCCACCGGAACGTCTGTCTGATCCCGGTCTCCGCCCACGGCACAAACCCGGCCAGTGCGGCCATGGCTGGCATGAAAGTCATCCCCGTTGCCTGTGATGCCATTGGCAATATTGATGTCGCTGATTTGCGCGCGAAAGCCGTGCTGCATGCCGCCAACCTCGCGGCCCTGATGGTTACTTATCCTTCCACGCATGGCGTGTTTGAGGAAAGCATCCGCGAAATCTGCGCCCTGATCCACCAGCAGGGCGGGCAGGTTTACATGGACGGCGCGAACATGAATGCGCAGGTGGGGCTGACCAGCCCCGGTCATATTGGCGCCGACGTCTGCCATTTGAATTTGCACAAGACCTTTGCCATCCCGCATGGTGGAGGCGGCCCCGGCGTGGGGCCCATCGGCGTGGCGAAACATCTCGTCCCGTTCCTGCCCGGCCATCCCGTCGTGAATCCGTCGGTTGTCGGCAATGCCCCGGTCTCCGGTGCGCCGTGGGGGAGTGCGAGTATTCTGGTGATCTCCTGGATGTATATCCGGCTCATGGGTGCGGCTGGGGTAACCGAAGCGACGAAGGTCGCCATCCTGAACGCAAATTACATGGCGCGGCGCCTCACCGGCTATTTCCCAACGCTTTACACCGGACCGGGTGGCTTGGTGGCGCACGAGTGCATTCTGGACTTCCGCCAATTCAAGACGACCGCTGGCGTTGAAGTGGAAGACGTCGCGAAACGGCTGATGGATTACGGGTTTCATGCCCCCACAATGTCCTGGCCGGTCGGCGGGACGCTGATGTTGGAGCCCACGGAAAGCGAATCCAAGGCCGAGCTGGACCGGTACTGCGATGCGCTGATTGCGATCCACGGGGAGATGAAAGCCATTGAAGCTGGCCAGCTGGATCGGCAGAGCAACCCGCTCAAGCACGCGCCGCACACAGCGAGCGTAGTGGCCAGCGATCACTGGGACCGGCCGTACCCGCGCGAGCAGGCCGCATTCCCAACCGCGTGGACCCGGGCCCATAAATTTTGGCCGGCAGTGGGGCGAGTGGACAACGTCTATGGCGACCGGAATCTGATCTGCACCTGTGCGCCCCTCGAACTCTAGCGGACTCCGCATTATTCCGTCGTAGTGGAACGGGCGTCTCGCCCGTTGACCGGTAGTCGGACAGGCGTCTCGCCTGTCGGTTTGGTATTCCGATAAATCCGACGGGCGAGACGCCCACCCTACTAACGACGGGCGAGACGCCCATCCCACTATTCGACAAGAGGGACGCCTGTCCGGCTCTTACCGCGGGCCACACTCTTTGAGATCTGGTCATCCAGGTCATTCATCTTCGCGGTAAACGCCTGGGTAATATCCACGCCCAGGCGATCGGCCAGAACCAAAATCCACCAGAGGCAATCGGCGAGCTTGTCATCCAATTCCTGAGGCAGATCGCCCTCGTGGAGCCAGCGGCCTTCCTTGGCCATGGCCAAGCGGCCGAGCTCGCCGACGTCGGCAGGGTAATTGACTTGCCGGCGCTTGCCGCTGCGGTATCTTCGCAGGCATGAAGGTCATTTTGTTGATGGTCATCGGGTCGGTTTTTGCGGCGGCTCTCGCGCTGGTGCGAAATTTCCCCAGTTTTTTGTTGCCGGATTCCTGCATCGGTAAGCTCCGGTCCATTCAGCACGCCCAACCCCGCACAATTGAGGTGGACTGTGAGGATCGCTCCCAGCAGAAGTTTTTTATCAGCGACGATACCAAGATTGCCACGCCCACTAATCCTCACGCCGGTCTTCAGGACCTCAATACCGGCGATCAGATCACGGTCCGCTTCTCGCGCAAAGGCGATGCGTGCTGGGCGCATTTTATTGCGGCGCGGAAGTGACACCGCGTCCGACCGGGGGAACTGCCGGGTTCCGGCCGGCCGGCCAATTCCGGAGTAATGCGTCAGTGACGGCTGGAATCGGCACGTAGCCGCGCTCGTCAGAGCGTGGTCCGCGCATCCGTTCCACGCGGGTGCCACCCCGACCCCGGGTCGGGACTACAGGGCCCCGTCGTCACTGACGCATTACATTCTGGACCGCGTTCCGGTTGCGGCAGGCAAGGGCGTGTGTTACAATGTCTAACTCATGGTGGCCACCAATCATAACATTGCGAACGACCTGCGGTTGGTCTTTTGGGAGACCACGGCCGGGTGTAACTTGGAATGCGTGCATTGCCGGCGGATCGACGTCGCCAAAGAATTAATGCGGAACGATCTGTCTACGGCAGAATCGCTAAAATTTGTGGAGAATTTGGCAGCGTTTGCCAAGCCGATCCTGGTGCTTTCCGGCGGTGAACCGCTATTTCGCCCTGATATTTTTACCATCGCCAAACATGCCGGCAAGTGCGGGTTGACAGTCGCCCTCGCCACGAATGGCACCCTCATCACAGAAGCCGTGGCCGAGCAAATCGTCGAGGCGGGGATTCGCCGGGTCGCCATCAGCATTGACGGCGCGGATGAGGTCACGCACGACAAGTTCCGCCGCCAGCCGGGGTCACTCGCCGCGGCGCTGGCCGGGTTTGGGCACCTCAAGAAGCTCGGGATGAGCCTGCAAATCAATTGCACGATTACCAGGCACAACGTCGCTCAGATCGATTTGCTCTATGCGAAGGTGGTGGCGCTCGGCGCGGATGCCCTGCATTTGTTCATGCTGGTGCCGGTCGGCTGCGGCGTGCAGATTGCCGAGTCGAACGCGTTGCCGGCGGAAGAGTACGAGCGGGTGTTGAATTGGATGTATGATAAGAGCAAGCTCGGCCAGCTCCACCTCAAGGCGACGTGCGCCCCCCATTATTTCCGGATCATGCGCCAGCGGGCAGCCGGCGAACACATCCGGATTGAGGCGACGCACAGCCATGGCAAACCGCAGGGGGCCGGCCATCATCATGATCTGTCGGCAATGACGAAGGGGTGCCTGGCCGGCAGCGCGATTTGTTTTGTGTCCCATTCTGGCGAAGTATTTCCCTGCGGGTACCTGCCGGTGAGTGCCGGGAACGTGCGCCAACAGGAGCTGCGCGAGATTTGGGAAGGGGCGGAAGTCTTCCAGCGGCTGCGCAACCCGGACGAGTTGGAAGGGAAGTGCGGGTGCTGCGAGTTCAAGAAGATCTGTCTGGGCTGCCGGGCCCGGGCGTTTTACGAAGCCGGCGGCAATTACATGGCAGAAGAACCGTATTGCCTGTACGAGCCGAAACGGATGCAGCGGGATGCCGCCCCGGAGGGCAAGCCCTCCGGCGACCCGCTCCGGCACGGTTCGGCGGGAGCCTCACCCTCCACGGCCAACGGTCAGCCGGCGGGCGAGCCGCAAATTGAAGTGTTCTAGTTTTTTTATGGTTAATATTACGAAACTTTATTGTGGCGTGGATCAACCCGCCGATAACCTCCGGTATGGCCACGGCCACGGCGCGCCGAAATCAGCCAGCGAACGCCGCCCGATCGTCGTCTGGAATGTCACTCGGACCTGTAACCTGAAGTGTGTCCATTGTTACTCCGACAGTTTTGCCGAGAAATATCCGGGCGAGCTGACGCACGAACAGGCGCTCGCGAACATTGACAACGTCGCGGCCTTCAAGGTGCCGGCTCTGTTGTTCTCCGGCGGCGAACCGCTGGTGCGTCCGGATACGCTCGAATTGATGGAGTACGCCACGAAGAAGGGGTTGCGCGTCACGCTGTCGACCAACGGCACATTGATTGACGAGACGGTGGCGGCCAAGATCAAGCAGATCGGCGCGACTTATGTGGGGATTTCGCTCGATGGTATTGGACCGACGAATGACCATTTCCGCGGTGTGACCGGCGCGTTTGACAAGGCGGTCCGGGGGTTCCGGAATTGCGCGGCGGTCGGGCAGAAGGTGGGGTTGCGCCTGACGCTGACCCGGCGGAACTGCATGGATCTGCATCAGATTTTTGATTTCATTGAAGCCGAAGGTGTCCAGCGCGCTTGTTTCTATCACCTAGTTTATTCCGGCCGCGGCAGCGCGGCGGACGAACTCAAGCCGGCCGAAGTGCGCCGGGCGATGGATATCATTTTTGCGCGGACAATGGACTTCCATAAGCGCGGGCTGACCAAGGAAATTCTTACGGTGGATAACCACGCGGACAATGTCTATCTGTACCTGAAGCTCCGGGCGTTGAATCCCACTTTTGCCGAGCAGGTGTACCAGTTGATGAAGTGGAACGGCGGCGGCGCGAATTCTTCCGGCGTGGGCATTTCAAACATTGATACACAGGGCAATGTGCATCCCGATCAATTCTGGCAGATGGCCACGCTGGGCAACATCAAAGAGCGGCGGTTCAGTGAAATCTGGAGCGATCATTCGATCCCGCTGCTCGCCGGGTTGCGCAACCGGTTGCCGTTGCTGAAGGGCCGGTGCGGTGTGTGCCGGTTCAAGGAGATTTGCGGCGGCAGTTTCCGCGTGCGCGCCTTGCAAGTGTACGGGGATCCGTGGGCGCAGGATCCAGCCTGCTATCTATCGGACGAAGAAATTGGAATCACGGGCGCGGCGCCCGCTCCATCCTCGTGAATGACCACCCGCAAAACTCGTCGGAAGCCTTGCGCTACCAGGAGCAGCGCGGGCTCGATAATGTCCCGGGCTATGCGGTCGGATTACAATTCCAACTGAGCGACGGCCCGCGCGCTTACATCGCCTTGTCGCGGACGGAGCTGGTGTTGTATCTCGGCTCGAATCTGGCAATCCATTACGATCTCAAGGGCCGGTTGGTCAAAGTCTCCGACCAATCCCAATTCTGGCGGCGCAGCCTGTCGGGCCGCGTCCTGCATAGTCGGAAACTGACAGCCGAGGAGGGCGGGGGGCTGGAACGGAATGTCTTAACGGATGGCGACGCGCGCACGGTCGTCCAACAAATCCAACCGCTCACTGGGTCGGTGTTGGCGGCGTTCGAAGATCCCGCCACCGCCATCGAAGTGGCCCGGCCATCTGCCGAAGAAGCGCGGCTCCGGATTGCCCCCGTGTTGCGCCTGGCGGCAGGCTTTGACGAGCCGGCGGCGGCGCGTGATGCGCAGCAATTTCAAGCCATTTACGGGCGTGTGGCTGTGTTACCGCCCGACCAGTACAATGCGCTGGTGTTGCAGGCTACGGAAGGGTGCGCGTACGATGGCTGCACGTTTTGCGGGTTATACCGGGATGTGAAGCACCGCAAGAAATCGGTCGATGAATTTCGGCAGCACATTCATGATGCGGTCCGGTATCACGGCGAAGGCTTGCGGTCCCGCCGCTCCATTTTCCTCGGGGAAGCCAACGCGCTGACGCAGCCGACTTCGATCCTGAAGGATTTCTTCCACGTGATCAGCGAAAACATGGAGCTGCCACCGGCGGAGCAGCCGAGTGCCGGGATCAGTGCGGATTGGTGGCTGGGCGATGAGAAGCGGTTTGACGGCATCAGCTCCTTTTTGGATGCGTTTACCAATACCAACCGGACCGTCACGGATTACCGCGACCTGCGGGCAGCCGGTTTGCGGCGCGTCTACATCGGACTGGAAAGCGGCGACGCGAGCTTGTTGGCGTGGCTGCGGAAGCCGGCCACTCCGGAGGCGGCGTTAAAGTGCGTCCGCTTGATGAAGGAATGTGACATTATTGTCGGCGTCATTGTGCTCATCGGCGCCGGTGGCCAGGAAAAGGCGGCGGGCCACATTCGCGAAACGATTCGGGTGCTCAACGAAATGCCGCTGGGCCGAAACGATTACATTTATTTCTCCCCCCTGGTGATGTATCCCGGCAGTCAGTATGACACGCAGGCCATGAGCGATGCCGTGACGCCATTATCGGACGAACAAATGCGGCTGCAGGAACAGGAACTGCGGCTGGGGCTGCGGTTTGATCAGCGGCGCGGCAAGCCGTACCTGGCCCGGTACGAATTGGAAACATTCGTTTACTGACTGGCGCTACCGGCCGGCAGGGTGGGCTGCTTGAGTCGGGCTTTGGCTTCGGGGCTGGTCACGCTCTCCTGCACCATGGACCGGGCCTGGGCGCTGAGCTGCTCGATGGGCGCGAGGCCGGCCCGCTCGGCAATTTCCGGTCCACTCCGCGTTTTCATATACTCATTCCAAACTGTGCGCGCCATTTGCTGGAAGCCCAGGGCGCGGTCTTCATCGCCCATGGACAGCCAGAACCAGCTTTGTTGCAGGGCGCCGAGCACGACGCCGGTCGCTTCGCGTTGGCTGATGTTTCCCAGCAGGCTGGTCAGGTTGGCAAAAACAAAACTATCCAGGCTCTGGGCATTTTCCGGGGCGGGATACCGGTGCTGCAGGTCCGCGTACGTTTCCCGCGCCTCGGCCAGCCGGTGATGAGTGTACAACAGCATTACGGCCGACCGGAGGAAATTGCGATGGCCAGACTGCATGCTGCTTTCGTCGGGGTTGGCTGCAATCGCTTCTTCGTAGGCGCGGCGGGCTTTGCCGAAGATGGCGAGATTGGGGCCGGGAATGAAAATCTTTTCCGCGGGATTCACGAACAGGCCGCCCTGCATTGCCGCATCGGCCATGGTCTGGAAGATCATCCGGTCGATCTGGATGCCGTCGAAGCCGGTCGCATATTTCTTGGCGCACGACGCCCAATAAATGGCATGGGCCTGCGGCAATCGCCAATCCAGCGGCCCGTACTTGCGGTCCACCCACTGCATGGTGGTGGGGTCGAGTTTGTACTCATGGATCATGCGCTGGACGCGTGCGTCCGTCCGCGGTGCGGCGTAATCCGGACCGGGACCATCGAACAATTGGGCCATCTCTTCCGCCCACCAGCGTTTGTAGTAGAGGTTCATCTGGTCGGAGGTGCCGGACATTTTATGATTATAAATCAGGGCCAGTTCACGGTAGAGGTTCGGCTCGCCAGGGTTGTAGCGGAGGCCTTCGTCGCGGAGCAGGGCGATGCCTTGCCGGACCCAGCGCCACCGGTCGTCCGGATTGCTGAAGAGGACGCTGACGTTGTACGCCATGTTCCACGCATGAAACGCCCAGACCTGTTTCATGCGCGGTTCCAGTTTCGTAATCCAATCGGCCAACTGGACCAGTTCAAAGTATTTGCCGTCCTGCTGCAGGCTCGACGCGCGGAGCCAGAGCAAATCGGCAATCACACCACGGAACCCGCCGAGCGCCACCGTGGTGAACGCGACCAACGGGGGGGTGTTCTCCAGCGGTTCACCGGTGGACAGGTGGAGATCCCGGCGCATCTGCACGAGCGGCTGCTGCAACCGGCCGGCCTGCCAGAAACAGAGCGCGGCGAAACCGAGCAGGAGAATAATGGGGAAGCGTTTCATGGCGTTACGAGGGTAACCCGAGTTCGCGCCGGTTGAATACCCAGGATCCAAATGCCGCGAGGAGTCCGGCGGCCACGATGACCTGCCACCACCAGATGCTGAGGACCCAGGTCCAGCTCACGAGTTGGCCGACCGCCAGCGGTTCCAGCGGGCTGGCGGTTTGGAATGGTTTTGTGAGCGCATAAAGTCCGACGTAGCCAGCATGGAGCAGCACATCGAGAATTCCGGGCGAGGCGCCCGGTTTGGTAATGGTGCCAATAATAAATTCTTCCTGCATCAGCGTCTGCAGGTAGCTGCCGATGTTCATGAGCATCACCGCGTACGTCGCCGTCAACGCCGCCACCGGGAGTGAGAACAAACTGCTCATCGTGATCGCCAGGGCGCCGAGGAATGTGAATTGACCCAGCAGCACCAGGAGGCACCGGATAAAGTTCGCCTCGAAACTGCTTTCGTAGACGAGCAGTTGGATGCCATCCGCTGGCGCAAACACCATGGTCACGGCGGTCTGGTTCACATTGGCCACATCCACGGTCAACGTGCCATCGGTTGCCACCATGGAAGCGGGGATGTGCAACGTTTGCAGGCCGTTGGGGGCGGCCAAGGCGGCTTGTTGAAATCGGTCCGGTCGATCGATCGGGCCCGCCATCCAGAGGCAGCCCACCGGATCCTTGCCGGTCTGGGAGCTGGCAAATTTGTACTGGATCACCAGTGGCCGACCCGGCGCCGGCGCGATGGGCAGTTTGAACACGCGGCGGATCCCCAAATCCGGCGGAACCGAGTTCACCTGTTGCAGGATGGTTTGCCGCAGGGCGGTCAGGGCCTGGTCGGTCCGCGTATTGGGTGGCAGTTCGCCGCGGCGCTGCTGTTCGGCGAAAATCCGGCGGACGTCCTCCTCGATCTCCACCGGTTGGGCATTCACCACCCGGCGCGCCACCCAGAGTTCGTCGCGCAGCGTCGCGCGGTCGCGTGGGGTCAAATGTTCCCGTTGCATGTGCCAGCGCAGCAAGCCATAGGTGACGCCGCCGGCCACGGCAAGCAGGGCAGTATTCAAGAGGATCAAGCCGAGCCATTTGCCAAGCCAGAGCTGGGTTCGGGTGACGGGCTTCGTGACGATCAAATGGATTTGGTGTTCCTGGACTTCGGTGGAGATCGCGGCGCACCCGGCCCAGAGCGTGGCGATGGAGAGGATGATATTGACTGCGCCGAGGGTGTACCGGAGCAGGACCTGCACGGCACCGGTGATGGTGCCGTCGCCTTTGATCGTCAGCGGCAGGGCCACAATCGCGATCAGCAGCAGTGCCAATAACACCAGAACCACTCGCGACCGAATCGCAGAGCGGATAGCGATGCCGGCAATGGCAAATACTTTCCTCATGCTATGGCTTGGATGAGTCGAGTAACCGGCTGAGCTTCTCGTCCGCTTGCCGTTTCTGGTCGGCAGTGGCCGGTGGCGGCGGGGTCGCCGGTGCGGGCGTGGGGGCCGCTACGAGTTGCTGGAGCTTGTCTTCCCCGGCCAGATACCGGGCCACGCCGGCGGCGGGGCCGACTCCGCTGGCTTCGGTTGTTCCGCGGCGGGCTTTCTCAACCACTTCCAGAAAAAATTGTTCGAGGTCGCGGCGCGGATGGTCCACGGCCGGCTCGCTCCCGATTTCGGTGCGGACTGCGGCGAGGATGCGCTGCATCGCGGCGGGCGGCAGCTCGGGCACGGTGACCCGGTACTGCTGGCGCTGTTCGAGCAGCTCATTGATCGTGCCGAGCGCCTGGACCCGGCCATTGTAAAGAATGGCGACCCGGTCGCACACGTCTTCGACATCGGCCAGCAAATGGGAGGAGAGCAAAATCGTTTTGCCGCGTTTGGCGAGTGCTTGGATTAAATCTTTCACCTGGCGGCAGCCAATGGGATCCAGCCCAGAGGTTGGCTCATCGAGAATCACCAGATCTGGATCGTTAATGAGCGCCTGGGCCAGGCCGATGCGGCGGGCCATGCCTTTGGAAAACTCGCCGACCTGCCGGTTGCGGGCATGGCGGAGGCCGATCATTTCGAGCAACTGCTCCTGCCGTTCCCGCCGTTCGCCCGCGGGCAGATCAAACAGCATCCCGTAAAAAGTCAGGGTCTCTTTCGAGGTCAGGTAGGGGTAGAGGTAGGATTCTTCCGGCAGATAGCCAATGCGGGACTTCGTCTTGACCTCGCGCGGTGAGCGCCCGAGGACGCGCAACTGGCCGCTTGTTGGATAGAGCAGGCCGAGCAACATCTTGATGGTCGTACTTTTCCCAGAGCCGTTGGGGCCCAGCAGGCCAAAGACTTCACCCGGGTTGACGGTAAAGGAAATATCGTTGACGGCCCGGACTTTTGGCCGTCGCCAAAAATCCCGGAACACCTTCGTTAGATGATTGGCTTCAATGATCGGTTCGTTCATGTGCTGATTGTGAGTATGGACTGAAAGTAATCCGACCGTCAAGTCAGCCGTGGGCAGATTTACCACGGCGAATTCATGAACGGGTTGGAAACGTCAGACGAGACGCCTGGCGGCGTTTGCCGGTGGCATCCGTCCTTACCACCGACTTAGTAATTTTCAAACTTGATTTCAGGCCGCGCCTGCCCGGCTTTTGAACCGGTAGGGCTGAGTGGCGGGGACGCGGTGGATGGCGTCGGCAGGACAGGCGCGGGCGATGGAGCACTCATTGCAGTTGACGCATCGGTCGTGCCGGATCTGGAGATGGAGTGAGCCGTTCCCAAACATCGTGCAGCCTTTGACGCACTTGCTGCAGCCGACACAGAGCGGTTCATCAATGGTGTACTCGAAATATGGGTCTTCAATGAATTGACGTTTGATCGCACCAGTCGGACAGAGCTGGTTCTCCGCCGCAGTATTGAGCTTGTTAGGCTGCGGCTCGAAGTAGCCGGTGCAGAGCTGGCAGTAGCCGCACATGTCAAAGCTGTGGACGCATTTTACGGCGGACTGTTCGAGTACGCATTCGGTGGCGCACTTCCCGCACTGGGTGCATTTCCAGGGGTCAATCTGCCAGACGGTGCCGGTGGCGTGGGCGCGGCGGATCACTCCGGCCAGAATTCCGCCGAGGCCGATCAGGCTGGCGCCACGGAACACTCCCCGCATGAAATCGCGCCGGTTCACGGTCGGTTGACCTTCCAGGGTAATCCGCAGTCAGCGAACTGGCGGCAACTGTTGCAGGCACCGTTGCCGGCGCAGGAACGTCGGAGCAGCAGCCCGGCCAGACCGGCGAGAGCAGCGAGCAGACCGGCGCGGATGAAGGTCCGCCTTCCGATGCGGTCATTCTGAGCGAAGCGAAGAACCGCTGAACCGTTGCGATTGTGAGGCCCTTCACTACGTTCAGGGGGACAACCTTGGGCAGGATGTTGCACTGGGTTCATTATGCCTTTGGCGCAAAGATACGGACGTTGCGCGTGGCGGGGTCGAGGGCGAGAATGCGATTCGCGGCGTCGCACGCGATGGGGAACCCAAAGCCGATGTGGCAGTTGGCGCACGCCTGCTTGGCCAACTCCAGGTCTTTCACCAGATGCTCCACACCGGCCACGACTCCGCTGAACTTGCCAGCCGCCGTGTAGATCTTGATCCGGTTTAACCCTTTTTCGCTGGTGACAAAACGGCCATCCGGCAAGCGGGTAAAATACACGGGGTTACAGCAGCCGCAGAAGTTCGCGATATCCATGCCCGTCTCACCCCAGGACAATTCGAGGTGGCCAGCGGGTGTGTAGCCTTCCAGGCGATGTTTGCCGGGGTTGGCAACCCAGAGCAGGCCGTCGGCCCCGGCATGAATATCAAAATAGGGACTCGGGACGGCAAAGCCTTTGATTCGGGACAGAATCTTGCCGGCCAAATCACACTGGACGACCTCGCGGTTGCCGGCATCCGCCAGGAACAGGCGGTCGCCGAGCTGTGTGATTCCGGTGAGGTGGGCCCGGCTGCCCAGTGATTCACTTGTGGCCGGTGCGGCGCCAAAAATTCGGATGTGATCTTGGAAGGCAACGCCGAGGCGGCCATCCTCGAGCCCGGCCACCGCGTGCGGCAGGGCTGGCAACTCAAGCGAGGCCTGAAGTTGGCCGTCGGCAGTAAACGTTTTGAGGGCGCGGTCGCCGCCGACAAGAATGGAGTGATTGGCGAAGGCGAGGCATTTCGGTTCATGAAAACCGGTGGGGAAATGACGGGTCTCGGCATAGTGCAACAATGCCGGGTCGGTGTGTGCGTAGGCGCTGATGTCGTAGTTGAACCGGGCGTCCAGTGGCGGTTTATCTTCGTGGATGAGCCAGCTCGGGAAGAGGCCGGTGACAGCGGTTGTGAGAAACGTGCGGCGGTTGATATTCGGTTTCATCATTCACTTCCGGTAGCGGCTCTCCCAAGCCCGCCTTGGTTGGTCGGCGGCGCGGTGGGGACACCGCGCCCTACCATATCGAGGCAAACCAGCTGCGTCAAATCACGGGCAAGCAATCGGCCGTCCACGAATGCCAATGGGGCCCACGCATCATGGCCGGTCAGAATGCGGGCGCGGGCGAGGGGATGATACGCCGCAGGCGTTGCGTCCGCCAAGGTGAGCCAGCCGTCGTCGTTGAGCGCCAGAATCTGGGTGCCGGCGATCAGGTATGGCCCGAGGCCAAACCGCGCCGTGCCGCCGCTGGCCCAGAGTGTTTTGCCGGTCAAATCAAGACAGGCGAATTGACCATCGGGACGCACGCCGTAAATGTGATCCTGGTAGAGAATCGGGGTTTGCTGAGTGGAGCCGAATTCCGTGGCTGGCAGACGGTACTCGACCCGCGGCTCAATCTTGCCGACGGATTCAACCAGCCGCAGCATCAGGCTGCCGGCATTGTAACCGCCACTGAGAAAAATCCGGTCGGCACCGACGGGGACCGGGGAGGGAATGGTGGCGATGGAAATTTGCCAGGCGTCCGTCTCCCAGAGCAGGTGGCCGTCGCCGGCGGCGAACCCGGCCACGCCGCCGCTGCCACAGTATACGTATTGGCGCTGGCCGGGACCCGCAATGGGGACAACCGATGAATGCGTCATTTTCCAATCGTGCGGGTTGGGTGTTTTCCAGAGCACCTTGCCGGTCGCGAGTTCCACGGCGATGAGTAACGCGTCGCCGCCGGTCCCGAGGATGACCCGGTCGCCGTCCACGAGGGGGCATTGGCCGGCATACCACTGGGGGACCTCGACGTTGAATTCTTTGACGAGATCGAGTCCCCATTGGAATTGCCCGGTCTGGGCGGCGAGGCAGATGACGTGGCATTTGGGGCCGAGCGCGACGACATAGCGGTCGGTCACGGTGGGGATGGTGCGGCTCATGCCGTGGTTTCGTTTGATCTTTACGGGATAGCTGAACCGCCAGATTTCCTGACCATCGGCCAGTGAGAGGCAGCGCAATGCGTCGGTCTGCTGGGCTTGGTCATAGTCGAGAATGTAGACGCGACCGTTGCGGACGGCGGCACCGGCGTAGCCTTCGCCCAGGTCGATCCGCCAAAGTTCTTTCCAGTGCTGGGCGAGCGGCGGGTTGCCAGTCGCAATATTGTCGCCGTGACTGCCGCGAAAACAGGGCCACCCCCCGGTTGTGGGCGCCGGCACGCCGGGGCCTGGCTGAAGGCGGCCGTTGGCAAACGGCGTTGCTGCTGCGGCCACAGGCGTTTGCTGATCCATCCCGGGCAGGCGGGCGGTGAGGGTGGCCGTGGCGGAGTGGCTGGTTTGCAGAACCAGATAGAAGCCGCCGCTGGCCAGCGCCACCAGCAGTAGCGCTCCGCCGAGCCAGACTTGTTTGGGTTGGATGGAAATCGGCAAATCTTACTCCGTAAACTTATACCAATTTAACAGGCGACCGGCAATCGGCATCCGTTGGAATCACTAGATCGAGACCGAGGAGGGCGTGCCGGACATTGTTGCCATTCCATTGTGTGGCTGGTAGGAGGAGCGCCCTTCCGGGCGCGACCGGCAGGTGTGAATCACCGGCATCGCGCCCGGAAGGGCGCTTCTACGGCGGTAGTTCCAAGCTGCGCTCAGACGCGGTGCCGGCAAAGATTCTGATTGCAACCACGACCAAATTACATATTGTGAAAGAATATGAGCGATGCAAAGCAACCCCGAATTTTGGTGGTCGATGATGAAGCGCCGATTCGGATTTTACTGACTGATCTTTTGGAAGAGAAGGGGTATGCGGTGTTGACGGCGGTGGATGGTGCCTCGGCTTTGGATTGCGCCATCACCCAGCAACCGGACCTCATCCTGCTCGACATTTGCATGCCGGGGATGGAAGGGATGGAAGTCTGTGCCAAACTGCGCAAGAATCCGGTCACGAAAAACATTCCGGTTATTTTTCTGACCGCATTTAATTCGGATGAACGGTTGGAACAGGCCATTGATATGGGCGCCAACGATTTTCTTGGCAAACCCATCAATTCCATCGAATTAAATGTGCGAATCAAAGCGATGCTCCAAACCCGGCACATTCCGGACGAGGTGGAGCGCTTTAGCGAGTACATTCAGACCATGAAGAATTTGCGGAGCCAGGCGGCGAAGTCCTAACCGGGGAAATTACGAACCGGTCTTGGAGGCGTCCGGTGGCAAAGTCGTTGGCAAATCTTCCGCCTTGATTTCAATCGCGTCTTTCGTCAATGGTGTCCAAGTGCCGTAGACGCTGTAGGATAAATTCTCAAAGTTGTAATAGACGGCTCGAACACCCCGCAAACTGCGAATGCTGAGGTCGAAACGTTTGAGCTGCCCGGGAAGCAGCTCCCGATGATCTTGCGTCATCCGGCGTAACTTTCCCGAAAGATAAACATTGCCACTGGTTACTCGAATATTGACAGCGGTAAGATCCACCCAGAAACTGGTCAACAGCCGCCGGATGGTAACCTGTATTTGATTATCTTCGTATGCCACTTGGTCTAGATTAGCGGCAAATGGCAGAGTCGGCAAGTCGGTTTTATTGTTTCTCCAGTCAACCATGGCGGCTGGCGCTATCGAGACCGCAGGGAAACGCCAGGATGGTCGCGAAGGATTTACGCGGGGGGATGGTCCATCCCGCCCGTGCTGATCTGGACGTTGGCGCGATCATCGATGCGATCAAGTTTGCCATCGCGGATCCACGCGATCCGGTCGGAGATTTCCAACATTTTCGTGTCGTGCGTGGCGCTGATGACGGTCACACCGCGTTCCTTTTGCAGGCGGCGCAGCAACTCAATGATTTCGGAGCCGGTCTTGCTGTCGAGGTTGCCGGTCGGTTCGTCGGCGAGAATGACGGCGGGATCGTTGGCGAGGGCCCGGGCGATGGCCACGCGTTGACGCTGGCCGCCGGAGAGCTGGTCGGGCAGGTGATGGAGCCGGTGACCGAGGCCGACCTGTTCGAGCACGGCCGTGGCGCGGTCGGTGGCCTCCTGTTCCGAGGCATCCCGCAGGATCAGGGGGAGCGCGACGTTTTGCAGTGCGCTCATGACCATGATCAGGTTGAACGTCTGAAAAATGTAACCAATTTTGTGGCAGCGAATCCAGGCCTGCTTTTCTTCCGGCAACGCGAACAGATCGGCGCCCATGAACTCAATCGTGCCGCTCGTGGGTATGTCGAGCGCCCCGATCATGTTGAAGAACGTGCTTTTGCCTGAACCGCTTGGGCCCATGATCGAAAGATATTCTCCCTGGTAAATGTCGAGGGAAACGCCGTTGAGCGCCCAGACGATTTCGGTGCCGAGCTGGTAGCGACGGGTGACCTGGATGGCGCGGGCGATGATGTTGGGATGGGCCACGCTCATTTTGCCGGGACCTTGAGTTGCAGCATCTCGAGCGTCATCAATTTCTTGGTGAACAAGATGACGCCCCGCTCGACATCCTGGAGGTCGCGTTGGGATTGCGCGGCCAGCCGGTCGGCAATCTCCCGCAACGTATGCGTGCCATCCACCATGGCGTAGAACAACGTGCCCCATTCGTCCAATTCGATCTTGCGGCTGTAATCGTGGCCGAGCCAACGACTCACCTTGGCGTGGACGCGGTTCAGTTGCGGTTGCAGGCGGAGGCTGAGGCAGCCGGCCTGGGTGTGTTTCAACTCGACGTTGGTGGGGCGCAAGGGAATGACGGCAAAGGGATCCACAATGATGGGAGCGGCTGATCTATTTTTTCGGAACAGGCGCATTAGTGAACCTCCGCGGTTTCGATGTGCAGTTCGTCAGGCGTATTCACGCGCGTGATCTGGCCGTCCTCGATCCAGACGATCCGGTCGGACGCCTTGAGCATTTTCAGGTCATGGGTTGCCGAAATGATGGTGACGCCGAGTTCCTGGCGGAGTTGGCTGAAGAGCTGGATGATTTCCTCGCCGGTCTTCAGGTCGAGGTTGCCGGTGGGTTCATCCGCGAGGAGAATGTCGGGCGAGTTGGCCAGGGACCGGGCAATGGCGACGCGTTGTTGCTGACCGCCGGACATTTCGCCGGGTTTGTGCAACGCCCGGTCGCGCAAGCCGACGCGTTCGAGGATGTCGAGCGCCTTGTCGCGCGCGTCTTCATCGCTCACGCCGGCAAACGCCATCGGCAGGGTGACGTTTTCCAGGCAGGACATCACCTGGATGAGATTAAACGACTGGAACACGTAGCCAATTTTCCGGCACCGCAACCAGGCCAGTTCGTAGGGATCGAGTTGCGCAATGTCCACCTGATCGATGTAGACCTTGCCGGCGGTGGGTTTGTCGAGGCCGCCGATCATATTGAAGAACGTGCTCTTGCCGGAGCCGCTGGGCCCCATGATCGAGAGATATTCGCCGCGTTTCACGTCGAGCGTGGCCCCGCGCAAGGCGTGCGTTTCGGAGTCGCCCATCCGGTACACCTTGCGCACGTCGACGGCGCGGATGACGTAGCCGCCGGTTTTTGCGGCGCCTTCAGCTTGGAACAGTTGATCGAGGTTTGCGTTCATCAGACAGTGCTCCGCAGGGCAGAGGCCGGGACCATGCGCGAGGCAAACCGGGCCGGATACACCGCGGCCAGCACGGACAAGATGGACCCGGTCACAATCGAGCTGACGGTGGCCACGGCGAGCCAGCCGTACGGCAGCGCCGATAAAACAACGGTGAACTGGTAGGTGAATCCGTAGGCCACAATCGCGAGGATCGCGCCCAGCAACGCCCCGATGATTGAGCCGGCCAGTCCAATGAGTGAGCTTTCGATGAGAAAGAGTTGGCGGATGAATGACGAGAGAGCGCCGAGGCATTTCATGGTGCCGATTTCGCGGAAGCGTTCAGTCACCGACATTAACAGCGCATTGGATACGCCGATGACGGTGACCAGCAGCGAGACGATCACGATCCAGCGCGTGCGAAACTGTGCTTGCCGGGTTTTGATCTGAAGTTCGGTGGCTTCCTGTTCGAGGCGCGCCCCGAAAAAGAGTTCCCGGCGCACGGTCGCCGGCGGCGGTCCGGTGAATTGCCGGTTGGAGACCGAGTCGAGCACCACGGGCTGCGTCATCCCGGCGGTGAGTTGATCCAGCGCGGCGGGGGCCTGCGGCGCGTCGCCCAGGATCAACAGCAGGGCGGCGCCCTTGGCGTCTCCGCCGAGTTGACATTTGCCGGTCAGGCTGGCGAGCAGCGCTTTTTCCGGAGGGGTGAGTTGGCCGAAGGTGGCAACGGCGAGGTGTTTGCCGGCCAGGTCGCCCACTTCGCTATTGATCATGGCCTGCATCAAGCTGACGGTCTGGCGCAGTTCGCGTTCGGCGGTGACGGACTGCTTGATCAATTGGCCGGTCAGGTTGCTCATTAAAAATGCGATGCCGAGCACGACGCCGGACACAGTGACCATGGATCGGCCCAACCGGATCCGGATCCCTTGCACCGCGATCTTGAAGGCGCGTTCAAAGCTGAGTTTCTTTTGGATGCCGACCTGTTCCATGGTTTCCTAAAATGGCGAGGAGGAGACGGCGGAGACGATCAGGTTCATGGCCACGCCGATCAGCGCGATCAAACCCACGCCGGTTCCGTACCCGGCCGTTACAACGGGGATGACTTCCAGAAACCGTTTTTGGCCAAAGCGTTTATGGAAGTAGAACTTGCCGATGAACGCCCCGACCACCATCGGAACGAAGGCATGGGGCATACTGCCCACGCCCTGCACAAACCCGTAGACGGCCATCACCGGCAATTGAAATGCGGACAGGATGATGAAGGCGATGGCAGTGAACCCAAACCCGCCGGCAATGTACGGCAGGTGCAGGGCCTCATAGAACAGGGGCTTGGCGCCTTCCGTATTGAGCGTTGCGGAATAGAGCAGGACGGTGTTCTTGGCTTGCAGATCCCACATCTTCTGCGCGAACGGGAACATGTCAGACGGGATGGCGCCCGATTTCCAGATGAATCCCCAAAACACCATGCTCAGAATAAAACTGAGCGGGATGATCAAGGCGTTGGCTTTGACGAATGACCAGAAGTTGGTGCCGGTCAGTTCCGACGAACGGAAGCTCTGGGCGCCGCCGCCGAAGTTGTCGACGGGAATAGGCGCCAACCAGATTTCAACGCCCTTATAACCGGACAGAATGAAGGCGGCCTCGCGAATGAAGGGAATGTTGACAGACTGCCCACAAATGCCGATCAGCCGGGCGCTGATGTAGGAAATCAACGGGGTGTAGATAAAGGTGAAGAACAGCAGGAACACCAACGGAAATCCGGGCACCAGCAGATGGCAGAGAGTGACCACGATGGAGGCGCAAACCACGAACAATCCCACCGCAATCCACGGTGAGTAGTCGCCACGGCCGGGCGGCGTGGCCCAGATGTTTTCGCGGACAGCAGAGGTTTGGGCGGTCGTGGCGCGTTTTTGCCGCAGCTCGCGACTTTTGCGCACGACATCCCGCACCGTCTGGTAGATCGAAATCACGGCAATTCCACCGGCCACGCCGAGGCCAAAACTCATCCAGAAATCAATCGAGTTGCTGAAAGTTGTCGCCACCGTATCCATGCCGGGTTGCCACCGATGCAACACCCCCACCTTGTGCAAAATGGGATTCATGATGAAGGTCAAGACCAGGGCCGCGCCGCTGCCCATGACGGCCCAGAACGGGACGACCATTCCGGTGATGATCAATCCAAGATCGATGACCAACCCGGTCGCCGTGGCGGGTAAAATGCTTTCGGTGATTGTGGTGGAGTCATACCACGGCAGCGGGAGGAGCATGATCGGTTTGGTCAACAACGCGCCAGTGACCAGGGGGATGCCAATTTGAATGATTCCAAACCCCAGGCCCAACATGGCGCCGAGGGAAAACATCTTCCATTTCCAGGTCACCTTTTTTTCACCGGATTCCGACAACGCCATCGAACCCTGCGCGCCCACGCTGGCAAACGGGAACGGCAGCCGCTCGATATCGGAGGTGACGCGGAAAAAGAAATAGCTCAGCGTGTAGTATTTGATTGTCCCGATAACGTGCATGAACAGCATCAGGACAATCGGCACCAGCCACGCCGAATGCCACAGGTTGCGGCCCGTAATCGCCGGGCTGCCGGGCTGCGGGGCGTACCACGAGGGGAATTTCCCCAATAATCCCACATCCCGCACCGCATCGCTCTGGACGAAATACTGGCGCCAGATCAGATCGGCGGCGGGACCACCGCCGGCCATCGCGCCGGCCACCACTAGGAGGATCACGAGTTCCTGTTGGCTCATGGTCCGCATCGCGCGCCGGCTGACTTCGGAGAAGATGATCAGCGTGACCCAGGCCGCCGCGATCCCGCCGCCGGTGATCAGGCTCAGGTAAATCGCGCCCGGCATCATCAACAGCCCACAGAAAAACGCCCCGGCGACCGCGATCCAGGTAAACCCTTCACGGAATTCGGTCGGCGTTTCGAGCACGGACCGGTACGCCTCCAGTTCCTTGTCGAGTCCGCTGTTCTTGCGTGGATCAGCCATTGACGTTTGCCTTTTGTAGCAGCTGTTTCGCCTCGGCGAAAAGTTCTTCGCGTTGACCGATGGTGGTGACGCGCCAGTTCAGGAATTGTTTCCGGACGGCGCCGAGAAATGGTTTGAGTGTCCGCTGCCAGGAGGCGACGTTGCCACTCAGGCGCTGGAGGCGAACGCGGGCGATGTATTCGCCGGTCTCGGGGTCGACCGGCAACGAAACCTCCAGTTGCTGGGAGACGCCAAGATCGTACGGCTTGAGCCAGATGGTGCTCGTGACAGCCGGGACCGGGCCGGTTTCGTCGGTCTGCACGGTGACTTCCGGTGGGGCACAGAAGAACGGGCCGGAGCTGCCGGCGCCATTGGCGTCCAGCCATTGGGCAAAGTAGCTGACGACCGCCACGCGGTCATGCGGCGTAAAGGTGAACGGCAGCGCGAAAATCATTTCGTCCGTAGCGGCGGATGGCAATTCCCAACTCCGCGTTTCGGACGGGGCGGCCAGCTTGGAGGCATCGCGGGCCGGCAGGATCGTTGACAGCAGCACGGCCACCATGATTGCCAGCGAGGCATAAATGGTTTCGATGGAGCTGTAATCCATATTGAGGCCGCCGGTGAGTCCGAGAGCGGTCAGCAACCGGCCGGAGGCCTGGCTCAGCAGATAACCCAGCATGGCCCCCACCACGGCATAGACCAGCGCTTCCGCCATGAAGATGAAGAAGACGTGGTTGGGCGCGATGCCGACGGCGTTGTACACGTAAATTTCATCTTTGCGCTCATAGACCGAGCCGCGCATCGTATTGAACACCGTGAGCGCTGCGATCAGGATTGGCACGAGCAGCTCGATCATTCCGGTCATCGTGCGTTCGCGTTTGCGCGAGCCGTAGTAGGAGACGCCATCGACGGCGTAGTAGGCGGGCTGGCCGGAGCGTTCGAGGAATTCCAGCACGACCTTGCGCTGTTGCCGGTAGCCGACTGCGGGTTGTTTCGGTTCAACCGGCGTCAACTGGTAGTCCTGTTTGGGGAAAAGGATGGAGCAATTCACCGCCAACGCTTCTTCGTCCTGCTGGGCGACCGGAAGTTTGTTGACCAGGATGACCTGACTGCCGGACAGATGGGCGACGTCTTCGGGCACGATCAGCCGGCCATTGACGTTGCCGAGGTTCTGGATGCTGTTCAGGTCATACGGCAAAATAGGCTTGCCGTCCGGCCCGAGGACCTTGCTCAGTTCGAGGGAGTCAATGATGCCGAGCACCGCATAGATTTCGCCCCGGATGGTCACGGTGGGTGTGCCGGTGTTGACATCTTCAATGCTGACGCCGAGGGTGCGGGCAACTGTGTCCGGCAGGATGACGTAATTTTGCGCTTTGTAGCCGGTCCGCTTGGCTTCCAGCCGTTCTTGGCGGGTGCCGGGAGGGCGGGGGAACCAGGTGCGTTTCGTCAGCAACAGCCGGTCAATGCCGGAAAATTGGGGCTCGCTCCAGTTCATCAGCACGGCGGAATTGACGGAGGCGCGTTTGGCGGTCTTGGTTTCCCCGACTTGAAATTCGCGATCAATGACGATCTCCAGATTGTGCAGGATCCCGCCCATGGCCGGGACCAACCATTGATGGGTGTTGATGGGGAACCGGGCGCCGAAGATCTGGTTCAGGCTGGAGATTTCCGCCGGGTTCAGGGGCCGGTAATTGTCGCCCCGCAGCATGAGGCCGTTCCAGTTCGAGCGTCCGGTCGGATATTCTTCGCTGCTCAAATCCGTCGAAACCGAGGTGAAACAAATCATCACAAACGTGATCAGCACCAGGGTCAGGCAGGTCAGCCCGGTGCGCACCTTGCGCCGGCGCATATTATTCAAGCCGAGCATGAACGCCGTGCCGATGACCCCGCTGCGGCTGACGTCGGCACCTTCGACGCGGCCTTCCTTCCGGCGCAGGTCTTTGATGTTCTGCTTGAATTTGCCGCCCACCATCAGCGTGACCAGCAGTGTGAGGAGGCAAATGATGAAGCCGAGGAGGATTACCAGTGACGATCGCACCATCTGGAAGGCCGGATGGAAAACGCGCAGCAGCGCGAAGACCAGCAGGAAGATCAGGCCGACGGCAAGCAATTGTTTGCGGATGTCGGTGAACCCAAAGAGCAATTTCTCCGCGAAAAACACAAACGGCACGAGCCAGCCGAGGTACCAGAGGATGCCGATCACCGCATGGGCGATGCGTTCGCGGATGACGGGGTGATTATTGATGGCATAGGCCAGACTGGTGTTGGCGGAAATGACGGCCCCGGCGGTGTCGTTGCTGGCACGTTGGGTTTGGGCGTCCGCGAGCCAAACTTTGGCCTGGTCATGGAAGCTGAGCATCTGTTTGTCGGCCATGCTGTAACGTTTCTGGAGAGCCAGCCGTTTCTCGGCCGTCCGCAACAACGAGCCGGCGGCATCCAGATGCGGAAAAGGCAGGGAGGGCGTGTCGGCGGCGAGGTAACCCCGCCCGAAAAGTTCCGGCTCAGTTGCACTGGCCGGCTGGACGCCATCCACATTGAGCATGAATCCCCGGTACTCCTGAATCTCCGGGTTGCCGGCCGCGCCGTCGAGCAGGCCGATGTAGAAACGAAAGTCCGGTGCCATGAAGATCGTGATCGGTCCCGCATTCTGCTGGGGCGGTCCGGTCAGGCCGCCGGAGTCCAGATAGGTCACGCCCCCAAAGGCCTTCATCGTCTGCGGATTGATCTGGTTGAATAAGCTGACGGGTGTACAGCGGAACAAGACCATTTGGATCGGACTGGGTTTATTCCAACCGGCCGCCCGGAGATCGGCGGCGGGAATCGCGGAGCTGCGAAACAGCCGTTGGGCGGCGCCGGCATTATCCTTGAAATAGCTGACCCGCCCGGCCGCATCGAACCGCGCCGCGTCCGCATCCACAGTATCAAAGCGACCGACATTAAAGACGAGATTGCGTTCGTACTGGCCAGCGGGATTCACCGCCATGATTGGCGCAGCGCTAATCCCGCGCGAGTTCAGCGGCAACTGGCTGCGCATGCTGCCAGTGGCGATGCGGACGAAGGTCCGCTCCGTCATTGGATGGGAGGCGACAATCGAGCCGGCGCCCGCCGCGCCGTAGACATTCCCCGCAAAGGTGGCGATATCGCCGGCTTGGTCGGCTGCGATCGTCTTGAAGGGCATCCGCCCATTGGCAATCGCCAGGACCGCCCGGCCCACGGTGGGCACGTGGACGCGCAAGACTTCCATCGGCAACCCGGCCAGCGTGTCGTCCGGGCTGCCGACCTTGGCTGGCACAAATTCATAGTTGGTCACCGTGAACGCCTGACGTCCGCATAAATGCCAGCTCGCGGAACCCAGCAATCCCGCGCCGTGCCGGTTGGGTTGCTCCTGACTGCCCTGGGCGTCGCGCGTGCCCCAATGGACCACCTGCAGCGGTGCCGGACTCTTCTCGCGCAACAGGTTTGCCAACTCGCTGACCTGTGGTTCGACGACGTTGCCCGGTCGCATCACGCCCGCCAGCACGGCCAGATCCATCCGCCGCTGCGCGCCGCCGCTAAACAGTTCGAGGTTGACCGTCAGCGTCCGCGCATACGGCGCGAACAATTTCTGCACCGCCAGCAAGTCGTCCAGCTCGCGCAACTGCTGTTGGTGGCAGTCTCGCACCTGGGTGAAATGCGTGCGCGCCTGGCCGGCGTAATCCCAGCGCGCAAAGTCCGGGTGCCGGACCAACTCCGCCAACGGCGTCGTCATGAAATTTGCTGAACGGTTTTCCAGCGTCTTCGCCGCAATGAATTCCTGCAATAACGGATGGCTGTTGGCCGTGTCCTTGCGCTGGGCATCCGTGGCAGCTTCGAAGTTGAAGCCCGGCCGGTACACCGGCGTGCCGGCGCGCAGATACTCCAACCGGCGCAGCAACGAATCGTCCCGCCGCTGCAAATTGATTTCGCCGGCCACCGTCAGAAATTCTTTCGTGAACCACGCTTTGAATTGCGGATCGGGCCACTGGGCCTGCCCGAGATCATCCACCAGCTTCAGTGCCCGCGTTGCCTGATCGAGCTCCCGCTGCTGCGCTTGCCGGCGTTGGGCGAACGTCTGATAATCCCCGCGCCGTGCACTGAACGTCTCAATGGCCTCCAACAGCCGGCCTTCACCGGCCAGCCCCTGACAGTGGCCGGCCACTGCCACGAAGATGACGTCCCGCAGTGAACCCCGATACGTTGACAGTGCCTGCGCCAACTCCAACAAGGTCGCCACCCCCACCGATTGCTCCGCCCCGGGTGCCAGGTCCGGTACAACCGAGTTGCTGTCGTAATAGGCCGTCAACACCAGCGCTTCGGCGCGCGGCTGGGTGCCCCGCAGCACGCCGATGATGTTGCGCACGATCTTTTCCTGCCAGACCACCCGGCAGCGAATGGTCACGCGCTGGCCGGCAAAGTTCTCAATGGGTCCGCGCGCAACAAACCGTGGAAAAACGTGTTCTTCCGTCGCCACCGGCGCGCTCCACGAGCCGGCGTCGTCCGGGGTGCTCTTCATTGAGTTGAAGAGTTCATCCTCGCGGACGATCAGGGCCGGTACTCCGACGGCGGCCAAATCCCGCCAGCCCGCTGAAGTGTCCAGGAAGGTGAGTGGAATGGTGTCTGCCGGTGGGTGACCGGTGAGGTGCTTCAAGTCGGTGGAATCCGTGGCGAGGAGCAGCCCGGTCACTCCTGTTTCCGGCAGGGCGGTGGGCAATAACCCGGCCGGCTGAAACGGATAGAGGGTCACGCCGGGTAGTGGCTGTCCGTGCGCATCGAGAATCTCGCACACTTCGGTGACGGGGACGACCACCGGCAACTCCTGTGTTTGCACTTCGAGGCCGGCGGCACGAAACCGGTTCCGGATCAGTTGTTCGGTCCGGTAAAATCCCGAGCTGCCGCTCCGGCGCGAACCGTTGGTGGCAATGGCGGCCAAGGTATTTTCCACGCCGTTTTGCTGCAGCGCAGTTTGGAGGGCGGCTTCGGAAAAATTCTCATTGGGGGCGTGGCGCGGCTGGCGTTCCCGCGGCTCGGCAAACCGGACAAAGAAGGCCAAAACTGCCAGTCCCAGCAGCCCGAAAACGCCGCTTACAACGAGGCTGTTTGACCATTTGGATGGGCTCGGGTATTTCATGGCATGGCGGCGTAGATTTCGCGAATTCCCTGGGTGCGCAAGATGATTCCCACGATGTCAAAGAGGATCACCGAAGTCACGGCGGCCAGAAACATTCCGACGCAGAACGGCACCAAGCCGCGCCGGATGGTTTGCGCTCCGCCAATGCGGAACACCGCCAATCGCACAATCCACGCCAGGAAAAATGTAAACCACATCCCGCGCATCAGGTAACTGCTCGCCAAAATGTAGCCGATCGGATGGAAGGGGAACCACATAAACTTCGCCCGCAACGCCGCCAAGACCACGGTGACGCCGGCGCCAATGGCCAGTCCTTTGGCGTCGGGGTTTTTAAAGATGTTGAGGGTCTGGGTCTCGGGCGACTGGCCGAGAGTGCCGGCTGTGAACGCGCGGTCGGCATTGGCCTCCGCCGACCGGAACTGGTTGAAGTACCAGTTTTGTTCGTAGGGCCAGGTCTGCTTCAAGTTGTTGGCGCCGAAGCCGTACACCCAGCAGAGCACCGCGAATCCGCCGATGAGCAGTCCGCCGAGCAACCCCAGCATCAGGCCGCTGCCGATGTCGCGCGGCCGGACCTGGAAGTGGCGGCCCAGTTCGATCATCTCCACTTGCGCGGGTGCGATCAGTAGGAAACAGGAGGTGCACATGAACCCGGCCACGATCGTGGCCACCAGCATGCCGGTGGGGTTGAGGAGGGTAAATCCGCCAATGGCAGCCACAAACTGCATGCCGTGATAGGGCGTCAGGTAGGCAAACGGGGCCCCGCATTCGGCGCGCACCTTGCTGGCCGTCACGCCGCAGACGAACATGTAACCAAAAAATAGCAACGCCGCGCCTGCACCCATTTTGGTCCAGATTCCCCAGCCGACAATGGCGAGAAATGCGGCGACGAGCATGAGCAGGGCGGACCGGTAGCTCATGACTTCATCGCCCGGGTCGGGTTGCCGACCGGTAATGGTGCGCCAAACATTTACCAGATGATGCCGGCCCACAAACACAGCCAGCAAGGCGTACATGATGAACCCGCCCATGGCCTGTTGGAAGTCCCACGGGTAACCGGCGTAGCGGGTGAAATTGAAGGCTTTGCCGCCCAAATTCCAAAATTGGAACAGCAGGAACATGGACCACAATGAAAACAAAATGTCCGTTTCGATCAGCAACGCAATGGCCAGCAAGACCAGGGAGATGCCCATGCCGGTTCCGCCCTGTCCGATCCCGACGTTTTGGAGAAACGCCTTCATGACCGGACTGCTGACATACGAGCTAAAATTGACACCGCCGGCATCCGGGTTCGGCAACGCCGGGAAGTAGTAATGCAATCCCTTCAGCACCGCGATGGGCAGCGCAATCGCAAAACCAATCCACATGATCCGGTTGCGAAAGATGGCCAGATACGGCCGACCTTGTCCATCCTGCTCCGTGGCCAACAGGCTCTTCGGGAGGATGGTCAGGGGAAATGTAAATCGTTCGTGCTCGACCCACTGCTTGCGCATCAGGACATTGACAGCGAGAAACCCGGCAAACAATCCGACGATCAATAACGACCACGCCACCGCGGGTCGGACCCATTGCCCGACGGGGATGAATCCCGTGACCAGGTATTGCACTCCGGCCAGGCTGAACAGATGATCGGGTCGAATCACTGTGGAATTTCGCTGGTTGGCCGGCAGGGCGTTCCACTGGCTCGCGCGAACGACCTGGCGGCCCGTGAACGCTGCTTCGACCGCCTCGACATTGATCAACTCCGGCTGGCGCACGGTTGCCACGCCCTCGCCGCGGACTCCCACCACGAGAGTCAACCGCTCCTGGAGCTCGGCCGGGATGGTGATTGGGTTGATGCCGACACACTCGAACCCATCCGGGTTCGCGAGCGTGGCCGTCGTGTTATCGCCGCGCATGAACAGCGGCCGCTCCGGTCCCGTGTCCGCCCGGAGGTTGACAAAGAGCGCAGCTCCTTTGGTTAAACCTTCCAATTTGACCAGCATTGAAAAGAGATGGGTCTCGCCCGGGACCAGCCCGGCCGAACGCGGAACGGTGAACTCGCGGGTGGTGTTGTTGCTTAACACGACGGACGCGTGGGGGTCGGCGTCCAGCAAATTGGACCCGTGCGGCCAGAGCATGGGCGGCAAACTCTGGTAGGACTTGAAATCCTGATGGTGGGGGATGGCATTGATCAATCCGAAAACGCGGTGCCACAATCCCTGCGTCATCAAGGGTGCCGCCAGCACCAGCGCGGTATAAATCACGACCAGTTCCGCGGTGGCCAGGCGGAAGGTCCGCCGCAATTTGTACAACGCGGCGCTGATGCCGAGCACGAGCAGTACGACCCCGACGGCGCTGTTCGGGGGCGAGTTTTCCGCCAGGGGCCCGCCGGCGCTGTACAACTCTTCGTACTCAATCCACGCTGCCATCAGGAACAGTGCGACAATGGCCACAGCCACTGCGCGCAGTGTCAGTCCGCGATGTGAATGTTGATTGGTAGTTGCTGGCACGAAGTCGGATCCTAAAAACGAACTTGGTCTATTTGCCAAGTAACGCGTTCGATTGCAATCTATTCTTGTTGTTGAAATTGATGGTTCGGTATCAACTATATGCCCGGCCCACCGCTTTTCTTACTCGGACAGTTTTCTTTTTTTATGCCTGTCTTTTGGGGTGAAGCGAAAAATCTCACCGCTTGTCGGTTTCGTGGTTGGGCGCGGCTGCGAGGAGTGCCGCTTCGTTTCCGTAGTTCGGACGGCCCGGAGATGGGTTTGATTTGGCTTCGTTTTGATTGCGGTTGATTGTGAGAAATCTGTGATTTTGGGCGGATTTCGACAGAAATCGATGTTTTTCAAATGGGTCCGTTTCGTAAAAACGTGTTTTTTGGCGGGGTTCATAACCGGTGCGAAACCTCCATGCTGACAGGTGGCGGAACATCTTCCCCTTGCCGGCGGCGTTGCAACCGTTCCAATTGATCCATCGCGCGCGACAACTGCCGTTCCAACGTCGTTTCGTAACGCTGAATCTTCGCCAACTTCTCGGCGGACGGCAGTGTATCCGCCAATTGGCGGGCGGATTCTTCGGCAACTTCGCGTGCCTCCAAAAAGGGACGTAGCTGTTCGCATTTCGTCAATTGATCCTTTATGTAGTCGAGAACGATCGCTCGATGCCGCGCCTTCAGGTCGCCATCTTCCAAGCCTTGCGGGTTGTTTTTTCGCCAGTCGTCAAGATAGGTCAGCATGAACGAGATTCCCCACGGTACATCTCCGCAAGCCTTGATGACATGATCCAGCGCATCCTGTGTCAGTTCGCCACTTTCTTCGAAACTCTGGCTCGCCATCTTCAGGGTTTCCATGAGGTAATCCACGCCGGCGACCGACTGCCGCAACTGGGTTTCACCTGCAAACCCGGGCGATGCCTCGAATCGCTTGCGTTGACCACTCTTCCACGTACTGCGCCGCCACTGCCCGCCGTCCACGTTCAACGCCACTTCGCCACTTTCGGCCATGACCGCCCGTCGTGACCGCCAGTAGGCGGTGACGATCTTGTCCACCAACATCTCTTCCATCGGACCGACCGGTGACAAATTCTGCCAGAACCGGTCCTGCAGTTCCCGAAAATCCCGCCCGGACTCGGCAGCGAAGAATCCGCACGCCACGACCTCCTGCGAGAGGATGCCGTGTTTGCGGGCGTTCTGTTTGGCAACGGCTTTGCCGTCGGGAGTTTTCGGTCCAGTAGATTTCTGCGCATTGCGACGGTTGGCTTCGATCTGTTTAGTGGATGCCATTGGATTTTTCCTTCAATAACGGCCCCGGATATTATCGTTGTAATACCGGCCCGGTGAACTGGCATTGATGAGGCCTTCAAATTTGTACTGAGGCACACCGGGATGATCGTAGGAGCGTCCGCCGTGGAACTCGACGCGCAGTGTGTGGCCATCGTAGCCGACCGCACGAATTGCCGAACTGCTAACTGGAATCATGCTCATTTCACACGGAATGATGAGCCACGCGATAAGGATGCGCGGATTGGAAGACGTGCCACTGAACAGGTGCGAGTCATTCAAAACCTCCGCCGTCTTTGAGCCAGGCTTCGATCTTGCCGCCGGGCCGGACCCGCTGCATTCCAAGGTCAATGGGAACGACAGACCCTGACGAGTGCCAGATGAAATTGTCCGGACGCGCATCGCTGGCCAGCACACGGGTGCGCGGATTGTAAAACACCTCGTTGTAGCCGGTCTGCTCGAACCCGCGCGCGGCCATGAACTGCGACACGTGCGCAGCTGTGGGATGATCTCCGCGAGAATCAATAAACGGCATCGTTGTCGCAATGCCGTGAGTGCCTTTGTATTCCGAAAGACCGACGACGTGGATGTTCGAGTCGAACGACTCGTTCATCAAGTGAACGCGGTCGAGATATTCCTGCGCGCGCGCTGGTGGGTACTTCCCGGTGCCGTCAATGATGTGGCCAAACCCGGTCGAGTATTTGTGCGCCAACCCATCACCGGGAATTTGAACGACGTGCTCCGCTCCGCCATGATCCTTGAGATTCGGATCGGGGTCTTTGATGAGTTCGGGATGAGCAGCGCGGAGGCGGGATACCGCCGCCTGATCGGCGTGGTTTAGCCGGTACGATTCTTCGAGAGAGCGGCTTTCAGGGTCTCCATCTGAGCGTCGCACTCCGCTGCCGTCATGGGCGGATTCCTGTTCAAGCAGGCGCGATATATGTCCCCCAACTGCTTCAGGCTCTCGGCGAGTTTCTGCGGGTCCTGTTCGGCTTGTGGATGGATTGCCTTCATGATTCTCCTTAAACGTAGCGTTTTTGTCGGCGGAAGTCGAGCCGCCTTTTTCTTGTTTTTGGCCGACAAACCCGGCGAACCGGCCTTGTTGGCGCACCCAATCATTCTCCTGAAACTCCCGGGAATTGCTGGCCTGAACGAATCCGCCAGTCACCCGGGCGCAATACTCCTCCAGAATCGCGTCGAACTCCGCAGCCACCTCCGGATGCGACAGCGGATTGTGCACTACGTCCAGTGCTTCCCGTACCCGCTGGCTGGCGATTGCCGCATCCGGTGTGTCCAGTGCTTCCCGCACGCACCGGTAGAAAACAGCAAACATGCGCTCATAGAGCCGCTTGACCAGCGGCCTGGCCCAGTGGATTTCATGTAATATCATTTGTACCCACACTACACAGAGATGCCAGAATCCTGAGAGACCTGGAAACGGCAGTGGGTTTGAGAAGTAGCCGCGAAACGGGTGGGGGATTTACCGGCTACTTGGCGCGCTTGTTCCGCTCGCCCTTGGTCTGCCAGTTGTCGGGCTTTTCGTCTTTCGGAAGAAATGGGAAAAGACGGTAGAATGTCTTCAATGCTTTGTGCCGGGCGGCATACCACTTCCCCGCATCGCGCCCCCTCACAAACTGTTTGCATGTCCACACCGGCCAACACTCCGGCGATTCCTCCTTCGTCGCGTGCCGGCTCGTTGCGCCGAAAAGATCGTTGAACGTGTAGGCATGCAAGAGGCGAAGTTTCGCCAAGCAAATCAGATCGTTGCGCACGTCGGATCGTTTCTTGCCGCGCTTGGCAGCCTGTCGCCTGCGCACATCCGGCAGCGTGTTCAACCACTCACGGAAGGCATTGGAAAGTTCTTTCACGTTGTAGTCGGCTACCCCAATTTCGAGCATCACAATGATGTCACCATTCGGCCATCGTTTACAGACCTGCATTGGATCGGGGGATACCGGCGGTTTACAATCTGTGCCTGAATTGCACCATTCTTCAAAAGGTCGCACCTGACGCTCGGCTTTTTCCAAAAGCTCTGTTGCCGTGTACGGATCATCGCAAACGCGGAGTGGCCACAGACGAAAGTTCACGGCTTCAGCAAGTTTCGTGCGGACGGTCTGGGGTTGCTTTTGCCAAGGTTCCGGGAATAGGCGTGGTAATGTGTCCTTCGGGTCGGGCAATAGCAAGTGATGCAATTCGCATATCTTAATCACCTGCCAAAGCTCCGGCGTCATACCCCCAAGTGTCCCAGTCCATTTCTTCATGTGTTTCCGGATGAAAGCCGACTCCCGCGCATACTCCCACCAGCAACACGCCACAACCTCGGAATCAGGAACAGTATCGAAATCCCATTCAATGCGTGGAAGAGTTTGTTGGCTCATTTAGGTACATGGCGAGTCTAGCAAAGCTGGCACACCGCGAAAAGCCCGGCGCAAAGAAAATAAATGAGGCGATAACCATTCGACAAAAAGGCAATAATGAGTAACTACTGATGGTTTGAAAAATGAAAATCCCGAAGGTGCCTAGTGTCCTTTCGGCCTCAGGCTGGCACGTCCGGAACGCCCCTTCGGGTGACTCAAACCTACTTTAAGCCCGCGAAGAAGTCAAAGCCGAGGTGACTGGTGCCAGTAATGGCCTTCGTGAGACGCCCATGACGCTCCTCGGCAAAACAAACCTACGCGCAGCCTAAAAGAAAGCAAACAGTCAAACCAAGCGCGAAACCGCGGACCCGGACGGAGTGAGCAGCCGCTCCCGGGGACCTTACAAGCCATTGCCGCTGCTGGCCGCTTGCTTGGCTACTTTGAATTTACCGCAGTTAGCGACTGGATGCAATCCCCGGTTGAACTTTACGTGCGCGAATTAATGGTGTATTTTTAGTTGTATCAGCAGGAGAAATAACTGACGCCAAAGGGGTGATCTATGGAGACACGCCGGTATCATGATCCAGAAAAGAACCGTTGGACGAAGGAGGAATTGATCAAGCGGACCGTCAACGAAGACGGTAGCATTGATGAGGAGTGGCGTTCGGTGAATGTTGCCGATTGGGTTTATGCGCTGGCTTTTATCATTTCACTGCCGCTTTTTTTCTTTTCATGGATGCCGTTGATCTGTATTTGTTTGCTTTGGGTGGGAGCGCAGAACGGTGAATACATCAGTTACGTCCACAAGGGACCGCCCGACAAAAAGATGACTTCTTGATGCAAACTTTTTTATCGACACTACTTTCCTTGATCGTCCTATTATTGTGCGGCATGGCCTTGGTCGCATTAGGCTGGAACACGGTCGGTTGGTGCATTCTGGGGTTGGGGTTTCTGTGCAGTCTGGCCAAAATGTTCGGGTTTTCCCGCCGCTGATTTGCGGTCCGCCGTCCCAGCAAGTAGCCACTGCGGATTTGGGCTGCGCATAGTGTGCGGTTCAAACCTTTGGGCAGTGCTGTTATTGCAGGGTGGAGTAAGCTTCTCCCTCGACGTTGCTCGGGACCCTGAGCCTGTTGAAGGGCACCTTGCTCATTGAAATAATGGGCAACCAAGCCGAGTTCGACGAGACGCGGTTCTCCGCAAATGTTACCCCACCTTGTTTGATGTAGCCGCTCCCATGACGAGCCGCCGTTGGTGTAGGTTCGCCATGTGTAGGGCGCAGCGAAACCGCCAATTTTCCTGCGTCCGCCGGCTACGCATTTGGTGCGCCCAGAACGCCAATCACGGGGCGATCCACTTCCTCGTCCTTCGGATAGTAAAACTCCGTGCGAAACAGGAGCGGCCCGGCAAATTGCGGGTCGGCCAGCGCCCGCCGCAAGTCCGCCACCAAGATTTCCACCTGGCGAAACACATGGTCCGCGACCCGCGGCCCGAGCGGACGTTCTTGATTAGAACTGAACTGGTCCGTGTAACGCAGTTGATCTTGCCCCCACTGATAAATCCACTGACACGATTGCACGATTTCGTTCACAGCCGCCAATATCTGTTCGGGCATTTGCTCGTCACACGCCGGTGTCAATTCCGTCCGGAACTGCGCCGACAGTCGGGTGAGCCGATCCTTTAACTCATGGTATCGCACATTGCGATAATCCCGATACTGCTCCCATTCCAGCACCACTGGTACGGACTCAGAGCTTGGCGTAATCAACAACCGGTTAAACTCGTTGCGCACGACCGCCAGTTGTGAATCTAACAGCGTGAGTGCCACCCGATACGGCCAGCCGGGCCTCGCCGCTTCGGCCAACTGATTGACCCGCGCCAGACAGGCCTGGCGCGCATCATCGGGCATCGCGACTGCGAATTGCTCGTCCTTCGTGTTGGGCGTCGATCGGATGGGATCCGGATTGTATGGTGGCGGAGGCTGGCGCCGCGTGCAAGCATCATAAATCCAAGCCACTACAACCATTCCAATGAACCAGAATACAATAAAGAATATCAATATCATGCCCCACTCCTTTGGAACGACTGCCGCCAGATCGATGATCTTGCTTTCATTTTATGGCATCTGCTTTTGCAACTTGTTCGTCGCGTATTCCGCGCCCGGTCAATGACGCGGTGCCAGAGATTCCGCAATCCACTTCTGAAGCTTTTTCTTGCCGGGATCTCCGAGAATCTGCGCCACGACAATGCCGCCACGGAAGAGCAGCAACGTCGGAGCGCTGCGGACGCCATACAATCCCGACAACTGCACCTCCGCGCCTGCGTCAACCTTCACAATCTTTAGTGTGCCAGCATTCTCGGTCGCGAGTTCATCCAAAATTGGTGCGAGACTCTTGCACGGCCCGCATTCCGGTGTAAAAAAATCCACCAGAACCGGCAACGTCGAAGTCAGCACCTCGGCTTGAAACTCTGTCGCTGTGATTATTTTCATAATAATTCTCCTACTTACTTTTTATCCTTTCCACCCTGCACGGAATCCAGTGCCCACTGGCGAAAATCGGTGTTGCGCGGCCATTCAATCGTGCTGCCGCCTTCGAAAACTTCCAAGGCAGGTTCCCGGAGTTGGCAGCAATAGATAACTTTCGTAGCGGTGCCAACCGCGCGTTTCAATTCGACAGCTAGATCGATCCCCTGCTGGTCAAACCCAATCCGCGATAACCTCCACCGATCCACTTGGTGCGTGTCGAAGTTGTAGGCTTCATCCCAAAGATTCGCCCACGCCATAAATCTCTCATCCAATTCATCAGGAAATGCTGGGGCGTCGTTTCCAATGCCCCAGCCATTCATATCCCAAAGATACGCGCCTCCAAAATCCGGGTATATTTTCACCACCTTCACTACCACTTCATCCGGTAAATCGTCATTAAACCAGTTTTCTTCGCTGGCGCCCGAAAACAAATCTTCATCGCGCCATAGCGTCCGCCAGTGCTTTGGATCAAAGGTTACCCAACTCCGAAAAGATACATGGAATCGGTCGCCGACGGCGCGCTGGAGTTCCGCCACGAGTTTCCGTCCTTCCGCGTCAAATTCCTTGCGCCTGGTATATATCGGTGCCCAAAGCGGCGAAACCAATCGATCTGACCACGCTTCAATCTTTTCACTGATTTCCGGGGGAATTGCCAACGACTCGACGGTTGGTTGCAATCCGCCGCGGTCGTCCCACACGCTCCACGCGTGACCAGCCGATATGGAGAGTTTGATCATAGCTTAGGGCATCTTCCGTCCGCTAATTTCTGTCCACGGCTCGCAGTTCGCAGTTTCGGTCAGTGTTTTTGGATCTTCGCCTGCTTGTTGCTTCCGGAGGTCAACTGCAAGACTACGCCAGAGGAATTTGGTTGGTCGTGCCTGTTTGTGCCAAAAGGCATGCAATAGTTCGAAAACGTCCCCGATACTTAATAGCTCACTTTCGTAAGTCTTAAACAGTCCGGCCTTCGATTGGTAAACAAGCGCTCCACGTTTGATTTTGTACCCGGCCTTTGCCAAGCCATGGTGCGGGCGCTGTGATCCGAAATCCTGCCGCCATTCGACAACATAACCGCGTGGTGATTTTGCCACTTGAACCAAACCATCGGTTTCACGCTTCAGGATCAGCCAATGCCGATACGATACCTTGTGATCCAAATGAAGCAAATCACTGACCAGTCGCTGAAAGTTGTAAATCGGCCAGAACATGAAATCTTGGGGACAAATCTTCATTTCCGATCGGACCGCTGCATTCGCAACAGCTAGCCATCGATAAAAATCATTCCCGGTGAAGGTTGCCGGCCCAAATGGTATTTCGCCGTGCCCCTTCTTAACAAACTTTTTGACTCCGGTCAGAGCGTCATTGACAGCCTGCCGACATTTTGCGATGTCGAAATAATACCGACGGATTGGTTCAGGTTGCGTGATGAGCCACCGGACCTCGTCGTCATCATGCTTCACATGGATGCCTTCATACAGGCCCGCGCATTCAGCGACACTACAGCCACATGTTAATATGGAGAACTCGCCGCTTTCCGTCAGGCTCTTCACCAGTGCGTCATAGTCAATGCAGTATTTGGTATTCAACACATCATCATTCACCAATATCTGCTCACGCCACTGACGTTTGCCGTCCTTGTCGCATTCGTCTAGCGGCTGAATGACAAGCGAGAATTTATCCGGATGGTTTCTCATGATTTCACCTCATACCGACTTCTTCGCAATCCATGATTCTTGCGTCTCCCGGAAGTGCGGCATTCGCGCCTCCGGAACGACCAATCGGCAATCCATGAGCCACGACACAATGTAACCAAGTTTATCATGGCGCGGATCGAATGCATCCGTTGTTTCCACATCAACCATGTCCCAATTATCTTTACGCCAAAAAGCTTTGCCTCCCAATTGTGCCAGACTGACTTTAGGCCATTGTTCGCGTATCCGCTCGATTTGCCAACGGTAAATCATCGGCTTCTGGATGCTCTTGTACCGGTACTCGCGGTAGTCGTAACAGCAAACGCCCAGACTGGTTTGACCGGTCACGAATGAGCCAACCGTTGCATTAGCGGGTGGAATGTCGGTGTTATACGCCAGTATGCCAACATCAATTACCCATTCTCCAGATTCACCCTGCCGCCAATGAAGAATCGGGGCATTGACTTGATAAACGCCTTCATCGCCGATGACTTCTTCGCAAGACGGTGTGTTGGTTTCTGAAAGAACGAGGTCTTGGTTGCCAAAATCCAAAGCGAACTCAACTACGGCACCCTTTTTAAAATCTGGGTAATTGCCATCTTCGATAATCCACCGCGCAATCGAAATCTTCCAATCGGTTTCTTTCATGCGCGCTCACATTACCCGCTACGGTCGGACAAATACGGTCCAAGCCTAATTATTCTTTTTTTGCCCTCCCTGACGGTGCGGCGGCTGCAACTGACCGGTCGCACGGTGCTGGAATGAGACCTTCGGTCGCGGAAAGTGCGCGGTCAGGGAGACCGGCGCACAACGAAAGACGGACTCACGGCTACTGTTGGAGTTTACCCTGACGGGGTGACCGGCTTCGAGCTTACCGGCAACTGCCAGATTCAACGCGAGCAACTGCGCGAGCAAATCTTTTTTCGCGTCGAAACCGTCGGTGGCGAACTGCATTTACGGCTTCTTTCCGTATTCCTTGCCCGGCGGCTCGTGGACGGTCGCGACTGGCGCGCCGACACCTTCGAGCACGACTTGGCGCAGTGTTTCGCGGTCGCCAAACCGGCGGATGGCATCGAGGACTTCGATCCCGGCCAAGCGGCCGGCGGCGTCATAATCCGCCGCAATGCCTTCGGCGAGATGTTTGGTCGTCACCGTTGTTTCGCGGAAGGTGATGCTCAAGGCGTCCACTTCTGGGTCGTAGCTGATTTTCATGATCGTACTCCGTTAGTAATAATACGTGTAAACCGTGATTACCACAATGGTCGTTTCCTCCTCGGCAAAGATTGGCCGGACCTGCTTGGTGGCGTAGTGGCGGCCATGCCACTCTGCGTCAAAAGGAAAATCCTTCCGGCATTCCAACTTGCCCAACTCCGCCGGCTGCCAGGGACTCGTGCGAATCGCGTCCGCCACTTCCGCCAACGTGAAGCCACGCGAGGCGATGTAGCCTTGGGCATGCTTGGAGAGACGGATCGGTTTCACTCTTCGATCTCCACCGGCTGAATGCAATCCGCCGTTACCAGCTTGGCGTCATCGGGATAGTCTTGCGGGGTTGGCGGTGGCGGTAACGGGTTCATGCCAGGTTCCGCGTGTTGGCCGTCACCGCTTCATAGTTCCCGTCCAACGCCGGCTGCAACGCTAGGATCGCGGCGATGCGCCGGGCCATGTTGGTGACTTCTTTGACTTCGTCCAGCGTGAGACTGCGACCGAGAAGTTTCTTTTCCCGGTAGCTCAGCCATTTCTTGATCACTTGGTAGCCGCCGAGCGTGTATTCCCAAACGGCAACCGGAACGTTGCGCCAGCAGGCGGACTCGTTCAGGTAGATGTCATAGGTTATGGACTGCGCCGACTTGTCGGCGCTTTCCCGCCCACCGCGACGAGGCGCGGCGAATGAAAGTGGAGACGAGTCTCCGCACTCCAAAAGCTCGCGTTCCACGACCTTGCCCCGGGCCGGCATGCAGATACCTTCCTTGCCGGCGTGGCCCCAGCCGGCGGTGACGGCGAAATCGGTTTCCTCATCCAACGGCTGGCCTTTCGGCAGGCTGAATTCGGCGATGGGTTTCAAGTCCGGTCTGATTTTGCCCTCGGTCACACCGGGCACGCCGCGCTCGGTGTCGAGCAACGGGGCAATCGCGCGGCCCAACTCTGCCGATGCGGCGAGCTTCGGCTTCGTGTCCGGTAGTGGGACGCGCGGCCAGTCTTGCCGCAACGCGCCGCCATTCTCGGTCCGGTACGCGGGCGCGTGGAGCACGGCCAACGTATGGTAGAACAAATCTTCCGGTGCCGCTTTCAACTGCGCCAGATACGTCGCTGCCGCATCGCTCAGGTTCGGTTTGCGCGTGGCCTGACCGAGTAACGATTCCTTCACGTAGAGCGGGAAAAAATTTGCGCCGCGCTCGATTAGATGATGCGACGGAAATACTGACGTAACCAGCGGTTCTGTGAATCCTTTTCGGTTTTGGCGAACAACTGCCACCACAATATTTTCCGGGAAGATGTGTGGGCGGAACTCCGCGCGCTTCTCTTCAACCAGCTTTGTCTCCGGGTGCCAGTAAAGCCAACGCACGTCAAACGGCCTGTATAACAGCCGAACAAATTCACCAGATTCCAATTTGCGATTGAGCAATTCCGTACGAGTAAGGGTCGGATTGAATCGCCCTGTTTCACGCATCAGAACCGGCGTTTCCTTGGAGATTTGCTCGTTGGTAACCTCCGGATCGAAGTAGTGAGTCATCCGTGCCACGAGGGGCTCCCGGTCAATGCTCACCAGCGCCTCGTCGCGATTGGTGAGAAAGCCGAAAGATGAGTATGGAAACAGTTCGTTAACCGAGACCCAGTTGCTGAAATCCTCCCGCACTTCAATCGGCGTAAACGCCAGCCCCATGCCGAGTGCCGGCGTTAGCTTCTCGTACTTGCCCGGACTGGCGAGCAGGTCAGCGCGCTTGGTTTTACCCCACAGGTGGCGGAAGTAAATTTGCTTTCCCACGCTGTCATTCTGATCCCGCAGTCGCGGGAGAAGAATCTCCGTCTTTTTCCCGCCCGACAACGACTGAGACCCTTCGCTGCGCTCAGGGTGACAACCGGGGGTGCAGCGCACCAGCGTCGTGATCGCGGTGCCGACCTGGATGCCTTCGCGATTGGTCGCGGTTGAAAAAACGCTCGGATCAGGCTGGCCGTCTGGCGTCAGCTTGCCGGTCTTGTATTTGTCGCCGTTGAGACAATCGATCCAGATTTTGTCGAACGCTTCGAGGTAGCGTTCGCGCATGCCGGTATGCGACAGACCGTCGAGCCACGAGTAATTCGAGATGAAACAGATGACGCCCTGGGCGGGCTTGTTGATGTCCACAATCCGCCGCTCGGCCATGCGGAAGAAGCGGATGTAAAGCTCGTTCAGTCCCTGACCTTGCGGGGCGGCGACCTGCTTGGTGGTCCGGTAGGCGTTGGAGAGGTCGCGTTCCTCGCCGACCGCGACGCCGGCAAAGCCGTTGTACGGCGGGTTGCCGAGGATGACGAGAATCCGCTCGCTCTGTTTGACGTGGTTGGCGGCATCGCGTTCTTCCTCGAACTCCTGAAACATGAGATGCTGTTTTGGTTCTTTCGGCGGCTCCCACCCGGTGAGCGCGTTGGTGAGATAGACGGCGACCCGGTCGGTTTTCTTTGTGCCGAGTGGTGCGCCGATGTCCTGTAACAGCAGGCCGAGCTGGAGATGGGCGACAACGAACGGCGCGGGCAGAATCTCGAAACCAAAGACGCGCTCGGTCGCGGCGCGTTTGACCTCGGCGGCATAGAGGGCGTCCCCGTGTTTGTCTTTCAGCGTGGTGGCAATGTGGCGGAGCGTTTCCACGAGATACGCGCCGGTGCCGCAGCAGGGGTCGAGGACGTAGACCCGTTTGTCAGCGAGCCCGTCGGGAATGTTGAGTTCTTCGCGCAGAACAGTGTCCACGCGGGCGACCTGATACTTGACGATTTCGGTCGGCGTATACCAGACGCCGAGTTCGGCCCGGAGTTCGGGATCAAACGCTTCGAGGAACGGTTCGTAGAAGTATTGGATTTCGTGGCCGGCGGTGAACGCGGCAAAGAAGTTTTTCCGGTCGACGCGGTTGAGGACGGTCACAGCCCAATCGAGGACTTCGGCGAGATTGAGTTCGTCCAACTGGCCGGGTTCGGTGATTTGCCAGAACAGTTTCCGCAGCACCGGCACGCGGAGATATTTGGCGGCGAGGGACGGGTCAAAGCGTCCGTGGCGGTCCGGGTCTTCCTTGTGCCAGAGCACCCACGCGCTAAAGACGCCGTAAAAGAGCGTTTGCACGAGTGTGGAACGAAAGAAGTGTTCGCCCTTTGCGCCGGTGAAACTCATGCCGAGCGCTTCTTCGAGCGCCTGGCGCACGGCGGCCAGGGCCGGCAGGTGGGGCTGGTGCTCGATGCGGATGCGGGCGTCGCGCGCATACGAAGCCAGAAACCAGGCGACATCTTCGGGCGCGCCAATCGGCGCGGCATGCAGCAGGACGCGCTTGAGATATTCGGTAAATCGTTCGCCGTGGCGGTCGGCCGTCTTGCGCGGTTGCGCCGCGGCGGCCCAGAAGGCCGATTCGGAATCGGCCAGCCGGTAGGTTTCGAGTTTGACCGGCTGGCCCTGGGCATCGCGCCCCACCATGACGAAGTCCCGGTAGTTGGTGACGAGCACGTGGCCATATTTTCCCCAGTACTTGGAAACTTGCTGGCTGTCGGCAGTGAGCCACGCATCGTCCGCGACGGGCTTGCTTTCGATTGCGCCGCGATCGGGCGGCAGACCGGCAAGCGGTTCGGCGGTGGCGTGTTTCTTGAGCGAGTCGGCGGTAAACAGGCCGCCATCGGGGATGCCCGCGCCTTTGTTCTTCAGGTTGATGATGCAGCGGACTTTCGGTTTGAGCGTGTCGCCGACGGCATTGAGCAAATTACGGAGTGGGGGATAGAAAGAAGTCTCCGGAACGCCCGGCCCGCGAATCTCAGCGACCTCTTTCAGATAGACTTCGAGTGGATTCATGCTGGCGTGTTAATCACAAAGCCGAGCAGAATGTCGCGGTCGTCGCCATCGTAAAGCGTTCCCATATCAGCGGAGTGTAACAGGGGCACGCCGCGCCCGGCAACCCTGCGTTTTACTCAGGCGCCCGAATCCTCGGCTAATTTTTCGAACCGGTTGATTTCCTCAACAAAATGAAGACCCCCACGTTCCGTGCCAAAACTACAGTGTATCGATAACTCCCGGTGGGCCAAATCACCCCAGACGGCGCGGTCGGGCCTTCGCCACGCCGAAGTGGCTACGGCCACGCAGGCGGGACACCGCGCCTACCCCGGATTTTCCCGGTGGGCGGGCTGTCCTCCTGCGGCGGATAAATCCCGAGCCCGCCGTTCGCACCGAAAATAATTCTTAGCCGTGGATTTGGGGATCGGGTTTGGGTCTTGTGCTGGACGGTCCGGTAATGTACAAGTCCCGCCTCATGTCGGCGACCCAATTGCGTCGCGCCGACGGCAAGCTGGCCAGGCCGGTGAACGCGCGGAATCCTTTACCCTTATAAATTTATGCTAAAAGCTGGAATCGTCGGTCTGCCCAACGTGGGTAAGTCAACGTTGTTCAACGCCCTCACACGCTCGCGCAAGGCGGAGGCGGCGAATTATCCATTCTGCACCATTGACCCGAACGTCGGTGTCGTCATCGTGCCGGATGTGCGGCTGGAGCCGTTGCGACAGATCGCGAAGACCAATGTCGTCATCCCGGCGGCGATTGAATTTGTGGACATTGCCGGGCTTGTCAAAGGCGCCGCGGCCGGCGAAGGGCTGGGGAATAAGTTTCTGTCACATATCCGCGAAGTGGACGCCATCGTGCAGGTCGTCCGCTGCTTTGAGGACCCGGACATTCACCACGTCTCGGGCACCATCGACCCGGTTTCCGACATTGAAGTCATCACGACGGAATTGGTGCTGGCAGATTTGGAAGCCGTGCAGAAGCGCCTTGGCGCAGTGGCCAAGGACGCCAAGCGCGGTGACAAGGAAGCGCTGGCGCAGGATGCCGTCTTGAAAAAACTCGAGCCGCACCTGAACGCGGGCAAACCCGCGCTTCTGCTCCAACTCACGCCGGAAGAAAAGGCCATCTCGCGCCTATTCTGGCTGATGACGGATAAGTCCACGATTTTCGCCTGTAATGTGAAGGAATCCGACCTTGCCACCGCAAACACCAACCCGCACGTCCTCAAGGTGCGTGAGTATGTGAAGACGCATCTCGCCTGCGAAGCCGTGGTCATCAGCGCGCAGATTGAGAGTGACCTGGTGGATTTGACTCCAGAGGAGGCGCAGGCGTTTCTCAAGGAACTTGGCGTGGACGAATCCGGCGTGGGCGCACTCATCCGCGCGACGTATCATCTGCTCGGTCTGCGGACGTATTTCACGGCAGGTGAAAAGGAAGTTCGGGCGTGGACCATCCACATTGGTGACACCGCCCCCAAGGCGGCGGGTGTGATCCATTCCGATTTTGAGCGGGGGTTCATCAAGGCTGAAACCGTGGCCTACGACGCGCTGGTGAAATGCGGCAGCGTCGCCGTCGCCCGCGAAAAAGGGTTGTATCGCATGGAAGGCAAGGAATACGTCGTGAAAGACGGCGACGTGCTGCTCTTCAAGTTTAACGTGTAGCTATCCGACCGGGGCCGTCTCACGGGTGTGCAGTAATTGGTGGCCGGTAAACGGGCGGACTTGATTGGCATCCAGTGATAATACGGCACTGGTCTCGCCGTCTGAGGTCAGGAATTCGACTTCGTAGCCTTCGCCTTTGCGATGGACCATGACCACCGTGCCAACATCACCGGACACGAGGCCGTGGGACGGAAGGTCAGTTGCCAGTGCCACCAAGTCCAATTCCTTGATCAAGTTCAGAATCTCCCTGATCCTCGGCTAATTTTTCTAACCGGTTGACTTCCCCAACAAAATGGAGCCCCCCCACGTTCTGTGCCAGAATTACACTGTATCGATAACTTCCGGTGGGTCGGGTCGGCCCAGACGGCGCGGTCGGGCCTTCGCCACGCCGAAGTGGCTACGGCCACGCAGGCGGGACACCGCTCCCTACCTCGGATTTTTCCGGGGCGGGCTGTCCCTAGCCCGCCGTTCGCACCGAAGATAATTCTTACCCGTGGATTTGGGGAATCTATCGCCTTGTTACTGGATACGCAGTATCAAATTCGTGAGTATTCGTGTGCATTCGTGGCTACATCTTCGCAATGACCGCATCGCCGAACGCGCTGCATTTCACTTCCGTCGCACCTTCCATCTGGCGGGCGAAATCGTACGTAACCGTCTTCGCGCCAATCGCGCCGTCGAGACCTTTGAGGATCAGTTCGGCGGCTTCCGTCCAACCCATGTAGCGCAACATCATCTCGCCGGAGAGGATGACACTGCCGGGGTTGACGACGTCCTTGCCGGCATACTTGGGGGCGGTGCCGTGCGTAGCTTCGAAAATGGCGTGGCCGGTGATGTAATTGATATTGCCACCAGGCGCGATGCCGATTCCGCCCACTTGCGCGGCCAAGGCGTCGCTCAGGTAATCGCCATTCAGATTGAGCGTGGCGATCACGTCGAACTCCTCGGGGCGGGTCAAGACCTGCTGGAGGGTGATGTCGGCGATGGCGTCCTTGATCAGGAGGCGGCCGGCATTGAGGGCGGCTTTCTGCTCGTCGTTGGCAGCGACTTCGCCGCTGGCTTTCTTGGTGCGCTCGTATTGCGCCCAAGTATAAACCTTGTCGCCAAAGATGCGTTCGGCGGCGCCGTAGCCCCAATCGCGGAAGGCGCCTTCGGTGTACTTCATGATGTTGCCCTTGTGGACAATGGTCACACTGCGGCTTTTCTCGCGCAGGGCGTATTCAATCGCGGACTTAATGAGGCGGACGGTGCCGACGTTCGAGACGGGCTTGATGCCGATGCCCACCTGGATTGGCATGCGCGACGCATCATGGTCGGGTGCGGCCAACTTCATGTAGCTGGCCATTGCTTCCTTGGTGCCGAAGCGGATTTTCTTGAAATCCTTCGGGAATTCTTTGGCGATGAAATCGAGTACCTTCTGGGCTTCCGGCGAGCCACCTTCCCATTCGATCCCGGCGTAGATATCCTCGGTGTTCTCGCGGAAAATGACCATGTTCACCTTCTCGGGATGTTTGACGGGCGAGGGGACGCCATTGAACCAGCGCACGGGCCGCAAACAGACATAGAGGTCGAGCATCTGGCGGAGCGCGACGTTGAGCGAGCGGATGCCTTTGCCAACCGGCGTGGTCAACGGGCCCTTGATGCCGATCAGATAATCGTTAAATGCCTGAACAGTTTCGTCGGGGAGCCAGTTGTTAAATTTCTGGAAGGCGGTTTCGCCCGCAAACACTTCGAGCCATTCGATTTTGCGTTTGCCACCATAGGCTTTCGCGACGGCCGCATCAAAGACACGGACGCTGGCCGCCCAGATGTCGGGGCCGGTTCCGTCGCCACGGATAAAGGGAAGGGTGGGGTTATTGGGGACACACAACTTGCCGTTTTGAATAGAGATTTTCGCCATAAACGCTAATTATATCATAGGTTTGGCAACGGGCAATGCTGAGTTTTGAGATCACGCTTGTGTTCTGCGTGGCGGGATGGCAAATCAACTGCGTGAAGAGGATTTGGTCAAGCCCGGTCACCTATATCATCCTGCTGCTGGTGAGTACGGTGATTGCATACGGGCCCGCCATTCGTGGCGAGTTCGTGTGGGACGACGCCCTGTACTTGCGCGATAACCCTCTCATTCAGGCGCGCGATGGGCTTCAGCGGTTTTGGCTCACCACGGAATTTACCGATTACTACGCGCTCTCGAATACGTCCTTTTGGTTGGAATGGCGGCTGTGGGGGACGAATCCGACCGGCTACCACATCACCAATATCCTCCTGCACGCTTTGAATGCCCTCCTGCTCTGGCAGTTGCTCCGGCAATTGAAAGTCCGCGGCGCAGGGTGGGCCGGGCTGGCGTTCGCATTGCATCCGGTCAATGTGATGTCCGTAGCGTGGATCAGTGAACGAAAAAATGTGTTGTCCCTGGTGTTTGCCTTGCTCTCCGGATTGGCATTTTTTCAGTGGGAGGATCTGAAATTCCGCCGCTGGTATTGGTTGGCAGTTGCCTTTTTTGCATTGGCGCTGCTGAGCAAGACGGCGGTGGTGATGCTCCCGGTCGTCCTGTTGCTGCTGATTTGGTGGCGGCATGGAAAATTATGCCAGCGCGATTGGCTGTCGGTGGTGCCATTTTTTGCGCTGTCGCTTGGCCTGGGGTTGGTGACGATGTGGTTCGAACAGCATCACGGGATCCGGTCTGAAATTGTGCAGACCGCCGGGTTCCCGGGGCGATTGGCCGGGGCCGGCTGTGTGGTTTGGTTTTACCTCGGCAAGGCGCTGTGGCCGGTTGGCCTCAATGTAATTTATCCGCACTGCAGCTTCGCGACCGGTTCGGTGGCGGCTTTTTTTCCGCTGGCGGCATTGGTTAGTGTCGTGGCGATTCTGTGGCGCGTCCGGACGGCCAAGAGTCGAGCCGCACTGGTCGCCTTGGGGGCTTTTGTGACGCTCTTGTTCCCGGTGCTCGGATTTTTCAAGATCGGATTTATGGGGTACTCGAATGTCGCCGACCACTGGCAATATTTACCGCTCATCAGCGTGCTTGCCGTTGTGGGTAGTGCCAGTGCGCAAGCTGTCGAAGTTTGGCGGTGGCGTTGGTTGCCAGTATTGGGAGTGATAGTTTTGCTCGGGCTGGGGTGGGGAACCTGGCGACGGGCGCATGTCTGGCAGAGTGAGTTGCGGTTGTGGGGGGACACAGTGCAGCAGAATCCAGATGCGTGGATGGCGCATAATAACCTTGGTAATGCCCTTCTCCGCGAGGGGCGGATCGACGCCGCCATTGCGCAATACCAAAGCACGATCCGCCTCCGCCCCGACTACGCCAATGCGCATTATAATCTTGGAATTGCAACCTACCAGAGCGGTCGTTCGGCGGATGCCGTCAGGCAATTCCGGGAAGTGATTCGGTTAAAACCAGAGGCGGCTGATGCGCATAACAACCTGGGTGCTGTCTTGGTCAATCTCGGGAACACAAATGAGGCGATTGCGGAGTTTCACACGGCGGCGCGCCTGGCGCCGCGCTGGTCCGAGCCGCGCGCGAATCTCAACCGGATCGGTGTGCGCAGTGATCCAGATTCGCGCTGAGATGGGGGAGTTGGTTTGCCGAGCGCCGGTGCCCTTCTGACATCGTTGGACAGGCGTCCCGCCTGTCGGTTTTCTATGCAGATCAATCAAACGAGCGAGACGCTCGTTCTACTAATGCAACGACAGGCGGGACGTCGGTCCGACTAAAATGAATACCGCTTTGGTTAGAGGTTTTTACAAAAAAACTTCATTGTCACACAACTTTCGGTTGCCGAACTGCAACGAAGAAGATAAATATAGAGTCACGTCCACGGGCGGTGGGTTAAATTCTGAGCCCACCAGCGAATTGTGGCAGTGCTAATGGCAAACGAAAAACTCTATACTTGCAGTGAAGCCGACTTGTTCGCGGAACTCCGCAGCGGACGGGATGGGCTGACTGCTGAAGTTGCGGCCGACCGCTTGCACGAGGTGGGCCCGAACGCCGTGGCGGCTGGCCGTCACCACACTTTTCTCAGCGATATCTTTGAACGGTGCCGAAATCCACTGGCCATTCAGTTGTTGGTGATTGCGCTGGTCTCCTATTTGATGGGTGATTTGCGGTCGGCGGTCGTAGTGGGCGGAATGTTGGTGCTGAGCGTGTCGCTGGCCTACTTCCAGGAAACCCGGTCGACCCGGGCGGTCGAGCAATTGCAGAAGCTGGTCAAGACCGCGACCGATGTGATCCGCGAAGGGAAGACGGTGGAGGTGCCCCTGGAAGAGATCGTGCCGGGCGATGTCGTGGTGCTGGCCGCCGGTAGTCTCATTCCGGCGGACATCCGGATCTTATCCGCCAAAGACTTTTTCGTAACGCAATCGGCGCTGACCGGTGAATCCATGCCGGTGGAAAAGAGCGCCGAATTACCCGCCCCCGGCAAGACGCCATTGGAATCTCCCAATGCCTGTTTCATGGGCACCAACGTCCTCAGCGGTTCCGCGCGCGCCGTGGTGTTGACGACTGGGGCGCAAACCTTCTTCGGGGCACTCTCGCAGAAGATGTTGGCCAAGCGCGAGCTGACCAGCTTTGAAACGGGGATCAAGTCCTTCACCTGGCTGATGATCCGATTCATGATCGTGATGGTCAGCCTGACATTCATGATTGTGGGGATCACCAAACACAACTGGGTTGAAGCGTTGCTGTTTGCTCTGTCGGTCGCGGTGGGGTTGACACCGGAAATGTTGCCGATGATCATCACGGTCTGCCTCGGCAAGGGCGCGTTGCAGATGGCGAAGAAGAAGGTCATCGTCAAACATCTCAACGCCATTCAAAATTTTGGCGCGATGGATGTGCTTTGTACCGATAAAACGGGGACGTTGACCCAGGATCATGTCGTGTTGGAGCGTTACGTGGATGTCACCAACCGGTCGAGCGAAGACGTGCTCCGCTACGCGTACATGAACAGCCATTACCAAACCGGTCTCCGCAATCTGCTCGATCGCGCCGTCCTGGCGCACTCCGATATCGACGTCGAGAAGAATTGTCGGAAAGTGGACGAGATCCCGTTCGACTTTAAACGCCGGCGGATGTCGGTGGTGATTGATTACGAAGACCGCAATGTCCTCATCTGCAAGGGGGCGGTCGAAGAAGTTGCCCGGGTCTGCGAAAATTACCAGGTGGACGAAGACATCAACCCGCTGATCCAGTTGATTCGGGATGATTTGATGGACGAATACCGGAACCTGAGCACCGACGGCTATCGGGTCCTGGCAATTGCGTACCGCGAGTTTGACCGTTCCAAACAGACGTTTAACGTGGCCGACGAGTCGGAATTGACGCTCCTCGGCTATATCGCATTCTTTGATCCCGCCAAGCAAAGTTCCAAACAGGCTCTGGAAGCTTTGGCGCGGTCGGGGGTCACGGTCAAGGTCCTGACCGGCGACAACGAACTGGTCAGTCAAAAGGTTTGTCGGGATGTTGGCTTGGTGATCACGCAGGTCGTGACGGGCCCGCAGCTGGCGGCCTTGAGCGAAGCGGATTTTTCACGGCAAGTCGAGACCGGGAACGTGTTTGCCCGCTTGACACCGGACCAAAAAGAAAAGGTGATCCGCGCCTTGCGCGCGCAGGGGCACGTGGTCGGATTCATGGGCGACGGCATCAACGACGTGCTCGCCATGAAGGCGGCCGATGTGGGGATTTCAGTGGATTCGGCAGTGGATGTTGCCAAGGAATCGGCCGACATCATTCTCTTGGAAAAGAGTCTGATGGTGCTGGAAGACGGGATCATTGAGGGTCGCAAGGTTTTTTGTAACATCGTCAAATACATTAAGATGGGCGCCAGTTCCAACTTTGGCAATATGTTCAGCGTGGTGGGCGGAGCGTATTTTCTGCCGTTCCTGCCGATGGCGCCGATTCAGGTTCTCGTCAATAACCTGCTGTACGATTTTTCGCAAGTCGGGATCCCGCTCGACAACGTGGACGAGGAATATATTGCCAAACCCCGCCGGTGGAATATTGCCAGCATCCGCAACTTCATGCTGTTCATTGGCCCGATCAGTTCAATCTTCGATTACGCGACGTTTTTCCTGATGCTGTATTTCTTTAACTGCCAGCTCGCCAAGGACGTTGCCAACCCGGATGGAACCACCCAAGCGGCCCTGTTTCATACGGGCTGGTTTGTGGAGTCATTGCTAACCCAGACACTGATCGTGCACATTATTCGTACCCAGCGGATTCCCTTCATCCAAAGTCGGCCGAGTGCGGCACTCCTCGGCAGCACGCTGGTGATCATGGCGATCGGGGTCTGGCTCCCGTTCTCCCCGTTGGCCCATTGGCTGGGGTTGGTGCCGTTGCCTGCCATATATTTCCTGTGGATTGTCGGTTATCTTTTGGCGTACAGTGTGCTCACTCACACCGTGAAGATGTGGTTTGCCCGAAAATTTGGATCTGACTGATCATGCGCAGCATTTTAACCGCACTCCAGGAAGGCCGGCTCTTCGAATTACCCGAAGGCGGTAATAAGGATCGTGTCTTGGAATTTCTGGCGCGGATTCTGGATGCCAATCCCGACATTCAGGTGGGCACTGACGCCATTGAAGAAGTCAAACACCGGGAGCAGGAATGCAATACCGGCATCGGCATGGGAATTGCCGTGCCGCATTTCCGGACCCAGCGCGAAGACGGCGAGCTCTATTGCGCCATCGGTTGGTCCACGGGCGGGATTGATTATGGCGCGGCCGACGGCGGGCGCGTCCACCTCGTGGTGATGTATTACATTCCCGGCGCGCAGAAGAATGTTTATCTCAAGGAAGTATCCACACTCGTCAAGGCGATGCGGAAACTGGGCGGCATCGAACCCATCGCCAAAGCTCCGGATCTCAATGCCGTTCGTAATTTGTTGATCGACTGGGTCGCAGCGGTGGCCGGTGATGCGGGGCCCGAAGCTGTGGCGCGGATGATCCGTTTGGAGATCAAGCAGTCGCAAGCCATTCCTGTGGAGCCGGTCGTCCCAGTCGCAGTGGCTGGTGAGCGTGCCGTCCAAGCCCTGGCATTTTCAATCGTCATCGTTCCGGGGCGTGGCAATTTTGTCCTTGCGACCGATTCCCTGTGGACGGCGGCTTTGGAGCACGAGAATAATTTGGCCGAACGCCTGGCCGCCGGTAATGCCTTTGTTGCGGTGAACCGGCAGGTGTACGTGTTGGGCACGACCAGCTATGCCGACGGTCGGACGCTGTACCAATGTGCGGCAATCACGTTGCCGGTAAAATAGCGAATAGGGTTTGCGCAGCCTTTTGCCGACTGTCGCGCATCGATTGAAAAGGAGATTCGGATTGTTCTACGCCCCTGTGACGAAGCTTGAATTGACGCGCATTCATCCGTATCATCCGCCGCATGCTCGACATTAAATTAATTCGTGACAATCCGGAACTGGTGCAACAGCGACTTGCGACACGCGGTCGTGGTGACGAAGCGCGGATCGCCGAGATTGCCGTGCTCGACGAGAAGCGGCGGAAGCTGGCAACGGCGAGCGATGGCCTGAAAGCGGAACGCAACAAGGTGAGCAAAGAGATCGGCGTTGCCAAGGCGAAAGGGCAGGATGCCGGTCCAGCGATGGCAGCGATGAAACAGGTGGGCGATCAGATCGCGGCACTCGACCAGGAAAGCACCGCCGTTGAGGCGCAATTGCAGGGCGTGCTATTGGTCATTCCCAATCTGCCACAGGCGACGGTCACGATTGGGAAAGAGGCGGCGGACAATCCGGAAGTGCGCCGCTGGGGGACCAAGCCGGAGTTCGCATTCCAACCGAAGCCACACTGGGAGATTGGTGAGAAGCTCGGAATTCTCGACTTCCCGCGCGCGACGAAAATTTCTGGCAGTGGATTTATTCTTTACCGAGGCGCCGGCGCGCGGTTGGAGCGGGCCTTGATTAACATGCTGCTCGACCTGCACACGCGGGACCATGGCTATACCGAGGTTTCACCGCCGTTCTTGGTCAACCGGGCGTCCATGATCGGTACTGGCCAGTTGCCAAAGTTTGAAGAGGATATGTATCGCTTGCGCGATGATGAATTGTATCTCGTGCCGACTGCTGAAGTGCCGGTGACGAACATTTACCGTGATGAAATTCTCCGCGACGATCAATTGCCGATGTGCTTTTGTGCCTACACGCCCTGTTTCCGTCGGGAAGCGGGCGCGGCCGGTAAGGAAACCCGCGGGATGATCCGGGTTCACCAGTTCGACAAGGTGGAAATGGTCAAGCTGACCAAGCCGGAAGCCAGCGACAGCGAATTGGAGAAGATGGTCGCCGATGCCGAGCGCGTGTTGCAATTGCTCGGTCTGCATTATCGAGTGATCCTGCTCTGCACAGGCGACATGGGATTTTCGAGCGCGAAGACGTATGACATTGAGGTCTGGGCGCCCGGTCAGAATGGCTTTTTGGAAGTGTCGAGTTGTTCGAATTGTGAAGATTTTCAGGCGCGGCGGGCGAACATCAAGTTCAAGGATGCCGCCGGTAAGAATCGGTTTGTGCATACACTGAACGGCAGCGGGACAGCCTTGGCGCGGTTGTTTGTTGCGTTGCTGGAAACCTACCAGCAACCCGATGGCAGTGTGAAGTTGCCGGAAATTCTGAAGCCGTATCTCGGTGGAACGACACACATCACAGCGTAGTTCACGCAAAGGCGCCAAGACGCAAAGAAGCAAAGAGGCAGAAGCTCTTGGCGTCTTGGCGGCTTTGCGTGAAACAAAACTGTTGCAACCCGGTCAGCCGCTGCTCGTCGGGGTCTCGGGCGGACCGGATTCTGTTGCACTGCTGGCGGCACTTGTGGAGCTCGGTTACCGGCCGCATGTTGCGCATCTCAACCATCAACTCCGCGGTGCGGCGAGCGATGCCGATGCAGAATTTGTCCGGCAACTCGCCAGCCAATACAGTCTTCCTATCCACATTGCGGCGATGCACGTTGCCCCGGATGAAGAGGCCTGCCGCCAGGCGCGCCTCGGTTTTTTTGAACAGGTGGCAACGGAGACCGGCATTCGGACGCTGGCGCTTGCCCATACCGCGGACGATCAGGTGGAGACTTTTCTGTTGCGGCTGCTGCGCGGCGCCGGTCCAACCGGTTTAACAGGTATCCTGCCCGATCGGCCGCTCGGTACCCTCCGGGTAATTCGGCCACTGCTCACGGTGAAGCGGGAAGACGTGCTGAAGTACCTCTGTGCCCGCGGGCTGAAATATCGGGAAGATGCGAGCAATGCCGACGTTCGGTTTGTCCGTAACCGCGTGCGGCATGTGTTGTTGCCGTTGCTGGAGCGCGAGTTCAATCCGCAGGTGCGGGCGGGACTCGCGCGGACGGCGGAAATTTTGCGGGACGAAGATGCCTACCTCACGGAGCGGGTGGCAAAATATGGATCCGCCGCGACTTTGCGCGCGAGTGAGCTGTTGCAATTGCCGGTGGCGTTGCAACGGCGAGCCATCCGGGCCTGGCTGGGCGAAGTTGGATTTGAGGAAGTGGAAGCCGTCCGCCAACTGGCAGCCACCGAATCTCCCAGTGGTAGAGTGGGCAAGTTGGTCCACCGCGAATATGATTTACTGCACAAAACACGGGGGCCGGGGACGGAGCCGGCAATGGGGTGCTGGCCGCTAAATGTTGATCGGGAGACAAGGGTTGAACAATTTTGTTTAACGATCATTTGTCATTCTGAGCGACGCGAAGAATCTCTGTCGTTACAGCGAGAGACCCTTCGACAAGTCCGAGATGGACTCGCGACTCCTGTCGGAGCTCAGGGTGACAACAAGAAGAATGAACGTTTTGACGCTGAGTCACTCGGCGCAACACCCTTTCTCCGGACGTGGCAGGAAGGGGACCGGTTTCAGCCGCTGGGAATGGCCGGTGAGAAAAAACTTCAAGACTTTTTCGTGGACGAAAAAGTGCCGCGCCGCCAACGCAGCCGGGTGCTTTTACTTTGCGCAACGGATGGCCGGATTGCCTGGGTGGTCGGGTTCCGGATTGCCGAACCATTCAAGGTGACCCGCGCAACCAAGCAGATTTTACGAATCACAGTAACCGAGGTCAGCGCGGCCTGAGACCGGCCTCGAACATTGGCCGCTTACCCGCAAACCATCGCGTTCGGTCAAAATCTTTGCCGCTTGACGCACCGGGAGTCGCCCACTAATATTCCCCAACATTCAGGAGGATGATTTTATGGCGGAAGCATATTGCGTGAAGTGCAAAGCAAAAAAAGAAATGGCAAACGCACAAGAAGTCCAGATGAAAAACGGCCGGCCGGCCCTCCAGGGCGTCTGTCCAGTTTGCGGCACGAAATTATTTCGGATCCAAGGCGGGAAGAAGCCAGCGGAGGATTCGCCCGCTCCCTGATCGACTCTGGTCCAGGTCTTTCGTCGGGGGCTATTTTTAAGAATTCATGCGTAACGAGCAACTCGCGTATGTCCTGATTAATCCGTACACGATTTATAAATCGCGAACCGGTGGTGTCATCGCGCGTTTATTCACACGGACGGCGCTCGACCTGGTGGCGGCCCGGATGTTTGCGCCCAGCCCGGAACTCGCCGCCGAGTATGCGGATACCATTATTTCCGCCTCCAACACGAGTGACCGCCGCGTCCAAGAGCTGATCCGCCAATACATCCTCGATAATTATTCGGCGGACCCCAAAAGTGGGCAGCGGCGCCGGGTGATGATGCTGGTGTTTCGTGGGGAAGACGCCGTCAAGAAAGTCCGGGCTGCTGTGGGCCAAATTGAGCCCGGCCGCGGGACCGCGGGTGAAACCATTCGCGACACCTATGGCGACTACATTGTGGGTCCCGAAGGGCAGGTCCGCTATTTTGAGCCTGCGGTTCTCGCCTCGCCGACGCCGGAAGAGATTGAGCAGAAAATCAAAATCTGGGCCCGGCATGCCGGTGACGATACGGGTTTTCTCGAAAACGTCGTTCGCTATCCGTCCCGCGCCAATGTGCAGCAAACGCTCGTGCTGCTCAAGCCGGATAACTTCCGGTTTCCCAGCGCCCGGCCCGGTAATATTGTGGATCTGATTTCAAGGACGGGCTTGTACATCATTGCCATCAAAGTCCACCACATGACCGTGGCCGAAGCGTGCGAATTCTATGGCCCCGTCCGCCAGGTGCTCCGCAACATCCTGGGGGACATTTCGGGCCCCCGTGCCAAGGCGCTGCTTGAAAAAGAATTCGGGTTTGCTCTCCCGGACGGGTTCGATAAAACACTCGGCCAGCTTTTGGCGCCGGTTCACGCCGACCACCAATTTGATAATATTGTCCGCTTCATGACTGGCCACGGCGCAGCCGAACCGGCCGATTCCCGGTCTGAAAAAATTGTCGCGATCGTGTATGAAGGCCCCGACGCCGTCAATAAAATCCGGACTGTTTTGGGAGCAACGGACCCACGCAAGGCGGCGCCCGGCACGATTCGGCGCGAACTTGGGCAGGACATCATGGTCAATGCGGCCCACGCCAGCGATTCGCCTGAAAACGCCAAACGCGAAATGGCCATCATCAAAATTCGCGAGAACAACCTCAAACCGCTCGTTGAGCAGTTTTACAACTGCCAGCTCTAATACCCGAAAGCTCTCCATGAATCCACTTGCCGATCGTGCCACAACCCTGACTCCCTCGCTGACGCTGGCGATTGACGCTAAAGCAAAAAAACTGAAAGCAGACGGCGTTGATGTCGCCGGTTTCGGTGCTGGTGAGCCGGATTTTGACACCCCGCAGCACATTAAAGATGCGGCGATTCGGGCGCTCAATGCGGGCTTCACCAAATACACACCCTCGTCCGGTACCCCCGAACTGCGCGCGGCCATCGCAGAGAAACTCAAAACGGAAAATGGCCTCGATTACAAACCCGCGCAGGTGATAGTTAATTGTGGTGCCAAACATTCCTGCTACAACGCCATTATCGCCACCTGTAATCCCGGCGATGAAGTCATTATTCCAGCCCCGTTCTGGTTGAGCTATCCAGAAATGGTCAAATTAGCTGGCGCTACGCCCGTTGCCGTGCTGACCAGCGAGGCCAACGGCTTTAAAATTACGCCGGACCAGTTTCGCGACGCCATGACACCGGCCACGAAAATGATCATCCTGAATTCCCCCGGCAATCCGACTGGCAGCGTCTATACCCGTGAAGAATTGCTCGCGCTGGCGGAAGTCGCTTTGGAAGAGGAAATCTTGATGCTCTCGGATGAGATCTACGAGAAAATCACTTATGACGGCGTCGTCTCGACGAGCCTGGCCGGTTTGAGTCCGGAAATCTACGACCTGACCATTACCGTCAATGGCTTTAGCAAAGCCTATTCGATGACCGGTTGGCGGCTGGGATACATTGCCGCTCCGGTCGCCATCGCGGCGGCCATTGACTCGATTCAATCCCATTCGACCTCCAACCCGACCAGCTTTGCACAGATTGGTGCGTTGGCTGGCTTGAAGGGGGACCAGGGATTCATCGGTGAAATGGTCAAGGCGTTTGCCGGACGGCGCGAGTACATGTACGATCGTCTCACAAAGATTCCCGGTATCACCTGTGTCAAGCCGATGGGCGCCTTTTATATGTTGCCGAATATTTCCCGCTTTGGCCTTGGCTCGGAGAGTTTTTGCACCAAACTCCTCGAACAGCAGAAGGTGGCCTGTGTGCCGGGGATTGCGTTTGGATCTGATGCCCACATGCGACTGAGCTACGCGAGTTCGCTGGAAAATATCACCAAAGGCCTCGACCGCATCGAAGCCTTCTGCAAAGGGCTGAAAGCGTAGGTTAAGCGTTCAGCTTGACCACCCACACGGACAAGCAAGACGCTTGTCCTACACAATATGAAAATCGCACTCATCGGCCTGCCGCAGACCGGAAAAAAGACCGTCTTTTCCCTGATGACCGGGATTGGGCTCGACCATTTGCTGGGTCGCCCCGGGGAATTCCATGTCGGCAACGTAAAAGTCACCGATCCGCGGATTGATCGGCTGGTCGCGCTTTACAATCCCAAGAAGACGAAATACGCCGAGATTGAAGTCACGCTTGCGCCCGCGCCACCGCATGAACCCAAGCCGCGCGAACAATGGCTGAATAAACTTAAAAACATGGACGCCTTCTGTCACATCGTCCGTGCATTTGAAGATCCGGCGGTTTTCCATAGCAAAGGTTCGGTGGACGCCCTCCGGGATATTGACGAGATCAACCTCGAACTTGCCATTAGCGATCTCAGCCTGATTGAGACGCGTCTCAGTGGCATTGCGCAGGATCAAAAAAAGAAATTTGACCAGGATCGAGCCGACGAAGCCGCCTTGCTGGAACAGCTTAAACCGTATCTCGAGTCGGGCAAATCCCTGCGCGAATATCCCTGGCACGACGGCGATGAAAAGAAACTCCGGTCCCTCCAGTTTTTGACAATGAAAGGCTTGGTCGTTGCCCTCAACGGCAGTGAGCCGAATGCCGAGCTCCTCGCCGCCATGCGAGCCAAACTGGGTTTGGAGGGTGAGGCTCCTGCCGAACCGTCCGGTGCGGCTCGCCGGGAGGCTCGCCCTCCACGTGGCACCGAAGTTTGTTTTCTTTCAGCGAAAACAGAAGCCGAAGTCGCCCAGATCGAAGATCTGAAAGAACGGGCTGAATTTCTCACGGCGCTCGGCATTACTGAGCCCGCACTGCACGTCCTCACCCAGAAGCTCTATAAAGCGCTCGGCTATATTTCATTCTTCACAACCGGTGAAGACGAAGTCCGCGCCTGGACGATCCGGCAGGGGGCTACGGCGGTGGAAGCTGCGCATGCCATTCACAGCGACATCGCGCGCGGTTTCATCCGCGCGGAAGTGATGAAATATGCTGAACTGATCACCGCTGGTGCGACTGGGCACGCGGCGGAAGTGAAGCTAAAGGAGACCGGCCGCCTCCTGGTCAAAGGCAAGGATTACATCGTTGAGGACGGAGATACCGTCCACATCCGCCACAGCGGCTAGAAATTTATGGGACGCATCCGCCGTGGCGGTTATGTTTTCGAGTGGTGGAGAGGCGACCACGCACCACGGCATGTCCATATCTCCAATGCCAACGGAGAAATTTTGGGACGGGTGAGCATTGCCGATAAAAGGCCGCTCGACGCTTGGAATCCACCGCCAAAGGTGGTACAGATAATAACACAGTTGCAAAAGGAAGGCCGATTGTGAAAACGCTAAATCCACTCAAGGTTCCATTTGGCACCGGGAAGTTCTCGCGGTTGCAGAATGTGCGCTATCTCCAATGGGAGGATGCCTTTGAAGTCGACTTCGACGATGGATTGTCGTTTCTGGAACCGCATAAGACAATTCGCAAGGCCAATAAAATTTCTTCAGCAGCACGCATCACCCACGTCGAACTCGATGCTGAATTGCGCCACGGCTTCGAAGTCCACTACGACACCGGCGAAGTTGCTGAAGTCTCGTGGGCATTCATCCGCGAACTACCGCCCAAGTAATCCCTCGCCCAGGGCATTCTCTGCATTGGCTGGGCGAGGCACGACTGGCATTCGTGTCACTGACTGGACAACGCCGGTGACAGCCGCGCGACGGTCCGGACTCTGTCAAGGCGCACTCCCAACGATCATGATCGCCGGGATTCTGGCCGGGACAGGCAAACGATCTGCCACATCCTCAGACTCCCCACCGCAGCCACCACCCGCAACCCGTAGTTGTTGTTCCGGTTGCCGCTTCTTACTACGCAAAGCCGTGCTGGTCCGGCCAGCCGAGTCACCCAGACGAGACGCGTTTCTCCGCAAACCTGCGCCGAACGTTTTAGAAATCCCGGGCGCGTGCGCTACGCCCGCGGATGCGCTTTGTCGTACACTTTTTTCAAGCGCTCGGGCGTGATGTGGGTGTAAATCTGCGTCGTCGATAGATTCGCATGCCCGAGCAGTTCCTGAACGCTTCGCAGATCGGCACCGGCATCCAGCATGTGCGTGGCAAATGAATGCCGGAGTTTGTGGGGTGTGAGCGATGGATCCAATCCGGCCGCAACCAGGTATTTCTTTAACATCCGTTGAACACTGCGCGGGGTCAGGCGGCCGCCCCACCGGTTCGCAAACAACGGTCCCCGCGTGCTCCGTTGCCGGAGTTCCAGATATTTCTGGACCGCGTCGATCGCCGGTGCTCCCAGCGGAGTCAAGCGTTCCTTTTTCCCTTTGCCGCGCACCCGCACCACTTCGCCCAGCACGTTCAGATCGTCGTCGTTCAAGCCGGTCAACTCATGGATGCGCAGGCCGCCACTATAGAGGGTTTCCAAAATCGCCTTGTCGCGGCGAACTGCGAGCTGGTTTTTCGGTTTTTTGTCCGCCAATGGCATGTTCAACAGGGCCTCGATCTGTTGAATGGTGAGAAACTTTGGGAGCTTGCGGTGGAGCTTTGGCAACGTCAGTCCGACGACCGGGTTTTGCTTCATCCGGTCCGACCGGACCAGCCATCGGAAAAAACTCCGCAAAGCCGACATTTTGAGGTGGATCGTGGCCCGGTCATACTGGTGTTCGCTCAGGTGAACAAGATAGCTGCGCACTTGAAAGGCATCGACCCGGAGCCAGTCCACGGGGATCTTTGTTTTTGCGTCGTGCCAGACCCGATACGCTTCGATCGCGCTGGCATAATTGCGGAGCGTCAGCGGCGAGGCGTCGCGCTCGGCACGAAGGTGGTTGAGGAATCCTTCCGCCAGCCCGTCGGCTATGCGTTCGCGGCCGCGATTTTCTTGAGGTTCTTGCACTTGGGATAGCCTGAACAACCGAGGAACGGACCGAAACGCCCTTGGCGTTTCAACATCGGTTGGCCGCATTTCTCGCATTTTTCATCGGTCATTTCGGGAGCCGCCTTGGGTGCGGGGAGTGAAACCGGGGCGCTGACGTCCGCCGGTAACGGTTTCGCGTTCTTGCATTTCGGGTACCCGGTGCAACCCAGAAATGGCCCGCGCGCACTGGAACGGATCGCCATCGGGGCGCCGCACTTGTCACACTTGTGCTCGGTCAGGACCGGCGCGGCGTTGGGTTCGCGTTTGGGGGTGACCGCCTTGAGCGCCGCGGCAATCTCCGGTGGGAACTTACCGGAGGACTTGCATTTCGGATAGCCAGAGCAGGCGAGGAAGAAGCGGCCAAACGATTGCTTCACTGCCATCGGCTTGCCACATTTGTCGCATTTGGCGGCGGCAATGAATTGGGCAACAGATTCCGGTAGCTGGATTTCAGGTTTGGGTTTGGGAATAATCTTCCCATCGGCGGACCGTTCGAACGGCATGGCGTTGCGGCATTCGGGATACGCGCTGCACGCCAGAAATTCGCCGCGGCGGCCGCGTTTGATGACCATCGGACTGTGGCATTTGGCGCACGTCACACCGGTTTCCGCGCCGGTATCGGGCTGGACGGCGCCCTGCTCGTCGCGCCGAAAATTCATGGTGCTCTTGCAGTCGGGGTAACTGGTGCAGGCGAGGAATTCGCCGTTGCGGCCTTTTTTGATCGCCATCGGTTCCCCGCATTTCTTGCAGACGATCCCCGTGTCGGCCGCCAGTAACGGGACAATTTGATTGTTCGAATCGCGTTCGAAATTCATCGCTGTCTTGCATTTGGGATATTTTGAGCAAGCCAGGAACTCACCCTGTTTTCCCATTCGCAAGACCATTTCCGAACCGCACTTCTCGCAGGTGGCACCGGTCTTTTCGGCTTCGACAATCTGGATCTCGTCGTTCGCGCGCGCGAAATCACTGGAGTATTTACACTTGGGATAGCGGGAGCAGGTCAGGTATTCGCCCCGCCGGCCCTCGGTAATATTCAGTTTCCCCTTGTTACACTCAGGGCAATTTAACTCCGTCGGGATCTTCTTCTGTTCGAGCGCGGCATCCAACATCGGCTTGAAATCATCGTAGAACCGCTGGAGCAGCTCGTGCCACTCGACCTTGCCCGCCTCGACCTCGTCCAGCTGTTCCTCCATCTGGGCGGTGAACTGCACGTCCAGCAGATTCGGAAAGGTTTTCACCAGCAGATCATTCGTCTGCTCGCCGATGTCCGTCGGCTTGAGTTTGTTTTTGTCTTTTTCGACGTACTTGCGGTCGATGATGGTCTTCATCGTGGGCGCGTACGTACTCGGCCGGCCGATCCCGAGTTCTTCCAGTGCTTTGATCAAGGTCGCCTCCGAGTAGCGGGGGAGTGGAATCGTGAAGTGCTGCTCCGGTCGGAGCTCACACAAATTGATCTTTTCATTCGCGGCCAAGGCCGGGACCCGTTGGTTGGCCGCGTCATCGGCGTGCTTGTCCTCATCCCCCTCCTCGACACCGTATACCTTGAGGAATCCGGGGAAGGTGATCTCCGTTCCTGAAATCCGAAATGTGTAATCCCGTGGGCGAGTGGCGGCGGGCGGGGTGAATTTCTTGTCCTTGTCGTCCGGATGAATCGTTCCGCCGAGGGCGGCGAGATCATGCCGGCGCGGGGCGCGGGCGGTGATCTCCACCGATTTGACCAGCATCTCGGCGGGTGCCATCTGGCTGGCGACAAACCGGCGCCAGATCAGCTTGTAAAGTGCGAGCTGCCGGTCATCGAGATAGCGCGCGACGCTCTCGGGGGTACGGCGCACGCTGGTGGGGCGGATGGCTTCGTGTGCTTCCTGGGCGCTGCCTTTGCTTTTGTAGAAATTCGGTTTCTCTGGCGCGTATTCCTTGCCAAACTGTTCCGCAATAAACTTCAGCGTGTCGGCTTGCGCCTCGCGGGAGACGGTCACCGAGTCCGTTCGCATATAGGTAATGAGGCCCACTGCGCCTTCTGCGCCGACTTCCATGCCTTCATAAAGCTGTTGCGCAATGCGCATCGTCTGATCCGGGGACAGGCGCAGCCCGCTGGAAGCGGATTGCTGGAGGGTGCTGGTAATGAAGGGCGGAGCGGCGTAGCGTTTTCGGACCTGCTGATCGAGTTTGGCGACGATCCAGTCAGCCGTCTGCAGTTCGTCGAGAATCGCGTCGGCGAGCGGTTCGCTGCCGATCCAGAACTTTTCCCCCTCGATCTTATGCAGCTTGGCGAGAAACGAGTCGGTTGGCAGCGGCTGTTTTTCCGCGGACTGTCCCGCCGGCTCGTCTTCGTTCGATTTGGAAAGCTTTTTGAGGATGGGGGCGAGCTTGCCCGCGGTTCTGGTAATCAGTTTGCGCAAGGCAGCGTCAACTGACCAGTATTCCTGGGCCTTGAACGCGCGAATTTCCCGTTCGCGTTCGACGATGAGGCGGACTGCAACCGACTGCACGCGTCCGGCACTGCGTGCGCCGCGCAGCTTCTTCCAAAGCAATGGCGAAATTTGATACCCCACAATCCGGTCCAGGACCCGGCGGGCCTGTTGGGAATCCACGCGGTTCATGTCAATCGGGCCGGCGTGCTGAAACGCGTTCCGGACGGCTTCCTTCGTGATCTCATTAAAGGTGACGCGAAAGAATTTCGGATTTTTTCGGCCGCCGAGCAATTCGCTCAGATGCCAGGCGATGGCTTCGCCTTCACGGTCCGGATCAGGGCAGAGATAAACCTTGGCGGCAGTTTTGGCAGCCGCCTTGAGTTCGTTGACGATCTTGACCCGGGTTTTGGTGACCTCGTAGGTCGGCTCGAACTTGTTTTCAATATCGACGCCGAGCCCCTTCTCGGGCAGGTCACGAATGTGGCCCATCGACGCGGTGACGGAATACTCGTTGCCGAGATATTTGTTAATCGTCTTGGCTTTCGCCGGTGACTCAACAATGACCAGATTTTTTGCCATAACTTAGTTTGAAAGGTTTCTCACAAAGATTTTGCCGGGAAGCTGCCGCACCACGCGCTTCATTTCCAGCGCGAGTAACGTGGCTGAAACACACGCACTTGTCAATCCGCTGCCGCGAATGATCTCATCCACGGCAGTCTGGTCGTCCCGGAATTCGGCCAGGACCTTGGTTTCATGGTCGGTGAATGACAGGGTGGGGTGCCCGCTGGCGTCGCTTACCGCTTCCGTCGGGCATTCCCGCTTCGGCAGTAGATATTCGAATTCGCTTAAAACATCTTCGGCGTCTTCGGTCAGTTTCGCACCGTCCCGAATCAGTCGGTTGGTTCCCCGTGATAATACGGAGTCGGCCCGGCCCGGAACAGCAAACACTTCCCGGCCCTGTTCCATTGCCTGCTTGGCAGTGATCAGGGCTCCGCTTTTCAGGTTTGCCTCGACGACCACCACGCCAAGGGACCAGCCACTGATGATCCGGTTGCGCATCGGAAAATTCTGCCGGTCGGGCTGGACGCCAAAGGGAAATTCACTGACGACGGCGCCGCCTTTCGCCACAATTTCATCGGCCAGCTTCTTGTTTTCCGGTGGATACATCGTGTCAATCCCGCACCCGATCACGCCCACGGTCCGGCCTTTCGCCTGTAGGGCACCGGTATGCGCCGCGGTATCAATCCCGCGTGCCAAACCGCTGACGACGGTGACCCCGACCCGCGCGAGCTGGTACGCGAGCTTGCGCGCCATTTCCTGGCCATACAATGTCATGCGCCGGGAGCCCACCATCCCGATGGCCAGCACATCGCGCTCCGTTAACGTTCCCCGCACGTACAGCACCAGCGGTGGATCGTAAATCTCACGGAGGTTCTTCGGGTACGCCTCATCGGTCTGCGTGACGACGCGGATGCCGGCTTTCTCGATCCGGCTCAACTCGGCGTCAAGATCGATCGTGGTCCGCCAGTCGGCAATATTTTTCGCAGTATCGGCGCCAACGCCGGTGACCTGGCAGAGATCCAGCCGGTTCGCGGTGAGAATGGTTTCGGGTTGTTCGAAGCGGTCCAGCAAGGCGCGGAGACGAACGGGGCCAACCCCGTCAATCATGTTGAGCGCAATATAAGCTTCCCGGGAAGTCATACCGGAATTTTCACCACAGAGACACAGAGTTCACAGAGAGAACGGCATGTCAGTGCGCAGTCTGCGGGGCGCGCTTCAACAGCCATTTCTGCCTCGGTGGTCTCGGTGTCTCTGTGGTTCAACTTTTCGCCTTCCGACGGTTCCGGAGCTTCAGTTCTAGTTGTGGCTCTTTGAGTAGATCGTAGTTTTTCAGTAACCGGAGCGTTTGGAGGAGGTCGGACTTCTGGTAATTCCGATTGGTCTGGACGCTGGCCAGCAAGCTTTGGAGAATATCGCGGAACGAAATCACCCCATCCACTCCTTTTTCCCGCAGCAGCTCGATGCTCCGCTCCCGCAGCTTCGTGTCGCGCGATAAGCCGGGGATCACGAGGATTTTTAATAGTCCATCTCCGCCGACCAGCCGGCGGGCTTCCGCCACAGCCTTGGGCTCGACAAATCGGAACAGCTTGGGTTGGTGCGCCAGCAGGCCGGGCGCGAACACCTCGGTGTGCCAGCCTTTCACGGCGACGACAGCGCGCGCGACCGACGGGAGGTTGGCCGGGGTAATTTCGAAACTGAGCGGTGTTTCGGGTGGGGTCGCCACCGGATTTAAAATTATCAAATCGACTTCTTCATTGCCGGTTTGCTGGCGGGATTGGCCGATATATTTTCGGCGTTGGCAGACCAAAAAACCATGCAGCTCGAAAAACTCGCGGACAATGTGTTCGTCAACGGCACTCATGGATGACCTCGGCAATGTCGGTGTTGCTGACTGCATCACTCACGACGGCTTGCCCGAGCCGGCGGAGCAAGACAAACCGGAGGTGGCCGCCGATGGCCTTTTTGTCGAGGCGCATGGCGGTCTGCAGCGCCGGTCCACCCTTGGTCGTGCCAAGCCGGACCGGCAACCCACTCGTCTGGCACAAATTGACGATTCGGGTGGCGACCGCAGGCGAGAGTCCCGCATGGCGCACGGACAGTCGGGCCGCGCAATTCATTCCAATCGCAATGGCTTCTCCATGCAGCAGGCCGGAGTAATCCGCCATGGTCTCCAGCGCATGCCCGATTGTGTGTCCAAAATTCAAAATTGCCCGGCGCCCACCTTCGCGTTCGTCCGCGCCCACGACGGCAGCCTTGATTTCGCAGCAGCGGCGCACGGTCTCGGTCAGCGCGGCCGGTTCGCATCGCAGCACGCGCTGGTAATTCTTTTCCAGCCAGCCAAAGAATCTGGCATCCGCAATCGCCGCGGTTTTAATGACTTCGGCAAATCCGGCGCGCAACTCCCGTTCCGGCAGGGTGGTTAGCAGGCTGATATCGGCGAGCACGAGCCGGGGTTGATGGAATACGCCGACCAGGTTTTTACCCTGGGGGAGATTCACGCCGGTTTTACCGCCGACCGAACTGTCCACCTGGGCCAGCAACGTGGTTGGAATCTGGACGAACGCCAACCCGCGCAGGTAGGTACCGGCCACGAAGCCGGCGAGGTCGCCTGCGACGCCGCCGCCCAAGCCAACCACGAAGGAATGGCGGTCGAGTCCCAATCCCGGCATCTTCTCCAACAGCCGATTGGCTTGCTGGAGTGATTTCGATGATTCACCCGCCGGGACGGTCACGACTGTGACGGTAATGCCGCCGGCATTCAGTGCTTGTGCCAGCTTATCGGCATAGAGTGGGGCGACCGTTGTATCGGTGATGACGACTCCGCGTTTGCCGAGTTTCGCCGCTTGGAAAAAAGTCGCTGCGTGTTGGATCAGTCCGCGGCCAATCAGAATATCGTAACTTCGCTCGCCTAATTTGACGCGGACCCGCTTGTTACCGTCAGAAGCCATAAAGATAGCCAATACCCGCCCCGCAACGCCATTGTCAATCCTCAAACCAGAAACGGTGTAATGCGTCAGTGACGATTGGATCCGGCTAGTGGTGTAGGGTCGGCTGTCCCAGCCGACGTTCGGAACCGCCCCCTGCGAGTCCGCGGGTGGGCTCGTCCGGCGGTGCGGGGACAGCACCGACACACGGGAAGCCAAGTCCGTCTCGGACGCTTGGCCAAATGAACCCGGAGGCCGCCAGAGACGGCGGCCACTACACCCGCCCGGTCCAGGGTGGGTCGCGATCCCAACATCCCGCGTCTCGTCAGACGCATTCACGCCCGATAAATTGCTTGTCGGGCCGGCGCATGCCTAGCGGGCTGCCGGGCTTTGGCGGTGATTGCTGAGATGACTTCTACGCATTTATTTTTAAAGTGTTTTGATTGCACCCCGCCCGGCAAGTCTGGCATAAGAATGAAACTGATGAAGCGTTACCTACCACAGATCACTCTAACGTTGCTCCTGCTGGTGATGGCGGGTCTGATGATTGGCCCCGCGCACGAGGAAACTGCGACAGTGGACGAGACGACGTTCATGGGCGGTGGCTACGGCTACTTTCAAACTGGCTCGACCAAGATGGGGGAAGAGAACCCGTTGTTGGTGCAAATGCTGATGGCGGTGCCGATGCTCGCGATGGACGTGACTGTTTCCAAAGAGGCCCGGGCGGTCATGGAGCAGCAGGCGTTCTCGCCTGTCGGGCGGCGCTGGCGCGGCGGAATGGCGGCGCTGCGCGACCTGTTTCCCGCGGGCATCACCTTTTATCATTATGGGTTGGCGGAGGCGCAGCATTTCGGCCGGATTCTTGTGTACGACCCGCATAACCGCGCCGAGGTGATGCTGTTCTGGGCGCGGTTTGTGCAAATCCTTTTTACGCTCGGGACAGCGGTGTTTGTCTTCCTCTGGGCGCGCCAACTCGCCGGCAATGCCTGGGCCGGGGTGGGCGGTGCGGCGTTGTGGGTGTTCAATCCCAACGCACTCGCTTACGGTCACCTTGCGATTACTGAGCCCGGGCTGACGTTGATGTTCCCGGTCACCGTCTGGTGGTTTGTCAAAACCGTTGCGATGCCGACGACGCGCCGGGTGATTATTCTGGGGGTGCTCTGTGCGCTCACGATGCAGATGAAATATCTGGCGCTGATGCTGGGGCCGTTGTTTATTGTGATGCTTTTGATCGGGTGGCTGCGGGAAAAAACCGTCGCGCCCGGCGGGGTGTTGGCGAAACGGGTGGTACTCGTGGGGCTGGGATTCTGGGTGACGCTGCTGGTGATCTTCTTTCCGCATTGGAGCCCCCCGCCCCCCATCGAGCCGGGCCAGGCTGAAGTGTTGGGAGTGCCGGGCTGGTTTGTTGCGTTCCGACCGCTGCTGATGCCCGGTGAATTCTTCAAGTCAGTTGCGCTCAAGCTGCTGCACTCGCAGGCTGGCCACGATGCGTTTCTTTGTGGAAAATGGTCGGAGAGCGGCTGGTGGTACTATTATCCGGCCGCGATGTGTTACAAGACGCCGCTGGTGTTGCTGGCCTTGATCGCGATCAGCGTCGTGCTGATTTGTCGCCGCGCGAAAACGGCAACCTTGGCCGAACTGGCCCCGTGGATCGCTTCTGCGGTGTATCTGGCAAGTGCGCTCACCAGCAAGGTGGACATCGGTGTGCGCCACGTTTTACCCGTCTATCCGATGTTGGCAGTCGGAGTCGCCGTCGAGTTTTGGAGGATGGGGCAGAATTGGAAAATCGGCGGTGTTGTTGGCGCGGCTTGGTTAGCCGGGGTGGCAGTTGCTGTGGCACCGGATTTTATCGCGTATACCAACGAGTGGGGCGGCGGGACTGCCAATGGGTACAAGGTTTTGCTCGATTCCAATTATGACTGGGGACAGGACGGCCGGCGCCTCAAAGTCTGGATGGAGGCGAATCATGTGCCACAGATTTATCTCGATTTTTTCGGCACACAGACCGCTCTTGAGTGGCACCAGATTCCCCACCAGCACGTCACCGCCGAAACCGCCCGGCAAATTCACCAAGGAGTTTTGGTCGTGTCGATCTCGAACCTAATGCGCGAAGAATGGCGTTGGTTGCGCGAATCGCGATCACCGTCCGACCGGGTGGGCTACACGCTGTTTGTCTACCGGTTTCCCTGAACTGCACGCACTTCCATGCATGCGCCGGCGCCGGCCAGCCAGCTTAGCGCGGCCAGAAAGAACCCGAGCATCAACAGAGGGAGGCTGAGCACCAACATGCCAAGGTTCGCGAGAGTCAGTCCGCGTTCGTGACCGGCCAGCCAGTGGAGCCAGCGGGTCTGCGGAAAACCCAGACGATTCAGAATACTCACCAGCCAACCAAAAGGATCCTGATCAATAGAAACGAACCGGATATTCTCAATGCGGAGTCCGACACGGTTCAGCGCGTGGCGGAGCGCCGCCGGGGTGAAATGGGTGAGGTGGCGCGGCACATCGAGGTGAAACCAGCCCGCCCGCGCGAACCGGAACTGCCAACTGGCAAGATTGGGGACCACGACCAACAGTGAGCCGCCGGGCCGGAGGAGTGCGGCCGAGTGTCGCAACGTCGTGAGAGGATCCGGTAGGTGTTCCAGCACGTGGTGCATGAATATCAGATCAAACGTCGGCACTGGCTTGAAGGCCTCCAGTCCCCCGACAAGTAACGGGAGTCTGTTCTCCGTTGCCGCAAAGCGTCCGCTCGCGACGCTACGTTCGACGCCAACGACGGACCAGCCTTCGCTGCGGAGTGCAGCCAACATCCAGCCTTCGCCGCAACCGATTTCCAACGCTCGTCCCTTGTGGCTGAGTTGCCTTGACCAACTGCGCGCGTGGCGGCCGTACAAAAACCGGAAAATCCTGTGCGTCCAAGGCCGGTACTGGCGGTAAGAGGTATGGTAGTAGTCAGCGAGATTGGTTGGGGGTGAACCAATGAAGACCAATTCGCAGTGCGGACAGCGTTGCAGTTCGAACCACTCCCCGCTCGCATGATCACGGCCCCGCAGAAACGACACAGCGTCGGTGTGGGCGCAGATGGGGCAGGGAATCATGGCGAGCGGCGGCGCCATTGATTGTGTTGCCAGGCGCAGCGGAGAACGCCCAGACCATACGTCACACTCCGGCGGAAGTTGATGGAACTGGCTTCGGCGAAATACCGCGTGGGACAGGAAATCTCGCCGATGCGGAAACCGGCGCCGATAGCACCGCAGAGCATCTGGTTGTCGAAGACGAAATCGTTGGAGTAATCGACCAGCGGCAGGTTTTCCAGAACTGGACGGCTAAAGGCGCGGTAGCCGGTGTGATATTCAGAAAGTTTCTGGTCCATGAGAAGGTTCTGGGTCAGCGTGAGCAAGCGGTTGGCGATGTACTTGTACCTGGGCATGCCGCCGGCCACGGCATTTTGCGTCAGGATACGTGAGCCGAGGACGACGTCGTAGTGGCCACTGGCGATCATGTGCGCCATTGCCCCGACCAAGCGCGGGGAGTACTGGTAGTCGGGGTGAACCATGACGACGATCTCCGCGCCCAATGCGAGCGCGGCGCGGTAGCAAGTTTTTTGGTTGCCACCGTAGCCAAGATTTTTTTCGTGGACAATGGTGCGCAGCCCTAGCCGTCGAGCAACCTCGACTGTATTGTCTCCGCTGGCGTCATCGACGACCAGGATCTCATCCACAATATCACGCGGAACCTCGGCAACCGTTCGTTCGAGGGTTTTCTCCGCATGATACGCGGGCATCACCACCACCACTTTTTTGCCGTTGACCATAAACGTATTGTAAGAGCTTGCCCGAGTATCGCAAGCCATTTCATCCGGATGGGAAGACGCTTCTGCGTTTTTTATGCTGGGATCGGCGCGGTTCTGTTGTAACTTGCTTGTCATTAGATGATTGTAGATGAAACTTCTTGATCCTGCAGCCTCATCTGGAGTCCTTTCCCACTTGGGACGTTAGGTTTAAACTAATCCCTCTGCCACAACTGCCATCCGCTGACACCTATCAATCCGGAGTCGGTCAATTGTCCCATGCGTTGTTTGGCGACGGAATTCGCGGAATGGTTCGCAAGCAAAACGGGAGGAACAAAACCATACACCTCCACCTGCACTTCCAGCCAATCGATGACATCCATTCCTGTCCGTGCATCGCCGTCCTTGCCGACGAGCCTCCCGTTCCAGGTGGACGGGCTGCATTTGACTCCCGTCAACCACTCCAAGATCGCCGCCGCCTCCGCGACTGGCATCTGCGCCACCAGCAGCGCTGCCGCCTCCTGCAATGCGGGCGAAGCCGTGGCCGTTTCCCCCCCCCCCAACCTCAAGGCTGGATTGGATGGAAAGCGCCATTGTTTGCAGAGCGCACACCAACCTCGCGTGCGCCGAACCTTCACCGACCCAACTGCCAATCTTTGCTGGCTGTGGCGAACCATGCTGCACGTTGGCTTGCGTAGCAAGAGTGTGCTTGCTATAAAACAAGGATGGCACGTGTGTTTCATGTTTTTTTTCGATATTTGCAGAACCGAGGGTTGGCTAGGAACAACAGTGCAGCCCACATGACCGCAACTCTCTCGTCTGCGCAATGCCCAGCACGAAAAACCAGCAACCAATCAGAGACACCCGTCACGAACTCGAGTAACTCGCAGGCGGCAAGTGGCGTGAAACGTTTTTGGGCTTGGCCTTGGGTTGAAGTCACAGTCGTCCTGCTGACATCGCTTTATTTGCTGTATCGTTTCTTCCGTCTGCCACTGTTGGGAGATGAGTGGGGATTCCTGTGGTCGATCTATTCCAACGGTTTCTTCGAAGACATTTTTGGTTTTCGGCATGATTTGTTTGCGCAGGGTGAGATTCTCAGTCTGCTTTTCAGCAAACTTTGCCATCGGTTATTACGGATCAATGAGGTGCAAAGCATTCGCATTCCCACTCTGTTAAGCTGGTTTTTGTTTGTTCTTTTTGCTTGGCGGATTCGTCGGCTGTTTGATCACCGATTTCTTGGGGTACTCGCTTTTGTTGCCTTACTCACCAATGCGTTCGTTCTGGATTACTTTACGCTGGCACAAGGGATTGGCATGGCACTGTCGTTTTTGCTTGGTTCTCTGTGTTTGCTGATTGAGATTACTAGGCGTTCTGATCAGGTCAATGGCTCCAACTGGCGGGCACATTGTATTGCGTGGTTGGCCACGCTGATGCCGCTGGTCCACATGGCTTTCATGCCAGCGTGTGTGGGGTGTTTCGCGATGATTATTTGGCTCTGGGTCAGAGCCCAACTCGTGCAGGGACATCGATCGACCTGGCAGTGGTTACGGCAGATTGTAGCCGATAACCACTATCTATTCGCGCCGTTGCTGGTCATTGTATTGATGTTCCTCCCGCGTGCAATTATCTATTCGACGGAAAGTGAGCTTATCAAGACAAGTACCCCCGAAGGGGGGGCTAATGGATTTATCGCGGGCATGGTATCCTCCCTCGTCACTCGCGTGTTCTACGATATTCACCTGACGACTTTCACTACTGGAGTGATCGCCTGGGGCACCGTGTTGTTCGGTGTAACTCTTGGATTAACTTCAATATGGAAGGCATTATGGTCAAGGGGTTCCGTTGTTTCGCTATGTTTGGGGATCACGGTTTTAGCCATTTTGTCGGCAAAGCTCGTGCTCGGCATGCCGTATCCGAAAGTCCGTTGGGCGCTCTATCTGCTACCAATGGTTCTTCTGCAGGCTCTTTGCTGTGCGGATGAAGCCACAAAAGGTTGGGGCCGACTATTTCGAGGATTTATTGGTTGCAGTTTGATTGGCTTCATTATCATCGGGTTGCTTAACCTGAATCTCACCCATACCATCACTGAAATAATGTTCGTGGATGCCCCGGTAATCGTGCGCGACCTCGAGGTCATTCACAGACAAACTCAACAACCGATGGTTCTGTACATGAGTGACGGACGGAAGTGGGCCATTTGGTACTACGCTGCACGGATGTTTGGCCTTGAGTCCCGCATGCGGGCCAAAGATCCATTCTGCCAAGTTACGCAAGACTGGCTGACGATCTATGAGGGACACTGCGGGCGGTCCCCTCAGTCCCCCCGGCAATTTATTCCCCAAACCAATTTCTTCTTGCTCACGGAGGAAGACGAGCCTCCTGATTGGGTTCCAGAGTCCGAAGACGCACTCGGCGGGATTCACCTTGATCTCACCGGCGGGTCGCTTCATGCGGTTCTCACGTTGGTGGCTGAATATCCGCTGACTCGAACGCGGTTGTATAAGCGAGAGCCTCGTAAACTTTAGCGGCCAAACATTTCTGACCGGCAAGAGCGATTTTCGGTCTCACGTTGGTTTGTGGGTGAGCGCTTTTGAGGGGCTCACGGCAGGCGTGGGCGAAGCAAATGGAGACGATGTTGGAGCGAACGGTACGGTGTGCCGAGCAAGGACGGGTTAATTTGAGGGACACAATTTGAGAACGTAGTTGACGGCGACACTCAGGAACTGCGACGACAAACGCTGGAACAGGCGGCGCAAGCCAAGGCGGATGCGACGCCATCGCGGTGCCCGGTCTGTGGTCGGCCTGAACCAACTCCATTGGGTATTGGATGTGCTGATGGGCGAAGACCAATGCCGAGTGCGTACCGGCCACGCTGCGCAAAACCTCGCACCCCCCCCTGCCGCAACCCCTGCCGTGCTTGCCAAATCGCGTAGCAGTTGCTAGAAGGAATGCGTATGCTGAAAGCACTGATCACGGGCATTACGGGCCAGGACGGTTCATATCTGGCGGAGTTGTTGTTAGAGAAAGGATATGAAGTGCATGGGATCGTGCGGCGCGCGAGTACGATGAACCGAGGGCGGATCGACCATCTTTATCACGGCTCGCATGAGATGGGAGCACGGCTTAAGTTGCATTATGGGGATCTAAGTGAATCGGTAAACCTGACGAAATTGCTTCGCAGCGTGCAACCTGACGAAGTTTATCATCTGGGCGCACAGAGTCATGTACGGGTTAGTTTCGATATCCCGGAGTATACCGCCGATATTACTGGCCTAGGGACAATTCGGTTGTTGGAGGCGATTCGTGAAGCTGAAGTAATGCCCAAGTTTTATCAGGCCTCTTCGAGCGAGATGTTCGGGAAGGTGCACGAGATACCGCAGTCGGAGACTACGCCGTTCCATCCGCGCAGTCCGTACGGTGTCTCGAAGGTGTTTGCCTATTGGGCGACGGTGAATTACCGGGAAAGCTACAATCTTTTTTCCTGCAACGGCATTTTGTTCAACCACGAGTCCCCGCGTCGAGGTGAGACGTTTGTGTCGCGCAAGATCTCTCTCGCCGTCGCCCACATCAAGGTCGGTCTGCAAAAGGAGTTGTACCTCGGTAATCTGGAGGCCAGACGCGATTGGGGGTTTGCCAAGGAATACGTCGAAGCGATGTGGCTGATGCTACAATTTCGGGAACCGAGTGACTTCGTGGTGGCGACGGGCGAAACGCACACGGTGCGGGAGTTTTGCCAGGAAGCGTTTGCGCGCGCCGGCTTGGATTGGCAGCAGTACGTCAAGATTGACCCGCGTTACTACCGGCCCGCAGAGGTGGACTTGTTGATTGGAAATCCAGCGAAAGCCAAACGGGAATTGGGGTGGGAGGCAAAGACCCGCTTTAAGGAGCTGGTTCAACTCATGGTTGACTCGGATATCCAGATGCTTGCCGACCAGCTTGCCGGTAAAGTGCCGGCGTTTACTTTCCTCGAATATTGAATCAGGCGGAATGTGGTTCAAGAACTTCGTCGAGGAGTTCGTCGAGCTGCGATGCCAGAACCAGCCCGGTCTGGGCGAGTTTGCTGACATCGGCGACGAGATGGGTGGTGCCCGTGTCGAGAGCAATGATCTGCACATCCATGCGTCCGAGTCGCCGCTGAATGGCGTGGGCGATATCCAAGAGCGGGTAGCACTTACCGGAACCGATATTGAAAATCCCCGTTGCGCGCTTCTCGAACAAGACTTGTACCGCTTGGCTAATCTGCTTGGTGGTCACGAAATCCCTGCTGCCGTGCAAGCCGGGAATCTTCAGCACCGCATTGGGGAGGGACTGCGAAATTCTTCCGATCAGGGACGGAATGAAGTAGCTGGGGGGCTGCCAGCGGGAAGTGTAACTGAAGATACGCCCTATGCAGACGGGGAGTTTAAAGGCGGTCTGATAGGCGAGCGCCCATTGTTCCGCTTGGTGCTTGGTCAGCCCATACAATGTCACCGGGGCGACGGGCGAATCTTCGCGCAAAAGTTGGTTGTTCGAAGCGTAGATGTGTGAACTGGACGAAATGAAGAGCCACGGGCGGGCGGTCGCGGCGGTCTTGGTGCGGACAGCTTCGAGAAGATTGCAGGTGCCTTCGACATTTGTGCGCAATGCTTGAGGAGGAGATTCTTCGACGCGTTGCGTGGGAACCATGGCCGCCAGATGAAAGACGGCGTCGAGCTGTCCCGCTGATTCGAGCCAGCTTTGAATTTCTGAAAGTTGCCGGATATCGCCTGGAAAGGGAAACCACTCGAAAGAGGTGCAGTATTGTCGCAGGCTCCGTCCGAGAACGCCATGGCTGCCGGTAAGACCGATGCGCGGGCAGTGGGGGTCATTGTTTGAATTCATAACCGAGCATGATGTTGGTGAGCCGTTCGATCATCGAGTCGGCAATCTTCTCGGAGTGCAGCCCGATGAAGAATCCACGGTGATTGATGGCCTCGGCTCCCGGGAAGGCCTGCGGGTCGCCCTCGATCCCAAACAGCTTGAGCGCGGGTTGCCGGACAAAGTTGCCGCTGACGATCGGGCGGTTCTCCACTCCATTCGCCGACAAATGTTCCAAGTACTGCCGGTGATGACGCTCCAAGTCGGGATTCAACAGGCAGGGGAATCCAAACCACGCTGGCTCGCAATCCTTCGCGGGGACGGGAAATGAGAACTGGATCTTCCAACGCGGATGAGCGGTCAACGATGCGGTGAGCCGCGCTTTGTTGTCACACCGGTGGGCGTTCATGGTGGCGAGCTTTTCCAGTTGGCAGAGGCCAAACGCCGCTTGCACTTCCATGGGGCGCAAATTGTAGCCGACGTTCACGAACAGGAAACGCGGGTCAACAGCCGGGTTTTCGCGTTCGACGGCTTTGTGATTGGACAACGGTCTCGACCAGCCATGCGCGCGCAGGCAAAGCAGTAGATCGTGGTCGGCGGGATCGTTGCAGACGACCATCCCGCCTTCGCCCGTGGTCAGGTGGTGCGAAAAATAAAATGAAAACGTGCCAAAATCGCCCATCGATCCCAGATACCGGCCGGCGAATGTGCTGCCGAGAGATTCGCAGGTGTCTTCGATCAGGATCAGGTCGTGTTCCTTCACAAACTGCTGAATGTCCGTCAGCGGCGCTGAATTGCCCAGCACATGTACCGCGAAGATTCCACGGGTGCGGCCCGTGATGCATTTTCTGAGGGAGATGGGATCAGCGTTGAGGGTCACAGGGTCAACGTCCACAAATACCGGCTTCAGCCCCATCTGGATGATGGGCCAAACCGAAGTCGACCAGCAGACAGCCGGCACCAAGACTTCGTCGCCGGCTTGCAGGCGCTTGGGGCGCATTGGATTTGTGGCCACAGCCATTGCGAGGAGATTTGCCGAGGAACCAGAATTGACCATCACTGCGTATTTGGTGCCGACGAATTGGGCAAAGCGCGTTTCAAACTCGCGCACGGTGTGGGCCATGGTCAGTTGTCCGCTCAATAAGGTGTCAACAGCCGCCACAATCTCGTGTGCGGCGAAGGCGTGGGTCATGAGCGGAAACAGGGAGGAAGGTTGGACGTTGGAGTTGCGTTGTTGCCACTCCCGTAGAATCGCTGTTTTCCAATCGGTCAACATATGCGTTTCTTCTGCCTTTTCAGGGCGCGTTTGAGGTCCCAAATCCGAAGCAAGCCAGTCGCCGAGTCGAGGATCTCGAAAAAGGTGACGGAACTTTCTCCGCGCAGACGGTTCGTAAAAACGGTCGGCTCTTCTCCGATCGAGTGTCCCCGGTAATAGAGGTTTACTAGGATTTCACTGAGAGGAATAAATCCGCGCCCCAGTTTTCCGCAGGTCTGGAGGACGAGTTGCGCGGCGGCGCGGGTATAGACTCGGAAGCCGTTGGTATAGTCGGCGATTGGTACTTGGAGAACCGTTCGCGCGACGATATTAGCGAATTTTGAAAAGGCGCGGCGTGATACCGGCCAGTTTTCGATGCGACTCTCGGGGAGGTACCGGCTGGCGATGAGCATGGCCAATTGCCGTTGGCGGGCATGCTCAAGTAATGCCGGAATTTGTGATGGCGGGTGCGAAAAGTCCGAATCCATTTCGACGATCTGGTCGCACCCTTGGTCGAGCAACAGTTTCATGCCTGCTAACACGGCGGAGCCGCGTCCATCTTTGCGTTCGCGATGGACGATGCTGATCATTGGCAATGCCAGTGCTTGTGCCGCTTGGACTGTGGCCAAGTTGGGTGAGTCGTCGACCACGACGATGCTGGCGCTGGGAACATAGCGGCGAATTTCCAGTAGCAAATTCTGGATGTTTTCCGACTCCTTGTAAGAAGGGATCACGACGCCGACCTGTCCAGCCGGTGGCGCGATGGTTCTGTCACTCCGCAAGTGAGATGGCTCCTGCATTGATGTCGATATCATTAGCGAATATGAGCGCGCATTGAAACAGAAATCACATGCCACCTAGCAGCCCAGCGCGTATGCATGAAGGTATTTTAAAGGTGGGGACGTTTGCACGTTACCCAAATCCACAGGTAAGGATCCGATCGCCCCGGAATTACGATTCCGGTCGAGGGATTGGGAGCCGGCAGTTGCCCGTGGGCTACTTTGTGGCGTCCGACACGCGGTCAATCTCCGGTTTTGTGAAGTGGTTCGGCCCGGAAACTGACTTTTTGAGCAGCTTGGAGCACAGGTCAGCCGCCGGCCTGTGCCGGACGGTGACCGCGCCCTCTGTTGAATCCGCGCGCTGCGCTAGAGAAATTCCATTAATTATGTAGCTTGACTCGGTGGGAGTGGTATGGCAAAGTCCCAGCCATGCGAGCAATCCCACACCCGATGCGCCAGCGGATCATCCACCTCTACGACCAAGGCAAAAGCACTCGTGAAATCTCGGAGTTCCTCGGGTTTTGCGTGGCGGCAGTGCGGCGGGTTCGGCAGCAGTTCAAACACCGGGGGACCCTCCAACCGCAAACCCATTCGTGTGGGCGCAAGACGCTCTTGACGACCAAACGCAAGACCCGCCTGCAACAACTGGTGACCGCACAGCCCGATGCCACATTAGCTGAGTTGGGTGCGCGGATGGATCGACCATTTCCAACTTCGACGATGGATCTGTGGCTGCGCCGACTGGGGTTGACCTTTAAAAAAAACGCTGCACGCCGCCGAACAGAACCGCCCCGACGTCGCCGAAAAAAGAGCCCACTGGCATGAGCAACTGGCCGGGCAGGCACCCACCCGGCTGGTCTTTGTCGATGAAAGCGGGGCCAACACCAAAATGACCCGCTGGCGCGGCCGGTCCCTGAGCGGCCAACGGCTCGTCGCCCATATTCCGCACGGGCACTATCAGACCAGCACGCTGATCGCCGCGATTCGCCTGACGGGGGCGTGCGCCCCGTGGCTCTTTGACGGACCCATGGATGGGGAAATGTTTCTGGCTTGGATCCGCGAGGGGCTGGTCCCGACGTTGCAACAGGACGATGCGGTCATCCTGGACAATCTGGCCACGCACAAGGTGCAAGGTATCCGCGAGGCCATCGAAGCGGTCGGTGCCAAACTGTGGTATCTACCACCCTATTCGCCAGATTTTAACCCGATCGAAAATATGTGGAGCAAGATTAAGCAAATCCTCCGCAGCTTGGCACCGCGGACACAGGCGGAACTGCTCGCCGCTGCCAAAGCCGCCTTCAACGCCATCTCAACCGCGGACTGCCAAAACTACTTTTTACACGCCCGTTACGCTATATGATTTATGGAAATTCTCTAAGATGCAAACTGGCGGCAATCTGGTGCTGTGTCAGCCCCAGTTCATGTTTCAGTCGTAGGATCTCTTTAATCTTGCGCATAGATACCGGTCTTCGGGCCATGTTGTTGCTCCTTTCAAGGGTTGAAAGGCGGCAGCATAGCCCTCGTATCCAGCGCCGCTACACCGCGTTCCGGAGTTATGTTTCCACCTGATCCGGTCGATTGTTACCACCCTTCCGGTCTCACCCGAAAAGTGGCAACTTTCAAACCGGAATCGCTGGAAACTTTACTCCGGATTCAGTGGAAACTTTACTCCGGATTGCTTGGTAACTTTCCTCCGGAATTCGCAATTGTTTGCAGAGCGCACACCAACCTCGCGTGCGCCGAACCTTCACCGACCCAAACCACCGTGTCTGCGGCAGGCCAACTGACCTTCACCCTCGACCGGGCCCGCCTGCGCACCCTGCGCGGGCGCGAAGGCCGGTATCTGTTGCGCACCAACCTGAGCGCCGACAACCCCGAACTGCTCTGGCGGTGCTACATGCAGTTGGTGTTCGTGGAAGAAGCCTTCCGCACCTTGAAAGGCGACTTGGGGTTGCGGCCCATTTACCACCACAAATCCGAGCGAATCGAAGCGCACCTGTTCGTGGCGTTCCTGGCGTATTGCCTGAGCATCACGTTACGCCAGCGGCTCAAAGCGCTGGCGGGTGGTCTGATGCCGCGCGTGATCTTCGAAAAACTGGCCATGCTGCAACTCTTGGACGTGCGGATCCCCACGACCGATGGCCGGGAATTGCTACTGGTGCGCCGAACCGAACCAGATCGGGATGTGGCGTTGCTGCTGGCACGGTTGAATCTGCAACTGCCACCGCAACCACCACCGCGCATCAGCCAGCTCCAAGCAAACTGAGTCCGGGCCGTTGTAGTGGCGACCTTTGGCCCTCGCCGCGCCAAAACCCCAGCAAAATCAACTCCGCCAATCCACCGGCAACCCCAGTAGCGGAAGTCGGGTTAATGTGCATCGTAACCTATTCAAATAGAGAGTGTTGCGCCCCTGCGAGCGTAGATGGTTAATCGCAGCGTTGAGCGAGATACAAGGTTGAAACACATCACGCTGCTCATTTTTCACGCCAGTCACCCACTATAAACCTCGAAAAGCCTCGATTTCAGGGTATCCGTTTGTGCGCTCAAGATTCTTCCATAAGAGAATTGCGGCTCGGTACCAGTCGGGTTGCTGAGTGGAAAAAGAAGCATACAGCTTGACCAAGGCAGGTACTCGCATGTCGAAATTAGGGTCAGTGATGGAAAATACGCTGGCTTGGTTTGCAAGTGTGGTACTGCCTGCCGTAACCGTGAATTTGTCCTGGGTTGCCATGGTATCGATCAATAGGTGACAATTTGGCAGGTGCGATCCAGCTAAAGTGGCTTCCCAGCGGGCAGACTCCGTGTCAGTTTCTGAAGTAATTACCGTGGAATAGCCCATCTCAGCCAACAGCGCAACCAGGTGGATGCCATAAAACCGAAGCGCCCCACCGCCGGTTGCAGCATCTCGTCGCCAATTGTGGAGTTGGTGCTTAAAGTGATGTGCCATAAACCGCCACTCAATCGTAAGTTTGTCTTTGTACTTGTTCCGTAAAAGCTGCTCACCCCAGTCGGTAAATCGAAAGGTATAGTTAATGCGAAACTCTTTTCCTGAGTCTTCCAACCTGTCCAAGAGTTCGAGAGCGGTGGTCGGGGTTGGGGCGAGGGGTTTTTCTAATACTACGCGGTTAATATTTAGCAGCGCCAACGCCGCCTGCGCCACGGTGGGTTGATGTTTGGGTGGGATGGCAATAATAATACTGTCCGCTTGCTCGAGTGCAGTTTGGTCGTCGGCTACCCAGTGCACTCGATCCGAAAGGACCCGGGCTTGGGGCATCTGCGCTAGCTTGTTTTTATACCGGAATGGCAATACTACTCCATGACTGATGACTGCTGGAAGATAACCGTACAATCCAAACCCAGAGCCGCGAATTGTAATCATTTGATGTCGATGACAGTCCCGGTGTAGCCATGACTGGCCAAATTGTCACGGACCTCCTGTTTAAGGTGCCAAGCCAGATTTAAAATGGGAAGGGTTAAATCCTGAGTGTAGAGATCGGCTTCTGGTAAGATTGGAATTCTGGTGCCCGGCAGATAGTGGCCGGTCTTGATTGATCCCTTGATTTCGTACACCGCAGAGATGTGGTTTTCATTGATGCCAAGGAGTTTTATCAAAATTGCAGCTCGACCCGGAAAAGCCTTGGCGCGAAGCTTGCCATGCTGCGAGACAAGCGACTCAATCATCCGCCTGGTTGTCTTGCGCCAGTCCGCGATATGCGTCGCCATCTCCTTGAATTTGTGGGCAAACTGACTCTCATCGATTAGACCTCCTTTGAAGTCTTCACCATGTCCCAAATACACACGAATATTGCCACCATAACGACTTGGGAACTCCGCCCCCATTAAGTTCAATCCCAAACTTTTGGCGATGTACTTAAAGGATTCCAGCGAATAGGTTCGCGGGTGTTCGTGGTAAAAAGTATCGAATTGATCTCGATCGAGTATGGCGCCCATATAGTGATTTTCGATCACGACCACAGTCTTGGGACCGATCAACACCTTCAGGGCGGCTAGCAGCTCGGCGAGCTTCTCAATGTGCGCAAATACGTTGGTGAAGGTAATGAAATCAGGCTGGCCATCCGTGACGAGAATTTTAAGCGCCACGCTCATTTCAAAAAATGCCATCTGGGTTGGATGTTTCGATTCGAGTGCCGCAGCGGTTGGATCCACGCCAATCGTCTTGGCACCGTGTTGCTTGAAAAAGTCCAGAAGGCTGCCATCGTTGCAGCCGATGTCGAGCACCAGTTTGTCCTGGAGGCTGCCAAATCTTTCCTCGCAGCGAAGAACCAAACCCAGCATTCCAGTAAGAACGTTCGGGGTCATGCGGGCGCGATAGTGGTAATGTTTCGGGAACAGGTCTTCTCGCGGTATTTGAAAGCGCTGGTGGGCGGTCAGGCACTTATCGCACAGGAGGATTTCGATCGGGTATTCCTTGCAGATCCGGTCGCTGCCGATCGGGACGAGGTCATCACAGAGTGGATGGCGGCCGAGGTCTAACGCTTTCTGCAGGTTCTGATTGCCGCAGACCTCGCAGGAGTTAATTTCTCGCGGTATGTGATTCCGTTCGGCAGACACGAATGTCTCTTTCATTGTTTTAGCCCGTTGTTGAATAATTTGGTGCGAAATCCCAGACTCGCCCAAATATACTTAATTAAAACCGAGACCATTTGGAAGGCATAAATTGTGGAGTTCCAGAGAGTGATCGTGGTGTGTTCCTTGTCATAATAACACCGCGTCGGCACCTCACCGAATTTAAAATCATGAAATGCGGCTTGAGCGAGAATTTCGAAGCCAAAGAGAAAATTGTTGGAAGTCTGGGTGAGATCAATCGCCTCAATCATCTGGCGGCTGTAAATCCGGGCCCCGGTATGAAATTCGGTCACGGGAACTCTCAGAATTATCCGGGCGATAAAACTGAGACCGATATTGGATAGATACTTTACGATTGGCATTTTGTCCCGCAAGGGCTGGTGCCGATCAATGAAGCGGGATCCGAGCACCAAATCATAACCTTGGTTCATTTTGTCGATGGCGGGGATGATAAATGCAGTGTCGAATTGATTATCGCCGTGGATTTCCACTAGATAGTCCGCCCCCATCTCGATGGCCTTTCGCATGCCATATTTAATATTGCCTCCGTATCCCAGCCTCGGATGGGTAAAACATGGGATGCTGAGCCGGGCAGCGATGGCATCAATATTATCACCGGAATCGTCATTCGCAATAATAACGCTGTCCAACCCACTACTGGGCAGACCCTGATAGAGTCGTTCCAAAAATGTGGCATGTTTATACGCGAGGATGATTCCGATGACTTTTGGAGGATGGGTCATAGTTCCTAGGGGGTGGTCGTCCCGTTTCCCAGTGCCGTTAGCTTCTGATACGGCGCCCACCCGAGTTCGCCGACAATGTGCGGCTCGCCCATTCGCTGATAATTTGCGCCCAGCAGATTGACCTGCGTCGGCAACACTTGCACCCTGTCCTGTTTGAACCGCACGCCACCGAAGAAGAGCGTCTGCGCAAACTCAAACGGCGGCGGTTGGGTGGCCGGCCACACGACGGCCACCACGGCCTGCGTCAACGCCGCGGTCTGATACGGACTTTGTTTTCCGAAATCCAGAATGCCGAACTTGACCCGCTCATCACTAAGCGCCGTCAGCGTATGCGCATAGGAATACCACGAGATTCCATACTGATAGCCTGCTTCGACTATCTCCGTGGCCATGCGCCGGTAGTCGGTCAGTTCATCCGGAGACTGTAGCAGTTGGCATTGATGAAAAGCCGAGATTGCCAGGCACAATGCCAGCACGCCGACGACAACTCGTTGCCGAGTCGACCACGCTGCACTCAGACGCGCGCCCAACAATACCAGAAAGATAATACCCGAAGGAAGAAGGTAACGCCGGATCGAGTAGTACGAGCCTCCCGACTGGGCCGCCACTAAAATAGTCGCCATGTTGACGACGGGAATCATGCAAAACATGAACACCGGAAAGTTCTTATTCTTGTAGCTTTGTCGCAGCAACTTAATTCCATAGCTCACGACAATCGCTGCCGCGATTAGCCCCACCGTGTCGACTGTCGACAAGGGGAAGCTCTCCCAGTTCTCCATATGGTTGAGGTAATGCACTCCACACGGAGACCGACTCCAAGGATCGGAGTCGAAGTACATCGGCAGACTGCGAAACAACATGTACCAGTTGGCAACTATTCCTTTCGGTGACGCCAGACTGAGAAACCCTTTCGCGTTTTCCTCACGGTTCTCGTGGGGAAGCACTTTCATCTTGTAGAGAATCTCGGGGCTGTATCCCACCAGAAATACCACCACACAAATCCACAGCATCCCGGAGCGAGCGAAGGTGCGGAGAAACTCCCGCCCTTGCGCCATGACGACCAGCGCGACGCCCGCAGCCAACCACATCACCAAGGCGTGTTTATTCGCATACCAACACCAGCCCATGATGCAAGCTGTCAGCGCACAGAACCAAGTCCTCGGTCCGCGCTGTAGAATCAATACGGTCAGCCATAAAAAACCGCCTATGACTAGCGGTAGCATACTGTAGGATGAAAAGTTGGGCTGGGTATTGTACGTCAGGTAAAATGGCATACCAATGGCCAGTGCGCACCCCGACGCCACCATTGCGCCCCGGTCGAAATACGCACCCACGAACGCAACCAGCAAGCCCACTCCACAGCCCCACGCCAGCAGACTCACAGATGAAGCCAATGGGATGGAGGGGCCAAACAGCGCCATCAGGCCGGCACCCAGAAACTCGAGTGGTCCAATTCCTGTATAATCAGTCCCCCACGTGTAAACGGGAAACTCTCCTAGCAACATTCGTTTGGGAATCAGGTAGCCGGGGGCAATGCCTGATTGGAAATACAAGTCATATCGGAACAGAAATGGGAGGTGCACCAAGATGGTCAACAAGCCGAAAGCAACTGCCCACCCGATGGTTTCTCGCCTCGACCAACTGCCAGCGATGGTGCCAACGGCTCCCGATGAAAGTTGTTCGGCTTTAGGGTGCATAAGATTGTTTTGTCCGACTCACCAAGCCGGTTTCCCGACCAAGATGTCTTCGCCTTTGCGGCGAAATACCAAGACGTTTTGCTGGTTGAAAACCAGCTCATAGTCCGGATTTGCACCGAACGCGCGGACGACCTCCTGTGGTACATTCCAAGTCGGTCGCCGCTCGTTGAGATCGAGGATCACAAACTTGTACTTAAAAATATTCTCCGGCGCACGTTCGTTGATTAGCACGTGCGAAAGGCAGGTAAAATGCCACCGATTCGCGACATGCGCGATCATCGTCTGTGGAGCGAGGACTGAGTCGCTCTCTGGCACCATCGCCAACGCTTCCTGCAAAGCGGCATATTGCGGTGGCTGCTGATAGTCATTCAGGTTCAACCAGAACACCCAGTGGCACGTGCTCAGGCACAAAAACAAAATGCCGAAACCAGTTGCGTATCGAGCTGCGCCATAACGCCGTTCCAGCCAGGGAACAATCTTGCGGATACTGAAGATCAGCGCGACAAACAGAAACGCCCCAACTGTAAGGTTATAGTGCCACCGAATAACCCGGAGGGCTGCATTCTCCACCAGCAGATTCAATACTAGGTCCGGCAGAATAAAAATCACCGCCAATGAAACAAACGGCAGGAACAGGCCGACCGGTTCCAGCAATTGGATCAAGTACATGATCCGGTCGCCCGAGAACAAAACGCGGGCAAACATCAGCGGGCGGGTAATGGCCGTCCTGACGACGTCCATCGGACTCTGGCCTAATTCCCCGAAGTATGTGAAGGAGCGATAGGGCTTGCCATTCCGCAGCCACGGCATGAGCCATTTGAACTCTGCCAACATGGTCACAGCTCCCATCAGAATCGGGAGCACCACCCACCGCCATGATCGCCGTTGGAGAGCCGCGTAAACTCCAAAGACCATAATCGTGAGCGGAACGTTCTCCTTGCCCAAACAGGACAACCCGCAAAAAAGCGCAAACAATCGAAAATCCCCCCCCTCATAAAAGTAAAACGCCCACAATAAAAACACGACGATGAATTGCGTGTCGTGGATCGTATTGACATGTTGGGAGACAATCGTCGGAAACAGAAGAAAAGCAAATGTAATTGCCAGCGCCGCAAAGTGATCCCGCAATGACCGCAGGGCGATGAAGTAGATCGGCACGCCAGCCAGCGTGATGAATATCGACTGCAGAAATAGCAACGTTTCCGTGGATGGAAACAGCCAATAAATCGGCCACAACAGAATCAAGATGTAGCTGGCTTTATCCCCAAAAAAACTCATCTCCAAGGAGAAACAGGGAAAGAACTTGCCGTGGATTGAACCCCAGAACGCATGCTGGATGATCGCCGTGTCAGCCGCATTGTCGGTAAATAGGACGTACTTTCGCACCGCGAGAAAGAAAAAAAACAAACAATAGGCAGTCAGCGAAACCATCAACCAAGTCGTCTGCGACTTGCTCATCTCAGGGGGGGGCAACTTTTCGAAGTGACTCATCGTGCAATCAATACGAAATTTCGACTCTTTCTACAACTCATTTCAACAATCGAAAGCAATCTCAAGATTCCAAGCGCCCGGTTGCCGGGCGGCATGTGGGGCGTCGATCCCCCCACAAATGCGATTTCACTCCCGCGCCAACACCTGCGGAATGGAGATCCAGCCGAGACAGAGCTGTCAAAACTTATGATTCTGCTGAAAAAACCCCGATTTTATGAAATCAGGATTTTTTCCGACCATCGAATCTACCTGTCTGTTTCGAGATCGTGCAACAGCGGCGATTGTAGAGCGAAGTATTTTGGGTGTTTTTTTGGCGTGGAGGTTTATCAGCAGAATCAACTTATTAGAAATGCCCCCTTTTTTCCGGTCGTGGTTTTTTTGCCGGTGCCGGTCGCGCGCGCGGGCGGGGGCGCTGGGGGGAGGGCGTCCCCGCCCGCGCGCGCGTCGCGGTGATGGCCGATACGCTTGGCCACAGCCCAGCGCCGCCACGGGTGATTGACCCCAGGCATCACTGCGCCGCGTGGGCGCGCGGCCGGCGGGGCGGGCGGTCGTGACGCTGGTTGCGGCCGACCCGGCAATTTGCGCCACTGTAGCTTGCCACCCCGATACGCCAGCTGCACCCGCCCATCCCGTAGCGTCCGCACCACCACTTTGCGTCCGGCCAGACTCAACGCCTCGTGGTGCCGGTCCAGTTGATACCAGTGCCCGTCACAGGCCACCGTCCAGTCCCGCTGCACGACGCGCTCGGCTTCCCAGCTCAAGACTTCGTCCAAGTTGCGGGGTACGCTCCGATGCACGTCCAGCGGGCTGGCCGCCACCCGCGCAAACAGGCGCTGGAACTCCCGCAAATACGTTTGATCCAGAAACCGGTTGGCGCTGGCCAGATCGTTGATCCCCGCCAACCGCAGCGCTTTGACCAACCGGTCTTGCAGCACCCCGTTCATCCGTTCGACACGGCCTTTGGCTTGGGGGCTGTTCGCCAGAATGAGTTCCACCCCTAACTGCGCCATCGCCCGACCAAACTGCGTTCGTAGCGGCCGGCCCGCCAGTTGGTCCGCCAGTCTCGGCTGGCCTTCGCAGCGGTAGATGCTGTCGCGGTCCACATACAGGCTGCCCGGCAATCCGTGTTTTCGCACCCAACCCGTCAACACATCGTAGCTGGCCCGCGTGGTCTCGGCCTCGAAAAATCGCGCCCGCAGCCGGTTGGTCGCGTCGTCGACCATGACCATCAGCACACACTTCCCACGCCGCCCCTCAAACCAGTCATGATGCGACCCGTCCAGTTGCACCATTGCCCCAAAGTACGGCTTGCGCTCCCGCCATTGCCGATGCTTTTGCCGGCGCCGCCGCAGAGTGCGTTTGCCCGCCGCCAGCAACCACCGCCGCACGGTGTCGTGATCCACGCCGATCCCCGCCTTCGCCAGTTCCTCGGCCAACAGCGTCGGACCGAAGTCCGCATCGCGTTCCTCGGTGGCACGGGCAGCACTTGGATGCGCACGGCGGGCGGCTTGCGCCGCAAGCCCGGTTGGCCGCGCAGTCGATGCACCAAACCAGCGTCGCCTTCGGCTTGATACCGCCGCCAGACGCGCTTGGTTTGCCGATAGCCCAACCCCAGCAGTTGAGCCGCCTGCACCTGCGTCAATTCCTCGCGCTTCACCCCAGCCATGATTGTCATCCGTTCTCGTTCGTGTCGACTCATTGTCAATGTCTCCATATTTGGAACAGGATGGCGGCCGCCATCCCGCCTCGATAGGGACATTTCCATTAAGTTAGAATGGGGACATTCTCATTAAGTCGCGACACAGCCGAGACAGAGCTTGAGTTTTAGTCGCGGGCCATGCATAATATATTTGCAATGCGCTCCCCAAATAAGCCCGGATCAAGCCGCCAGAAGGTTGATACGCATGAATGATGTCGGTCTACAAGAACGTGAACTTCGCCATTGGCAAGAATGGAATGACCGAGCGGACACGGTCTGGGGTTGGCAAACTTGCGCTGGCCAACACCGCGCGAACCGTCGCGGGGATTTGTTTCGTCAACTGGGGCGCATGGACCGCAAGTCGGTCGTGCTCGAAATCGGTTGCGGTACGGGCGAGTTCACTCAGCGGATTGCGCCGCATGTCCACGAGTTGTGGGCGACAGACTTGTCCCCCGGGCTTCTTGAGCGAGCGCAGCAGCGGATTCGCATGGTTTGCCCACAAGCCCATGTGACCTACGCAGTCCAAGACGCGATGGAACTCCACCTGCCCGATGACCATTTTGATGCGGTGTTTGGCTGTTCCATGCTCCATCACGTGAATCCGTCGCTGGCCTTGCGGGAGACCTGCCGCGTGTTGCGGCCCGGCGGCTGGTGCGTCTTTTCAGAACCGAATATGTTGAACCCGCAAATCGCCCTGCAGAAGAACATCCCCTTCCTGAAACGACGCGCCGGCGATAGCCCCGACGAAACAGCTTTTTTCCGTTGGGAACTCAACCGACTGCTGGTGGTGGCTGGCTTTCAAAATAGTTGCGTCCGGAATTTCGATTTCCTTCACCCCGGCACACCAGCCACGATGGTTCCCGCCATGGCCCGGCTGGGCTCAATCCTCGAGAAATGTCCGCTCGTCCGCTCGCTCAGCGGCTCCTTAATCCTTTGTGCGCAGAAACCCTCGCACGCGAAACATCGTGAGACTGCCCACTAGCTTTCCATCGGTCAGCGTTCTACCGGCTCATGACGACGGGGCTGGTTTCCCGGACGGTGATCCGGTGTCCTTCCGTGTGTCCCACCGCCAGTTCAACTTCCGTCCCAGCCGGAGACCGCTGGAGAAACCCTCGTGAACACCGGGACGGCCGGCTCCAATTACGACGATCTGGTTCAGTATTTCGACGGCTTGGCCGGTCAGCGCGACCGGTGGGTGTCCAAGAATGCCTACTATCATCAGCAATTGGCTGCCGCGTTAGCATTTTCCATCGCCCGCGATAAGTTGGTGTTGGAGATCGGGTCCGGCGTGGGGCAACTGCTCAATGCCTTGCAGCCGCGCCGCGGGGTCGGCGTGGATCTCAGTCCAAACATGGTGCGCATTGCCCAGCAGCAGTATCCGCAGTTGGAGTTTCTCGTCGGTAACGTCGAACAACTGGAGTTGAACGAGACCTTCGACTACATTGTGCTCTCCGACCTGATCGGGTTTCTATGCGATGTTCAGCACGGTTTTGAGAACCTGCAGCGAGTCTGCACGCCGCAGACGCGGGTCGTGATCTCGTACCACAATGTTCTCTGGGAACCGATCCTACGTCTCGGCGAGTTCTGCGGCTGGAAAGCGCGTCAGCCGGTTCAGAACTGGCTCAGCCCCGCTGACATCCAAAATCTCCTCGAACTGGCCGGCTTTGAAGTCATCCGGTCAAATACCCGGCTCTTAATGCCGAAGTCTGTGCCTCTGCTCTCGACTTTTTGCAATCGGCTATTGGTCAACATCCCTTTATTGCGGCGGTTTGGATTGGTTCACATTTTGGTCGCACGTCCGAAGCCGGGACCGCAGCCGCGAAACTATTCCTGTTCGGTGGTGATCCCGGCGCGGAACGAAAAGGGCAACATTGAGGCAGCGGTGTTGCGCACGCCCGCACTCGGCACGCACACCGAGTTGATTTTTGTCGAGGGCAATTCGAACGACGGCACTGCGGAGGAAATTCAGCGTGTGATCGCCAAGTACCCGGAGCGGAGTATCAAATTGATCGCACAAGGTCCAGGCCGTGGCAAGGGCGATGCTGTTCGCAAAGGGTTTGCTGCCGCCACCGGCGACATCCTGATGATTCTGGACGCCGATTTGACCGTGGCACCTGAAGAGCTGCCCAAATTCTATAACGCCCTGGTTTCCGGGACTGGCGAGTTTATCCATGGCTCGCGGCTGGTATACCCCATGGAACGTGAGGCGATGCGTTTCCTCAACATCTTGGGGAATAAATTCTTCAGCATGGCCTTTACCTATCTTTTGGAGCAGCGGTTCAAGGACACCCTCTGCGGTACCAAAGTACTCTGGCGGACCGACTATGCACGGATTGCTGCCAATCGAAGTTATTTTGGAGACTTCGATCCGTTTGGAGATTTCGATCTCATCTTCGGAGCCGCGAAACTCAATCTGAAAATCGTCGAAATACCAATCCATTATCGCGAACGCACCTACGGAACTACCAACATCAGCCGCTTCCGGCACGGCTTACTCCTGCTTCGCATGACTTGGTACGCGATGCGCAAATTGAAATTCGTTTGAGGGATTGCCGGACGATTTGATTGACCTGTCGTTTAACCTCGGCAGCGGAATTGTCGTGATCATTTGGGGGTTGGTGGAGCGACGCTGGAAACGTTCCGCAGACGGTCCAGCCTGCGCCGGTGCGGGGCGTGGCCGGACGACCGGCTGTTGATGCCGCATTGTTCCGTAAGAGTCACGGTCGCAAACGGGATGCGGGCGTCACGATGGCCGCAACCGGGAAAATTTAGCGTTGCACGGTGGCCCCTGGTTTGGCGAGAAGCCCATAACGCCGGCGACCGAGTGGTTCCCCATCGGCTCCAGGCAGTGATTGTGATCAATCCGGTCCATGTCCAAACGGTAGCGGGTAATCAGCCGATTCAACTCGCTTCGCACCACGCCGCCACTGCCGGTTTGCTGAGGTCGAGTGCGCGACCATTGGCGATCAGTTGTCCGTCGGTCCCCAACGCTGTCGTTCGATGTGCATTTCCGGCCAAACCTGGCCGGCCGTGTTCCAATAGCGGGTGGTCAAGCGACCGTCCCGCAACGCCTCGTCGAAAATGACGGAACCGCTGGCGTAACGGACGACGGGTTCTGCGGTGACGCAAATGGTGATGATTATATTGGCGGTCGGCATAGATTTTTTTCTTGAGCCTGATTTACGCTCGCGACCAGCGAGTTGCAATTCAAAAAGCCAGCTGGGCACGCTGGAAGCTTACCCTATGAGCAGAGTTAAAGGGGGCACAACGCCACAAACTGTCCGAGCATCCTCGGCTCCCAGACCGCGTCGTTCGGTCTGACTCGGTCTCCTGACCGACGGCTGGTGCCACCAAGGACTGAAGACCTCGCAGTGAGGTCAGTCGGAGTGCGCGGTCTGGAGACCGTCGCACAACGACAAAGTTTTGGAGTGCGCTGACTTGTCGGCGCTGTTTCGCCCGGTGGTTTTTCGCGCTGGGGGGGAGACCGGTCGGAGGGGGAAAGCGGTGACGAGTCACCGCACTCCATACCGGCCAAGCGGAGCACGGAGTGACGTGATTGGCGGAACGATTCATGGCAGTTACAAACGAGGCTCGACAGCGCGGCGGTTCCAATGGAATATTCCCCCTTTCATGAAGGATACACCAGACGTGTGACTGACTGAAATGTGCGGCCGGTCGTGCGGTCGTTTGAAATCAGAAAATAGCAGGAGAACACAACCATGAACCCACAATCTGAATTTGGCCATTTTGATGATGCGCATCAGGAATACGTCATTACCGATCCGCTGACCCCCACGCCGTGGATTAACTACCTCGGCAATTCGCGGCTGACAGCGTTCATCAGCCAGCAGGCCGGTGGTTTGGCGTGGCATATCGAGCCCCAACAGCGGCGGCTGACCCGGTATCACTGGTTGCCGGCCCCGCCGGACCGGCCCGGGTTCTATGTCTACATCCGCGACGGTGCGACGGTCTGGAATCCGCATTTTGCGCCGACCTGCCAACCGCTCGACCGGTACGAGTGCCGGCATGGGTTGGGCTACTCGCAGTTTATCGGCGAACGCAACGGCGTGCGGGCGACGGTCCGCTATTTCATCCCGCCCACGGCCGATGTGCTGGTCTGGGATGTGACGATTGCGAATTGCGGCAAAACTCCGAAGGAGTTGACCGTGGCGAGCTATGTCGAGTTTGGCCTGTTGGATTTCATGCGGGAGATGTTCTGGTGTTACCTGAAGAATCATATCGGCTTCACGTTTGACGCAAAAGCGAACTGGATCAAGTACGATTACCACGTCTTCGAAGCGCCGTTTGCGCCGGCGATTTTCTTTACCTGTACGCGGCCGGTGGACGGGTTCGACTGTTCGCGGGAGGCGTTTTGCGGGCGGGGCGGTTCGCTCGAACGACCGGCGCTGGCTTTGACCGGCTCGCAATTACCAGGCGGGGGACATGGGTGCGGGTCGTTGGGTGTGAAACTAAAGCTCGCGCCGGGGCAGAGCGAGCGATTCGCTTTTATGCTTGGCGTTGCGGAGAATTGGAAAGCGGCGGAAAAATTGAAGGCGAGTGTGACTGTGGATTCGGCGTTCGCGGCATTACAGGCCCACTGGCAGCGCAAGACAAATACGATTCAGGTGGCCAGCGGCGACGCCCATTTCGACCGGTGCGTGAACGTCTGGAATCCGTTGAGCTGTCAGGTCACGCTGGAGCGGACCCGCGATTTGTCCACCGACCATATTGGAGTGGATGGGATGCGGTATCGGGACACGATGCAGGATGCGCTGGCGGTGGCGAACTTTGATCCGGCGTTTGCCGCGGAACGGATCCGGTTGGTGTTGGCCTCGCAGGCGCGCGATGGGGGCGGCAATTTTTCGTTCTACCCGTTTGCGCCGAAGCTGAAGGTCAATCTCGAGCCGATCCGGTGCGACAACACGGTTTGGCCGATCATGACCATTGCCAATCTTGTCAATGAGACCGGTGACCTGGCGTTTTTCGACGAGCTGCTCCCATTCCGGGATGGCGGGACGGCGACCGTGTACGAGCACATCCGGCGCGGGCTCGATTACATCTGGCAGCGCCGGGGACCGCATGGGTTGCCAACTTTATTTCATGCGGATTGGAACGATGGGCTGGCCGTTTTCCGCGATGAGAAAGCCGAGAGCGTGATGCTCGGAATGCAACTGGTTTACGCGGCAAAACTATTCCGGGAGTTTGCGGAGCGGCGCGGGCAATTTACCGACGTGGCGTGGTGCGATCGGGTCGTTCAAGAACTGACGGAGATTTTGAATTCGGATGTGGTTTGGGACGGGGCCTGGTACCGGCGCCTGCTGTTATCGAGCGGGATCAACGTGGGCAGCCGGACCCGGCGGCAGGGACAGATTTATTTGGAGCCGCAAGTCTGGTCGGTCCTCAGCGGTGTGGGCGACCCCGCCGGCCGCGGCCAGCAGGCGATGGATGCGGTTTATGAACGGCTGAATACCGTCCGGGGACTGTGCATCTGCGCGCCGCCCTATACCGGCATCCCGAACCCGGAAGATCCGCTCGTGGGGAATGCGCCGGGGACGGGCGAGAACGGGGCGATTTTCTGCCACGCCAACACGTGGGCGATCATGGCAGAATGCCTGCTCGGACGCGGGGATCGGGCGTTCGAATATTACCGGAAGATGTTGCCGTCGGTGACGGCGGAAGAAGTTGGGCAAGCGCATTGGGGGCGCGAGCCGTACGCGTTTAACTCGACCATCATCGGCCCGGCGCAGGCGCAGGACTTTGGCCGGGGGGGGATCAGTTGGCTGACAGGCACCGCGAGTTGGATGTATATCGCGGCGACGCAATCCATCCTTGGCATCCAGCCCACCGTCGACGGCCTCCGGATCCGGCCCTGTTTGCCGGCCGGTTGGGGGGAGGTCCGGGTGACGCGAAAATTCCGCGGGCGGGAATATGTGATTGAGTTGGGAAAAGTCGCGCGGGTTAATGGCAAGCCAGTGACCGCCGACTGCATTTTGTGAAATCTGGCGCGGCACCAGTGGTTCTGTTGCACGGGTTCACGTGTGATCCATCGGCCTGGGCGGACTGGCCGGGGTACTTGAGCCCGGCGTTACCGTTCCATGGCGCGGACATGGTGGCCAAAGAACCGACGATGGCGGCTCTGGTGGACGCGGTGTTGAAATGGCTGGCCCAGAATGTGACTGAACCGGCGATCGTGGCGGGCCACAGTTTGGGGGGAATGCTTGCCCTGGGGGTGGCGCTCGCGCAGCCGGAGCGAATTCAGTCGCTGATCCTCGTGGACGCCTTTCCGTCCCTGGCGTTGAACGCGCGGGTTTTGCCCGAGCTGTTTGGACCGGCAACGACCGGGGCAGTGCGCCGCCGGGTTACCACGATGATGCGGGCCGGCCGGGAACGGCTGGGGGCCGAGCGGCAGGCGCAGTTGTGGAAATCGCTGACGGACTTTGACGTCAGCGGGCGACTGGGTGAATTATGCGTGCCGGTGGAAGCGGTGTATGGCGGGCGGGGGCGGTATTCGGCCAGCGAATCTGGGCGGTTAAAGAGCGATCTTGGGTTGGAGCGGATCCCGCAATGCGAGTTAAGCGTGGTGGCGGGGGCGGGCCATTTTGTTCACTGGGAAGCGCCGGAAAAATTGACAAAGTTATTGCACGAACGGATTGCGAACGGTTAAAAGCGAACTCATGAACAATCTTCCACGTCCTGAATATCCGCGGCCGCAGTTTGAGCGCGCCACCTGGCAGAATCTGAATGGCGAATGGTCCTACACATTCGATTTCGGCAAGTCCGGCATGGATCTGGGGCGGGAACTGTTTCGCAGCCACGGTTTTCCCAACCGGATCATTGTCCCGTTTTGTCCGGAGAGCAAGCTGTCGGGCGTGCAGCACACCGACTTTATCGAAGCCCTGTGGTACCACCGGGAGTTGCAGGTGCCGGGGGACTGGATGGGCAAACGCGTTTTGTTGCATTTTGGCGCGGTAGATTACGAGAGCGAAGTGTTCATCGATGGCAAATCAGTCGGCCTCCACTTCGGCGGGGTGTCCGCCTTCACGTGGGACATTACGCAGTTTGTCAAACCCGGCAGTCCGCACCATCTGGTCGTCCGTGTCGCGGACGAGCTGCGCTCGGGGAGGCAGCAACCCTGCGGCAAACAATCATCCCAGTTCAAGTCGGCCGTTTGCCATTACACGCGCACGACCGGCATCTGGCAGACGGTCTGGTTGGAGGCGGTGGATCCCGGCGGACTGCGGGATGTGCAAATCATTCCGGACCTCGATGGGGGCCGGTTGATCTTTGTGCCGGCATTTCAGACTGAAAGTCAGGGGCGGCGGTTCAAGGTCACGGCCAGTACCGGCGAAACGGTGACGGCGCCCGCCGTCGGGGGGGTGCCCGTCAGCTTGCCGTTGCGGGAACTGCGGCCCTGGAGTCCGGCCAGCCCGTATCTCTATGACCTTGAATTCAGCGTGATCGACAAGGGCGGGCGTGAATTGGATCAGGTCCACAGCTATGCCGGGTTACGCAAGATCCACATTGAAGGCAATCGCGTCTTTTTGAATAACGAACCGATCTACCAGCGGCTGGTGCTCGACCAGGGATTTTATCCGGACGGCATTTGGACCGCGCCGACCGATGCGGCCTTGCGCCGCGACATCGAATTGTCGCAGCAGGCGGGTTTTAATGGCGCGCGGTTGCACCAGAAGGTTTTCGAGCCGCGATTTCATTACTGGGCTGACCGGCTGGGCTACCTGACGTGGGGTGAAGCCCCGTCGTGGGGCTGCGATCCGAATTCGATTGAAGGGGCCCGCAATTTTCTCAGCGAGTGGGCCGAGATACTCCAGCGGGACCGGAACCATCCCTCGCTCATCACCTGGACGCCGTGGAACGAGACCGGCTACCGGTCGGTCCCCCGCCAGCACGCCCGCGTCCACCGCGATTCGTACCGGCTCTGCAAGGCGATTGATCCGACGCGGCCGGTCAACGACACGAGTGGTTATATTCATGTCGAAACCGATTTGTGGACGGTGCACACGTACGAGCAGGTTCCGGCCCAGTTACAGAAGCAACTGACTCCGGCGCCCCTGGTCTTCCGGAATAATCCGGATCAGGAACCGGAGTATGCCGGCCAGCCGTACCTCGTCGACGAATTTGGCGGCATCAAATGGATTCCGGAAGATCGGCGCGCGTTTGCGGACAACTCGTGGGGGTACGGCGATGCCCCGCAATCGCTGGAGGATTTCTACCAGCGCCTCGAAGGGCAGGTCCGCGCCATCGTGTCACTGGCGCACATTAGCGGATTTTGCTATACGCAATTGACGGATGTCGAGCAGGAGCAGAATGGCATTTACAACTACGACCGAACCGCGAAGTTTGATTCGCAACGAATCGCGAAGATCTTCAAGCAATGACGGTCAGGCGAGTGACGAATTGGGGCGGACTTGTCGTTGCTGGGAATGGGTTGTTGAGGGGAAGGCGCTTGGATAGACTCGGTCGCGGAACGGCGGGCTAGGGACAGCCCGCCCTACCGGGGGGTGGAACGGCGGGCTAGGGACAGCCCGCCCTACCGGGGGGTGGAACGGCGGGCTAGGGACAGCCCGCCCTACCGGGGGGTGGAACGGCGGGCTAGGGACAGCCCGCCCTACCGTGGAGGCGGAACGGCGGGCTAGGGACAGCCC
>Ga0209083_1000146_pt1 | contig 108594 bp, 66 predicted proteins | sample AM7aDNAmetaG_FD_184132 | JGI IMG/M metagenome (GOLD analysis project Ga0209083, IMG submission 184132) | Freshwater microbial communities from Finland to study Microbial Dark Matter (Phase II) - AM7a DNA metaG (SPAdes) (version 3) | ecosystem: Environmental > Aquatic > Freshwater > Lake ...
TCGCAGAGCAGCAGGGCGCGCGCATGATTGAACTTCGGGGCGGCAGTTTTCCCGTTGCGAGTGAGCGCTTCGAGTTCGCCGCGTTCTTCTTTCGTGAGTGTGACTTTGTATCGTGGTGCCATTACTGCATCATGGACCACGATATATGGAGAGTCAACATGCGAAGTATATAATGTTACATGGTACTAGGTTGCGATGACTCATCCAGCGACACCATCAGAAATGAGTCTTTGGATATAATACATATGAATAACGTGCGAGTCTTCACGTTATAGTGATGAACTTGTTGACTTATCGCACAAATAGTGTTTCATTCCGCACATATGAAACGTGATGTGTACACGGAATTGGTTGCTTGGAAGCGATCAGAGTGGCGCAAGCCTCTGCTTGTTAGAGGTGCCAGACAGACTGGCAAGACTTTTATCCTGAAGGAATTCGGAAAATGTGAATACCAGAGTATCGCTTATTTCAACTTCGAGGAGGATCCGCGGCTCAAGGAGCTTTTTGCTGGTAGCCTAAAACCGGGGAAACTTATCGAGAACCTGTCGCTCTATCAGAAGAGGCCCATCCGTCCGGCCTTGGATCTGATTGTTCTCGACGAGATACAGACATCAAATGAGGCGCTGAACGCGCTGAAGTATTTCCAAGAAGAAGCGAATGACTACCATGTCGCCGCAGCCGGTTCTCTCTTGGGCGTGAAACTATCTACTCCCATGTCCTTTCCTGTCGGCAAGGTGAACTTCATCGACCTTCAGCCGATGTCTTTTCTGGAGTTTCTGGATGCGGTTGGCGAATCGCAATACCGGCAGTTGATCGAAGCGACCGAAACCCCCGAACCGATCCCGTTGCCGTTTCATGAAGAACTCATCGATCTTCTCAGGCGCTACTATTTCGTCGGCGGCATGCCGGAAGCGGTGCGGCAGTATGCCGAAACACGAAATCTTGACGACGTCCGGACCATTCAGCGGGAGATCCTCAATGCCTATGTCCTCGATTTTGCCAAACATGCGCCGGTCCATGACATCCAGAAGTTGTCGCTGATCTGGGATTCCATCCCGTTCCAGTTGGCGCGGGAAAACCGGAAGTTCCTTTTCTCCGCGGTCAAGAAAAGCGCCCGCGCGCGGGACTATGAGACCGCCGTTCTCTGGCTCGAAGACGCCGGTCTGATTTTGCGGTGTTTCCTGGTGTCGACGCCTGGGCATCCGCTCCGGGGCCATGCCGACCGAAGCTGCTTCAAGGTCTATGCACTGGACGTGGGGCTGCTGGGTGCCATGGCGAATATTTCCTCCGACATCCTGACGCACGGCCACAGGTTGTTTGAAGAATACAAGGGGGCCTTCACGGAGAACTACGTTGCCCAACAGTTGCGCTCCTTCCAAGGGCAGGAACTCTACTATTGGAAAAGCGCGGGGGGCATCGCGGAAGTCGATTTCCTGTGCCAATCTCAGGATGAGATCTTGCCGCTCGAAGTGAAATCCGGCGTGAATCCCAGAAGCAAGAGCCTGCGGTCTTACGACGATACGTTCCACCCCAGCCAATTGGTCCGCACCACGCTGTTGAATCTGCGGCGCGATGGCAGAATCACCAATATTCCCCTCTACGCCTTGGCTTGCCTGCCCCGTCTGATGTCGCACAAGGTTTGACGCTTTTTGTTCCGGTCTGAGCGAAACTTCGGAGCGGCGCGGATTCTCAGCGGAATTTCATTTTTCCCGAACCGGCAAAACTGGTGGAAGGGTGGCCCCGAAACGTTGCGTCCGCGCGCCCAAGTCCCTAAGTTTCCTCAGGCACTTAGGCACTTAGGCACTTATGCACTTTTCTTATCCCACTCCAGACACTGGGCGATGACGTAGTCAACTTCTTCAGCCTGCAATTCAGGGAACATCGGCAGGCTGATGCAGGTCGCAGCGTTGTGCTCGGCATTCGCCAGCGAGCCGGCAATGCGGGCGCCTTTGCCCCACGGATAACCGGCTTGTTTGTGAATCGCGATCGAGTAATGCGTCTTCGCATCAATGCCGTTCTTCACAAGGAAATCCACAAACGCATCGCGCTTCGCGGCGTCCTTGACTTCGATGGCGTACAAATGGAACACGTGCCGGTAGCCGGGCGTCTGGTAGGGCAACTTGAAGCTCTGGGCTGATTTCAAACCCGCGGTGTACCGCGCCGCCCACTTGATGCGGAGGTCATTCCACTCGTGGATGTGCTTGAGTTTCGCGCTCAGAATCCCCGCGTGGATGTCGTCCAACCGGCTGTTGAAGCCGAAGCTGTGAACGTTCCGCGCCGGCGAACCGTGCGCACGGAGCAACCGGGTCACCTTGTTGACCTGTTCGTTGTTTGTGACAATCGCGCCGCTGTCGCCAAAGGTGCCGAGGTTCTTTTGGATGATGAAGCTCGTGGTGGTCGCGTCGCTGAGCTCGCCGATCTTGAAGGTGTCGCCCGCGGCGTCAATGGCCTGCGCGTTATCCTCGACGATGAAGAGCTTGTGTTTGTCGGCAATCTTCTTGATGGCCGGCATGTCGGCGCACTGGCCGTTGAGGTGCACCGGGATGATGCACTTCGTCTTCGGCGAGATGGCGGCTTCGATTTTGGTCGGGTCAATGCATTTTGTTTTTGGATCGCAATCCACCAGGACGGTGGTTGCGCCGGCAATCCAGATCGCTTCTGCCGTTGCAAAAAACGTATTTGCATTCGTGATGACTTCGTCGCCGGGCCCGATCCCGAGTGCCATGAGGGCGAGCCAGATCGCATCCGTGCCGTTGCCGGTGCCGATGGCGTATTTCATGCCGTGGAACGCTGCCAATTCCTTCTCGAACTGCTTGTTCATCGGCCCGTGGACGTACTCGCCGCTCTCCAGGACCTGGGCGATATTGGCGTCGATTTCCTGCTTGATATTGTGGTACTGCCGAACGTGTCCGTAGAATCCAACCTTCATGATGTGTTTCCTTTTATGTGTTAGTTACTTTTTTATTTACTGCGACTGACATTTTCGCGAAATTTTTACGGTACCTGCCTTTTTCATGTAGGCCGCAAGCCGAGTTGGACGAGACGCGGTTCGCCGCAAACCTCACGCGGCTGGTTTCCGCACGATCTCGCCGCGTCGGGTGACGCGGCCTACAACAACGTATCGGACAACTCGGACGGCGCGGTGGGACACCACGCCCTACCTCAAAATCTTCCGCCGCTGGTAGGGCGGGCTGTCCCTAGCCCGCCGTCCCCTCGTTAAATCTCTTTCGAACGGCGCGCCCGGCGGCCTGCCCGCGATTCCTAATCGGGGTCACGCCCTACCTCGGAATCTGCCGCCGCTGGAAAGCGCTGACAAGTCAGCGTACTCCAAACCACAACCGGCATAGCATTGAATGAGTCTCATCTTGAAGGCAACTTAGATTCAGGTCCGCGCGGCGCCGGCAAAACAGCCCGGCGCCACGCCTGCATGATCAGCCACTGGCCGGCAGCGTGCGGGTGGATGCCGTCAAACAGCCAGTGAGCGGGACCGGTCCGGGCGGCAGCCTCATCCAATGGCTGCTGGACCGGCACAAAGACCGCGCCGTATTCCTGGGCCAGAGCGCGCACGGCCGCTTGGTACTTCCGCAAATCAGCGCGCCAGGCCGCCGTCACCTTGCCGACTTCCAATAGAAACGGTTCGCAGAGAATCAGGCGAATTTTCGGCAGGGCTGCCAGCGTTCGACCCAAGAGTTTGGCGTACTCCGCTTTGAACTGGGCGGCCGGCTGTTTCTCACCGCCGTCGCAGCTCCGAAGGGTGCCATTCACCCCTACCAGCAAATTGAGAACGGTCGGCTGCCACGCCAGGCAGTCCGCATCCCAGCGCTTCGACAAATCGCTGATGCCATTGCCGCAGACGCCACGATTCTCGAACTGGAGATTTAGCTCGGGGTGTTCCGCCTGGAGTTGCGCGGCCAGCAGCATGACCCAGCCGGCGCCGAGGCGATAGGAGGTGCCAACCTCCTCCGGCTTGCGAAAAGCGTTGGTGATGGAATCGCCATCGAACAAAATTCTGTCATTCTTTTGTAGGAACATGAGTTACATTTCTGTTTGTTAAATTTATTGCCTGCGTTCCGACACTGGTAGGGCGGGCTGTCCCTAGCCCGCCGTTCTGCGGTTCCCGGTGGCCAGCGACGGCGGGCTAGGGACAGCCCGCCCTACCACAACCGGTTCTCACTGCATCACTCCGGCTCGCCCCACTCCGATCGCAGCCATTCGCATGAAAATTTCCACTTGCCCTTATATATTATTGTAGTATGTATGTCACTTAGTATCTGAGATACTGTAATTATGAGTAAGTCTAAATTGCAAATCAAACGGGTCACTCTGGATCAACAGGTGGCGGATGTGCTTCGTCAGGAGATTGTTCAGAAACATCGCCCCGGCGACAAGCTCGATACTGTTCTGGATCTCGCCAAGCGGTTCGAGGTGAGCAAGGCCGTGATCAGCCAGGCGATTGTGATCCTTGCGCGCGAAGGATTGCTGGATCGGCGGCATGGCAGCGGGTTGTTCGTGAAAGATGCGCGGGCGGCGAAGCTGGTGGGGATCCTGCTCGACCCGGATATCGCGCATCCGCGCACGTCACATTTTCCTTTGAAAGTGGCCCAACTGCTGCGCCAATTTTTTGCGGGACACGGGTTGCGGACCCGGCTGTATATGGGTTTTCGTGAGCCCGATAATGACGATCCGAAGTTAACGTGCCCCGAATTTCTTCCCGACGTGCTGGCGCACAAGCTCTCCGGCGTGGCGGTCGTCTCCACGAGGGTCCATGAGGAATGGCTCGAACCGCTTGAGCAGCAGGGCGTGCCGGTCGTGGGGGCGCGGATGGATCATTCGTGTCCGAAATCCTGTGATTATGAGCTGCTCGCGCGCGAGGGCGTGCGCCGACTGGTCCGGCAGGGCTGTCGCAAGATCGCGGCCATCGGCGGGTTGGGGGACGCAGCAGAAGGAGGGCCCTTGGAGGCTTTCCGATCGGAGTTAAGAGTCCAGTCCATCCCGGTCATTGAATCGTGGATTCGAGGGGATCTGCAACAGAACATTGCCGGGGCAGGCTGGAACGAATTTCGGGAAATCTGGATGGCGCGCGGTGAAAAACCGGATGGGTTGCTATTGATGGATGACACACTGCTCCGCGATGTGAGTATCGCGATCATGGAACTGGGCATTCGCGTTCCCGAGCAATTGCGGATCGTCTCCCATGCGAACAAAGGCGCGGACATGTTTATTCCATTCCCGATCACATTGGCGCAGGTGGACCCGCAACTGCACGCGGAAATCATGGGCACAAAGTTGCTGCAAATGCTGAATACGGGAGCCGTGGCTCAGCCGCAAGTGATTACGCCGTTTGAGTGGATTGAGGCCGGCCAGACGTATTCTGGCCGGTCGAAGGTGTCGGCGCCAGAAGAGGGAAGGTTGAGGGTGGAGGGTTGAGAGTCGAAAGTACCACCAACGGCAGGGACCGGATTCGAGAGGTAGCGGCAGGGATCCGAGGGGTAGGGCGTGGTGTCCCACCGCGCCGTCCGGCAGTACGACGTTGTTGGTGATTCGCGGCGGGCTAGGGACAGCCCGCCCTACCAACGGCAGCGGATTCGAGAGGGAGCAGCAGATTTCGAGGCAGGGGCAGCAGAACGGGAGTACGCTGAAGAAGAATGGTAGAGCGATGGGTGGTCAGCCGATTCATCACGGATGTGAATGGCTGAGACCGAGTGAGGCGAGTAGGTGAGAAAAAGTATTGCGAGTGGTCACCAAAATTAAATTTGAACGCGATGCTCAGCGTCGTGCCGGCGGCCTGTTGTCCAGCGGACGACTCGGCCGCTGCTGGAGGCTTGTCGCCGGATTGGCGGTGGGCCTGCTGGCGTGCGCTCTGCCAACGCGCGCGGCGAATTACACCTGGACGAACACCGCCAGCGGCACGAGCGGTTACTGGACGAATGGCATTTTGTGGGGCAGCGCGTCCGCCAGCATCTATCCCGGCTATTCCGGTGACCTATCGGTGACGGCAACCAATGCCTACCTGACCAACAATGTCGGCAGCAGCGGGTTCTACACCAATATCTTGAATTTCGGACTGACGGGAACGATCGGCACGCTGGTCGTCTCCAACGGCAACAGTGGACAGACGTGGCTGGTCATCACCAACAGTTCCGCCAACGCCGGCGTGACCCTCACCAACAACAACTTCGTGTTGGACAACGGCGGGCGGTTGCGGATCGACAGCGGCGGCGTGGTCAGCAACACCACCTCCTTCACGTGGCTCGGCACCAACGGCGTTCTCTACCTCAACAATGGCGGCACCTTGAAAACCGGTGGGGTGACGCTTGGCAACGGCGTCTCGAATGTGAATGCCACCGTCAGCAGCCTCAGCGCAGCCGGTCAAGCGGGGGTGTGGGATTTCCGCAACGGGGGATTGACCGTGGGCAACGGCGCGTCGACCGGGACCATCTTGACGGTTAACGGCGGGACGCTCACCAATCTTAGCGCATTCACCGTTGGCAACGGCAGCACGGCTTTCGGCAACTCCCTGATCATCTCCAATGCCGCGCTGTTCACGCAGGCTTCAGCGCAAAACTCTATTGGCGTTAACAGCTCGAACAATCAGGTCCGGGTATTGGCTGGCGGTATCTTAAATCTGTACGGTAACTACCTGTTCCTGGGCGGCAACGGCGGAACTGGCATCGGCAACTCGCTGTGGGTGGACGGTGGCGGCGTGGCCAGCGGGGCCGTGGTCAATGTGGCAGGCACCAGCAGCTTCGGTCTGCAGTTAAATACCACTTCCAACACGGTGAGTATTGTCAACGGCGGCCTGCTGCTCGGCGACTCGACTTCGATCAGTGGGACCGGCAATGTCTTGAACATCGGCGGCTTCGGAGCAGCCAGTTATTCTACCAACAGTAAGATTGGCTTTGCCGGATTTGGCAATCAACTCAACATCACCAACGCCATCGTGTGGACCTACGCGGTCGGCACCGTCACGAGCATTGCCGGCAACAGCAACACGGTGACCATCGCCAGCAATGGCGTCTGGAATGCCGGCGGCGTGAATTACTATATGAGCTCCACCGGCAATGTGCTGACGATCAATGCCGGGGTGCTCAGCAATGCGCAGATCTATGTCGGCGACACCGCCACTTCGCAGGGCAACACGCTCAACCTGCTCAATGGCGGCCAGATGTTTTTGGCCAACCTGTTCGTCGGCGGCCGCGGCGCCGGAAGCACCTCCAACAGCGCGAATATTGGCGGGCTAGGGAACAGCAGCTACCTCACCAACGGCACGACTACAGTCGGCCCCGCCGGGGACGGCTACAACACGCTGACCCTCACCAACGCCACGCTGGTGGGGGGCGCCAGCATCGGCAAAGGCGGGTCGAACAACACCGCCACGGTGCTGGCGGGCGGGACTTGGAATCTGCGCGGTGGGGTTTTGAACGTCGGCGAAGGTCTCGCCGTCAGCAATGTCATGACCATTAATGCCGGCACCGTCACCAACGGGGGCGCGGTCTCCGTCGGTACCACCGCCGGGGCGATGGGCAATACGCTCAGCCTGCTCAACGGCGCGAAGCTGTATGCGACCTCGCTGAACATCGGCGATACCGCCGGTAATGTATCGAACACCGTGAATATTGGCGGGCTGGGGAGCAGCAGCTTATTCTCCAACAGTGGCTCGTTGAACATCGGCGGCGCCGGCGCCTCCGGCGGCAACAACAACACCCTGACTGTGACCAACGCCAACCTGTTTAGTGGCGTGGTGAGCATCGGCACCGGCTCTTCCAACAACACGGTCAACGTGTTCTCGAATGCGACGTGGAATCTGCTCGGCAACCAGGGAACGCTCGGCAACTTCGCCTCGGCCGGCAACGTGATGACCGTCAACGGCGGCACCATTACCAACGTGGTTGGCTTTTTCTTCGTTGGCGATAACGGGGCGAGCGGGAATGGGTTGACGCTCAGCAATGGCGCCGGCTTCTTCGGCGGTGCGATCAACCTCGGCAACGGAGGGGTTGGCACCACTGGCAACTATTACAACGTCGGCGGGTTCGGCACGCGCAGTACCGTCTCCAACGCCTCAATCACGGTGGGTGGATCCGGGGGCTTCAATACGGTGACCGTCACCAACGCCAACCTCTGGAGCACCGGGTTGGCTGTCGGCAATGGCGGGCCGAGTAATACCGTCACGGTCCTGGCGGGTGTGAGTTGGAATCTGCTGAAGGGCAATATCATGTTAGCCGGCAATGCCGGCTCCGCCTCCACCGGCAATGTGATGACGGTCAATGCCGCGGTGCTCACCAACGTGGCCGGTGTTTATGTCGGCCATGTCGCCAATTCCATTGGCAATACGCTCACTCTGAGCAACGGCGCGCAGATGTATATCACCGGTCTAAACGTCGGCGAAGCATCCGGCGCTGTATCGAACAGTGCAACGATTGGCGGACTGGGGAATAGCAGCGTCGTCTCCAATAGTGGCGGGTTCACAGTCGGCGGCCCCGGCAACGCCGGCGGCAGCTATAATACCCTGACGATCACCAACGGCGCGCTGTCCGCCATGACGGCGAACTGCCAAATTGGCTTTGGCAGCTCGAACAATCTGATCCAGGTGCTGGCGAGCGGCACCTTAACCCTGGGAGCCAGCGCCAACCTAGACATCGGCAAACAAGTTGGGATCGGCAACACCTTGCTGGTGGATGGTGGCGGCGTGGCCAGCGGGGCGGTCGTGATTGCGGGTGGCGGTCTGGGCTTAGGTGCCAATTCCAACACTCTCACTGTTGTCAACGGGGGTCTGTTGATCGACAACGGGTTGACTGTCAATGGGGTCGGTAATGTCGTCAACATTGGGGGCGTCGGGGCGGCCAGTTATGCTTCCAACGCGGTGTTCAACTTTGGGCAGAGCGGCTTTGGCAACCAGCTCACGCTCACCAATGCGACGATGTGGCTGAACGGTGGTCCTTCGATCGGCGCCAATGGCAGCAGCAACACGATCAACGTCGCCAGCCTCGCCGTCTGGAATAATGGCGGCAGTTCTTTCGCCGTCGGCGCGTATGCCGGCACCGGCAATGTAATGACGGTCAATGCCGGTGTGCTCACCAACTTTGGCGTTTTCACGGTCGGCGCCAACTCCGGTGGTGCGGTTGGCAACACGTTCAACCTGCTCAACGGTGCGCGGATGTTTGCGAGCCAGTTGAACATTGGCGATACCGCCGGTAACGCGTCGAACAGCGTGAATGTGGGCGGGCTGGGGAACAGTAGTTTCCTCTCCAACGGCACGCTCACCGTCGGCAGCGCCGGGGCCGGCTACAACGCCCTGACCGTGACCAACGCCACGCTGTTGAGTAATAGCGGCACCATTGGGAATGGATCTTCCAACAACACTGCGACCGTCCAAGCCGGTGGGATTTGGAATCTCCAAGGGAACACGCTGACGGTGGGCAGCAGCGCGGCGTCGACTGGCAACATGGCCTGGGTCCAGAGCGGCGGGTTGTTGGACGCCAACGGCCTGGTCACCGGCGCCGGTGCTGGCAACCGCATCACCAACTCCGGCGGTGTGTACCAGTTCACCGGCACCGCGGCGCCGACGATCACGATTGGCGCCGGGGTCGGCAGCATCGCCATTAATAGCGGCACGATATCGTTCCGCGATGTCAGCACCGGATTGAACCTGACGAACAACTGGAAAGGCTCGCAACTGGTCAACATGGCGTTCAGCGGCAACAACACCCTCTGGCTGAATAATTCCATCGCCACCAACACGCTGGCGGGCGGGTACAACTTCAGCACGCTGCTCGGCGCCAGCAACTATTACCAACTGGCGCTGTTCAACGGCACGACGGCGGTCACGGGCACCGGCCTCACTTTTAGCAATAATGCCGCACTGCTGGTCAGCAACACCGTCGCCACCTTCGGCGGCGTGGTGACCAATCGCGGCGTGGTGGTCCTGGTCAACAGCACCAATACCTTCAGCAGCGGGTTGGTCAACCAGGGCACGATCACCAATAACAACAACACCCTCCTCGGGTTGCTGACGATGAATAATGGCACGTTGGTCATCGCGGGTGGGGCGGCACAGACGTTGGCCAGCAACATCAACCTGCAAGCGACCGGCACCTTTGACACCTCCGGTGGAAACCTGACCCTGGCAGGGGCGGTGACCAATGTCGGCAGTCTCGTCAAGATCGGGACCGGCGTGCTGACGCTGGCTGCCACCAACAGCTACGCGGGCGGGACGGTCTTGCAGAACGGGACGTTGCTGCTGGGGAACGCGCTGGCGCTGTCCAACGGGACGCCCCTGACGGTCAACGGCGGCATCTTGGATCAGAACGGCAACGCGATCGGTGTCAGTACGCTCAACGGCACGGGTGGCGTGATCAGTAACTACGGATTGACGGTCGCCGGCGGCGGCAACTACAGCGGCGTCATCGCCGGCCCGGGCAGCCTCGTCAATACCGGGACCGTATCGACCGTGTTGATTCTCAGCGGCACGAACACCTACAGCGGCGGAACAACCATCAGCAACGGCGCACTCCAAGCCGCCAACAGCAGTGCGCTCGGCAGCGGTTTGGTCACGAACCTGGCCGGCGGCGCGCTCCAGCTCAACGGCGGCGTCACGTTGGGGAACGCGCTGACATTGTTTGGCACCGGCGTGGCCAATGACGGCGCGCTGCGCAACATTGCCGGCAATAACAGTCTGACCAACACGATCACGCTCGGCAGCGCCGCCCGGATCAATGTGGACGCGAATCAACTTACGCTCAGCAACATTATCAATAGCGGGTTCAACCTGAGCGTGGGCGGCGCGGGCACGACGGTGGTGGCGCAGGTGATCGGCAGCGGCAGCGGCGGCCTGTTGAAGGATGGGACCGGCCTGCTCTCCCTCAACGGCGCGCAGACTTACACCGGTGCGACCACAGTCAGCAACGGAACGCTGGCGGTGAACGGTTCGCTCTACAGCGCGGGCGTGGTGAATGTGCTCAGCAATGCCACCCTGACCGGCAGCGCCATATTGGGCAATGTCACCATCAGCGGCGGCGGCACGATCGCGGCCGGCAACAACGGCGTCGGAACCATCACGGCAGCGGCGCTGAGTTTGGCGGCCAATAGCAAACTGGCGTTCGAGTTTAGTCCCGGCGCGTTTGATCAGATCATCGTGACCAACCTCGACGGGCTGACGGTCAACGGCGGCGTGTTTAATTTGTACAAGGCCAATACCACGACGACCTTCGATTTGATGGGGAGCTACAAGCTGATCGAGTACGCGGGCACATTGGACGGGGCCGCGACCAATCTGGTGTCGGTGGCCAATGAAACGAGCAACCGGCAATACGGGTTCAGTCTCAATGGCGGGTGGCTGACGTTGAGCATCACCAGCACGGGCGGCCTCGGCTGGGTGGGCAGTGCCATCAATAATTACTGGAGCAACTCGGTCAACTGGGCGGGCGGCCAGATACCACAGGCGGGCGACCAGTTGATCTTTGACGGTCAGACCGGGCTGAATAACACGAATGATCTGGCGGCGCATACGCAGTTCAGCGGGATTTTCTTCAACAGCACGGCCGGCGCGTTCACGTTGAACAGCAACGCGGTGGATTTGCTCAGCGGGGTGGTCAATCTCAGCGCGAACACGCAGACGCTGAATCTGCCGCTGGTGTTGGCGGCGAACGGGCTGGTGTTCGATGCGAATGCCGGCAGCCTGGTGGTCAACGGCGCGATCAGCGAAACGAATGGCTCGTTTGGCCTGGCCAAGAGCGGCGCGTATACGCTGACCCTCGCCGGCGCGAACACCTACACCGGCGGGACCATCCTCAATGCCGGTACGCTCAGCGTGGGGGCGATTTCCGATACCGGTGCCAGCGGGATCAGCACTAGCGGCGTGCTGACCTTCAACGGCGGTGCGTTGCAGTTTACCGGGGCCGGCGCGGGGTCCACGACGCGCGGGATTACCAATATTGGCCTGGCGGTCATTGATGTGACCAACAGCAGCGCCCGGCTGACGCTCGGCGGCGTCATCAGCGGCGCGAACGGCCTGCTCAAATACGGGGCCGGCACGCTGGTCCTGACCGGTGCGAACACCTACGTCGGCGGGACGACGATCAGCACCGGCACGGTCGCCATCAGCGCGGACAACAATCTCGGCGCCGCCGGCGGAGCATTGACTTTGGGCGGCGGCACGCTGGAAGCGACGAACAATTTTGCGTTGGACCGGACGCGCGATGTCACCTTGAATTCGCCCGGCGGCACGTTCAACGTGGACAACAATTCGACGTTCACGATGGGCAATACGATCGGCGGTGCGGGCGCCTTGACCAAGACCGGCGCCGGGACGCTGGTCTTGAGCAATGCGGTGAACAATTACGGCGGCGGCACGGTCATCAGCGGCGGGACTCTGGCGCTCGGGACCGATTCCGGTGCCAGCGAGAAAGACGGAGCGTTGAGCAGCGGCGGGGTCATGATCACGGGTGGGAGCCAGTTGCGTCTGGGCGGCGGCGCGGCCACGACCAACTCCATCGGCAATAGCCTTACGCTGAACAGCGGCATGATCTACGCCGTCGATGGTGTTCAACATTTGACCAGCACACTCACCGTCAACAGCGGCGGCGGCACGCTCGCCGCGCAGGCCGGCACGAAGGACCTGTTCCTGGATGGTGTGGTCAGCGGCAGTGGTGCGCTGACAATTTACGATACCGGCACCACGACCGGCGCCGGCCGCGGCCTGGTCCGGTTTGCCAACAATAACAACACCTACAGCGGCACGGTCACGATTACCAACGCCGGCAACAATGGCGTGTTGTCTGTCGACACGCCCACCGCGCTCCAATTCGCCACGGTGAATGATCTGTCCGGTTACGGCAATTCGCTGGTGTTCTATCAGGCAGCCGCTGGCGCGACCACCGCCACTCTCGGTGCGTTGGGCGGCACGGCCAACATTATTCTGCAGACTTGGAATACCACCGCCGGCGGCGATCCGGTCGTCACCGGCGGCGCCGTGACGTTGACGGTGGGCGGCAACAGCAATAACACGACCTATGCGGGCGCGCTGGGCGGTTCCGGCGCGCTGGTCAAAACCGGGGCCGGGATCATGACGCTGGCGGGTGCGAATGCCAACAGCGGCGGCGTGACGGTCAGCAATGGGACGGTGCTGTTGAGCGGCGGTGACAACCGGCTGTTCACCAATGGTGCGGTGACCGTGGCCGGGGGGACGCTGAATCTGGGCGGATTCACCCAGACGAACATCAATACATTCACAATCGCCGGTGGCGTACTCACCAATGGCACCGTGGCGAAATCCGGCGCCGATTATCTCGGTCAGTCCGGGACAGTTTCGGCCACGCTGGGCGGAAGTGCCGGGTTGACCAAGACCACAACCAATACGCTGACTTTGAATGGCACGCAGACCTACACCGGCGCGACCACCCTCAGCAATGGCACATTGGTTGTGAACGGCGCGCTCTTTGGGGCCGGGCTGGTGAACGTGCTCAGCAACGCCACGCTGATCGGTAATAACGCCACGCTGGGCAATGTCACGGTCGGCACCGGCGGCACGCTGGTGCCGGTGAACAACGGGATCGGCACCCTGTCCATGGGCACGCTGACCACCGCGGCGGGCAGCCTGCTGCCGTTTGATTTCACCGGGGCCACGAACGATCAGTTCCTCGTGACGGCGGACAATGGCCTGACCGTCGCGGGCGGGGTGTTCGCTCTCTATCAGTCCGGGACGACCCGGACGTTCGACGCGCTCGGCACGTACAATTTGATCGGCTACGCCGGTGGGATCGGGGGCGCCGGGGTCAGCGCGTTCACGGTGACCAATACGGTGGGCAACCGGCTGTACACGTTTGACACCGCGGGCAATTGGGTCACGCTGACGATCGCCGGGCAGGGCATTAGCTGGGTGGGCGCCAGTCCCATTAGTGCGTACTGGTCGGACACGAACAATTGGGCCAACCATATCGTGCCGACGAACGGAATTGCGATCTTTGACGGCAATACGCAGACCGCCACGATCAATGATCTCGCCGATCACGCCCTGCTCGGCGGAATCACTTTCAGCACCGACGCAGGCGCATTCTCGCTGAGCGGGCTGGCCCCCGGAACCAACGTAGTGGATCTGGAGGGCGCGGTGATCAATCTGAGTCATAACAACCAGACGATCAATCTGCCGCTGGTCTTGGTCGGGGCGGTCGGCGGCGGCCGGACGTTCAATGCCAGTAATGGGGCGATCACGGTCAATGGCATCATCAGCGAGACGAATTATGCGTTTAGCCTGGTCAAGACGGGGACGAATCTGCTGGTTTTGACCGGCGCGAACACCTACAGCGGCGGCACCGTCCTGAACGCCGGCACGCTCGGGATTGGGATCAGCTCCATGGGCAGCACCGGAGCGCTCGGCTCCGGCACGGTCTTCATCCACGCCGGCAGCCTGGTGGCGATCGGTGGCGCCCAGACCTTCAACAATGCCGTGGGCATAGTGGGCAATTTCAGCGTGGGCGGCAATCAGGACCTGACCTTGGCCGGCCCGATCAATCTGAGCAATGCGACCCGGGTCATTACCATCAACAACACCGCCAACACGTTCATCGCGGGTACCGTTTCCAACGGCGCCTTGACCAAGGCTGGGAACGGATTGCTGACCGTGACCGGCGCGCTCGCTTATAACGGCGTCACGACGATCAACGGCGGGACACTGCAACTGGGCAATGGCGGCAATACCGGGACAATCAACAATAACGCCACGGTCCAGGACAACAGCGCACTGGCATTCGACCGCAGCGACGACCTGAGCTTCGGCAACCTGATTACCGGCACCGGGGATGTGGTGCAGAATGGGACGAATGTGGTCACGCTCAGCAATGACGGCAATAGCTACTACGGCCGGACGGTCATCAATGGGGGCGTGGTGAGTGTCAATTTTCTGACCAACGGTGGCGTGGCCAGTGACATCGGAGCCTCCAGCAGCGCGGCGAGCAATCTGGTTCTCAACGGCGGCACTCTCCAGTACACCGGCAGTGGGGCGACATTGGATCGGCTGTTCACCCTCGGGGATAGCGGCGGTACTTTGAGCGCTTACGGCGGCGCATTGAATTTGACCAACCCCGGCGCGCTCGGAATGACCGGTACCGTGAATCGAACCCTGGTTTTGACCGGCAACAGCAATGGCCTGCTCGCCGCCAGTATTGGCGATCCGACCAGCGGGCAAACCGCTTTGCTCAAGACCGGGACCAATCTGTGGGTGCTCAGCAATACGAACACCTACTCCGGTCTGACCACGATCAATGGCGGGACGCTGCTGCTGGCCGGCGCGCTGGCCGCCCAGAACAGTACCGTCAGCAATCTGATCGAGGGCGGCTTAACCTTCACAAACAGCGCGAGCTTTATTGTGGGCGGGCTGGCTGGTTCCGGTAACCTTGGCCTGACCAATACCAGCGGCGGTTCCATCACGCTGAGCGTGGGGAACAACAATTCGAACACGACCTACCTCGGTGTGCTGAGCGGCAGCGGCGCGTTGACCAAACTCGGCAATGGGACGCTGACGCTCACCACGAATCAGGCGTACCTCGGCGGCACGACGGTCAGCGCCGGAACGCTCCAGTTGGGTGGCTTGGCGGATACACTTTCCACCAATGGCGCGATTCGCATCGCCGGTGGCACGCTCGACTTGGGTGGCCTGGGTCAATTCACCACCAATGCCGTCACGATCAGCAGCGGCCTCCTCACCAACGGCACCCTGACGAAGTCGGGCGCCGACTACGCCGGTCAGGGCGGAACCGTGGCGGCGGTGCTGGCCGGCGAGATCGGGTTAACGAAAACGACCGGTGGCACCTTGATTCTAAACGGGGCGAACACCTATACCGGGGCGACGCTGATCAGTAACGGCATCCTGCAGGTCAATGGCCAGTTGATTGCGACCGGCCGGGTGACCGTGGCCAGCGGCGCGACACTGGCCGGTAACGGCGGGACAGTCGGGAATGTGACGGTCAGCAGTGGCGGGATCGTCGCGCCCGGGAGCGGCGGGATCGGATCGCTGACGCTGACCACCTTGACCGTGACCAACGGCAGCCTGTTCAACTACGAGTTTGCTACCGCGGCGAATGATCAGCTCTTCGTGACAGCGACCAACGGGTTGACCATCAACGGCGGCGCGTTCCGGTTATATCAGGAAGGGACGACGACGACGTTTGATGCGCCGGGGACATACAATCTGATCAGCTACGCCGGTCTGATCCAGGGCAGCGGGACGAACAATTTGAGCATTGATCCGACCACGCAGACCGGCAACCGGTTGTACACGTTCGGCACGAACGGCGGCTGGGTCACGCTGACGATCGCCGGGCAGGGCACTGCCTGGGTGGGCGCCAATAGCGCGCTCTGGTCGGATGCCGGCAACTGGGGCGACGGGACGACCGTGCCGACGAATGGATTCGCGGTGTTCACCGGCAACAGCCGGCTGGATACCACGAACGATCTGGCGAGCGCCCAGTTTGCGGGCATCACATTCGATAATGGCGCGGGGACTTTCACGCTCAACAGTGAGAATCCCGGCGCGAATATTGTGACTCTGGCCGGCGCGGTGGTGAATCTCAGTTCCAATATCCAGACGATCAATCTGCCGTTGCTGATCGCGGGCGCCCAGGGCGGAACGTTCAACGCCAGCAACGCCAATATTATTATGGCGGGCAATCTCACCTTCGATAGCTACGCCTCGGGATTGCTCAAGACCGGCCCGAACGTCCTGGAGTTGACCGGGCACAACAGCTACACGCAAACGACAACCATTGCCGGCGGCATCCTGCGCGTCAATGCCGGCGCGTTTTCGCTCAATAGTAATCTCATCTTCACCAATGGCGTGTTGGAAAGTCGCGGGGTCATGTCAGTGACTCGCAGCGTGGGCACCGGGGCCGGGTCGATCCAGTGGTCCGGCAGCGGCGGCTTCTCGGCCAATGGGGGAACGTTGACAGTCGACTTGGGCGGAGCCGGCGGGACGTTGGTGTGGGGCGCGAGTAGTTTTGTCCCCAACGGCAGCACGCTGCAGTTCAGTTCGAGCCAGGCCGATAGCACGGTCAAGTTTATGAATGCGCTCAATCTGAACGGCGGGGTGCGCACGATTCAGGTGGATAATGGGACCGCGTTTGTGGACGTGGACATGACCGGTGCGATCAGCGGGGCGACCGGCAGCGGGCTGATCAAGACCGGGGCGGGCCTCCTGCGGTTGAGCGGGAATAGCAGTTTCAGCGGGGCGTTGATGGTGGATGCCGGGACATTCTTGCTGGCGTCCACACTCAGTAATACCAGTGTGTTTGTGCACAGTGGCGCAACCGTGGGCGGGACGGGAATCTTTGACAGTGCGTTAACGCTGGCCAGCGGTGGCATTTTGGCACCGGGTCAAAGTGGCGCTGGGTTGTTGACGGTCAGCAGTCTGAGTTTGTCGAATGGCTTTGTGTACGACTGGGAACTCGGGATGACGGCGACGGATCGGGTGGACGTGACCACGCTGAGCGGCCTGAATTATTTTGGATCGAATCACTGGACATTGCAGCTGGGTGCCGAGCCCGGAGTTTCCGCGATGGCGCAATGGCAGGGCAGTGGCGTGCTGACGGACCAGTTTGTCTTGTTCCAATTTAACGGTTCGGCCCCGGCGAGTTTGACGAATGCCTTCATCCTCGGCGGAGGCGGTTGGGACGCGAGTCAGGCGCGGGTGTCCATCGTGGGCAACCAGGTCCTGTTGAGTGGCTTGATGTTCAACCAATCATTCGTGGTGATTCCTGAACCGAATGTTTTGCTGATGTGGTTGGCGGGCGGGTTTACGCTGTGGGCTGCCCGGCGGCGCCGGCGTAACCTTAAACTTGTTAATGAACATTCTACACGACCGCGTCCGTAACTCACCTTACGCACCCGGCAGGCAAGTTGGAACCTCACCGTGCATCTTGCCCACGCCAATGGCGCGGTCGTTGTTTTCCTGTGAAAAGCGTAGGCAGCAGTCGAGAGTGGAGGGTGGAGGGTGAACAGCAACCCCGCATTCGGAGAAGCGGTCAGCGGTCAGCGGTCAGCGGTCAGAGGACGGAAGACTGAAGGCAGCGACCTGGCATGTTGTGCGTGGGTCTCCGACCCCGCACCCGCACTCGACCGAAGGTCTCCCGAACGATCCTCAACCCTCCACTCTCAACCCTCCGGCCTCTCCGCTCCTCGCTCCCCACTGACCACTGACCGCTCGTTTACCCTCATCGAGCTCCTGATCGTGATCGCGATCATCGCGGTCCTGGCGGCGCTGCTGCTGCCGGCACTGGGCGCGGCGCGGGAGAGCGGGCAAAAGATGACGTGTGCCAGTAACGAACGGCAGCTTTATATCTGTTGGAGCCTCTACATTGACGACTTTAATGAAGGACTTCCCGCCAAAGACACGGCTGTTTGGGATGGAATTAACAGCGGCGCCGGTAAGTGGGTGAACATCATGAGTAACTATCTTCAAAAAGGGTTTGTGAATAATCGTTTAATTCCGAATACTTTTCTGATCTGCCCGAAGAAGAAGATTATCAACCCTTGGTATACCGCGGGGTATGTCCCGTATGGGATGCTGGCGAACGGGATTGGCGGGCTTTCGCAAGCGCCTTCCGGTTCGGGCTATTCCAACACCCTCTATCGCCGACTCAGTCAAGTCAGGTTTCCATCGGAACAGATCGCCTTCGCCGATAGCTGGCTGATTGGTTCCGGTCGACCTGATCTTGGTTTTTTTGCGATCTATGCAGGGGATGTTGATGTCCGCCATCTTACTGCGGCCAACTTTCTGTTTTGTGATGGCCATGTCGAATCAAAAGATCGGAAGTTTGTCCCCACAGGGAACTGGACGGTGAATCCGCCGTGGGGGAATCCATGAGCGCGGCGCTCGGAGAAGAGGTCAGAGGACAGCAGCCAGCGGTCAGCGGTCAGCAGTCAGAAGACAGCGGCCCGGCACGTTGTGCGAGGGTTTGCCGCAAACGACAGCGTCATCTCATCGGATTCGGCTCCGCAGACTCGGCTCCCGACCCCGCACGCGCACTCGACCGTAGGTCTCCCGAACGACCCGCGACCCTCAGCTCTCAACCCTCCGGCCTCTCCGCTCCCCGTTCCCCTCTGACCGCTGACTGCTGTCTGCTGACTGCTTCCCGCCCTCCGTTCTCCACTCCCCGTTCCCCTCTGACCACTGACCGCTGGCTGCTGACCTCTGTCCACTCCGCCTTTACCCTCATCGAACTCCTGGTCGTCATTGCGATCATCGCGATTCTGGCGGCGCTGCTGCTGCCGGCACTGGGCGCGGCGCGGGAGAACGCGCAACGGACGGCCTGTGCCAATAACGAGCGGCAGCTTTATATCTGTTGGAATCTCTATATTGACGACTTTGATGACCGGCTGCCCGCATTTAGTAACTCGGTCTGGGGTAATAGCAACACAACCTGGGTCGGCACCATGCGTAACTATTTTCCAAATGGAATGGTGTATAATCCTAATGGAAACATGGATCTAATAAAGCCAAAAACTTTTCTGGCCTGCCCGAAGATGAAAGATTTCGGTGCGATTAACGCAGCCTACTGCACGTATGGGATGATTTCGCTAGGGATTGGCGGGGGTTACGTCGACCCCGCCACCAAATATCGCCAATTCAAACAAGTGAAGTCGCCAGCCGAACAGATCGCCTTTGCCGATAGTTGGCTCAACAGTTCCGGGGCGCCGCAGCTCGGGTGCTATCAGATCACGCGCGGCCTCACTGGTGGTGTGAATCTCCGGCATGTTAACACTGCCAACTTCCTGTTTTGTGACGGCCATGTCGAATCCAAGGATTGGCAATTTCTCATGGTCACGGTTTGGAACTGGTACTATTTAGCCCCGTGGGGGAATCCCTGAGCGCGGTGCTCGGAGAAGCGGTCAGCAGTCAGCGGTCAGAGGTCAGAAAGACCCCCCTGTTGTGCGAGGGTTTGGCGCACACGACAGCGCCGTCTCGCAGACTCGGCTCCCGACCCCGCACCAGCACGTGACTGTAGGTCTCCCGAATAACCCGCGAGCCGGGTGTAGTAACGTCCGTCCCGGACGTTTGGACTGAATGAGACCCGGAGGCCGCCAGTGACGCCGTCCACCACAGTATTCGCAAGCTGCGAGCAGGCTCGCAGCAACAAGGATCGTAAAGATTTGGGGATAATTGGGCGCATCTTGGCACTGCCGCCATTCCACTGCCTCGGCTGGTAGGGGACCCTTCCGGGCGCGACCGGTCGACGTGAACCATCGGGGATCGCGCCCGGAAGGGCGCTCCTACGGCGGCAGTACCAAGATGCGCCCGGGAAAATTTGGAGTAGAAAATTCAGTTTGAAACTATTGGCTCGGCGTGATAAATTTATGCCGTACCGGTACGGTAAATTGAGTCGTGATCGAAAAATGCAAACCGCCGATCGAAAACCTTTGGACTACTTGCCGTTTTTTGGCGCGCCCCGCTCCCCACTGACCACTGACCGCTGGCTGCTGGCTGCATGTTGTGCGCGGGTCTTCGACCCCGCCCCCGCACTCTGTTGTGCGAGGGTTTGGCGCACACGACAGCGCCGTCTCGCAGACTCGGCTCCCGACCCCGCACGCGCACTCGACCGAAGGTCTCCCGAACGATCCACAACCCTCCACTCTCAACCCTCCGGCCTCTCCGCTCCTCGCTCCCCGCTGACCACTGACCGCTGTCTACTGACCTCTGTCCGCTCGTTTACCCTCATCGAGCTCTTGGTCGTGATCGCGATCATCGCGATCCTGGCAGCGCTGCTCCTGCCGGCGCTCGGCGCGGCGCGGGAGAGCGCGAAAAAGATGACGTGTGTCAATAACGAGCGGCAGCTCGCAATCTGTTGGAGCCTGTACATTGACGACTTTGATGACCGCCTGCCGGCCAATAGCACTCAAGTCTGGGATGGGATCACGGCGCAAGCCCTCGGCAAGCGCATGTGGCCAGCGATCATGATTAACTATCTGCAAAAAGCCGTTGTGAATACCGGCTATGGAACTGTGGTTCGGAATTCTTTTCTGGTCTGCCCAAAAATGAAGCCGACGGACTGGAGCGTCGAAAGAATTACGTATGGGATGTATTATAACGGGGTGGGCGGCTGGTCGCAGGCGCCCTATTCAGGTCAGGCCTTTTCCAACACCCTCTATCGCCAATTCAAACAGATCAAGTCGCCCTCGACGCAGGTCGCATTTGCCGATAACCGAGAGGCGCCGACTTCGCCCAATGGGTATTATGGATTCTACGCTGGTAGCGTTGATCTCCGGCATGTTAAAACCGCCAACATTTTGTTTTGTGACGGCCATGTCGAATCCAAGGATTGGCAATTTTTCATGCTCACGGGCAGCTGGACGATTAATCCGCCCTGGGGCAATCCATGAGCGCGGCGCTCGGAGAAGAGGTCAGCGGTCAGCAGTCAGAAGACAGCAGCCCGGCACGTTGTGCGCGGGGCTCCGACCGCCCCATGTTGTGCGTGGGTTTGGCGCACACGACAGCGCCGTCTCGCAGACTCGGCTCCCGACCCCGCACTTGCACTCGACCGTAGGTCTTTCGAGTTACTGGAGACCTTGCGGTCGATACGAACGGCGCGGTCGGAGACCGACGCCGAACCCGGAGAGATCCCTTGTTGTGCGAGGGTCTCCGACCCCGCACGCGCTCCCGACCGTAGGTCTTCCGGACCCTCCACCCTCAACCATTCTCCCGCTACGTTGTGCGCAGCGCGAGCGTTAAACTCATCCCGCCCGCGTTGTAAGAGGACGAACAGACCGGGCATATACCCAGTAGTCGAACAAGGAAGCCAGCCGTCCGAATGAATCAAATCCAATTGCAGTCTTCGGCGCGGAATGTTACATATTACCGTACCGGTACGGTAAATTGATAGGGAAAGTGATCGATATGAAAAACAAAACCTGCTTTCGACGGAACTCATTTACGATATTGTTGTGGCTCTTAGCCGTGTCAGCGATCACGGCGCAGGTCAAAGCCGAGGTCGCCGCTGTCAAACCGGTGCTTCCCAAAGTTGTCGCGGCCGCGCGATCCGTTGCCAAAGTCACCACGGACCGTGCCTGCGCCATTTACGCCTGCAACGACAAGGCGGTTTTCTCGGTCACGGTCCTGACGGATAACAAGCTCGTGGAAGAGGGGATCGCCCGCATCAAACTGAAATCTGACGGAGTCGAAGCGGCCACCGAAAAAGAATACGACCTGGCGCAGGGGAATCCCTTCAAGATCGAAGTCGCTCTGGATCATCCCGGCTTCATCAAGTGCGATTTCATGGGCGTGGACAAATTCCCAGAAGTCCGGGCCCGGGGTGCGGCGGGGTTTGCGGTGGAGAAAATCCGGCCGGGACAACCCGAGCCGCCGGATTTTGATCAGTACTGGGCGCAATTACTCCAGCGGCAGGCGGCGGTCACGAATGCCGTGACCTGCGAGCCGTTGCCGGACACGGCCGGTAAGCCTGGCTACAAATATTTCAAGTTGTCAGTGACCACCATCGATGCGGGCAAAGTGTATGGGTTTCTGGGAATTCCCGCAAATAAGCCCGGCCCATTCCCGGCCATTGTCCTGATCGCCGGGGCGGGCTCCGGGTACGATGGCCCGGACCAGACTTTTATCCGCCCGGATCTCATGACCCTCTCGATCAATATCCATCCCATTGACCCGGGCTTGCCCTCAGCCGAATTCCAGAAACGCTACAAGGAGTTGATTGCACCGAAAGACTATTGGCTGCAGGGTGCGCCGGACCGTGACAAATACTATTTCAGGAACGCCATCATTGGCGCCAACGCGGCGGTCGAGTGGCTTGTCGCTCACCGGCAATTCAACCAGAAAGACCTGTTTTATCTGGGGGCGAGCCAGGGCGGTGGGTTCGGGCTGATTCTGGCCGGACTGAATCCGAGATTCTCAACCATTGCCGTCAGTGTGCCGGCTTTATGCGATCATGGCGGCATCGCCGTCGGGCGGGCCTCCGGTTGGCCGCAGTTGGTGAAGAACGTTGCCACAAATGACGTTGCCGTGCGGAATAGCGCCTTGGCGATGGCGGGCTATTTTGATGCTGTGAATTTCGCCAAACGGGTCAAATGCCCGGCCATTTTCACGGTTGGTTTCTGTGACGCAACCTGCTGTCCCAGTTCGGTCTATGCCGCATACAATGCGGTTAAATCCCCGAAATATATCATGACTGCGCCGCTGGCGGATCATCCGGTTCCCTGGTGGCATCTGAATGGGATCTGGCAGTGGACGCAGAACAGCCTCGATGAAAAGAACCGAACGTACCGGGAATTTTTCGATTGGTAGAGCCGTTGGGAAACTGCGCTTCGTCGAGTAAACGTTCGGCATAAAGAAACAATCGATGACAGGAATAATCTCGCCGGAAGCTTGGGAGCGATCCGTATCGTCATTCAATCAGAATGACTACGAGTTATACCGGCAGCACATACCCAATGACCAAGTGCTGGCCTGGATGAGAAAGAACGTCCCGCGCTTTGAATGCCCCGACAAGGCGATCGAGGAGACGTACTACTTCCGCTGGTGGACCTTTCGCAAGCACCTCAAGGAAACGCCCGACGGGTTTGTCGTCACCGAGTTTCTGCCGCCGGTGCCGTGGGCCGGAAAGCACAATACCATCAGTTGCGCGGCCGCCCATCATTTCCGGGAGGGGCGCTGGCTGCCTGATTCCCGGTATCTCGACGACTATGCGCGGTTCTGGTTGCGCCGGGGCGGCGAGCCGCGCACCTGCATCACCACCAACCGCGGATACAGTTTCTGGATTGCCGATTCGCTGCTCGCCCACGCCAAGGTCTCGGGACGGTTCGACCTCTGTCTGGAATTGCTGCCGGAACTCATCGCAAACTATGAGGCGTGGGAGAGCACGCAGCGCGATCCCAACGGCCTCTTCTGGCAGCGTGACGACCGCGACGGAATGGAGTGCTCCATCTCCGGCCGGCTCGCGCCCGGTGAACTGGGCTACCGAGCAACCATCAACAGCTATCTGTACGGCGACGCGCTGGCCATCGCGGAGATTGCGGATCGCGCGGGCGATGCCGATTGCGCCGCGCGGTTCCGGCGTCGGGCGGCGGACACCCGGCGCTTGACGCAAGCGTACCTTTGGGATCCTGAAGCGCGCTTTTTTAAGGTGCTTCCCCGCATCGACCAGCCGACGCTCTCCGACGTGCGGGAGTTGCATGGCTACACCCCCTGGTATTTCAACCTACCGGATCCGGACAAATCGGATGCCTGGTCGCAACTCATTGATCCGCGCGGTTTCGATGCGCCATTCGGTCCGACCACGGCCGAGCAACGGCATCCGGGTTTTGCGGTCCCGTATGCAGGGCGCGCGTGCCAATGGAACGGGCCGAGTTGGCCGTTCTCCACGGCCGTCACACTAACCGCCATGGCGAACCTGCTGAATGACTATTCTCAGGAGGTCGTGAGTCGAGACGATTACTACAGAATTTTGAAGATCTACACGCAATCGCATCACCTCCGGCTCGATGACGGCCGCGATGTGCCCTGGATTGACGAAAACCTCAACCCGTTTACCGGCGAATGGCTGGCCCGAGCATTCAAGAAGACATGGGCGGATGGGAAAGCCGATCCCACCAAAGGAGAAGAGCGCGGCAAAGACTATAATCATTCCACCTACTGTGATTTGATTATCAACGGCCTGATTGGCATTCGACCGCAAGCCGACGACACAATAGCGATCCATCCTCTCGCACCCGACACATGGGACTATTTCTGCCTCGATGGTGTTCGATACCACGGCAGAGCGATCACTGTCCTATTCGACAGAACCGGTCAAAAGTACAACAAAGGAAATGGCCTGCGTCTTCTTGCCGATGGCAAAGAGATAGCTAGTGCGGCATCACTCTCACCGATTCGAGTGTGCTTAAACGCAAGTCCAAGTGAACGGCAACCACAGAATACCGAACAAAGCGTTGCCCAGCGACCCGGTGAACCGCGCGCGTGAACACAAACGTTAAACCCAAGACACAAGTCATGCCAACCACTACCATTAGATCAGAAAGATTATTCGACACGATTCATCTGGAGGGCGAGGCTCCCGCCGAGCCGCGGCTGATGGTGAACCGATTCACGGACGGCTCGGCGGGAGCCTCGCCCTCCAACCGACAGCTTTTCACAAACCGCTGCCAAGCCGTGCAACCGATGGTGGTAGTGTCCAGATGTGCACACAGGAATTTGCTCTGCTCTGGCGTGGTGGCTTTTGTGGTTCTGGCGGCAGTCTGTCGAGTGGCGGGGGCCGCAGCGGAGACGCTGACGGATACTGGAGAAAAGGTTGCTGCGGAGATTCGGGCCGAGGCGTTACGCGCACCCCTCGGTGAAGCGGGGCGGCCGTTCCCGCTGGCGGCGACCTGGGCGCCGCTCGCGCACAATTTTTCTCCGGAGTACCAGCTGGGGCTGATCAAGCAGGGGCATCACCTGATCCTGTGTTTGAGCTGGCCGTATGCCGACACGCAGTGGGGGGAGGCCAACTGCGCCTTGCCGAAATACGTCAAGATGCGCCTGGATAATTTCAAAAAGAACTTCGAGCCGGCGCTGAGGGAAGCCGCCCGCCTGAAGCTGCCGATATCCTTTTACCGCTTTCAGTTCGAGATGGAACTGACCACCGACAAGAAGTATTTCAATTTGCCGCCTGAACAGAACCCGAACGTCATCGGGTTGGACGGCAAGGTGCAACATATGGTCGATCCTATGAGCCCCATCGAACCATGGCACGATTTGGGGAAAGAGGAGGTTACCAGCGAAATTTGGAGACTCGTTCAGGAGATCTATCCGGATCCGCCGCTCGTGATATTGCTGTCAAACAATGAACATCCGGTGCTCAATTTCCATGACGCGGAAAAATCGCAGCGGTACATCGACAAATACGGGACCGGCAAAGACGTTGCGTTTCGGGCGAAGGTATTCTCGGACGATTTGATCCAACACTACCGGGCCTTGACCGAAGGGATGCGTGAGAGTTTGGTGAGCGCGACCTGGAAGAAGAACGTTAAGTTTGTTGCCTATGACGCGTTTGGCCCCCGGGAATTTGGCCGGTATGGCGGGTGGGTGAACAGTAGCACTTTTTTGCAACAGTCTGGCCAGTTGATCTGGACCCATCTCGCTTGGGATGGCGGGTCCCCGTCCTATTATACGGATGACTGGGCCGGGTTCTTAACGGACTACACCTCATCGAGCACGCAGATTGAGACAATGAACTGGGTGTTCATGCTCAAGCAGGCTTACAAGGACAACCCGAACTATTGGTTCGAGCTTTCGACTTGGGATGGTGACCAGAATGGGATTAATGGCAAGCGCGGCCAATACGCCGGGAAGGGCGGGCAAATCTATGACGGCGACCGCTACCAGGGAATGCTCCAATACGGACTCTGGCTTACCCGGGCGCGTGCGCTGCGCGACTTCCGCTACATGGAAAGTCTGGGGTATGCCGAGCAATATTATCTGGCGAACGTCAAAGCCGTTGACCAAGTCTACGCTTCGCCGGTACTCCAGAAGTTTTGGAGAAAAGGCGAGTTGGTTCCCAATCACAACCGCTTGCATCCCTATCAAGTTGCGCTAACGGATGAGTTGAAGAAAAAAGAACGCTGGTATCTCCTCGAAACCGACTTGGAGGATCCGAAGAAGGATTGGGGGCTTTACACCGAAGTGCCGGTCTTCCCGCTGGCATTGGTTCTGGGCCAAGCGCCGCAGCGCGAGTGGCTGCTCTTCGCGCATGCTCCGCGGGGGGCGCGAACGGACGTGACTGTCAAGTTGCCCGGCTTTGGTGACGTGAAAATCAATGCCTCGGTGACCGGCTCGTTTTATCATCTCAAGGAGCAGGGCAAGTCCATCGAATGCGTTGTGCCGGGCGGGCCCGTATCCGCCAGCCCCAGCGTCGCGCTCGAGCAGCCGAGAGTGGGGGAGGCCACTGCCTTCAAAGCTACAAATATCTTCAACTCCGGCAAAACTCCTCTGGAACTCGAATGGGATTTCATGGACGGCACAAAAGCTGTCGGAGCGGAATTAACTCATATTTTCACCAACAAAGGACTCTATGTGGTGTCGTTGACGGCTAAAAATGCCGGCGGCGAAAGTTCCGTCCACTACCTGCCGGTACCGGTGGGGTATCCCGCGCCGGATAATTGTCTCCTTTACCTTCCCTTGGATAAAACGCCGGAAATCGGGGTTACCTGGGAAAATGTGACTGGCGGAGGGTATCAACGGGAGAAGGTGTTAGCCGGTTTGGTTTTTGCCGCCAACACCAAATCGTTTTGCGCCCTGAACGTGGGTTGTGATTGGGCCGAGGACAAAGAGCGGGGCCAAGTTCTGCATCTGCCCGGGACGAACAGTTATGTGGCACTTCATCCTTTTTATGACATCGACACCAACAAACAGATTCCACGCTTTGATGCGTTGGGAAGAAACCGGACCACCTGCTTCTGGTTCAAGGCGGATGACACCCAGCAGCGCCAAGTCATTTATTCGGACGGAAGTCAAAATGCGAACTTCATGAACATCTATCTGGATAACGGCAGCCTATTTGCCGGAATCAGTTCCGGGACGAATGACTTGCAAGGGACTTGGCTTTCAACCCCGGTTGAGACGGGGAAATGGCAACATGTGGCGCTGGTCCTGGATAACGCAGATCCGGTAAAGCTCTTCGACTGCTTCAAACTGTACCTCAATGGAAAACAGGTTGCCGTAGGGAAAGCGCTTTTGAACAGGCCCTATTGGGCCCGCATTGGCGGTGGCTGGGGAACACGTTTCCATGACGGAACGAAAGTGGATAAAAATGCAACATCCAAAGGGACTGTCGCCCTTGACGGCTGTGTGGATGATTTTGCAGTGTTTTTCAAGGCGCTGGACGAGAGTGAAATCAAACAGTGGATGAACCTGAAATAGGGTAAGTTTATGAACCCCCAACCTTCTTACAGTTTGAAGCAAGCGGCGGAACTTGGTGGCCAAGCCATGCTGGCTTGGCTGGACCCGCAGGCTGGCTACATGCCGATTACGGGCTATGAGCAAGCCCATGATGTCGGGCGGTGGTGGGATGCGATCCTCCGTCTTGAGCACGCCACCGGGTTTTCGATTCCGACACACATGGAAGATGCGATGCTCGTCAATTTGAAGCGGTTGACCGAAAACCCCGCGCGGTTGCTCGTCGTGGACACCCCGGGCGGTGGGGAAGCGTCAATTAATCCGCATAACCTTCGGGAAACCATGCTGGCCTATCACGCCCTGGTCCGCTGGCGGAATAATGATTGGGCGCGGCAGCGCGGTCATCAGTTCCTCGAATCATTGGATCGCGCCATTCGTCCCGACGGTCACTTGGATGTCGCGCGACTGGGGATCGCCGGCCGGGTTCCTGCGTGGTCGCTAAATTTCGTCAAGGAAGAGGAAAATGCGGCGGGTTGGTTTGATGCCACGCAGACCACCGGCCGCTGCCTGGAGGCCGTGGTTTGGTTCTATGGTGCGACCGGTGACGAGTTGGCGCTCCGCCTGGCCGACCGCCTGGCGCGGCTGCATTTGCGCATGATTGCGGATGAGCAGGGCGAGGCGCGGCCGGAGTTTTTCGACGCGACGCACTTCGGCCACAATCACTCCTACATGGGCACGTTGCGCGGTTTGTTCCTGTTTGGCCGGCTCACCGGGCAGCGGCATTACATCGACGCGGTGACCAGGATTTATCGCCATTCGATTTGGCGGCGGAATATCTCCCAGGACGGCTGGACCTGTCATGATCTCGGGATGATCAACGCCTGGTCTCAAAATAAGTTTGGAGAAAAGCAATACGAGTCCGCCAGCCCAGGCGACATCGCGCAGCTCGCGCTCTGGCTGGCGCTCCATGATCACCAATGGGATTTGTTGGATGATGTGGAGCGGATTCTGCGCTCCAGCCTCTTGCCCGGTCAAATCACCGCGGCGGATGTGGGCGCGCCCGCCCGGAAAGGCGACCTGACCATCAAAGACAATTGGATTGGTGGCTGGGGGTGCCAGTATGACCGGGATGTTAAAGATTTGATCTACGATGTTCTGGCGGCAGTGGTTCACTCGTTGTCCGATCTGTCTGAACACACCCTGGTCAAGGATCAGCGCGGCCTCTCCCTGCTTTGGCACTTCGATTACGAAGATAACCAATTGCGGGTCACGCATTCCCGCACCGACGAGGCCGTGGTGTGCATCGAGCCGAAAACCGCGGGGCCGATCCGGATCCGGATTCCGGCCTGGGCACCCGCCGATTCACTGCGCGTCAGCGTTGGGGGGCGGGTGGTCCATCCGCCGCACCTGGGCGCTTTCATCTATCTCGATGGCGAGCGGGTGCAGAACTGTGGGCCGATCACGTTGCGGTATGCCTTGCCCGCCCGCACCACCGAAGAACAGTGCGACAAAACGGTCTGGCGTCTGACGTGGCAAGGCGATACGGTTGTCGCCAGTGTGCCAATCCGCCCCAGTAAATCGCAGCCGAACAATGACCGTGAAGGATCAGCGCAATGACACTGAAGATCGCCATGAATGACCATGACATTTCTAATCGGTCAAGCATTCTTGACGCGATTTTGGCGGAGACGCAGGCTCTCGGATTCAAGATGGCTTCCGAGCCACAGACGGGTTCCTTGCTGCGCACGCTCGCAGCCTCCAAGCCACACGGTAAGTTACTGGAGCTTGGCACCGGTACAGGTTTCGGCACGGTTTCAATTTTAGCTGGTATGGATGCCAACTCATCCCTCGATTCTGTGGAGAGCGATGCCGCCGTGCTTGCCGTGGCGCAGCGGTATCTAGCCCACGATCGTCGAGTGACATTCCATCACGAGGACGGGGCGGTTTTCTTGCAGCGGTCGCAGGGTCAGTTATTTGATTTTATCTACGCAGATACTTGGCCGGGCAAGTTCACCCATTTGCCAGAGGCATTGGCATTGCTCGCACCTGGCGGCCTTTACATTATTGACGATCTTCTGCCGCAGCCTAGCTGGCCGGAAGGCCATGCTCCGAAAGTGCCGCGACTGATTGCCGAACTGGAGAGCCGCATTGATTTGAGAGTTACAAAACTATGCTGGGCGACCGGCTTGATCATCGCTTCCAAATATGACCATGTGGCCGACAAAACACTGGAGCTAACCGCGTCCCGCGCTGGCGCTCGGGTCGCGTTAGCTCATCTTGAGCGTTCTCTAACAAAAGTGAACAAACCATGAAACCATACCCATTATATAATAAAAGAAAAACCCATGACCTAAATCAAATGTGGGATTTTACGTTTCTCGAAAATCCCCCCGGTGGCGATGTTGATCTGCGTTCCCTCACGTGGGCCGATCGGCTCCCGGTGCCGTCCGCGTTCGACGCCTTGCCGGCCTATGCCGGCAAGCGCGGCCTCGGAATCTACCGCTGTTTCGTCGCGGTCATGCCCGGCGTCGAGTCGGTGCTAAAAATCGGCGGGGCGGGGATGTCCTCCCAGGTCTACGTCGATGGCAATTTGCTGGGCCGGCAGATCGGGACTTATACGCCGTTTGAGCTCCGCGTCCCGCCGGCGCGGTCGGCCCGCCGCGAGATCGTCGTGGTCACGGACAACCGGTATGACTACGAACACAATCCGTTGCACGAAAACTTCTTCGATTTTTACAACTACGGCGGCATCATCCGCCAAGTCTGGCTGGAGGAATTGCCGGCAAATTCGATTCACCGCGCCGCGGTGATTACGGAAGATTGGGCGGCTGGACGAATCAATATCCGGGTCGAGTTCCATGGGACTCCCGTTCCGTTGACCTACAGCATTGACGGGGCGGCCGCCCAGCCGGTGGTGCTGAATCGAAACGGCGATCACACGGCGGAATTCACCGTCTCTGTTCCCAATCCAACGCCTTGGAGTGTGGCGACGCCGAATCTGCATCTGTTAACAGTTGATTCCGGAGGCGACTCCCTGACCGTCCGTTTCGGCCTGCGCCAAGTCAAAGCCGAGCACGGGAAGATCCTGCTGAATGGCGCGCCGATCAAGCTGCTGGGATATTGCCGGCATGAGGCGCATCCGCAGTTTGGTCCGGCAACGCCCGAAGCGCTCATGGTGGCTGACCTCCAAATTCTCAAGAGTCTGGGGTGCAATTTCGTTCGCGGCTCGCATTACCAGCAGGATCCCCGGTTTCTGGATCTGTGCGATGAACTGGGATTTGTGGTTTTCTCCGAAAGCACAGCGTGGGGTCAGGACCGCAAACAATTAACCGACCCCAAGTTCATTCAGGCGCAACTGGAACAGACCGAGGCCATGGTGATTGCCGATTTCAATCATCCATCGGTGATCATGTGGGGCTTTTTGAACGAAGGGGCGAGCGATGCCGAATTTGCCCGTGACTGTTACACGAAGCTCATTGCGCTCATCCGCCGCCTGGATCCGTCGCGCCTGGTGACCTATGCATCGAACCGGTATCTGAAAGATATCTTTCTGAATCAAGTGGACGTCGTCAGCTTCAACTTCTATCCGGGCTGGTACTCACCGGATCGGGAAAACGAATGCCCGCTGGGCGAAGTCGTTCCTAAAATCCGGGAGATGGTGGACGGTTTGGAAAAACTCGGGTTCGCTGATAAGCCGTTTCTCATTTCAGAAATCGGCGGCGCCGCCCTCTATGGCTGCCATGACCCGCTTCACGGCTTTTGGACGGAAGAATATCAGGCAGAACTGCTGCGCCGGATCTGCGAGGAAACTGTCGCCAACCCCGGGGTTGCCGGTCTGGCGCTGTGGCAATACTGCGACATCCGCACCTATCGCGGATCCGGCGCGCTCTTGCGGCCCCGCGGTTTTAACAACAAGGGAACCTTTGACGAGTACCGCCGTCCGAAAGCAGCGGCCGAAGCCGTGAAGGTGGTTTTTATTAATGCCACACGATTGTCGGGAACGCATCGGGACGCTGACACTGCATCAGGAATTAGCCGAGGTCGGGCGTGATTGCCACCGGCAAACAGCGTGTGGCGTCATGTCGGACTCGACTGTCCGGGTGCGCAGTCCGGTTATCCGGATTCGAGGTAGGGCGCGACCGCCGGGCGCGCCGTCCGGTTGGCCGGTATGACGTCGCTGGTGATTCACGGCTGGCCCGGCGGTCCAGCCCTACCATCGGCAGCGGATTCGGGCTAGGGCGTGACCTCCGGGCGCGCCGCGCAGAATCAGCCAGACGGCGCGGTCGGGACACCGCGCCCTACCCCGGATTGTCCCGGTAGGGCGGGTTGTCCCTAGCCCGCCGTTCGCACCGAAAATATAACTTAGCCAAGGATTTTGGACATGAATAATACATTTAGTAAAACCCCGACCGCAGTCAGTTTGACGTTAATCCCGCCGGCGCCGGTGACCGATCGGATTTTATTGGATATTCGGGTGGCGGTTCATAATCGCAACGCCGCAGCGCGCGTATTTGAGGTCGCTGTGTTCTTGAATGTGGAGACACCCGCGGACCGATTGCATCAGGAGCGCATCGAAGTAGTCGGTCAGTCGGCTGCGGGTATCAAGTTTCGCTGGCCGACCGTCGGTCATGCCGGCACGCATAGTATCATTGCGGTCATTACCTGTGACGGCGAAACTTGGCGCACGTGCCAACCCATGACGATCCTAGCTTCCGACCACCGCTCGACGGACCGGATTGGCGGCGCCTGGGCCGGGATCTACCACTGGAGCGAGGGGGAGGGACGCTACTGGAACACCGATCTCAAGACGATGTCCGCTGACCAGTGGCGGGAGCTGGTTCGCGGCATGCACGAGATCGGCATGGATATCATCAATATCCAGGAGATCTTTCGAAACGAAGAGTACGCCGGAAAAAATAAAATCGCGGAAACCGGTTATCACGGGCGCGCGTTTTATCCGTCGGCACTCTATCCGGGACGAATGCCGATTGCCGCGGCGGACCCGTTGGAAGCCATCTTTGACGAAGCCGACAAACTTGGAATGCATGTGTTGCCGGGAATCGGTATGTATGCGTGGTTCGACTACACTCCGGCATCCTTGGACTGGCACCTGAAGGTTGCCGACGAAATCTGGGCACGCTACGGACATCATCCATCGTTCTACGGCTGGAAGATCAGCGAAGAGGGACATGGTAGTTTGGGCTCGCGAGTCTGGGTGCCCGGGGCGGATGCGGAGACAATGGCGGAGGATCGGCGGCACGTGGTCGACTTTTTCCGCCAGTTCACCGCGCATGTGCGCCGTCTGGCGCCGGATAAACCGGTGATGGTCGCTCGCAGCACGCATGGGATGCGCGGCGCGGAAGACACCTACCGGGAACTCCTCAAGCATCTGGATATTCTGTGCTCGTTCTGTTTCCATCGGATGCCGGCGGATGACATGACCGGCGATGAAGCCGCCGTCATGCTGCAGTCGTTATGCGACGAAGCGGGCGCCCACCTCTGGATGAATATGGAAGTGTTTCTATTCGAAGGCGGCGGCGACTGCGGCGCCCCGCTGATTCCCCGGCCCATCGCGGGCGTGAAGGATGACCTGCTCCGGTTTCCGAATTTTGAAAAAATCCTTTGCTACCAATATCCGGGACTGCTGACCCATCCGAATGCTTCCTGCAAACTCGGGGGGCAAGCAGCGGTCAAACTCTATCAGGATTATCAGATGTACTTGAGGGAACGAGGATGAAAGCCGCGCTACAGGCATGCGGTGCCGTTCCGAGTGGGCGGCAATTGCGGTGGCATGCGGATAATGTCATCGGGTTGTTCAGTCTCTCGATCAATACTTATACGGGAGCCGAATGGGGGTATGGCAACGAGGCTGTCACACTGTTCAATCCCACGGAGTTTGATGCCCGGCAGATTGTGGCGGCGGGGCAGGCGGCCGGTCTGAAACTGCTGATGCTGGTCGCCAAGCACCACAATGGGTTTTGCCTGTGGCCGAGCCATCTCAATGACGGATATAGCGTAAAAAATTCACCGTGGCGGGCCGGCCAGGGCGACATGATCCGGGAGATGGTGGATGCCTGCCGGGCTGTCGGAATGAAAGTTGGCATTTATCTTTCCCCGTGGGACCGGAACCATCCGGAGTATGGATTGCCGGGCTATGTGGACTATTACCATGGGCAACTGCGTGAGCTGCTGACCGATTACGGCCCGCTTCACGAGGTGTGGTTCGATGGAGCCAATGGGGGGGATGGCTGGTATGGCGGGGCCGGTGGTGTTCGCCAGATCGGCCCTGACTATTACCAGTGGCCCAAGGTGCTGGCGATGGTCCGGGCGCTCCAGCCGCAAGCCGTGTGTTTCGGTCTGGAAGATATCCGGTGGGTAGGGAACGAGATGGGCGCTGCGGGCGATCCCTGCTGGGCGACCATGGGACCTAAAGGAACCAATGGACCAGGCGCCGGTAACCAAGGGGTGCGGGGCGGAGCGGTTTGGATGCCGGCCGAATCTGATTTCCCCCTGCGTGACGGGTGGTTCTGGCATCCCGGCGGGGTGGTCAAGACCGCCGGTGACCTGGTGAACCGGTATTTTACCTCGGTGGGCCGCAACTCGGTTATGAACATTGGGATTGCCCCCGACCGGCAGGGCCGGATCTGTGCTGAGGATGCGCAGGCATTGGAAGGATTCGGAGCACGGATTCGCGCCATTTTTGCCACGAATTTAGCCACGTCAGCTCACATTGTAGCCAGCCAGACCCGGCTGGGGTTCACGGTGGGGAATCTCATTGATGGGAATGACCAGACCTGTTGGGCCAGTGCGGATGGAGAACTGCAGCCGGAAGTGACAGTCGACTTCGGGCGGGCATGCACATTCAGTGTGGTGCGGATCCGTGAGGCGATCAGGTTTGGACAGCGGGTTGATGAGTGGGCGTTGGATCAATGGGCGGATGGGCGATGGCAGGAGTTCTACAAGTCATCCGGGATCGGTGCTGAGCGCCTGTGGCGGGGCGGGCCAGTGACCACCGTGAAGATCCGGTTGCGGATTCTCCGGTCGGCGGCTCCGCCGGTGCTTTCGGAATTCGGGGTGTACCTGGAGCCGGAATGGAGCCGGAAGGAAGCGGGGCATTCCCTTGGTTTCAAGATGGATCATGGGATTGATAAATCCCAGTGGCGGATTGTCTTTGCCAGTAGTGAAGGGGCTCCGGCGGCCAATGCCATTGACGGGAACATTACAACTTTCTGGCATACCCGTCCGGGAAACGGTTCGCTGGCGGCGCCTCAGGAACTTGTGGTGGACATGGGTTTGAGCCATGCGGTGACCGGTTTCCTGTACCTGCCACGGCAGGACCACTGTCCGGTTGGGAATGTCAGCCGGTACGCCTTTTATCTTAGCGCGGATGGGAAGTTCTGGGGTGAACCGGTGGCGCAGGGGGAGTTCGGGAATATCAAGGCAAACGCTGTCCAGCAGAAGGTGACGCTGGCCCAACCGAAACGGGGGCGCTATCTGAAATTTATTGCCCTGAGCGTGGCGGATGGCAGCTACGTGGCGGTGGCGGAAATCGGCGTAATCGCGGAGGACGTTTGATGACGACTACAATTCTAACAACATCCAAGCTCATGCTCAAGCAACCCGCCCGCCGCTGGAGCGACGCGTTTCCCGTGGGGAACGGCCGGATTGGCGCGATGGTTTTCGGCGCGCCGGATCATGACCGGCTGGCGCTGAATCACGAGGAACTCTGGCGCGGTGCGGATCGGCATCTCGACGTGCCGGTGACTCCGCCAGAGCATCTGGCCGAAATCCGGGCCGCACTGTTCGCCCGCGAGTTTACCGTGGCGCGCGATCTGTGCACCCGGTATCTCAGCGGTCCCGATCCGGTCGCCGCTGGTTTCAAATTGGAAACGATTCAGCCCTACCAGCCAGTCGGTGATCTGCGGATCTCGCAACCCGGTGGGGAGCATGCGAGCGATTACAGCCGCGAACTGAATCTGGCCACGGCCACCGCCAGCACCTCGCTCGTGATTAACGGGGTTCGCTATCTCCGCGAGTGTTTCGTTTCCGTTCCCGATCAGGTGCTAGTGGTGCGGCTGACGGCGGATCAGCCCGGTGCCATTACCTGTGGGATTCGGCTGGATCGCTGTGCCGACCCGGATTGCCGGCTGGAAACTTGGAGTAATGATTCCGGGTGCGGTTACCGGGGCCGGTTTGTTGAGGGGATTGAGTTTGCCGCCCAGGCGCGGATCACGGTCAGCGGCGGCTCCGCCAGCGCAGCCGGCCCGGCCGACGTGGCGGTGCGGGGAGCGGATACGGTTCTCATCTCTGTGGCGCTGGCAGTGGCCGCCGACACGGGCGATCCCGATCCGGCCGAAGTCTGTCGCGCCATTCTGGCAAAGGTACCGGCGGATGCGGGCGAATTGCGCAACCGTCATCGCTCCGAATATCAGCCGCTGTGGAACCGGTGCGTACTGAATTTGCCATCTCCGGAAAATGTTCTGAACTTGCCGTTGGATCAGCGATTAAAGCGGCTCGGAGCCGGGGAGAGCGATCCGGCGCTGTTCGCGCTCTATTTCGATTATGGGAGGTATCTGTTGCTTGCCTCCTCGCGCGCCTGCCGACTGCCGGCCAATCTGCAGGGCCTCTGGAATGCCGATCTGCGTCCGCCCTGGAACTCGGATTACCACATCGATATTAATTTGCAGATGAACTACTGGCCGGCGGAGGTGGTCAATCTCCCCGAGTGCACCGCGCCGCTTTTCCGCTATCTGGAAGAGATGGTGCCCGGAGCCCGCGTGGCCGCCCGGAATTACTATAACTGCCGCGGAATTCATATGGGGACCGGCGACCGCTGGCAACTTCACCGCTATCTGGCGGCGACCTGGGATATTTGGCCCAGTGGCGGCGCTTGGCTGGCTCAACACTTCTGGTGGCGCTGGGAGTATTCGCTGGATGAATCCTTCTTGCGCGATCACGCCTATCCATTCCTGCGGGAAAATGCGGACTTCTTTGAAGATTTCCTCACGCGGGACACGCACGGTCGGCTGGTGACCGCGCCATCGCAGTCGCCAGAAAACACCTTTGTCGGCGGTCCAGCCCCCGTGACCTACTGCGCGGGGCCAACCATGGACTATGTGTTTATTCGCGAGATTCTGGAACGTTGTCTCGCGGCTTCGACGATCCTTGGCGTTGATGCGGATCGGCGCGCGGGTTGGGAAAAGATCCTGAAGGACTTGCCGCCTTTCCAAATTGGCCGCCACGGGCAGTTGCAGGAATGGCTCGATGATGAGGTCGAGAACGACCCGGGCCACCGGCACCTTTCCCATCTCATCGGCGTTTTCCCCGGCGAGATGATGACGGCGGAGCGGCTGCCGGAATTTCACAAAGCCGCGTTGGTTTCGCTTGAGCGGCGGATGGCAGCGGGGGGGGGGCATACCGGCTGGAGCCGGTCGTGGGTCGCCTGTCTTTGGGCGCGGTTTGGCGAACCGGAGAAGGCGTACAATGATCTGTCGCACCTGATCACCGATTTTACCACCGCCAGCCTGCTGGACACTCATCCCTATGGCAATCCAGATGGCTGTGTGGTTCAGATTGACGGAAACTTTGGCGGCACGGCGGCCGTCTGTGAACTGCTGATGCAAAGCCATGGCGGGATGATCCGCCTCTTGCCCGCTTTGCCAGTCGACTGGCCGGATGGCACGGTCCGGGGACTGCGTGCGCGCGGCGGGTACACCGTCGATATCGTCTGGCGGAATGGCCGGATCCTTCAGGTCACGATTGCTGCGGATTCGGCAAAGAGCGTCCGCCTCTGCCTGCCGGCTGCTGCCAAACCGGCGCAGATCACCGGCGGAAAATTCGACCTCCTTGATGAGCGCAACGGGACACTGATTTTCGAAAACAAATCAGCACTGGCGATAATCACTTTTGAACCGGGTCAATATCAGGAAAAACAAGTTCGCAACGCAGTGCGGGAGGTGACCAAATGAAATCCGAGGATCGCTATCTGAAGGTTGTTTTATGGAGCGAGAAAGACCGCTGTTATGTCGGCCATTGCCCCGACGTGTTTCCGTGGGGCGGTGTGTGCCACGGTGCTACCGACGAAGAAACATTTCATCAACTCTGTGTTCTGGTTCGCGAAGAAGTCGAGGAATTGCGCCAGGCCGGAAAGGAAATTCCCGTTCCCGCCACCCGCGCCATGCGCGACGCCGTGCTGGTTTAACTGAATCAAAGGTCAAAGGGGTCACCGCTTGTCAAAGGATTCCTCTGAAAAACCCTTAATCAGAGGTCCGCGGGGCCGCGGACCCTCCCGAAAACTGGCAAATTCCACATTATTCGCAAGGGAGGGACGGCGGCCCCGCCGTCCGTGCCGGGTTTTCAGCGGAATCACGTGTCAAGCGTTGACCCCTATGGCTTTCGGATGTCTACTCTTTGCTCGGACCGTTCAGGAGAAATGATGCCCAGCTTTGCGTTCTGACGCCCCCATCACGGCCGGATGCCTCAGCCCCCTCATTACAGAGTAACAAAGGCTGGAACTTGGGATATCGCCGGCAGAATTCCAGCAGGCCTCTCAAATCCTGAGGACGATAGGCACCGGTCTTCACTTCAATGGCCCAAGCGCCCCAACTTCCTTCGAGTACCCAATCCACTTCCAAAGGCTCAGCCCGCCAGTAACACACGGTCTGCCCCGCATTCCAAGCAAAGGCACCAACGGCATTCTCGACCCACCGTCCCCAGCGGACAGGGGCTTGTTCTCGCTGTGGGGCCGGCCCCATTGCCGCGATCAACCCATGGTTCAGCACTGTCAATTTCGGAGGCGCTGACCTTTGCCGGATCGTCCGCTCGGAATACTTTCGCACTCCCGCCACAAGGCCCGCTTCTTCCAGGAGTTGAAGGTAGTGGGCGATGGTCTCCAGCGCACCGCGTTCCGCCAGTTCACCGGCCAGTTTTTGCAAGGATACAATCTCGGCCGGATGACCGACTGCCACTGCATACACCTGTCGTAAAAGGGCGGGTTTGCGCACCGCCTCGAGATTTAGGATGTCGCGGCCGATGGCCGGTTCGATAATGCTGTCCCGGAGATACGCACGCCACCGGTCCGGCTGCCCCAGCAAAGCCTGGCCACCGGGATAACTTCCCGACTGGATGAACTGGTTGACGGCCTCGCCGGGGGTGAGATGGAAGCACCGCGTGAGTGCCATGGCGGGCCAGTGAAAAAGCCGCAGGCGTTCAAAACGCCCCGCCATGGTTTCCCGCGCCCCCTTTCCCAGTTGAATCGCGGAGGAGCCTGAAACCACCACATGGAGGGGAACCTTGCCGCGAAGGATTCGGTCCGCCTCGCTCTTCAAGCGGCGGGACCAGTCCGGCATGTAGGGAATTTCATCCACCAGCAGCAGTCCGCCGCCGGCCTTGTAAGCCCGTTCTTTTGCCACCCGAACCACTTGTTCCCACCACCCGGACATCTGTGCCTCGGTCGAGTCGGCAGAGAAATAAGTGGCCCGATCACCAAACTCCGTCGCCATCTCCAGCAAAAGCGTGGTCTTTCCCACCTGCCTCGGCCCGCTCAGGATTTGAACGCGCCCCGGCGCCGGCTCTCGAAGCCGCTTGAGGAGCTCATCCCGTATCTCTTGGTAGCTGCCCATAGGATTATCAGTCATATATTAATAATTATTAGACTACGACTGAAAGTCAACATCGAAAATTGTCAGTCCCACTGACGCCCCCATGCTCCTCCCTCTGACATCGCTGCTCCCGGTCAACACCGCGCATCAGTTGGCGCATCAGTTCGATGGTCTTGTCGGAAGGGACAACTCCACACACTTGACGGAAAGGCTGGTGCCCGGTTTCATCCGCAATCGGCGCGCAACACAAAACTTCTTACCCCCCCTGCGCAAGCGTGATTCGGGTGCCAAAAGCAATTTATCAATCAGTTTAACCGCTCTCGCCAAGGCCGCTCACTGCGTTTGGCGTGGAGGACGGCAAAATGCGGACCGAATCGTCTTCGAGGTAGGGGAAGTGGGAAGTCAGCAGCCAGCGGATTTCCCGGCGCCGATAGCGGGCGCGAAGGCGATACAGGAGGGGGTTGTCGGTCAACGAATCAATACCGGCATAGGCGATCTCGGTGAAATCCACACCCTGGGTCAGATCTGGACAATTTTACCCGGTTTCTGCCATGCTCCGCACCATGACAAAAGGAATCCATCATGAATCGCTCTCAGCAACTGTTAGTCAGTGTCGCTTGTCTTAGCCTGGCGCTGCTGCCGGCGGGGCCGATCCACGCCGCGGCGGCCGTCGCGCCGGTCGACCTGCTGCAGCACGATCCCGCCGACAAAGCGCAGATCCGGGCCCTTAGTCCCGGCGAATACGAATGGAGCTTGCCCGACGGCCTGCCGCAGACGATCCATTTCGATCTGCAGAAGCTGGGGATCACTCCGACGGATTACGACGAATTCCGTTTCGACCTGCAGCCCGAGGGGGCGCTGGTGTTTCTGCAGGCGACACTCAAGGGGACGCCAGCCGCCGGCGATGTGAGCAGTTGGTATTCGAAGTTTAAATCGCGGGTGGGCGCCTGGGCTGAAGGGCGGTTCGATCTGCGGGTGGACGACGACGGCACCTATCTGAATTTCAATCCGGATCTCAAGAAGGAGGCGCCGGGACGTTTCACGCTGACACTTTCGCGGCAGGTCTTGGGTGTACCCGGCGAGCCAGCCTGGCGCAAGGCGCGCCTCCGCAACCCGCGCTTCGTTCGCTATCCAGTCGCCGCCACTTTCAGCCTGGCTGAGTGCGAGATGGACACGCAGGGTGCGGAAGTCTCCTATCGCTATTCACTGCACCTGACGAATCGCACGGCTCAGGCGCAAACGGTGCAGATCGTGCCGGACTCCGGGCGGGCCCTCAAGTATTTCAGCGCCGTTTCCGAGGCCGAGGTCACGCTGGCGCCGGGCATGGCCAAGGACGTGCCGGTCCGCCTCTTTATTTCCCGCGCCCAGGCCCTGCGGTTGCCGACGCTCTATGGGGAATCAATCCTTCCCAAGATGTCCGTGAAAGACGCTCCCGATTCCGACGTGGTACCGATCATGGGGTATCGGAGCTGGCCGATGTGGGGCGTGGTGCCAATCTTCAACCGGGTGACCTGGACGCCCGCCACCTTCCAGGCATTCCTCGACGCCCGGCAGACAGCCATGCCCACGATTGCGGCTTGGCGGCAGAACATTATTGCTTTGGCCGACAACCACATGCTCTATGAATGGCCCATGCCGAAGAATATGCTGCCGGCGCATGACAGTTTTTATCGGTGCCAGGACAAGGACTGTGCCACACGGTTACAGCCGGCGCAGCCGATGGAGTTCCACAAGCATGTCTGCCCCAAGTGTAAAAAGGTCTATGAGAACATCGATCGGATCGACCGGGCTTACGTTCAGTTGTATTACGGCCGCCGCGGGCAAGCAATCCGGACGTGCGCCCAAGCCTGGTTGCTCACCGGCAAGGAGGCCTACGCCACGAAGGCGGTGGAGCTGCTCCTCTCCCTGGCCGAGGCGTATCCCGCACTGCCCGTCGCCGGTGAACGGTCCACGTCCGGCGCGGCCAAGCTCGGCTGCAGCAGCCTGCTGGCGGCCTATGGCCTGCCAGCACTGGCAGAAGGCTACCAATTGCTGGCCGCGGCGCCGGGGCTTGACGCGGAGAAGCGCCACCGCATCGAAGCGGTTCTGAATGAGGAGGCGTGCCGCATCGCCCGGCACTGTGTGGAGTATACCAACCAGACCGCCGAGCATTTCCGCGCCTACGGCAGCGTGGCCATTGCCACCGGCTTCTGGCCGCTCGCCGGGGAGGCCATCAACGGTGAGTTTGGTTGGCACGAACTGGTGGAGCGCGGCTATTCGGAAGAGGGCATCACGGACGAGGCCGGCGCCTACCACCGCGCCAAGTTCATGGCCATGGACGCTTTCGCCGCGTTTGCCTATGGCCAGAATGTCAACCTTTACACCGCCCGGTTCAAGCGGGTCTTCGACGGCTCGCTGACCGTGGGCGGAGATCTGGCGGCGGCGTCTTATGAGACCGCCTATGCCGTCTACAGGGATCCTGCCTATCTGGCCATTCTGGAGCGGCAGCGCCGCGGCGGGCCGAGTGAGCAGGCGGCGCTCCAGGGCATCCTGGGCCTGGCCAGCGCCAAGGATTTTCCCGTGGTCTCCGAACACCTGCCGGGCACGGGCTATCTGCTCCTGCGCAAAGGCAATGCCACGGACTCCTATGAGATTCGCTTAAACTACATCAAGACTTTCGACCGCAGCGAGTTCGATAAATTCACCACCATCTTCTACCGGAACGGCCAACAGTTGGAGACCTGGCCGGGCCGCATGTCTTACGGGTCGGTGAATGGCGAGTTCATGTATGCCACCGCCGCCCACAATACCATCGTGATTGACGGTCTTGACGAACGGTCGACCGATGGCCGCTTAATCGCGTTCGCACCCGATCCCGAGACGCCGCTGGCGGTGGTGGCGACCGAGCCCGCCGCGCCGTTCTACGATGGCGTGCAGCAGCTTCGCGCGATCGCAATCATCGAGAATAACTATGTCGTCTTCGACGCGGTCCGCGCTGACCGGCCCCGCACCATTGACCGCTACCAGTATGGCCATGGCCAGGCGGCGTTCGCCGGTGCGCTGGCACCGGCGGGCCCGGACTTCCCCTGCCTGCCGCATCCAGATTACCAGCCGATCAAGCAAGTGGAAGTCGGTGCTTGCGGCAAACAGACGCGCCTTGGTTACAAGGACGATTTCACCATGACCTTGGTGTCGGAGAACGATCTCCAGTTCTGCAAAGGGATCACCCGCGGCGGCTACGGCGGCATGCCGATGGAGGTCACGTTTGTCCGGGCCACGAACGTCAGCGCGGCCGCCTTCCTTGCGGCGTTCACCTGGGGTAAGGACCCAGCTCCGCCAAGCCTGCGGATCCAAAAAAATACGCCCGCGGAGATCGTTCTGGAGGTCAAGATTGCCGCGCGGATCTACACCATCCAGATCGATCCGCTCAACAAGACCGCCAAGATTACCCGGACATGACTACGACACTGCGCCAGCCGCCAGACGCAAGTGGTGCGTTGGCGACTGGCTCGCGAGCACTGAAACATTTATGAACCACCAACCGATTCCGCGCGCACGCCAACTAGAATTTCAAGACTGGGAGTTTGGCATCTTCTGCCATTTCGGGATCCGGACCTTTTATGAAGGGCATCGGGACTGGGATGGAAAATCGATGAGCGCCAGGGCGTTTAATCCCAGTGAACTGGACTGCAATCAGTGGGCGGCCACGGCCAGGCAGGCCGGCGCGAAATACATGGTGCTCGTCTGCAAGCATCATGATGGATTTGCGAATTGGCCGAGCGCTTACATCGATTTCTCCGTTGCGCATTCGCCCTGGCGCGGCGGGAAGGGGGATGTCGTGCGGGAATTCACCGATGCCTGTCGCCGTCACGACTTGAAAATCGGCCTGTACTATTCTCCAGCCGAATGGCCGGCGCGCGAGGGGGGCAAGAATTATGATGACTATTTCATCAACCAGATCTCAGAAATCCTGACCGGCTATGGTGCGATTGACATGCTTTGGTTTGATGGGTGCGGGTCGGAAGGGCACACGTACGATTGATTGGCCCAGGATTACCGGCGAAATTCGGCGCATGCAGCCCAACATCCTGCTTTTTAATATGGGCGATCCCGATTACCGCTGGGTCGGGAATGAGGCCGGGCTGGCACCGGTTCCCTGTTGGAATGCCGTGGATGCCGTGAACTTTTCCGTGCGCACGGACACAACGGAGGGGGTTGGCAAACTCAAGTGGTTACCGGTGGAGTGTGATTGCCGGATCCGAGAATACAGTTGGTTCTACGAGGATGCTGATGTGTCGACCGTCAAGACTCCCGCGGAATTGCTGGGGCTGTATTATTATTCCGTCGGCCGCGGCGGTAATCTGCTCCTCAACATTGGTCCCGACCGGCGCGGGCTGTTGCCGGAGCCGGACATTTCCAACCTGCTCGCATTCGGAGCGGAAGTCGGCTGCCGATTTGTCAGCCCGGTGGCTGGCTTTGGAAAATTTCAGCAGACCGATCGGGTGTGGCGCTGTGATTTTAGTGAGCCGCAATTAATTGATCATGCCATCCTCATGGAAGATCTGGCGGGTGGGGAAGCGGTAGCGCACTTTCGGATTGAAATAAAAAGTTATGCCGGGGGCAGTCCCATTCAGGTGTGGGACGGGCAGACGATTGGGCACAAGGCCATCTGTCAGTTTCCGTTGGTCCGCGCGAAGGGCGTGATTGTGACGGTCCTCGAGTCCCAGGGCCCAGTGAAGTTGCGGGACATTCGAATCTTCAACAGCCAACCGTCAACCCTGTGAAATGCGGGTGTGGATTCACGATGGTCGTCGTTGATAAATGAAAGCCGAGAAATATGATCAATTCGAAAAGACAGAAGCGGCCGTTGGACTTCAGCTTATCTGAAAAAGACATGCGGTGGTGGCGCGATTCCAGGTTCGGAATGTTTATTCATTGGGGGTTGTACTCCGTTGTTGGACGCGGGGAATGGCTCATGTGGAATGAACAGGTGCCGGTGCGGGACTACGCGAAATTGGCCGACCAGTTCAATCCGGAATCCTTTGCTGCCGACGCGTGGGCCGACTGTGCCCGTGCGGCAGGCATGAAGTACATGGTGCTGACCGCCCGGCATCATGACGGGTTTTGCCTCTTTGACAGCCAGACCAGCGATTTCACCAGCGTAAAGTCGGCGGCCAGACGCGACTTGGTCGCCGAATACGTTGCGGCCTGTCGGCGGGCCGGGCTCAAGGTCGGGCTCTATTATTCGCCGCTGGACTGGCGGTTCCCCGGATATTTCTTTCCCGACCTGTATCGGGAGAGCGCGGAAGCCATGAAGCAGCAGACCTATGATCAGGTTCGCGAACTGCTGACCAACTACGGCAAGATCGATATCCTGTGGTTTGATGGGGGTGGGGACGACTGGCTTGGGTTCGGGGGGGCCGAGTTCGGCGGCGCGAAAGGGCCCGGCTGGCACAGTCGTGATTCAAAGTGGCCGCAGCAGGAACACTTCAAGGGCAAGCCGCTTTGGGAACCGGAAAAGCTGTCGGCCATGATCCGGAAGCTTCAGCCGAAAATTGTCATGAACGATCGGGCCGGAAGCCTGGGACTGGACTGGGCGGGGGATTTCCATACGCCGGAAGGACGGATCGGGGAATTCGACAACGTCCGCGCCTGGGAGACCTGCGACTGTCTGGCAGGAGGCTGGGGACATATCCCCGGCGGTACCATGCGTTCCTTGCGGAATGTCATCCAGTTGCTTGTGAATTGCGCGATCCGTGATGGCAACCTGCTGTTGAATGTCGGGCCCACTGGTGACGGCGAGATCGAAGCCCGGCAGGTCCGCCGGCTTGGCGAAGCGGGTGAGTGGCTGAAACTGTATGGCGAAAGCATCTACGCCACTCGCGGCGGGCCGATTCGACCGCAGCCCTGGGGCGGAACCACGGTCGGTAAAAATCGCATTTATGTGCATATCCTCGACTGGACAGAAGACGTGATTGTTCTGCCGCCCATCAAACAGAAGGTCAAATCTGCGCGGGCTCTGACCTGCCGCCAGGCAGATATAAAAGTTAGGCGGGATGGCATCCGGATCAGCGTTCCACCCGAAGACCGGCTGGCTTCCGACACCGTTGTCGTGCTGGAGACGGCGGAATGACCCGGCGAATTCTTCCGGAATGGCGCTGGAGTTGGTGCCGGACGGCCAGTGGGGTGAAATAATACATTTTGACGCTTTCGGTTCGGGGTGGTAGATATTTACCGTACCGGTACGGTAAATTAAGTTGCGGTTGAAAGAAATGCCAGCCGCCGATTAAATTCGATGAAACATTTAACACTGAAGTCATGAGCCATAATCCGAACCGTCTGATCAGCGGCACCTTTTTTCAGATCGACCACTGGAGCGACAAGGAAGGCGCCCGATTTCAGGAGGACATCCGAAAACTCGATGAATCCCATTGGGTCCAGATGGTCCACGACATGCACGCGATCGGCATTGACACGCTGGTCTACCAGCAATGCGTGGACTGCCGCCATGGCTGGGACCAGACATTCGCCTACTACAAGAGCAAAACCCGCCCGCGGCTGCCCTGGATCAAGGGGGATCCCATGACCGCCGTTGCCGATACCTGCGATCAACTGGGGATGAAGATCATTTATGGAATCGGCACCATGTACACCAAGGATCCGTACATTCATTGCGATGAGGTGCTCGAACACGCCCGAATCACGGCCGCCGAACTGCGCGACCTCTATGGCGGGCGCCCGTCCTTTGCCGGCTGGTACTGGACGTTTGAATATCCGCCCAGCTCGGTGGCGGGCTTGCGCAGTCTGAAGAAGATTGTCCCGGCGATCCGGCAGCTTGGCGACTGCGACTTCATGATCGCTCCCAACATTGACCGAATGATGGTTCCGTATATTTTGCAGGAGATTGACGTGGACATTGTTGCCTATCAGGACAATGTCGGGCTGGGCGTTGAACCGGATGTGTTTGCGCGCCATTCCCGTGCCAATCGGTTCGAGTCGCTGGAACAGTTGCGCTGTCTGTTCAAGTTTGTCAAATTCGCCCATGACGGCTGGCAGGCGGCAGACGCCAAATCCATCGATCACTGGAACTGCTATTTCCGGCCGCGCGGCCGGACCCGGCTCTGGAACGACCTGGAAATCTGGGAGTTTGATCATCGGGAAGCGCTGCATCCGACCGAGCTGTCGCGCGTCGTTGCGCAACTGGAGCGGACCGTCCCGTTTGTCGACAAGCAGATCATCTATCAATACCCCGGGCTGATGCAGCATCCGGATCATCCCATCCCTGTCGGCGGTGAGCGCGCCATCACACTTTATGAAAGCTACGCATTATATCGGGATTCTGTGCTCCAAGGCCGGCGGTGAATCCAATGAACACCACAGGTGCGCTGATGAATAAAAAACCGACCCTCTGGTTGTTGACCGCGCCGTTGGACTATCCCGGAATTTCGCTGGTGGCGCCGACGGTGGCCTGGCTGGCGGAAGCGGCGGGCGCGGCCTACGAATGTTATTTTGAATGTGCGCGGGATGGCCAGCTTTTTGCGCGGACGGGTTCGACCGTTCTCGGGGGCCATCACCATCAGCAGTTCAACTGGCTTTGCGCCAGGGCGGAAGTGAAAATCATCCGGCTGGGGGATGCCCGATTGTTTGCCTCATCCGCGCGGGCTTTTGGACTGGAAACCATTGCCGAAGCCGAAAGCCCGATCGAGCTGTATCAGAAACTTTTGGTATACCAACCCGACCTCAAAGTGCGGGAACTTCTTTTTGCTCCAGAATTTGTCGACTGCGGGAAGCACCGCCTTGAAATCGGGCCGTACCTATTCCCGGAAGTATTTTATCGGAAAGCTCTGGCCTGCCTGCCGTCGGATCTGACGTCAGCGGCGAGCCAGTGGCGGTCAGCCCAGGCATCGGCCTTATATCTGTCGGCCGGAGAACTCCAAGAATTGCAGGCGGAGTTTCCCACATTTGCAGCGGTGGATGCGCTGCGGCCGGAGGACGGATTCGGAAGTCTGACCCTGCGGATCGCGGACCGCTGGAAGAAATCGGCCAAGGGCGTAGTGTTCGGAGATCCGCCGGCGGTCATCTCCCAGATCGCGGCGCACTGCCGCAACCGACGGATTGCGGTCTATGCTCCCGCCCACCCGATTCCGGCCAATGAAGTCGAGTTTTCCTATTATGCGGAGCAGCATTCGACCATTGCGGATGCGACAGCAGCGCTGGCGGTTGCGATCGGCAACCCAGTCATTGTCGGCCGGCAGACCGGTGACGGCGATATTATGCAATGGTCCAAACAGGGCGTCTGCATTCAGATCATCGATCCGAACCGTCCCGCGTTTCCGATTGTGGAGACAATGCCGCAGCCCTGGACGGAGCCGGAGAAAAACCGGCAGGAACTTGAACCGACGGATGACGAACTCCGGGCCTGGGCGAAGACGGGCCGGTGCCTGAGCACAATCGTCTGGCACTCGGGCGAGGTGGCGCACAATGAGGCCATGCTGAATCTCATCGATCTGGCAGTCACCGCGGACGTCAAGATGGGCATTGGCGTCCACGCCCAGCGCTATGAAAGCTGCCCCCAGTTGTGGGAGTTGATCCAAACCCCGGCGAACCGGGGTGGGGGCCTTGGACTAATCGAGCCGCTGCTGCATTGCGGCGGGTTGGGCGTGCTGGCGGAAATCCACGCGCCCGCCGAAGTCTTGCTGGCGAATTGTCGTGAGGCATTGCGCCGAATCGGGGCCATCGCCGGACCGGCGGGGGTGCCCAATGGCTATTATGCTTTCCTCGACGCGGATTTGAACACGCTGTCCAAGACCCGCCCGGAAATTTGGGAAGCGATCGCCGCGGCCGGCCTGGACTATATCGTTTCCTCGGCCAGTCCGGGACTGAATCGCATTCTTTGGGAGAAAAATAATTGTCTGGCGCTGAATCAATCGTGCCGCGTGGTGCAGCCGGCGTCGCCGTTTGTGCGACTGGGGGGTGCGGATGACTGTAAGAGTGCCACCGCGCGGTCGCCCGGCTGGATCATCGTGGTGCAGGACGCCCCGGTGGTCGCCTTCAATCCGTACATCTGGACGGACGGCGCGAATTTCATGCGGCTGGTCCACTGGCTGAAAGATGGCGGCAAGATCAATGTCACTCCCAATGTGATCGCGCGCTATGCCCGCATCCTCAACGAAATGGGATTTCTGCCAACCGCACCCGCATCCCGAAAGGCGCTGGATCGATGAATCCAAAAGCCTGCGTTCTTGCCGAAGCGACGCAGTTCACACACTTGGGCGGATGGGTGGTCGATCAACAGTTTATGGACGTCATGGGCGCCCCGTTTCTTCTGGCGCACGGCCTGGGAAAGCCGGTGGCGCCCGCCACCACTGAAGTGCTGATCCCGCACGCCGGGTCGTACCGGGTCTGGGTGCGCACCCGGGACTGGGTTGCCCCCCAAGGCCCCGGCCAATTCCGGCTCCACGTGGCCGGCCGACCCCTGGCAAAAGTTTTTGGCTGCGGCGGCGATGGAACCTGGCAGTGGTGGGATGGCGGAGCGGTTGAACTTCCAGCGGGGCGCATGCCGTTGCTGTTAGCAGACCAGACCGGTTTCGAGGGACGTTGTGACGCCATTCTTTTTGTAAAAGATGGCGCAGCGTCCAACCCGCCTCCGAACGAGAAAGTGCCGCTGCAGGTTTTTCGGGATGCTTGCGCCGGTCGACCGGCCATCCCGCCGGATGCCGGGACATTCGACTTCGTTGTGGCCGGCGGAGGATACGCGGGTCTCTGCGCGGCCATCGCCGCGGCACGGTTCGGCCTGAAAGTTGCGCTGATCCAGGACCGACCGGTGCTGGGTGGAAACGCTTCGGGCGAAGTGCGCGTCAATCCAGTGGGCGCATTTGAGTCCAAGTTATATCCGCACATCTCCGACATCCTGAAGGAGCTCCGCCAGACTCCCCGCGGGATGGATGGATCCGGCGGGATTCGCGCCTGTCCGGATGACAATTATGTGGAAGGGCTGGTCACCCGTGAGCCGGGGATCCGGCTCTTTCTCGACATGCACGTCTGTGCCATTGAACGCGATGGGGATCGCCTGGTTGCCCTGCGGGCGCGCCAGACCCGAACCGGCCAGGAACTCCGGTTCCCCGCCCCGCTCTTTGCGGACTGCACGGGCGACGCCCAGGTGGGTTTTCTGGCGGGAGCCGATTGGCGACTCGGGCGGGAAGGTCAGGACGAAACCGGGGAGCCGTTGGCCCCCCGGCACGGGGATCGCCGCCAGTTGGGGGTCTCCAATTATTGGCTGGCGGATGACACTGAGCAGCCGACTTTATTCCCAGCTTGTCCGTGGGCCTTGCCGATCAATTCCACGGAGGCGATGGACGTCGCCACGCCAAAATGGCCGCCGAATTTTGGCAAACACGCCTATGCCGCCGGCTGGAACTGGGAAACCGGCTTCGACATGGATCAGTTGGCCGATGGCGAACAGGTGCGGGATCACAACTTTCGCGCGATCTACGGGGCGTGGGATTTTCTTAAAAATAAATCGGCGACACGCGATCGGTATGCGATCGCTGAACTCACCTGGGTTGGCTACGTTATGGGGCGCCGCGAGTCCCGCCGCCTGCTGGGCGACCTCGTCCTCACTCAGCAGGATGTGTGCACGCCGCGCCTGTACCCGGATGGGTGCGTGACGGCGACCTGGTATTTTGATCTGCACTTCCCGCACCCGGCGAATAGCCGCTACTTTCCCGGTCAGGAATTCCGCTCCTTGGCGTACGACGATCCGAACTTTGAGTCGCTACGCGGTGACATTGTGGGCAACTACACGGAGATCAAACCGTACCCGATTCCGTACCGTTGTCTCTACTCGCGCAATATCTCAAACCTCTTGATGGCCGGGCGAAACATCAGTGTCACGCACGTGGCGCTGGCGCCAGTGCGGACGATGAATACCACGGCCCAGATGGGGGCAGTCGTTGGACGCGCCGCGTTTCTGTGTCGAAAACTGAATGTGGATCCGCGAGCGATTTACGCGACGCATCTCGCGGAATTCCAGGCCTTGCTCAGTCAGGAATCAGCAGGTACAACACGTCGATCTCAAGGGCTAAAATAGTTACGAACGAAAACTTTTCAAAAAAAACAACAACAAGGAAGTTATTTGTATGAAAGCAGCAGTTTTAGGAATCGGCGGAATGGGAATGGGGGCAATGTCCGACTGCAAGACCAGCGGCCTCCTCGACGGGGTCATTGGCTATGACATTTCGGCGGACCGGATTGCCCATGCGAAAAAGGAAGGGTATGAAGCCACCAACGATCTTGGAAAAGTTCTGGGTGACCCAGCGGTCGGCTTGGTTTTTGTGACGTCGTCCAATGAGGCGCACTATCCCCTCGTCATGGCGGCGCTGCGGGCCGGCAAGGCGGTCATGTGCGAGAAGCCGATCGCGACCACGCTGGCCGATTCGAAGGAGATGGTCGAAGAGGCGGAGAAGCGGGGGCTTTTCTTCCAGATCGGTTTCGAACTCCGGTACTCGAAACTCTACATGATGGTCAAGGACTGGATTGATCAGGGAGTGCTCGGAGACGTCATGAATACGCACTGTTACTACATCTGCAGCGAGTTCCATCACAAGGATAGCTGGCGGGTCAAACTTTCATCCGGCGGCGGCATGTTTGGCGAGAAGCTGTCGCATTATGTCGATCTGCCCCGCTGGTGGATCGGCTCGCGCGTGACGGAGGTCTATAGCGTTTGCGCCCCGAACGTCATCCCGTATTATGAAGTCCGGGACAACTATCACACGTCGTATAAGTTCGAAAATGGGGCCGTCAGCCAACTGACTTTTCACATGGCGGTCGGGGAGACGTTTGCCGGCGATCCGCTGCAGGACCACATCGAACAGCAGAAAGAGGATGGGCACGCGCTGCGCTATCTGGTCGTGGGGACGAAAGGCGCGGCTTCCGTTGACGTGTTCTTTCGCCGGATCAAACGCTGGGAATTCGGTGATTCACCCGAATGTATGACCAGCAAATGGGTGGAGGACATCCATTGGGATCCGAAGGAGGATCAGGAATACTACCATAATTCTCACGGACAGAATCTTGATATCATCCGGCGGGTCCTGGCTGGCCAGCCGCCGATGACCCCGGCGCGTGATGCCTACGAGACCATGAAACTGGTGGAGGCGGCCGAGCTTTCCGCCGACCAGGGGAAACCCATTCGCCTCGATACCATTGGTTAAAATGTGAAATCTAATGCGGATCAGATTATTCAATGGCCCGCCCACGGCAGGGGACTGCGGGAAGACGGGTTTTCGATGCGGATTATGAAACAAATAGAAATCATCGACTTGAGCGCATGTCAGAGAAAATCATGAGAGAAATTAAAATTGGGGTGATTGGCGTCGGGGGGCGCGGCGGGCTTGCCCAATGTGCGCATCTTCCTGAAGAGGGCTACCGACTCGTGGCGGGTGTTGACGTCAACGACGAAAGCTTAACCCAATTCAAAGCGTTTGCGGGTGACGAGGTGTTTGTCGCGAAGGATTACAGGAAGCTGCTCGCGATCAAAGAGATTGATGCGGTTTTTATAACGTCCCCTGATTTCTTACACGAGGAGCATGCACTGGCGGCTTTGTTGGCGGGTAAGGCAGTCTATCTGGAAAAACCAATGGCTATCACCATTGCGGGATGCGACAAGCTCTTGCGGGCCGCCTACAAGACCGGTTCGAAGCTCTATCTCGGGCATAACATGCGGCATTTCCCTGTCATCCTGAAAATGAAGGAAGTCATCGATTCAGGACTGATCGGCGAGGTGCAGGCCGGCTGGTGTCGGCATTTCATCAATTACGGCGGGGACGCCTATTTCAAAGACTGGCATTCCGAGCAAAAAAACACCACCGGGCTGCTTTTGCAGAAGGGGGCGCACGATATCGATGTGATGCACTGGCTGATGGGAAGCTATACAAAAACGGTCGTCGGAATGGGAATGCTGTCGGTGTATGACAAATGCAAGCGCCGGACTCCCAAAGTTCCCGGCAATGTAAAATGGGACGATGCCCATTGGCCACCCCATGCACAATCGGGGTTTTCCCCTGTCATCGACGTGGAGGATCACAATATGGTGATGATGCAGTTGGCGAATGGCTCCCAAGCTTGTTACATGCAGTGCCATTACACCCCGGATGCTGAGCGCAATTATACATTCATCGGAATCAGGGGCCGCATCGAAAATATTGGCGATTACGGACTTTGTGAAGTCCACGTCTGGACCCAGCGCGGTCCGCGGGCAACCCCGGACATTGTTTACAAGCTCAAGCCGCTGGAAGGCTCACATGGAGGGTCCGATCCCGCCATCGTTCGGGAATTCCTGAGATTCGTCCGGGACGGAGTGCCGACCCGCACGTCTCCGATCGCCGCCCGGAACTCGGTGGCGGTCGGAGTGCAAGGTCATAAATCCATGCGTTCGGGCTGCCATGCCGAGAAAATCCCACAGCTCCCGAAAGACCTGGTGAAATATTTTGAAAACGGGCAGAAGAGAAAATAATTACTTTCGCAACGACGCCGATGAATTACCCCTTTGGATGTCACTGCTGGTTTAACTGCGAAATATACTTTTAGGCTGAAATAATTATGGCAAAGAAAATCCGTTTGGCAATTGCGGGGGCCGGGTCGCGGGGGGCGGACAGTTATGCTCCGCACGCGAGTTTGAGCTCCTATGCGGTGGAATTTGTGGCCGTGGCGGAGCCGCGGGCGGCTTGGCGGGAAAAGGCGATCCGCCAATTCAATATCCCCCGGGAAAATGCCTTCGCGTCCTGGGAGGAACTCGCCGCGCAGCCGCAGCTGGCCGATGGCGTCCTGGTCACCATGCAGGACCAGATGCATGCCGGGCCCGCCCAGGCGTTCATGCGCAAGGGCTATCACGTCCTGCTGGAAAAGCCCATGGCCACGACCGAGGCGGATTGTCGGGCGATTGCGGCCACCCGCCGGGAGACGGGGCGCATTCTCGCCGTCTGTCATGTGATGCGTTATTCTAACTACGCCCAGACAATGAAGCGGCTGCTGGAAGCCGGGCTGATCGGCGATCTCACCCATATCCAGCATGTCGAACCGATCGGCTACTGGCATTTCGCGCACTCCTATGTCCGTGGGAACTGGCGGTGCGAGGACCAGTCGTCCCCAGCGCTCCTGGCGAAGTGCTGCCATGACTTGGACATTTTGCGGTACTGGATGGGGCAGCGCTGTCGGCGCGTCTCCTCCTTTGGCAGCCTCCTACATTTTACAAAGGCCTGCCAGCCCAAGGGCGCTGCCGACCGCTGCCTGGACTGTCCGCAGCCCATTGAATCCAACTGTGCCTATTCGGCGAGCAAAATCTATCTTCGCGACCGCAGCGGCGGGACGGACTGGCCGAACAACGTGCTGACGCTGGACACTTCCGCAGCAGGGATTACTCAGGCCCTCCGCGAGGGGCCCTATGGACGCTGTGTCTACGCCTGCGATAACGATGTCGTCGATCATCAGGTCGTCAGCCTGGAGTTCGCGGGTGGCGCCACGGCCGCGCTCACCATGGTCGCGACCACGGTTGCGCAGGCTCGCGAAACCTGGGTCATGGGCACGAAAGGCCAGCTGCGCAGCAGCGACATGCGGACGATCCGTCATTTCGACTTCCTAACGGACCGTGAGGAAATCCACGACAGCAAGGATCTTGGCAAAGCGGAGGTAGCGACCGGCCATGCGGGAGACGCCGCGATTATTCTAAACTTCATCGAAGCGATCGCGGAAAATAATCCGGCGATCCTCCTCACCGATCCGGAAGTCTCCCTCGAAAGCCATCTCATGGCGTTCGCCGCTGAGCGCTCCCGGAAGAATGGCCAGGCGGAAGAGATTCGCTTGGATCCGATCTAATCAACCCCAAAAGGAATCAAACGATATGCCTGACATGCTGGTCAAATTATACGATCTACCGGAAGTGGCGCCCCTCATCAAACGGCTCAACGCTCAAGGGGTCGTTGTGCGCGTCGCCATGGCCTATGAAAAACATGCCGTGATCGAGTGGGTGCGCAGCTCGTTCGGTCAGGGCTGGGCGAGTGAATGTGATGTGGCTTTCAGCAATCATCCGATTTCCTGTCTGATCGCCACCGAGCGCGGGCGCATCGTCGGGTTTGCCTGTTATCACTGCACCTGCAAGGATTTCTTTGGCCCGACGGGTGTTACCGAGACGAAGCGGGGCCTCGGAATCGGCAAAGCCTTGTTCCTGGCTTGCCTTCACGCCATGGCGGCGGACGGATTTGCCTATGCGATCATTGGTGGGGCCGGGCCTGGCGAGTTCTACGCCAAGGCGGCCGGGGCGACAACCATTGAAGGATCCTCACCCGGGATTTATCGGGATGGCTTGACGGCAGAATCATCAACACGGAAAGACAAATAATGACATTCCCCATTGCGATAATACCGCAGCCCCAATCCCTGATTTGTAAGCCAGGATCTCTGGCCTTGGGCAACAAAAGCGTCATCACCTGGAGCGGTGGCGGCGCAGGCGAGGTGGCCGAACTCCTGGCTGAGTATCTCCGCCCCGCCACCGGTTTTCCGTTTCCGGTCGCACAGAAGGAAGGGGGAGCGATCCACCTCCAGGCGTCTGGGGTGGCGGTTCCCGATGCGGCCGGCTTTGTGGATGAGAGCTATCGTCTCGATGTGGACGAGTCGGGAGCCCGTCTGGAGGCAGCCAACGCCACGGGTCTTGCGCGCGGCATCCAGACCCTGCGCCAACTCCTACCTTCCGCCATCTTCGCCACAAGCCGGCAGGCGGCCGACTGGACGCTGCCCGGCGTGGAGATCCAAGACCGCCCCCGGTTCCGCTGGCGCGGCCAGCATCTTGATGTCGGTCGCCACTTTTTCTCCGTTGCCGAGGTCTGCCGGTTCATCGACCTCCTCGCGCTCCACCGGCTCAACATCTGCCATCTCCATCTGACGGAAGATCAAGGCTGGCGGATCGAGATCAAGAAGTACCCGCTGCTCACCAAGGTTGGGGCGCGGCGTGACTGCACCCTGCTCGGGCATGAGTCGGCGCGCCCGCGCCGCTACGATGCCTCGCCTTATGGCGGGTATTACACCCAGGACGACATCCGTCAGATTGTTGCCTTCGCGACGCGGCGTCACATTATGCTCGTCCCTGAAATTGACATGCCCGGCCATCTGGTGGCGGCCATCACGGCCTATCCGGAACTGGGGAACGTCAAGACCCAGACGCGGGTTCGCTGCCACTGGGGAATCTCCCAGAGCGTGCTGAATGTCGAGGACTCGACCGTCGCCTTTATGAAGGATGTCCTTTCCGAGGTCATGGAACTCTTTCCAGGCCGCTTCATTCACATTGGCGGGGACGAGGCTCCCAAGTTTGAATGGAGTGAGAGCCAGCGTGCTCAAGAGCGGATGGCTAAACTCAAGCTCAAGAACGAGGACGAACTACAAAGCTGGTTCATTCGTCAAATGAATGCCCATGTCAGTGCGGCCGGCCGGCGGCTGATCGGCTGGGACGAAATCCTGGAGGGCGGTCTGTCCGAGGGGGCGGCGGTCATGAGTTGGCGAGGAGAGGCCGGCGGACTGGCGGCCACTGCACAAAACCATGATGTGGTGATGACTCCCTGTGAGTGGACCTATTTCGATTCCTATCAGTCCCACCCCTCCAAGGAGGAGCCGCTGGCCATCGGCGGCATGAACCCCACTGACCACGTCTACGCGTACGAGCCCATTCCAGCGGCGATGAGCCCTGACCAACGAGTCCACGTGCTGGGGAGTCAGGGACAGCTTTGGACCGAATATATAGCCGACATGTCGCATCTTGACTACATGGGCTTTCCTCGTATTTGTGCCCTCGCGGAAGTGCTCTGGCTGGAGGCAGAGAAGAAGAACTACGCCGGCTTTCTAGGGCGACTGCGACTCCATCGTGACCGTCTTGCCGCGATGGGTGTCAATGCCCATCCGCGACCTTAGTGTTGCGGGAGTGAGTATGCGCTAACGAAGGCATTTTGATGTTGATGTCATAAATACAATTTAAATAAGGATCCATATTATGTCGACCCGACTTATCGAAGGCTCAAAAATTATCGACTTACAACTGACGGCGGCGGCGCCCACGGAACTGCGCTGCGCCAATGGCCAGACAACCTCCATCGTACCGGCCCGCCAGACTCCCTGTCCGGACGGCCGCGACCTGAGCCTGGACGGTGCCTGGCAGGTGGTCCGGTGGCCGTTCACCGAACCCGAGACGCGGTTGGTCTCACCGAGCATCGCCGATACCGACTGGGCAACGGTCCAGCAGCCCGGCAAAGTGCTCTATGCCGATCCGGAAGCGGAGTCCGTGTCCATTGCCAATTGGAACCGGATCACCCACACGCACATCCCTGATGACGACGGCGCTGTGATCCGGCGCCGGGTGAACATTCCCAGCGAGTGGGCCGGCCAGCGGATTTTTCTGCGCTTTGACGCCATCTATCCCGCCGGCCGAATCTACCTGAACGGAGATCTGCTGGGCGAACAGCTCAGCGGCCTGACTCCGATCGAGTTCGATGTGACCGCAAAAGTGGTGCCGGGCCGGGAGTGCCTCGTGGCTGTGCGCCTGCTCCGCAAACACAAATTCCTGAAGATGGACATGGCGCGGCATGCTCTGGAATTTGCCGGGCTGGCGCAGTCTGCCTGCTTCTTTGCCACAGAACCACTGCTGGTGGAGGATTACCATCTGCGCAACGAACTGTCGGCCACCTTCGACCGGGGGACGATTACCGGCGAGATTAAGCTGAGAAATCACGGGGCAGGTGCGGCGGCTACGGTCACCGTAGCTCTGCTGGATGCCGCGGGGAATGCGGTCGCCACTCAGGCGCAGACACTCAACGTACCGCCGAACGGCCGGGCCACGGTTTCCGTGGCGTTGACGCTGGATCAGCCGGCGCTCTGGAATGATGAGTTTCCCAACCTCTACACGGTGCGCATCACGCTGGCCGGGGCTCTGGGATCAGCGCAGGTGTATACCTACCGGACTGGATTCCGCCGCTTTGAGCTCAGCCCCAAAGGCCCGCGGCTGAATGGCAATTTCGTCAAATTCCGCGGGGTCAATCATCTCACCTATCATCCGGAGCAGGGCATGCACACGCCCCGGGAATGGCTGCGGCGCTGCCTGGATCTGATGAAAAAAGCCAACGTCAATTGCATTCGCACTCACTTTCTGGGACCGCGCGATCTGACGGATCTCTGTGATGAGCTGGGGTTCTATCTGATCCAGGAACTGCCGATTGATTGGGGGACGAACTACATCCACGATCCCGAATGGGTCGGGCCGGCCCTGACTCGAATTGAAGGCGGTGTCCGGCGCGACCGGCATCATCCCTCTGTCCTGGTCTGGAGCATTGGAAACGAGAATATGCCGGAAAGTGCCAAGGTTGCCGATGACGGCTGGAATCACCTGCGGATCTACGATCGCTTCTGCAAGGAGCTCGATCCCAGCCGTCCGACAATGTTTCCGCCGCCGGGGCCAGCCAACAAAATCAAGGGCATCTTCGAGGTGCGCGTCGGCGACATTGCCGATACCCACTACAGTTTTATCCTCCAGAAGGAAATCCGCGCCACTGGCCGGCTGGTCAACCCGCGCAGTTGGGAAGCCGACATGGAGGAATGTACGTGCGAGGAAGCCCTCGCCCGCGGCTGGAGCGGAGTCTGGTTCAGCTCGGAATATGGGATCATCAACACTCTGCCAGATCTGCTCAACAGCCCGTATCTCTCGATCATCGACGATGTGCAGGAGGACATCCTGAGCGGTAAAAACTCGCTCCAGGTGTTTATCGACCGCCTGGCCCGGGAGTGGGGGAACATGCGCACGGATCCCGCCTGCCTGGGCGGCGCCTATTTTCCCTGGCTCTGCTCGGGTTCAGGGAACAATCCCTGGGGCTGGGTTCGCTGGGGCGAGGATGCTGATTGGGGAGTGGTCACCGCCGACCTGCTGCCCAAACCGCAGTTCTGGGGCCTGCGCAGCGCCTACAGCCCCGTGCATTTTTCCGCCCGAGCGATCTGGGCGAAGGGAGCCGACTTTTTCGAGATCGAACTCGAGAATCAGTTCAACAGAATTGATCTGAAAGATTGCGTCCTCCGCACCCAGCAGAACGGCGGGGGTAAATGGATGGGGATGGCCCGGCAGTTTCGTGACGTCCCAATCGCTTGCGCCCCGGGTGCCAAAGTCAAAGTCCGAGTGCCCATCTGGGACTCGGGAATGCTCAAGGCGTTGACCGAAGGTGGTTTTGGCCGTTGCTGTTTCCATCTGCTCCGGCCCGATGGGTTCCGTGTGATTACTGCCGACACGCTGATCTTTCCGGAAGTCGTCACGCAGATTCAGGATGGTGCCATGACCATCGGCCCGGATGCACCGCTATGACCCGGCAACCATTCCAATTAAAGAGACTGTGAACACCCCGATTCGAAAGTATCTTGTCATCGGCGCCCACCCGGACGATCCAGACGAAATATTCGGCGGCTGTGCGGTCAAGCTGGCCAAACTGGGCCATCAAGTAATCTTCGTTTCTGTTACCAACGGCGATGCGGGACATTTTAATATGCAACCCGCCGCGCTGGCCAAGCGGCGGTATGCGGAAACACAGGCGTCCGCCAAAATTGGCGGCTTGGCGGAATATCAGGTTCTGGACAACCACGATGGCCAGTTGTTGCCCTCGTTGGAAAACCGGGCGCAAATCGTCCGCATCATCCGCGAGGTCGCGCCGGATCTCGTGATCACGCATCGGCCTTGCGATTATCATGCCGATCACCGGGCGACGGCGCAACTGGTTCAAGATGCCGCCTTCTTGATCCGCGTGCCCCTGTATTGCCCCGCGATTCCGATCCCGGCAATCTGGCCGGTCTTCTGTTCAGGGTGGGATGGGTTCCGTCAACCCACGGCTTTCCGCCCGGATGTCTGTGTGGCCATTGACGATGTAATCCAAACCAAACTGGCCATGCTCGACTGCCATGAGTCGCAGTTCTACGAATGGTTGCCATGGCTCGACGGCGAGCGGGATTTCGACCGGTCCCACCGGACGCAAAAGGAACGGCTTGCCTACCTGGAAGAACGCTGGCTGGAATCAAACCGCCGTCAAGCCGATCAATATCGCAACCAACTCCGTCAACAACAGGGCGAGTCGGCCGATGCCATCCGTTACGTCGAATCATTTGAACTGTCCGAGTACGGACGACAGATCACCGTTCAAGAGTTTGCGGCACTGCTGCCCAGGCTTGACGCCATTCAGTCCGGTGGCTCGGGAATGGCAGTACATCCTTGAGGGAGGAAATTATGGAACCAACTCGGATCCAAGAATTGGAAAATGTCTTCGATAGTCAAGCCAACCTGATCCGGGTGGGTGAACGCCTGTTGGTCGGACAGCGATCATTGGAATACGCGATTCTGCTTTTGCAGCGTGATCACCCCGGCGATTGCCAGCGCGCCGGCGCGATCAGCGAGGCGCTGCTTGCCGTACAAATGCATGCGCCCGCTTGGGATCGTGGGCGCTTTCCCTTCATGTATCCCGAGGTCTGGCGGGATCTTAATGCGACTCTTTTCATGGCGCCGCAACTCGCCGAGATCTATCTTCACTGGCTGCCCAAGTTGCCCGAGCCACTGGCCGTCCGATTCCGTCAAGCGGTGAGCGAGGCGGTCGAGGCCGTCGATCGGCGCTGGGCGGACGAGCTCTTCGATACGCATCGCGATTTCAAATCGTACAGTAATGTTTTTGTCCTCTACGTTCAGGCGCTACTGCTGTTCGGGCGCTGCTTGGACAGTGAGCGGCTGCGGCGCGATGGGGAAGCCCAATGGCAGCGCTGGTTCAATCACATTGCCACCTATGGGATTGATGAGTTCTGCTCCGCCACCTACAACGAGGTCGTCTACGAAGGCCTGCTGGGGATTCGGGCGGCCGCCACAGATCCGCGCATGCAGGCGGAAGTGACCCGGGTTTTGGATCACGTTAGCGCCTTGCAGCATGCGGTCAGTCATCCCGTGTTGCGGCTGAACGTGGTCGGATCCTCGCGGGATTACCGGCGGTTTCTCAAACCGGGCGGCGGTGCTTTCCAGTATCTGGAGCAGGCGGGCGATGCTGCGTATCGTCCGCCGGCGGAGGTGCTGAAAGAGTTTCGTCACCGTGAATATCCTTACCGGGCCGCCGGCCGGGCGGGGATCGTTCCGTTCCGCTTTCAGACCTGGCAACTGCGGGATGCGGCTCTGGGCTCAATGACTGGCGGCAATTATTTCTTTCAACAGATTCACCTGATGCTCGCTGTCGGCGCGTCCCCCCTGGAGCGGGCCTGCGCCTTTTTTCAAGCGGAGCGCGATAACCCAATCAACGGGTATGTGAGCCAGCGCGATGGCCGGGCGCTTTGTCTTTTCGCGCGCACCGCTACCAGTTACCGGCTCACTCAACTGCGCGAGCCGGTCGGCGAATTGCCACTGCCGGGAACGCAGCCGCCGTGCTTGGGTCTGACCAAGGAGTGGACGGTGCGGTTGCATAAGCCGGGCCACCTGGTTGTGGCCGCCTTTGGTTATGCGCTGCATCTGCGGGTCTTTGCGCTGACGGGCGATCACTTGGAGCCGGCACTGTTGACACCGGAAAAACTGAATCTGGACGGGCAGGATTTTACCGGCTGGCGGGCGGCTCCCGAAGTGGTGTGGTTCGTTTGCCTCGCCGAGTTCCTCCCCGACGGCGTGGTTCCGGCGGAGCAGTCCGTGAGCGGGAAAGTTGGCGACCGGCTCGTGACGGTGCGCGAAGCGGGCGGCTTATCACTGAAACTTGCGCGCCGCCCCTCCGGGGAGCTGGTCGAACTGTATGACACGGATTGGCGGACGCTGCCGCTTTTCGAATCGCCCGCCCATCGGCTTGAGGCCGGTGACTTACTTGCCGCCAGGATCGGGAGTGGTGAAAATACGATTGTTTAACAGCGCCGGTATTTTAGGAATTGTGCTGCTGCTGGGTGTGCAAATGACACCCGCGGCCACCTTCATCAGTGAACCGGTTCCCAAAGAGATTGCGGAACCGGATCGCAATGCGCTCTGGACGGTTCCGGTGGTTGTCATCCGGTACATTCCAAGATCAGCCGATGGCAAGCTGCTCGATTCGATAAAAGCCCCCAACTACCATGAAGTGGGGCATGTTTTGTATGCCGATAAAAAAGCCGAATTAGACGCGGCCCTGCTAAAAACACGGTTCTACCGGCAGGAGGGAACGCGATTCCGCGCCTACAAGAATCCGCAGGCAACTCCGTCAATCACGTATCCGGTCGTGGCAATCTATACGGTCGAGGACCTGCCGCCGGCCTCCGCCAAGTTTTACCGAACCAACAAAAGTGGCGAGCGAGCGGCATTCCCAGACTGGTTTCAAATCATGAAAGAAATCAATGGGAAAAACTGGGTCGACCAATTGAAGGTCAAAGAATTTTGGGTCTGGAGCACGGATTATGACGGCTCGGAGCCGAGTAATCATTCAAAACTCATACCCAAAGCCAATTTCCGAGCGGGGGCGGAGTCGAATCTGGCAAGCAAGACCGGCGATATCAGCAATAGCTCGCGCTTGGAAGACCTGCCTGTTTACGCCCACTCCTACACCGTTTATCAATACAACCTGCATCGGTCGGTGAATGAGAACATTCATAACCACATTCACCAAATCGAAGATTTGCTGAACCACATTGAGGGGCGCGACCAAACGCCGCCTGAGCGGTGGAATCAATTGCTGTTCTGGGGGAAATACGTTGGGTCAGATTTTAGTCATAACTTGACGGAGCCCCGCCGCTGCGGGTGGGCCCATTTACCGCCGAACGCTGATCGCGGGTACGACTACGCGAGCGACAAGGTCGTCCGGTCCGACATCGAAGACTGGACCCCCGATGGATCCGGTCAGTTCAAACCCATTAATGCCGATCGCTGGGGGAAGGTCGAGGCGGACTGGCATTTGCTGTGGATGCAATCGCTGCCCGGTAAAGACAACAATTTGAAGTTTAAAAACCAGCGCTTGAATAATTGGTGGGTTTTTGTTGCCGACTGGGATCAGGCGCTTCAGAAGAATATCAAGTTAACCAAATAGTGAATCCATCTGACTGGGCAGTTCACGTCGCGTGCATGGGCGCGGAGAAAAGCGCAGGCGAAACTGACGGCTCCGGCAGTTGAGCCCGTCGGCCGCAACAATATAGTTTTTGACTCAACCGGGTCCTCGGTTTCGGCTTGTTTGAGTATTGGTGCCGACCTACAGTCCAGCAACTCGCGAACATGACTGAGCCCAGCCAACCAACACCCGATGACGCGACACTTCCCGGCCGAGCCGAGGTGCCCCGCCCGGCCGCAGCCGACGACGCAACCTTGCCGCCGGCCGCATCACGGGTGCAACCGCACACCAGCATCGTCGAGCCGACTGGGCGTGAACGGTATGCGGTGGGCTGCGAAGTCGCCCGCGGCGGTATGGGCGCCATCTTGCGCGCCACGGATCTGAGCATCGAACGCACTGTGGCGATGAAAGTCGCCTTGAAAGAGGCCACTGCCGACGAGGAGACGCTCCGGCGGTTCACGCAGGAGGCAAAACTCACCGGGCAGTTGGAGCATCCGAACATCGTGCCGGTGCATGACCTTTCCTCCGACGAGCAGAACCGGCCATTTTACACGATGAAGTTTGTCCAAGGAGTCACGCTTCATGAGATTCTGACCAACCTTAAACATGGGGACCCCGCCACCGTTGCCCAGTATTCACTCACCCAGCTACTGACGATCTTCCAGAAGGTCTGCGATGCGGTGGCCTATGCCCATGCCAACGGCGTGATTCACCGGGACCTGAAGCCGGCCAACATCATGGTGGGCGAGTACGGCGAAGTGCTGGTGATGGATTGGGGGTTGGCGAAGGTGGTTGGCGGACAGAGGTCAGAGGTCAGCGATCAGAGGTCAGAGGTCAGTAGCCGCCCAACTCCGATCTCCGATCTCCCAACTTCCAACTCCTCGCAACCCGCCCTCACCCTGGCCGGCCAAATCATGGGTTCGCCGCAATACATGGCACCGGAACAGGCGGCCGGTGAAGTCGACAAGCTGGATGCGCGGACCGACATCTTTGCGCTGGGCGGGATTCTGTACAATATCCTGACGCTGCATCCGCCGGTCAACGGCAAGACCATTCCGGAGATGTTGCAGCAGATCCTGGATGGCGAGATTCTGCCACCGAGTTCCTACCACACCAAGACCAAGCGCAAGAAATCGGGCACAATCAAAGTTGGGAACAAGAGCTTTCCGCAGCCGCCACTGATCCCATTACTGCATTGTCCCGGGGGCCGGATTCCGGAGTCGCTGGGAGCCGTCGCCATGAAGGCACTGGCGCTGCGCCAGGAAGACCGGTACCAGAGCGTGCCGGAATTGCAGAAAGACATTGAAGCGTACCAAGGCGGGTTTGCAACCGGCGCAGAGAAAGCCAGTGCCTGGCGGCAGGCCGTGTTGCTGATGAAACGGCACAAGAAGGAATTTGGGTTGGCGGCCGTGGCGCTGGGAATCATTGTGACATTGGTCGCCAGCTTCTTGGTAAAGGTGACCAAGGAAAAAAACCGGGCGGAGGCGAACGAGCAGCGCGCAGAGACCGAGCGGGACCGGGCGGAGAAAACGCTGGGACAACTCCATGATACCGCGCCGACCTTTTACGACCAGGCCCAGATGTTGATCGGACGAGGGCAATGGTCGAACGCGATGGTAAAGGCTTCCATTGCGGCCGCGCTCGCGCCCGAAATGGCCGACTACCTGGTGTTGTACGGCAATCTTCTGCAAACGGCATTGCGGATGATAGAAGCCCGGGACACCTACAGCGCCGCCTTGCAACGGCAACCGGATCACAAGGTGGCCCAAGAGAACCGGCAACTCTGCGAAACGTTTCTGCGAAACGAAGATGGCCAACATCCCGTTCGCCTGAGCAGTTTGGCTCCAATCCAGGCAGCGATGTTGCGCCAAGGCCGAACGACCGAAGCCGGTGCGTTTACGAAATTCATCCACCAAGCCGCCACCGACCAGGTGTCAGCAATGAAGGCCACAGCCGAGGCCAAGGCCGAAGCAAAGAAGGCTTGGGACGGAGTCGTGACGGCGTGGTCAAATGTCCTCGCCCAAGCTGGCCTGAAGGGAGACCTTAATAGTTTTACAAATCAAACGCTTGTATTTTATCACGACTACAGTCAAGCGTACACCAACGATTCGCTGGCGGCGCTCCAAGGTATGCCGTTTTCAAAACTAAGTCTTTATCACTGCGACAATATACGCGATCTGAGTCCTCTTGCGGGGATGCCGCTGAAGATGCTAACCCTCGAGTGCCCTCAGGTGACCGATCTGACACCGCTCCGCGGGATGCCGCTCGAAGAGTTGAAGATTGTTGGTCTGAGTGTCACCAACCTGAGTCCACTCCAAGGAATGCCACTTCAGAAACTCAACATCTCTCTGATGCCAGTCACCGATCTTACCCCGCTGACCGGCATGCAGTTGTCTAAATTACTTATGACTGCGACTAAGGTTGGCGATCTCAGTCCACTCCGGGGCATGCCTTTGAAGGCCCTTTCGATAAGTGGCACACCGGTCCGTGATCTTTCGCCACTAAAAGGCATGCCACTGGAGGACCTTGCTGTTGCAGAAATCCTGGCCACTGATTTCACTCCGCTCCAAAGTCTGCCATTGATTTCCTTGAATCTTACGAAGACAAAGATTGACGACCTAACACCGCTCAAGGGCTTACCGTTGAGAATTCTCAAGCTACACCGATGTCCTGTCACCGATCTCAGTCCGCTCCGCGGGATGCCGTTGGAGGATCTTGATCTTTTTGGTTGTGACAAGCTCCAAGACCTGACGCCCCTCATCGATTGTCGCCAACTCATCCGCTTGAGCATCCCGAAGACCTGCAAGAACATTGAATACCTCCGGTCGCATCCCACGCTGAAGCAGATTGGTTATCTCAGAGGTGCCAAACCCGCCGACTTCCTCCCCGCCGCCGGCGACTACCTCCCCGTCGCCGAGTTCTGGAAAGCCTACGACGCGGCGAAGACCAACACCCCCGCCGCGAAACCGACGAAGCCGTAGCCGGCTGTTGAAAAAAGCTGCGGCGCGCCCGGCGGTCGCGCCGAGATTCACAAGTTGTCGGATTCCAACTTTTTCAACAGCCTGCTAGCCACCGATTGGCTGGGCGCGACTGATCAAACCCGTAGAGGCGGGGAAGAGGCCAGATGTAGTCGCTCAGACGGATCCGACTAATCCGCAGCCTTCTGCCGGTAGGCGCGGGGACTGCAGCCTGCCTCACGGTGAAAGATGGTGCTGAAGTAATTAGCGTCTTGGAAGCCGGTCTCATAGGCAATCGTGGTCACGCTTTTTGGCGTGATGCGCAGGAGTAGTTTCGCCTGCTCGATTCGGCGGCGCCGCAGCAACGTCGAGAGCTTGGCCCCACAGGCCCGCTGGATCATTTTCCCGAGATAGTGCGGATGCACGCGCAGCTGGGCCGCGAAATCCCCCAGGCTGACGTGCTCGGTGAAATGCGCGGCGATGTAACGCTCCGTGACGCTGCAATAGAAGGAGGTTGATCGCGGCGTATCCAGGTCGCCGCCCCGCCGGACCCAGTGCGCCAAAATGAGCGCGGCATTGTCAACCAGCAGCCGTCCAGCCGTGCGGAGCGCGCGGATCTTGGCCGGAGTGATGGGCGAGGGCTTGGCTCCCGTATACGCCGTGCCCTCGACCGGCGAAAGCTCGCGGTCGCCAAGAAAGTAACCCAGATAAAGGACCGCCATCAGCCGTCCTGCGTGCTGGATCGGCCAGGCCATATCCCAGATCCCGAAGGGACAGCAACCCCAGAACGGCTGGTGGCGTTGCGCGGCGAGGGAAATCGACCGGGCTTTGTTCCGCGCGCAATCCACGTTGCGGCCCCGGAGTTTGGCGAATCGGCAAAACGCTCCATGATGCACGAGTTGATCCGGTTTCAGCCGCAATTCCGGCACCTGCAGGGTGACGCCCGTAACATCGTGAAGGTTGACCACGGCCGCGTGGGCATCTGCTGTGAGTTCCATGAGGCGGGAGAATGGCGAGGCAATGACAGGCGCAGGCATACCTCTATTTAACTAAGGTTTATTGCTCTATGAAATCAAGGTTAGTTTCAGGGAATTCGCTAGAGTCCTCCGCGGATCAACTGGAAGGAAATTAATTATGATAACCGCAGCTCTCCAAATTAGTGGTGTTTTCCCAAGGTTAGCCCTGCAGGCGGGAACGGCAAAGCCGCGCAATGAACTTGGCATTGGCGCTCTGATGCCATGGGCTGGAAAACTTTGGGCGATCACTTATATCGCCCATACCGGGCACAACGCCGGCCTCTATTCGATTGATAAAGACCTGCATCTCGAACGCCATCCGGAAAGCGTAGTCGGCACCTTTGCGAATCGATTCATGCACGCCCCGAGTGATTCAGTGATCCTGGGGCCGCATATCATTGACGATCAAGGCCAGGTCCGAACCTGCCAGAAGCTTGCCGAATACCGCTTGGCGGGAACCTGCCAACATCTCACCGACCCGGACAACAAAGTCTACATGCTCACCATGGAGGGACCGTTCTTCGAGATGGACGTGAACACTCTTGAAACCAAAGAAATCTGCAATCTCACCTATGAGCTTCAAGTTCATACCGAGCTCAACCCGGGCTGGACCGGCAAGGCGGCTGAGGCCGTTTCACATAACGCCCCGCAACCGCATTTCAAAGCGTGTCATACCGGCCAGGGGCGGGTTTATGTAACCAACAACACTTACTTTGAGCAAGATCACGCAGGAAAATGTGCCAGCGGACGCCTGGCTGAATGGGATGGTAAAGAATGGAAGGTCATCCGGACCGGACCTTTTAACGAAGTCACCGGTCGTGAGAGTTTTGGCGGAACCATCTTTGCGGTTGGCTGGGACAAGGCCAGCGCCATCCTGATGGTTCGGATCAATGGGAAATGGGATGAATATCGCCTGCCCAAAGCCGCCCAGACATTTGAACATTGCTGGCAGACTGAATGGCCGCGACTGCGTGAAGTCCAGCATGAGCGCTTCCTCTTGGACGCGAGCGGCATGTTCTATGAATTATCCGGCTGGCTCTTGGAAGGCAAGCTTTGGGGTGTGCGCCCCGTCTGTTCGCACCTCCGCGTCGTGCCGGATTTCTGCAGCTTCGCCGGCCTGCTGGTCATGGGCGACAATCAGGTGAGTCCGGTTGGGAACGAGTGGACCGTGGGCGAGCCGCAATCGAATTTTTGGTTTGGTCACATTGAGGATCTGTGGAGCTGGGGCAAGCCCAAGGGGTGGGGTGGTCCCTGGTGGAAGACGACGGTCCAGGCCGGTGCGGCGTCCGCGCCGTATCTCATGACGGGTTTCGACAAGAAAGTTCTGCATGTGCAATCTGACTCCGCCACACGCGTGCGCATTGAGATTGATTTCGTGGGGAACCAAAGCTGGTGTTCCTATTTGGATCTGCCAGTCGCTGCAAACGGTTATGCCCACCACGTTTTCCCAGACGGGTTTAGTGCGCACTGGATTCGGCTGGTGTCAGAGAGCCTCGCCACGCTCACAGCGTTGCTGCACTACACGTAGTAGGCTGTTGAAAAAAGGAAGCGGCGGTCCGGTCCAACTGCGAATCACCAACAACGTCGTACTGCCGGACGGCGCGCCCGACCACGGAATCCGGTCCATGTCGTTGGTAGGGCGGGCTGTCCCTAGCCCGCCGTCCCCTCGTTAAATCTCTTCCGAACGGCGCGGTGGGACACCACGCCCTACCACGAATTCGTTACCGGGCTGAACGTGAATCCTTCACCACTGGCGCTGACTCCGTCGGCCGGACGGAATACGTCTGGCCGGCCTCCACCCACTCAAATTGCGAAATCACTTGCGGATGCGGCACCGCTTCCCCGTTCAATAATTGGAGCAACATCGTCCCCATCTTTTCCGCACAGGGCTGCGGATCGACCTCCAGCAAGGTGACTGGGAAGGGAATAAACATCTCCGAACCTTTGTTCGCATGGGAGACGATCCGCAGTTGCTCCGGAACTCGGATGCCCAGTTCCATGATCGCGATACTCACATCGCGGAAAAGCATGTCATCCAGCAGCAGCAGCCCATCCGGCTTCTCCCCGCACGACAGCCAGATTTCCCGAAACTGATTCCAGCCGGCCCCGGCCACGTTCTGCTGGATATCTCCTTTAATCCAAGATTCCACCACCGCGACGCCCTGCGCCTGCAGCTCCGACCGGAACGCTGCCGTCTCATCAGCGCCAGCCACCAAGCTGCCATCGCCGCCGATCATGGCAATCTTGCGACAGCCTTGCTGGCACAGCCGGCGCACCGCCTCGCGCGCGAACAGTGGGTAATCAAACAGGATCGCATACGAATCCATCCGCCCCCCCCACGACGGGCACGCCCTGCTGCTCGAGCGGTTCCAGCCATTCCGCATCCGCACGGGTAGACACTGCCGCGACGCCGCAGAACTTGTGCGCCAGCACGTCGGGAAGAAAATCGGGGCAAGTTAATTTTGGATCGATATTATCGGGCTCACGAAAACCCGTATACAGCCGGGTGCGCAACCCGTGTCCCGCAAAAAATTGGCGCAGCAGTTGGGCAATTTTCAAATGAAAATGCGACGTGCGCGGATGCGCAATATCCGGGTCGAGCAGGATCCCAATCAACTTCTCGGCCCGTGCATCTTTCACGAACAACCCGCTCCCATGCCGCCGATCCAGTAATCCCTCGCGCGCGAGAATCACAATCGCTTGGCTGATCACAGCCTTGCTCACCTCGAACCGCTTGGCGAGATCCACAATTGTGTCGATCTTGGAACCGGCGCGATACTTCTGAACAATCTCCCGTCGAAGCACATCCGCCACCTGTTGATCCAGAGTGACTCGCTTGATCTGTAATTTAGGCTGACTCATACTTATGGTGTCTCAGATACCAGTCTGCGTTTCCCACATGACCTACGCCCGCGATTGTCGGGAGGCATTCGGTTTCATTGGCTGTCATTTTATCCACTCTGATATTGTCCACAAGCCGAATTTGACCATTGCTAGACCGGATTATTGCCGTCAGGAGGATCGTTCTGGCTCACATACGAAGCGACCCATCTGACCGGTGGAGGGGCCGGGGTGTTCAGTCGCTCGTCCTCCTCCTGCTTGCCGCATGGTCGGATTAACAGCGAGTCGTTCGGTCCAGACGGCGCGGTCGGGATTGCGGAGAACCGCGTCTCGTCCGACTCGGCTCCGCGCCCTCCCGCGGATTTCCCCGGTCGGGCGGGCTGGCCTGAGCCCGCCGTTCGCACCGAAAGTAATTCTTCCCCGTGGATCTGGGGGTGGATTGGGGGTTCATAATTCAGTTTGACGGCGACGGTTTATCGCGATATAGGTACTTACCGTACCGGTACGGTATGATTGAGGTGCGAAAGTAAAAATGCAAACCGCCGACCCAATAAATTCTACACGATCTGCCGTTTTCCGGCGCGTTACCGGCGCGGATGAATCCGCCGCAAACAGGGTCTTTACACGGATCAATCGAGGGCGCAGAGTCACGCACTCAGAAGCTCGGTGGCTGCAGCGAGCCACCGCTGGCACTGGCGCGCTTCCGCCAGGTCTGGAAAAGCCGGACGTGGGTGCGTGGTCAATTCTCGCAGGTGGAAATGCGGCGCCCTGAAATCGAGAGTGACGTGAAATTGTTCAGTAACAAAACCCGGTGCAGGCTGGGACTGATCGGCGGGGAGCAATCCAGGCTGCGCCGTGTTCTTCGGCCGAGTCTCACCCTCTCTTTGAGCCTTCTGGCTGCCGCTGGCTGCCGATCTTTCGATCCAAAATCAGCCGCTGCGCGGCCGCCAGCCCCGCTTGCGAATAACATTCCTGGCAACCCGCCGGCCAACGGTTGCCGCTACTGGAAAGCCCCCTTTCAAAAATTGCCACTGCAGGGCTGCTACGTATCCGTGCTGACCAGCGTCAAGGCCGATGGTCACCGCGAATATGAAATGTGGCAGAACACGTGGGGCGCGGGCGGGGCGACCAACCGCTGCCTGGTCGTGTCCCGCGGCCTGTCCCTGACCCAGCTGCGGGATGACGGCCCGGTTTTCAATGGAACATTGATCACGGATGTTCCCGACCCCCAGAATCCGACGCAAGGGTCAGCACTGCGCGGGTTGACCCGGCCTTTCATGCTCCATGATCCTGAATTCGGGTATGTGCTATTGGCGTGCGTCTGTCCGGATTACCAGGCCCCACTGCTGCCGGCGATTCTGGTGTCGAAGACCGGTCAGGCCGGCACGTTCCAGTACCTCGGGAAATTAAAGGGCGAGCCGGCACTCGAAGCGGCGAAACGATTAATTTGGAGCGACGGCGGTTCATTATTGCGTCTGAAGAATGGCCGCTGGCGCATCTATCTGAATGGGTATGGGCCGGTCCTTTGCGCATTGGAAAGTGCGACGCTCGACGGGGAATGGAAATTCATTCGGGCGGGGGCGAGCATTCGCGAACTGCTGCCGGACTTCCAGACGGTCGTGAATGCGGGCGGCTGTTTTCCCACCGTCCTCCGAGTGGCGGAAGATAATTGGCACTTGTGGATTTCCGACAAATGGGAACCCCAAAGCATCTGGCACTACTGGTCAGCGGACGGGTTGTCCTGGAAGCTGTTCGGACAGCAACCGGAAATCACCCGGGCGGCTTTTGACGGTAAAGTGATCAAGTGTCTCCGGGCGTATATGGATCCCGACAGCGGAGAGATTGTGGGCTTGGTTTCGGTGTGGGACGCCGGCAGCAAGGCCGAGAGTCAATGGACACTGTTCGTGAGCCGTCTGTCTGCAGCGAAACCGCGGAATTGATTGAAATGATCCAGCCTGATTCAACGCCAAATCGGCGGCCGCATCTGATGAAAACATCCAGCCGCTGGGGATTCTTGGTGCGCGCGGTCGTGTTGGGGGGCGGGATCTGGTTGGCGGCGAGCGCCGGCGCGCTGGGGGAGTTGGGTGCGGGGGCCGCGGAGGCGCCGATTGTGGTCTCACTGCGGGACTCGTACACCCCGAGCCGTCCCGAAGAATTTCCGGGCTTGCTGCAACTGGCCAAGGAAAATCCGCGACTGGAGCTCCGGCAATGGGGCGGCATCTCCCTGCCGGGCGGCGGCGGGCGCGCGCCCTTGCTGATGTCGATCGCGGGCGGGACCGCGCCGGATATTTACCGGAGCTGGTTTCATATCATTCGCAACGATATCCGCCAGCGCTTTCTCTATCCGCTGAACGAATGGATCGGGGAGGACCAGAACGGAAATGGTCGGATTGATGATGCGGAAGCGCAGTGGAAAGGGTGGGCCCGCGTGCCTGCCTTGTGGCGGGAAGTGGCCACGGAGGACGGCAAGGTTTACGGCATTCCCTCGGCCGGGATGGTGTTCTACGGTTTGGTGTACCGCCGGGATCTGGTCCGCAACGCCGGCCTGGATCCGGATGCGCCGCCCAAAACCTGGGCTGAGTTCTGGACGTGGTGCCAACGGCTGACCCTGCCCGACAAGCAGATTGACGGCGCCACCATTCAGCGGGGGCAACGGGCGTTCGCGATTCCCGATGCGCCGTTTGCCTGGCTGCCATGGATGCAGAGTGCGGGCGGCTCCCCCGTGGTCCAGTTCAGAAAGTCACCCACGACGGGCAAAGAATACGAGTTTTCCATGGAGGAAGTTGATTTCCTGGCACCCGATACCGGCGAGGACTTGAAACGGTCTCCGTCGCGTTGGCAGGCGGCGTTTGATTCTCCGGCGGGTAAGGCGGCGTGCCAGTTCTATCATAAATTGATGTGGGCGCCCTGGCTCCGCGATCCCCAGACGGGCGCACCCATCAACTTGACCGAAGCGGATGTGAGTCGCCGAAGCGTCACCGGAGCGGACCGGACCATCGCCTTCCGCGACGAGGAAGTCATTCGCGGGGTCGCGCGATCCGAGGTCGCGGATGCGACAGATTTTTCCGCGATGTTTCTCCGGGGCGAACTCGTGATCATGTTCAGCGATTCGGTCGGCATGGAAGAGTTGTCGAAGGCCCGGTCCATGTCCGGCGATTTTATTGGTGTCATGCCTTTTCCGGCAAAGGACAGTACCTGTCAGCCGGTCGTATCGGCATTCAAGCACTACTGGGTGATGACGGAAGCGGTGGCGCGGCGTCCCAAGGCGGAGCGCGACATGGTCTGGAAGTGTCTCCAGGAGCTCACCAGTGAAGGCGACCGCGACCGGGGGATCCGGCGCAAGGCGCTGACGGGGGGCGCCGTGTGGTGCAATCCCAACGACCTGAAGCGGCTGGGCTTGGACGACTATCTCAGCGAAATCCCGGTGACCACCCGCAAATTCTACGAGGGAATTACCGCGGGAGAGTACGCCATCCGGACCGAGCCCTATGCGGGGTTTTGGAACGCGGCGTCCGATGTGCTGTACCGCCGGGTGATCAGCCCGTTGCTGTCGCAGGTCGGTCGGACCTTCGATTATGAGACGGAGCTGGCGGCCGTGACCCGCGACGCCAATGCGGGGTTGATGTTTGATCTTTCGAAAAAACAATTAGACAAGCGCCGGCCGCTGGCCCGGGTCCTCTTCGGCATTGGCGCCATCGTCTTGATCATCTGCGTCTATCTCATTGTTCGCGAACGGCGGGCGGCGGCCAAAAAGCCGGGGACGACCGGTGCCAAGGCGGGGCTGTTCCTGCCGCTGCTGCTGCTGGCCCCCGCCGTCCTCTCGATCGCGGTCTGGAGCTATTACCCGCTTTTCAGAGGGGCGGTCATGGCGTTCCAGGACTACCGGCTCGTGGGCGGGTCGGCCTGGCGGGGGCTCGACAATTTTATCGCGGTGGCCACCGACGCCAATTTCTGGCTCTACATTCGCAAAACGTTCCGGTTCGTGGCGATCACGCTGACGCTCGGTTTCGCGGTTCCGATCCTCTTGGCGCTGCTGCTCACGGAGGTGCCGCGGGGTAAGATTTTCTTTCGGACGCTATTTTTCCTGCCGCAGATGTCGGCCGGACTCGTAATCGCCCTGATGTGGCGGATGATGTATAACCCGACCCCGAGCGGCGTCTTGAACAAACTGGTCCTTGCGCTGGGGCTCCATCCGCAGGCCTGGCTGCAAGATCCGGTCTGGGCAATGGCGTGCTGTATTTTACCGGGAATTTGGGCGGGTGCCGGGATGGGCAGCCTGATCTATATCGCCGCGCTCTCGTCGTTCCCGCCGGATTTCTACGAGGCCGCGGCCATCGACGGCGCCGGTTTGTGGAAGCGGGTCCGCCACATCACCCTGCCGCAGCTCCTGCCGCTGATCGTTATCAACTTCGTCGGCGCCTTTATCGGCGCCTTCCAGGGGATGGGCAGCATTTTTCTGCTCACCTTTGGGGGGCCGGGCAACGAAACGATGGTCCTGAGCCTGGCGATTTGGCAGGAAGCCTACAACAATTTACGTTTCAGTACCGCCACCACCATGGGTTGGTTTTTGGGCGTTGGACTGATCGGGTTCACTTACCTGCAGATCCGCTTCCTCCGGCGAGTCGAGTTCCGGCGCGCGGAGGATAATTAGCATGCCGATTATTCTAAAAACAGAGCGGCGTTCGGCGAAGTCCCGGCTCATTGTGGGGGTGATCTACCTGTTGCTGGTGCTCGGGGGCGCCACCATGATCTACCCGTTCCTGATTACCGCGTCGTCCTCGATGACGAATGCATTCGAGTACAACCGGTATCTTCCTTGTCCGCGGTCGCTGTACGACCGGTCCGACCGGTTCGTGCGCAGTCTGGTGTCGTATTACAATCGGGTTCCGTCCGTTCAGGTGTTCAAGGATCTGCCCCGGTCCTGGGGGTCGTGGATCACTGCCGGGGCGAACCCGTCGCTCGTTTCGCGGTTTGCCAAGCGCTATCTGGCCGTCGAAGACCAGCCGGCCAAACTGGCCTGTTGGCGGCGGGCTGCGGCGGATTTCGCCCAGTTCAATCTCGACTACGATATCCGCGACACCACGTGCCGATATGATAACCGCGATCTCGCCGGGTTTCTGGAAAGGCGCTATGCCCGGGTCTATCTGGCCCAACACCCCGAGGCAGCGCGCTTCGCAGCGGCGCAACTGCGGGAGCTTGCCTTGGCCAGCCTGCGTGCCGATTGGGATATTCCGTACACGAGTTTCTTCGATATCGCGCTGGAGAGGGAGAGCTGGTACCCGATGTACCACCCGACCTGGGACTACCCGGCCACGGCCCAGGCGCGATTGTATCGGGAGTTCAAGGACGCCTACCGGCGCTTGGCGTTCGACGCCGGTGCCGAACGGCAGTGGCATGCTTTCGCCAAGAGTCAGGGCGTCAGGCTGGCGAGTTCTTCCGTCTGGCCTGTTGAGCGGGACGACCCGCAGTGGCTGCTGTTCAAGGAGTTCGTCGCTGCGCGGTACCCCGCCGGCCCCACGCTGCCGTTCCTGATGAAAGCGCAATGGTGCGCATTTTTCAATCGGGCCGAGGCAAAAGCCCGGCTCGGCATGGCGGCGAAGGCGGAGTTTTCCGTGGCGGATTACAACCGGCTGTTCGGCACTCGCTACGAATACCTGGAGGACATCCCGTTCCCGATTCCGGCCGACACGACGGGAACGTTGCGCGAGCTTTGGGAGGTCTTCGTGGTCAAGTTCTACCCGCGGCGCCTGCTGACCGTGCGGGTCACGCCCGAACTCCAGGCCCGCTATCAGGCGTCGTTGCGCGGGACGTACCGGACGATCGCAGCGTACAATGCACTCTCGCTGACGAACATCAGCGACTTTGCCGAAGTCCCCCTGCGCGCGAACGATACGGCCAACGGCGATTGGATGAAATTCGTCGGCAGCCTGGCGGTCAACGACCTTCAGTTGCGTTCAGCGGAGAGTGCTTATCAGCAGTTCCTGACCGCCAAGTACGGCACAGTTGCGGCGGTCAATGCGGCGTATGGCTGGAAGCTGCAGATCATCGAGGAGGCCGCTCCGCCCATCGCCGAGGCGATCACCGTGACTTTTTTCAACAATGAGTGGCGCCATCTGTTTCACGATATTACGAAGAACTACGGGGCCGTCTTCGATTTCATGGCGATCCGGGGCCGCGCGTTCGTCAACACCTCCATCTATATCGCCATCTGTCTGCTGATCTCGCTGACCATCAACCCGCTGGCCGCCTATGCCCTGTCGCGGTTCAAGTTGCGCTGGACGGAGCAGATCCTGCTTTTCATGGTGGCCACGATGGCTTTTCCCGGTGCCGTGACGGCGATCCCGAGCTTTCTGCTGCTGCGCGATCTGCAGTTGCTGAACACCTTCTATGCCCTATTCCTGCCGGGGCTGGCCAACGGGATGTCCATTTTTATCTTGAAATGTTTTTTCGACGGCCTGCCGCGGGAGCTGTACGAGGCGGCAACCATCGATGGCGCGCGGGAGTGGCAGATCTTCCTGCATATCTCCCTGCCCATGACGACGCCGATTCTGGCGGTCAACGCCCTCAATGCCTTCATCGGCGCGTACAACAGTTGGGAGTGGGCGCTGATCGTCTGCCAGAAAGAGTCGTACTGGACGATCGCCGTTTGGCTGTATCAACTGGCCCAGACGTTGGAGGGGAGCCCGTGGATCGTCATGGCCGGCTTCGTCGCCGCCTCGATCCCGACCGCGCTCGTGTTCATCGGCTGCCAGAAAATCATTTTGCGTGGGATCGTCTTGCCGTCCATGAAATAAAGGAGTGGAGGCCAAGGTTTTTAAATAAGAAAGAGATCGTTATGGCTGTTATTACGTTAGAGCACGTTGATAAAATCTACCCCGGCAATGTCAAGGCCGTGGATGATTTCAATCTTGAAATCAAGGATGGCGAATTCATGGTCCTGGTGGGGCCCTCGGGATGCGGCAAGTCCACGACCCTGCGCATGGTGGCGGGCTTGGAGGAAATCTCGGGCGGGACAATCCGCATTGGCGAGCGCGTGGTGAACGATGTGCCTCCCAAAGATCGCGACATCGCCATGGTCTTTCAGAACTACGCACTGTATCCGCACATGACGGTGCGGGAGAATCTGGCTTTTGGGCTGAAACTGCGGCGGTTTCCCAAGCCGGAGATCGAAGCGCGCGTGCAAGAGGCGGCCCGGATTCTCAGTATCACCGAGTTGCTGGAACGCCGTCCGAAAGCCTTGTCGGGCGGGCAGCGCCAACGGGTGGCGGTCGGCCGGGCCATCGTGCGCAAGCCGGCCGTGTTCCTCTTTGATGAACCGCTGTCGAATCTGGATGCCAAGATGCGGGTGCAGATGCGTGTCGAGATCAGCCGGCTCCACAGCCAGTTGGCCACGACCATGATCTATGTGACCCATGACCAGATTGAGGCGATGACCATGGGCCAGCGGATTGTGGTGATGAAGGACGGCCTGATCCAGCAGGTCGCGGATCCCCTCCGCATTTACGACTTTCCGGCCAACCGGTTTGTCGCCGGATTTATCGGGATGCCGCCGATGAATTTCTTTGAGGGGCAGATTCGTGGGGTTGACGAAGCGACGCGATTCGAAGGGGCTGGTGGGATTAGCCTCGCGGTTCACGCCAGCGCCCGAGCGGCGTTGGCGGCCTATCGTGACAAGCCGGTCACGCTGGGTCTGCGTCCGGAAAGTATTGGCGCAGCGTCCGCCGAGCAGTTGCCCAACGCGCCGCGCCTGCGGGCAACGGTCGATGTGGTGGAACCGATGGGCTCTGAGTCCTATGTCTACTCGCGAGCCGGCGAGACAACCTTCATCAGCCGGGTGGACGCCCACCGGAAGATCCGGGTGGGGGAGGTCGTGGATGCCGCTGTGTTCATGGAGAAGGCCCACTTTTTCGATCCCGTCACCACGACGCGGATCGGCTAATTCATTCAACCTAATCTAAAGCTATGTCACTTAAAATTGAACATTGTCCAGCACCGGTCCTGTCACCCAACAAGGATATTCCATGGGCCGATACCATGGTTTGTAATCCTGGGTTTATCAAGGATCCGCAATCCAACCGCTTGCACATGCTGTTTCGATCCTGCGGTCCGTGGCCGGAAAAAACGCCGCTTGGCGGGAAGTATCCGCCGTATATCTGGGTTCTGGGTTATGCCCATAGCGATGACTTGGGGAAGACCTGGCACCCGGATTATTCACGGCCGGCCATGAACGCCCCGCTGAATACAACTCCCGAAACCATTCGCGCAAAAAATATTTATGGGGACTGGGTGCCGGATTACGCCAATGCGTATATCGAGGATCCGCGGTTTATCACCATCGGCGCGAAGACGTACGTCGCCGTGTGTACGCGGATGTTTCCGGTGGGTCCGTATTGGCTCGAGGGTGTGGATTATGGGGTGGAGCTTTATAAGCCGGAGTGGGCTCGGAAAGACGATAACCCCTTCGGCATGGGGGTGCGGTCGTGCGGGAACGTGTTGTATGAAGTCGATTTGGCGCGACTGGCGAACCGTGACTATGAGCACGCCTTTACCGTGGTGACGCATCTGACCAATCCGGAATTTGGTGAGAACCGGGATGTTTTCCCGTTTCCTGAAAAATTCAAAATATTCGACCGGGAACAATATCTGCTGATTCACCGTCCCAACGAACCGCACTGGTACAAAGGCGTCGTCACGGCGCCGATTCCACCCTCAATTTTCATCTCCGCCGCTGAAGACTTCCGTGATTTCCCGACGGCACGGGCGAAACAGCATATTCTCTTTGGCCCGCGGTTCGGTTGGGAGCAGAATAAGGTCGGTGGCAGTTTTACGCCGATTCGGATTTCCGATAACGAGTGGCTGCTCTCCTATCATGGCACAGCACCGAAGATCGGATATACCCAGTCGTTTGCCATTGTCCGCGAACGGAAGAATGATTTCCCTGTGGTCACACACCGCTGTCCGGAACGGTTGCTGTATGCTTCCGAAGCCTGGGAGCAACCCAAGCTCTTTCCCACGCCCTGCTTGTTCACGACCGCCGGAGTGGTCATTGATGGCACGCTGATCATGGGATATGGTGCGGCCGATCAATACATCGGCACGGCGACGGTCAAAATGGCAGAGCTGACGGAGCATGTCCGAAAATTCAATGCCGAGGGGAAGTAATGAAGTTTCCAGGAAATAAATCTTTATATCGTGGCTTTCCGCGCTGGGACTTTGAGGTTGCCGGCGTGCCGGCAATTGTTGTCGCGCCGCCCAAGGCCGATGCGCAGCGGAACTGGATCTGGCGTGCGGAATTTTGGGATCACGAACCCGGAGTGGATCTGGGGCTTCTTGCCAACGGGTTTCATCTGGTCCATCTCCAGGTTGGTAATACGTTCGGCTGCCCGGCGGCTTTGCAGAAATGGGACGAATTCTATCCCTTGCTCACGAAACAATTCGGGTTCGCTCGGGAAGTCGCGCTGGAAGGTGTGAGCCGGGGTGGTTTGTATTGCTACAATTGGGCGGCCTGCAATCCCGACAAGGTGTCCTGTATTTATGGCGATAATCCCGTCTGCGATTTCAAGAGCTGGCCCGGCGGAAAAGGCGTTGGGCCGGGCAGCGCGGCCGACTGGGAAAAACTGATTGCTGATTACCAGTTTACGTCCGAGGCGGAAGCGCTCCAGTGGCCGCTGAATCCGGTGGATAACCTTGCGCCGCTTGCTCAGGCTGGTATCCCGGTGATCCATGTCTGCGGCGATGCCGACGAAATTGTGCCGTATTCGGAAAACTCCGGGGTGCTTGCATCGCGCTATCGTGCGCTGGGAGGGAATTATCAGGAGATCATCAAGCCGGGCGGGAAACATCATCCGCATGGCCTGAAAGATCCGACGCCCGTGGTTGATTTTATTTTGCGTGCCAGTCGCCACGAGCCGACCCTGTGCAAGGGGTCCCGGAAGTCGCGGAACTTGTCCAGCCCTGGTGCGAAAATTTCAAAGTCCAAGCCGACAGTCAGTCGGTCGTCAGTTTCCCGCCAACCAGTGCCCGCGCGACGGGCGAAAGCGAGTGGCGCAAAACGCAAGGGCCGGTTAGGGATGCCGCAATCCGCACTTAAGAAAGGAATAACATGAAACAAATTCGACAACAGTTACTCCCGTTCGAGCGAATGACCAGCGAACCGGGTCACAATTTCTTTGGCTATTACGATCTTCAGCCCTGGAGCAGTGATGGGCGGTCGCATCTCTGCCAGCGGGTCGGCTTCATGGATCGCCTGCCTGCCGCCACGGACCCGGCCGAGCTGGGCCTGATCCGCATGAGCGATTACCAGTTCGTTCCGCTCGCCACCACTTACGCGTGGAACTTTCAGCAAGGCTCAATGTTGCAGTGGCATCCGCGCCAGCCGGAGGAGATCATCCATAATGCGGTTTACAACGGCGCTTACCGGGGTGTGATCCGCAACATTGTTACAGGGGAGTCCCGCCTCCTGCCGCGGCCGGTGGCCAATGTTGCCACCACGGGTACCCACGCCCTCAGCGTCAACTTCAGCCGGATGTTTGATTTCCGACCCGGCTACGGGTACGCGGGGATACCGGACCCGACGGCGACCGTGCCCACGCCGGAAAACGACGGCATCTTCCTGATGGATCTCGCGAGTGGGCAGGAGAAACTGATCATTCCGTTCCCGGTCATCGCCGAGTTGTTCCAGAAGAAGTTCAAAATCAAGAATGCAAAGTTGCTGGTCAATCACATCACCTTCAATCCCGCCGGTGACCGGTTCGTGTTTCTCGTGCGGAATATGCCGCTGCCCGGTGCCCAGAGCGATGGCTGGCTGACACTGGCGGCGACCGCCGACATCGCCGGCCAGGACATCCATGTCTTGGCGAATTCGTTTGCCGCGTCGCATTACATCTGGCGCGACAATGAGCACCTCTTGATTTATGCCGACCTGCAGGGCCCGTGGAAAATGGACCTGTGCCTGGTGGAAGATCGCGCGAGTCGGCATGCGTTGATCCAGCCGGAGTATTTCACGTTTGACGGCCATTGCAGCTATTCGTCCGACAAACAATTCATTCTGTACGACAGCTACCCGGATGCCGATGGCTACCGGCTGTTGCTGCTCTATGACATACGCCAGAAAAAAGGGATGCAATTAGCGTCGCTGTTCAGTGGTAAAAAGGTACATCAGCCCAATGAGGATGCCCGGTGCGATCTGCATCCCCGGTGGAACCGGGAGGGCACTGCCATCTCCTTCGACTCGACGCACGAAGGGCGCCGCCACGTGTACACGATGGATTTGCGGGAGATTCTCTAACAGACCGTCGGTGGTCGCATCATCAACGCCAACAATAATTAATGGCTAGGATGAAAATCACGAGTCAAGATTACACACCGGTTGAACATTTGTAGCTCTATTTCCAACAACCTATGAAGCTCACCCTTGCTGTAACCGGTACTTTGTTTTTATTGGTTGCCGTTTTATTTCTAAATTTAGGTCGCTGGCTTTCGGCCCCTGCCACTGAACCTATTCAGGCCGATTTGATTGTAACTTTAGGCGGCGGCATTGGCGAACGGGATCAAATGGCGGTTGCGCTTTATCAAGCCGGCTATGCCAAGAAGATTTTATTAACTGGCATGGGTGGCATTGTGGACTCCAGCCGGGGTGTTTATCGGTCCCCTCGTTCGCTGTTTATGCTCAAACAAGGCGTCCCAGTGGATGCGCTATTATTTGATGGGTTAGCAGCGAATACCCATCAAGAGGCTGCAACGATTGCCGCGTTATTAACCCTCCATCACTGGCGCAGTGCTTTGGTCGTGAGTGATCCCCCGCATATCCGCCGCATCAATTATTGCCTTCAGCCTGTTTTTAAAAAAGCCGGTTTGTCTTATCGGTTAATTTCAAGCAGCGTGCCGACTTGGCAGGTTGATCGTTGGTGGCAAGATAAAAGATGGCGGCAGTTTTGTATGAATGAAGTTGTCAAGCTGGCCTTTTATACGGTGGTTTATGGTTAACGAGTTTTCCACCCAGTTGTTGGAACGGCAGGGGGTGCGCCCGGGGTGGAGCCCCCGATTCTGTTGGAGCCTCACAATGGGATCGGGCGGTAAACTCAGCCCACCCTCGTTGTAAGAAGAAGAACGGACCGGGCATATACCCAGTAGTCGAACAAAGAAGCCAGCCGTCCGAATGAATCAAATCCAATTGCAGTCTTTGGCGCGGAGTGCTACATGCTACCGTACCGGTACGGTAAGTTGACAAGAAAGTGATCAATATGAAAAAATATATCAACGCTGTTCGTAATGGCCTGAATTTATCAGGCGGAACGCGGTTGGGCTTTGTAGCGGCATGTATTGCAGCGGCAACTTGTCTGATGGCGGCTGATCCGGTGGTCCGGCTGCCATCCCGCACGGAGGTAAAAGAGCTCGGGAGCTGGACATTTGCAGATGGCGCCCAAGGTTGGACCGGGCAGGACCAGGCCGTGGTGTCTGACATTGCGCGCCGACCGGGAACCAAAAGTCTGCAAATCAAACAGACCAAGGATGCGGAGCAGGACAGCGCCTGGCTCAGCCCGATCCTCAAGAGTACCGGCAAATCGGTCCGGGTCTGTTTCTGGGCGACGGACAATTACGTCAAACAGCCCGATTTAAATTATTCCGCCGCCATTGGCTTGGTCGCCATTGATGACCAGGGCAAGCCCGCGAAGGCGCAGACCTGGACGGTGATTCCATGGGACGACAGTCTGAAGCAACAGTGGTGGGGGCCGCTGACCGATCCGGGTTTGCTATGGAAGTACTACGAGTTTTCGTTTTCGCCACCGGCGGGTGCGTTCCGTGTCCAATTCTTCTGGCCGCAAGCCATTGTCCGGGGTGAGTGCTATCTCACCGATCTCCGGGTGGTGGAGTCTGATTCACCCGCCAACGCCAAGCCGTCGGTTGTCATCAGCGGGACGGCGGAACCGGCGCAAGCCAAGGCGGAATACGCACTGGAACTTTCGACTCCCGCCAATGGCAATCTGTTCTATGCCGATGATCCGTTGCGCTTCGAGTTGCTGCTGTTTAATCCGGCCGGCACGGAAATTCAGCCGCTGTCGCAGCCGGTGATCGCGTACGATGTGACCGACTACGAAGGCGCGCTGATTACCTCCGGAACTCTGCCGTTCGATCACGCCGCGCCCCGGGAGATCGCCAAGAATTCTCCGAAGCGCAACCGGACCCGGAATCTGCATCAATCGATCGTGCTGACCGCTGCGGCTGCCAAGGAAGTCGGGCGTGAATTCTTTCTGCATGTCAGCTTGCGCGATGGCAAAACGCTGCTGGGGGAAGCCACGGTCCCGTATGGCGTGGTGGACCCGCAACCCGTTGCCGCGGAAGATTACCGCAAGAGCCTGTTTGTTCATTTTGAGGGGCGCGAACAAGCGCCGGTGAATACCGAATCCAAACACGAGCGGCAGCGCATCCGCGATAAAATGGGGATCTCGTTTGAGCACGACTGGGATTACCGCGGCTGGAAGGAAGCCCAGCCGGTATTTCCCGGACCGCTGAAGGTTGGTCCGGCTCCGGATTTCCCCAAGCTGGTCTATTGCCCCAACCTGGAGCAAATCCGCGGCCGAACTCCCACCCATCCCTGGGGCGATGTCGGGGAGATGGCGCCGGCCGGCGCTTCGTTTGACGACCCGCTGCGGCCGGGGTGCAAGGCGTTCAATATCGACGGTTATGTGGACTATATCGTGGCGCGCATTCGGGCGCAGCGGAATCAGATTGCCATGGTCGTTCCCTCGGGCCTCGAACGCACCATCGACTCCCGCACCATTGAATTACAACGCAAGGCGTATGCCGCGATCAAGAAGGAGTTCCCCGATTTGCCGGTGGGAATGATGCTTTATGGGCTATTTGGCAACCCGTCCGATCAAGCGAATATCTTCCTGAAGGAGAAGCTCTACGAATGTGCCGACTTCATTGACGATCACATGTATTCGCCCAGTATGGATTGGACCGAGTGGAAGCGGCTCCAGCGGGAGGTCAAGGCGAAAGGCAGGGAGTTGTATCTGATTTCCACCGAGTTTTCCCGGGTGGGCGGGGTGGACCAGGTGGCGCGCAGTCGCGCGATGGTGAATTCTCATCTGGAAGCCTGGGCCAACGGCATGCGGTGGATTACCTATTTTAATGTCCAAGCTGACGTCGATCAACCGATCCTGCGTGAGCCAGTGGGCGGGGATGGGTTTCAATGGATGCAACGGCTGAGCCAGCCCAATCCATCGCCCGCAATCCAAGCCAAGAGTCTGCCGCAGTTCAGCCACGTGCCGCTGCTGCAAACCATGACGTATTACAATCTGGTCCAGGAGTTTGAAGGCGCGGAATTCCGGGCCAGCTTCCGTCCAGCCGACGATACGGTCGTCTATGTGTTCGCGCGGCACGGCCAGACCATCTGCGCGTTTCACCTCACGAAACCAACCTTGCCCCGCAATCTGGCGGTGCTGACCGCTGTGCCTTTCACGGGCCGCGACCTGTTTGGCAAGACCGAGCGGATCGAGCCGACGACCGCGGCGCTGGTCTCCGCCATCGAAAACCCCACCGTCATCACGTTTGACCGTGAGGTGCCGCTCCTCTATGACGCAACGACTGCGCCCCAGGTGATTCAATCGGCTGGATCCGGTGCGGTGCCGCCGTTACTGGCGCGGGGTGTGGCCGCGAATGTGCGGCTGACAATTCCTGGAATATTTGCCCAAGACTTTTCCGCGACCGTGTCCGGCGTCTTGGATAGTTCCGCGCCGGCTACCGCGCGCCGGGTGTCGATCAAGCAAAAGGCACCGGTCACAATGGATGTTCCCATCCAGGTTGGTTCACAGCAGGCGCCTGGCGCGGGGACGATTGTCACCCGGATCCGTGATCAGCAGCGGCTCGTCGGGGTCTTATCCACACCGGTCACAATTGCCGACACACTCTCGGTCCAGCTGATCGGCTTGCCTCTGTTGCCGCACCGATCGCCGGCGATCGAGGTGACCGTGCGCAATTTGAGCGACGTCGCCCGAGCCGGTTCCGTCACCTTGGAGAATCGGTACTTTGGTACTGGCCGGCAACCGGCGGAGATGACGAAACCATATTCCGTGCCGGCCCACGGTGAGTCGGTCCTGCGTTTTGATGTGCCGGCCGAGCAGGTCAACCTCGGTTCCAGCTATTGGTTCACCGCCACACTGCGGGACAACAGCGGGACCGTGGTCACGACGAAGGAAGAAGTGGCCTTTCGCGCTAGTCTCAAGACCACGACGCCGATTACGATTGACGGTGATCTGGCTGATTGGAAACTGGAGGAGCTGATGCCCATTCCGTTTGAGCGCTATGTGACTTCCTTGGGAAAACAGGTGGCCGGGTCGAATGAGCTGGCGGCCGTTGCTTACAGTCGGTGGGACGCGGATTGCCTGTATTTCGCCGTGATTGTCACCGATGACAAGGCGGCGGGGATCAGCCGGGTCAATGATGTCGGGATCTGGCTGGATGACAATATTATGCTGGGCTTCTATCCGTGGGGCTGGCGGGCCGATGAGCCGTTAAAGGATGGCTACTATCGTGAACACTTGGGACCGTGTGCGGACGGTGTCGCGCGCGTGTTCCGGATTGGCAACGTGCCGGATGGCCAAGTCAACGCCGCGGGTGTGAAAATCGGAGTGAAACGCACCGCCACGGGCTATGTGTATGAGTGGGCGTATCCCCTGGACGCGATCCGGCCGTTCGTGCTTGAACCCGGCGCCCGCTTCCGGGTTTCACTCGCCGCCATTAATCGTGTCAGCAAGGAAGATAAATGGGGGACGATGGCGGCGGTGCAGTTGGGCGGATTTAATCTCAGTATTGATGCGCAACCCACCAAATGGCGGGAGTTCGTGCTGGTCGGCGCGGCGGCAAAATAGGGCCGGCCATCGCGCGCCAGTTTAGTCAAAGAAATTCCATGCTGGAAAGTTAGAGAAATTATAAAAAGGAAGCGATTGACATGATGCCAGCACTAAAGCCTCTCAATTCATTGAGAGTGGGAACGATCATGATGATGACACTGGGACTAGCCTCTGTTACTTCATATGCGGAAGAGAGTCATCAAATAGTATGCTCTTTTCAGCAGGACAAATGGACTTCATCGGAGTGGATGTTTGTTAAGAGACGAGATATGGCCGGACGTAGTGAATGGCTCCAGAAAGCTGATTGCATAGAAAACGACGGCAACCATACCAGCATGGTGTATCAGAAGAAATTCAGCGGCGACGTGACGGTATCGGCCACAATGGCCTTTGCGGATCGGATGGCCCCTGCCATTGTGATTGTCTCAAAACTGGGCGATGCCGATGGCGCCAGAGTATTCGATGAGCATATCGAGATCACAATGTGGGATGAAGGTGTGAACATCTGGCGGCTCCATACGGTTAACGGCAAGTCACTGTGGGAGTTAACGGCATTCTCGAAATTTAAGTTGACCAAGAACACGCCGTACAAGCTGGCAGTGACGAAAAAGGGGAAGGAACTTACGATCAAAGTCGCTGGCCATGCTTTCGGCTATGTCGAGAACTCTCTTCAGGACGACTATTACGTGGGCCTCACCGGTTGCGAAGGTGTGAACCGTTTCTACGACGCTGCAATTCAAAATGCTCATGGACTCAAATAGGCCTCTAACCAAGCGCGCTCCTTGGAACGGCGCTAACCCGCGCCCCTTCAGGGGCAAGAACGTGTCAACTACCGGGAGTTTTTCGATTGGTAGAAGAGGCGTCAAACCTCAGCGTTGGGAGGCTGTTGAAAAATGGGACGGCTGGCCCAGCGGTCCAGCCGCTTCCTTTTTCAAAAGGCCAGCTAGAGAGCGATTTGGTGTCAATCGGTTAAAAACTAAGGAAAATATTTAGATGAACAAGACCACGTACGTAAAGAAGCGAAAAGAAATGCGTCGCCAACCGCTTGAACAGTGTCATGGCGGCACCGGCGCGCTGGATTGGACCTGTGTTCTTAATGGGGAGGAATTGCCGGGCCGAGGGGTGAATTTCATCCATGATGACATCCTGCCGCCGGGCGTGTCCATCGGGCTGCATCCGCATACGGGAGACGAGGAATACTATTACATAATTTCCGGTCGCGGCATCATGACGCTGAATCAGGAGCGCAGGGAAGTGGCCGCTGGCGATATCACCGCCGTGTTTCCGGGCGGTACCCATGGATTGGAGAATACTGGCGGCGAGGATTTGCGCATCATCGTTATCAGCATCAAAGGCATGCCTCAACCACCGACTCCAACATCCAGCCAACCGCTCACAGGTGTCCGATGAGACTCGGCGGACCTATTTTTGAGAAAACTACCGATCCGGCAAGCTGGATCGCGGCCATGCACCGCGCTGGCTACAGCGCCGGCTGGTTACCGGTCGATGCGAACACACCCGCCGATGTCACCCAGTCGTTTGTCGATGCCGCGGCGGCTGCCAACATCTGCATCGCGGAGGTGGGTGCGTGGAGCAATCCGATCAGTCCGGACGAAGCCACCCGCACGAAAGCGATCGAACACAACTGCCAGCAACTCGCGTTCGCCGACCGCCTGGGCGCCCGCTGTTGCGTCAACATCGCCGGCGCGTGCGGCTCGCAGTGGGATGGCCCGCACCCTGCCAATCTCAGCGACGCCACCTTCGATCTGATTGTCGAAACGGTCCGCCGCATTATCGACACGGTGAAACCACAGCGAACATTCTATACACTGGAAACCATGCCGTGGGTGTTCCCTGATTCAGCGGACAGCTATCTGCGATTGCTGCGGGCGATTGATCGCCGGCAGTTCGCGGTGCATTTCGATCCGGTCAACCTGATCAATTGTCCGTCCCGCTATTACCGCACTGGCGATTTTATCCGGGACTGCTTTGCCAAGCTCGGGCCGTATATCAAGAGTTGTCACGCGAAGGACATTCTCTTAAGCGGCAAGCTGACTGTCCATCTTGACGAGGTTCGGCCTGGCCTCGGCGCCTTGGACTACGACGTGTTTTTGACTGAACTGGCCAAACTGGATGCCGACGTGCCCTTGATGCTGGAGCACCTGCCCAATGCCGGGGAATACGCATTGGCCGCGCAACACATCCGGCAAGTTGCCACCCGCAACGGAGTGAAATTCTTATGATGAAAGCCATCGCCTTTACCGCAACGGAACGCGCCGAACTCGTGGACTGGCCGTTCGATGACAGTCCGCCGCGCGCCGACGAAATCATCGGTCGGAGTCTGGTCACGCTCGCCAGTCCCGGCACCGAGCTAAACTACGGCTATCGGGCGGCGCGCAACCAGCCTAGCCTCTCCGGCTACGCCGCGGTGATCACGGTCGAAGCCGTCGGACCGGATGTGAAAGATATTCAGCCCGGCCAAACTGTGTTTTGCATGGGCAACCACGTGTCGCGCCACCGCACGAACCGGCCGAACGTCGTGCCGGTGCCGGACGGACTCGCGGCAGAAGTCGCGGTGTTTTGCCGGCTGATGGGCGTCAGTTGGACCACGTTGGTAACAACCACCGCCCGGCCGCCGGACCCCGTTGTCGTCACCGGCCTCGGGCCCGTCGGCAATCTGGCCGCCCAGATATTTCAGGCTGCCGGCTATGCAGTCACGGCGGTTGACCCAGTCGAATCCCGGCGCGCGCTTGCCAAGCAGGTCGGGCTCACCGACGTGCAGGCAGCGGTGCCGGCGCTCGAGGCCGCGTTGGCCGTCGAGTGTTCCGGACATGAGCAGGCGGTGTTGGACTGTTGTCAGCACGTGCGGAAACGCGGTGAAGTTGTCCTGGTGGGAGTGCCGTGGCGGAAACGGAGTGAGTTGTCCGCATTCGATTTACTGCACGCAGTCTTTCACCGGTACGTTGTGCTCCGCAGTGGCTGGGAATGGGAAGTGCCGCGCCAGCCGCGCGAATTCACTACCGGTAGCATCAGCGGAAACTTAGCCGGCGCACTAACCTGGTTGCACCAAGGCCGCGTTTGCGTTGATGGTTTGTACCGGCTCGTTCAACCCGCCGACGCGCAATCGGCGTGGCAGGATCTGCTGCATCAGCGCGGCGAATTTCTAACCGTCGTGTTCGATTGGCGGAAAGGAAAGTAAAATCCATCGAAGCGAATTATTAGAACACAATGAAACTCCATCACAATCCTGACGGCACGGTATGAATATCACAATCAAAGATTACACCCCGGTTAAACATGCCGGCCCGATGTTGGAACTGTGGGGAAAAGCGCTGGGTGCCACGTATCCGGTTTCGGAACGGGTATTCCTACAGCGGGCCGACGGCGGCCATCCAACCGTGGAACCGGGGGATGGCTTGGTGGCGTTCGCGGGCCGCAAAGTCATCGGTTTTGTTCTGGCGGAGGTGGTCCGGACGGCGATCGGCCGTCAGGAAAACGCCTATCTCGCCGCGCTGATGGTGGATCCAGACCGGCAACACGCGGGATTAGGAGCCCGGTTATTGGGCGCGCTGGAGCAACGGCTTCGGGAGCGTGGGTGTACCAAAATCACCACTGGCGCCGGACCGTTGCGCTTCTGGACCGGCGTGCCGGATGACTTGCCGATCGCCAAGGCATTCTTTCACCGGCAAGGGTATCAGAGTGCGCCCAGCTTGGCACCGGACATGGTCATCCCGCTCAATCGCCCGTATGTGATGGATCCGAAATACCGGGCCCGGATGGAAGCGGCCGGGGTCCGCGTTACCAGCGCCACCTTGAAAGATGCCGGACCACTGCTGGATTTCGAGAATCGGGAATTTCTCGGCTGGAGTCCGACCATGCTGACGCTGATGGCGAACGGGGATATCAATAATATTCTTCTGGCCTGGCACGACCAGGAGATTGTCGGAAGTATTACCAGTTTCACACCGGGCAGCCGCTGGCGCGCTGCCAACCTGGTTTGGGAACGGATTCATGGCACCCAGATGGGCGGCTACGGCGCGGTGGGGATCGCCAAGGCCTGGCAGGGCCAAGGTCTCGGTGCCGCCTTAAGCCAAGCCGCCGCGATCCATATCCAGAACCAGGGTGCCACCTGCTGTTACATCGACTGGGTCGGCCCCGAAGAATTCTACGCCAAACTCGGCGCCCGGACTTGGCGCCGGTTCGATCAAATGAGCAAATCAATCTAATGCGTGTGCCGACATCAATAAAAGCCAAAGCCTGGCCGTTTCGGGGGGCGCAACTTGATCTGGCCCGACAAATGGAAACGGTGGAGTTCATCCGCGCGTTCACTGATTTCATTGCGCGGCAAAACTTTAACGTGCTGGTGCTCTATCTGGAGGCGCGCATTCGGACGCCGTCGTTTCCCTGGCCGGCGGACGCTGAATGTTATACGCCGGCCCAGATGCGCGAGATCGTGACCCACGCCGCGCGGCGGGGGATTGAAGTTGTGCCCGTGGTCTCCAACCTCGGCCATGCCGAGGGCTTTCTCCGTCACCCACAACTGCAACACTTGGCGGAATTGCGGGAGGGCGGTCCGGGCCGCTTTCAGCAACGCGGCAACCGGTCCGGGCCGTTCGCGACGTTTTGCACGTCCCAGCCCGGGACCTGGGAATTCTTTGAAAACTATTACCGCGAAGTTGCAGAATTGTTTCCCAGCCGCTGGTTCCATGCTGGATGTGATGAAGCGTGGGACTTTTGCTGTTGTCCGCTTTGCGGCCGATTTGCCAGGGGCGAAGCGCAGCAGGCGGAATTGTTTGCCCGGCACCTGCTAAAAACTCATGCGATCATTACTGGTAAACTCGGCAAACGGATGATGATCTGGGATGATATGCTGGAGCATTATCCCTCCGCGCTTGACCGGCTACCCCGGGACATCGCCCTGGCCACCTGGCTTTACGACGACGTGGTGGATCTGCCGCAGGGACACTTCGGTAACCGGCCGCGCGCGAACAAACTTGCCGCCTACAAGGCTCGCGGGTTGGACTACGTGATTGCCTCGGCGAATTCGAGTTTATCCAATGTGACCACCTTGACGAGTTATGCGGCTCGCCACCAGCCACTCGGCGGCTTGGTGACGATCTGGGAAAAAGAACGCGATTTCAATTTTGAAGCCTATCCGATCCTCGCGTACGCGGGCGAACTTTGGCGGCGCGGTGGAGTGGGCGACGCCGATCAGATCCTCGACCGGTCGCTGGCAAAAGTATTTCCATCTCTGGATGCGCGCCAACGTGAAACGGCGGGGCTGCCCTTCGTTCGTCGAGGTGGACCGCAACCGGCCGCCCGTCTGCAACAGTGCCTGACCGGGCCGTTGTCGGCGTTGGAGTCTGAGCGTTCGGCGGTGAACCGGCGGTTGGCAGTCGATCTGACCGTGCTCCGCCGTGGTCAACATTCGAAGGAAGAAGCTTTAATCCTGGAAGATTTGGCGCTCCGCATTGGCAGCGAGAGTTTGGCGCTGCGCATGCGAAACCTGGCTACAAAGACGTTTCAGTGCCGGAACGGATTGTCCGCCGTCCGCCTGGCGGATCTGATTCCGGCGATCCGCGACTGCCGCAAGGAAGTCCGGCGATTAGCTCAGTCCCGGCGTCGGCAATGGAAATGCACACGACCGGGTTTGCCGTCGCCGCAATTCGACACGTACTGGCAAGCTGTGGCCGCCGTCGTTGATACGTTTGAGCAGATTGCCACTGGCCGCGTGCGGGCACAGACGGGAATCCTCCGGCTCCAGTGCGTTCTGCCGAACTACCACGGCGCCCAGCGGCTGCAGGTTGCCGTGCGTTATGCCGGCAGCCGGCGGTGGATCCAGGTTGGGTCAGAAGTCTATAAGGCGCAGCCCTTGAGCGATGGAGCGTTTTACGAAGTCTGGCTGCCCATCGCTTCGGACCAAGCCGTGGCCGGCTGCCGACTGGAGAGTTGGGGATATGGTGGCGTGGGGCTGACCTACATTGAGGCCATCAACCAATCCGGGCGTTTCTTGCCAGTGCAGGTGGCCGCTACCGCCGGCAAGGTTCGGGATGCCGGCAATCTCTTGGTCGATGATTTACAGTGGTGTTGGATTGGCGAACCGGATGCCGACAAAACCTTTTTCGATATGGCACAAGGCCGCACCCACCATGTCATTGAATTGTCGCTGACTCGCCCCCAGAAGGCTGGGCGCTGATCATGACTGAAACAATTCGCATCTGGCGTTCACCGCAAAGCGCATTCGGGCATTTTCTCCGGCAGGCGAATCCGTGGCAGGAAGAAACGGTAACGGCGCTGGATGCCTACACCGACTCGGAATTGGCGCGGATTGCCGCATCCGGTTTCAATGCCATATGGGTTCATGGCAACCTCAATCATGTGGTCCGAACCGAAGTATTCCCCGAGCTGGGTCCGGACGCAGAGTTGCATCAGCAACGACTGATCGCTCTGGTCGCACGGGCTGGGCGGCTCGGAATTAAAGTCTACCTCTACTGCCAACCGGCCCGCGCCATCCCCCGCGCGGATGCGTTCTGGCGGCTACATCCGGATGCCGCGGGGCAGGCGGAGACGATCTGCACTGAAAGTGATCAGAATATCGAAGTGCTGTCGCTTTGTACCTCGACAGAGGCAGTGCAGCGCTATCTTTATCAAGCCGCTGCCGAACTGGCTCGGAAAGTTCCCGATCTCGGTGGGTTGATCATCATCACAGCGTCGGAATATCCGGCGCACTGTTGGACCCGGCGCGGTCGCGTTATTCAGGGGGATGGCATTTTTTCGGACATCGCGAGCGAGTGTCCCCGGTGCGCCCAGCGCAAACCGGCAACGGTGGTCAGTGAGGTGATCCAACAGGTCCGTGATGGTGTCCGATCGGTTTCCGCCGACTGGAAAATCATTGTCTGGAATTGGTCCTGGACGTTCTATGTCCCGGCGCCATGTGGGGAAATCATTGCAGCGTTGCCCAAGGATGTGGTTTTGCTGGTCGATTTTGAACGGGGCGGGCACAAGCTGATTGCCGGGAAAGACCGGATCATTGATGAATACTCGTTGTCGTATGTCGGTCCCTCCGAGCAGTTCAATAGCTCGCTGGCCATCGCCCGGACTCATGGCATTCCGGTGATGGCAAAACTCCAGTTTGGTACAACGCATGAATTGGCGACGGTTCCGAATTTGCCAGTTTTGGGGAATGTCTTTGCCAAGGCCGATGCCGTCCGGGAAATGGGTCTCGCCGGATTTATGGGTTGCTGGAATTTCGGCAACATGATTACCGCCAATACGGCTGGCTTTAATGCATTCCTTGCCGGCGATCTGCCGCACCGGCGCGGCGAAGCTCTGCCAGCATTTGCGGCTCGCTATTTCCCGGGTTGCGATCCGGCCGGGGTCGCGGCCGCGTGGCTGAAGTTTGGTGAAGCCCTCGATTATTATCCGTTTTCTCTCCCGTATCTTTATTCCGGCCCGACGAATTTCGCTTTTATCCTGCCGCTCCAGCCGGGGCCGCTGACCGGTCAGCCGGTGGGCCGGTGTCATTTGCTGGATGAGCGCGGGGATGACATGGGCAGTGCGGTGGTGGACTTTACGATTGCGGAGCTGATTGCCGGGTTTGAAACACTGACATCACTCTGGGGCGCTGGCTTGCCGACGTACGCTGCGGCGTTGCAATCCTGCCAGGCGGCAGCAGCCCGGGAAGAGTTGGACACGGCCACTGTCTGCTGGCACGCGTTCCGCAGTACTGCCAATTTCTGCAAGGTTTATCAGTTGCAGCGGCAGTGGAATGCGGGGATGCTGCCGGAGTATCAGTCGATTGTTCGGGACGAGTTGGAAAATCTCCAAGCGGTTTTGCCAATTCTGCGACGGGATCAGCGATTCGGTTATCACATCGAAGCCCATGGCTATCAGTATGACGCCGCCAGCGTCGCCGCCAAAATTGAGTCGCTGACTGAACAGATGGAATGCTCACGCGCAATTGTGAAATCACAAACGGAAGCAGGGAGTTAGCTATGGAGACCCACCCGACGCAGATAATGATAGGACCGTGGAACAGGCGGTGGCGCCGGGTGCTGGCCGGTCTGGTCCTCCTGATGTGTTTGACGGCAACTGGTTGGAGTGCGCCGGTGCGGCTCGCGATCCCGCCGGCACCGGGGGTGAAAGACAAGGCGGAGGACAAGGAGCGGGTTGCCATTTGCCTCTCGCTGTATTTGCAGGAGAGCCTGCGCGGAAGTCCCGGCGTTCGTCTCGTCAGCGAATCGCGCGCCGGGGCGATTATCAACGATCTCCGTGGGGGTGCCCGTGATCTGGAGGAGACGCAGTTGGTGGCGGCTTTTTCCGCCATGATTCCGGTGGATGCGCTGTTGGACTACCGGTGGACTGACGGCAAAGTGGCGTGCACGCTTTACACGACCGGGGGAGTTCGCCGCCTGGATATTCCGTTTTCAGCCAACGGAGCCATCCCGCCGCTCGCGGAGGCGGTGGCGCAATTTCTGGTCACCGAGTTAAAGTTGGACACCGCGACCGCTGCGGCTTTGACGGCGCGGCACGTGGAGAAGAAGAAGTTTTTTGAGGCCTACTACGTTTCACAGAAACTATCGGCCGCATGGATCGGAAATAACGGCGGGGCGCGCCTCGGCTTGCTCCAGTCGTACCTATCCCAATATCCTGACAATCCATTGCTGGCGGCCCGGGTTTTGCAATGTGCGCAGGATATGATGGCGGACCCGCGCAAGAGCCTGTTAAAAGAATTCAAGAATGTCGGCCTAACGATGGCGTGGGTTTCTCTGCCAACTGTGCTGGGGACGCCGTTGGAGGAGTCTGCGGCCGGAATTCTCCGGTCGGTGCCGGAGCGGTTCGAAAAGGATCTACTGGCGGCCGCCAGCGCGCTCACGGGGAATGCATTGGATCGGGCGCTGGGTGAATCCAGTTCAGAAAATGCAAATTCGTTGGCAGCCGGGGGTGGGCTGGGGGCAGTCGGGGCCGGCCAGCAACCGGGAGCTGGCTATGTGTCGCCGACTCTGGAGCAGCGCCTGGGTGCGCTGCGCTGTTTAGGCGTGGCCCGCTCGCCAAAGGCGTTGATTCTGATGAAGGCGTGTGGTGCGAGCGAAGACGCTAAAGTCCGGGCGGCAACCGCTATTGCTTTGCGGTATTACGAGAAAGAGGCCGGGCTGGAGCTGTTAAACACGCTGGCACAGGACAAGGATCCGGGCGTGGCATTTGCCGCCGGCTATAGCCTTTGGAAGCGCGGTAAAGAATCCACCCGTCTATTAACTCTGGCCCGGATCATGACGGCTGACCCGTTACAGCGTGGGCCGGCTTTGGAAGTTCTGGCTACCCGGGGAACCAAAGAAGATCTCCCGGTTTTAGCCGGCCTCAGTCAGGATCCTGATCCCGGTTCCGCGGTTTTTGCCGTCCAAGGGTTGCTGCGGCTGGAAGCAGCGGAGGCGCGCCAAATACTTTATTTTCTCAACGATCCAGAGGAGTCTGTTGTTCTCGGTGCGTTACCGGGTCTGGGCGGGAAACTACCAGCCGAGGTGTTGGCCCGGATGGAAGTCCTGGCAAACGAGCCCTTCGCTCCGGTGGCTCGGGCGGCGCGGCTGGCACTGGCGAGCCAGTGCCCCACCTCGCCACGGGAGCGGGATGGCTTTGAACTCAGGATCGAGCACAATTATATCCGGATGAAGATCGTGGATGCTCTGGCGACCAACCGTGAGCCGTGGGCGCTGGAGGCTTTGGAGCAAGCTTGCGGTAACCGGGACGCCCACACCCGGGCGCATGCTCTGACCCGCCTCGTGGAGCGCGATCCGGCGCGGGGCCGAGTGGCTTTAGCCCTGGCAATTGCGGACCCGCATCGCTGGGTGCGGCTGCAGGCGGCGGCGCTGCTGGCGGGTGTCGCCAGTGCGGTTGAGGTCCCGGCAATCCGACAAGTCGTGGCGCAGGAGAAAGATGAGGCGATCGGACTTTACCTCGCGGATGCTCTCGCCAAGGCCGAAGGTAAACCGTTGCCAACGGCGCGCCCGGCGGCCCACTCGATTGCGGGCAAGAAGAATCTCGCCTGGCTCTGTGGGACGGGTGCCGACGTGGAGAATTCTCCCGCTGAAGCTTATTATTTTTGCAGTCAGCCCGTTGTGCCGGATGAAGCGGGGCAGCGGGCGTATCGGGCCGGTAAAATATTTATTCCGCGAGTGAACACGGTCGGGAACTCCTGTTTCCTGATTTCCGACCCGGGCTGGCAAGACCGGTTTTGGATTACGATGCAGTCCCAGTTGACCTCGAACACTCTGCCGTGGACCGATGGGGTGGTCTTCGGCGAGGAGAGTATGAGTTCTGATTCCGAGGAGATGTGGGGAAACGGCTGGCCATTATTCTGCCGCGATGCCGGACTGGATCCACAGCGGATCCAGGGCGACCGGAAAGCCCTCTCCCTGTATGAGGCGCGGGCGTGGAAGAACTGGTCGCAATCCAAGTTGATCGAAGGCTTCAATCTTCTCTATGACTATACAAAACTTTATTACGGCAAGCTGCGCCCCGGATTCATGGTGGGAACGTATCTGCCGGGGCAGGGCGGGGTGACGCTGGCGGATCGGCGCTGGAAATTCGATTTTGGCGGCCTGTATTGGTACGCCGGCTCCAACCGTGAGATGTACACGTATGTCCGTAGGTTCAAAACTCTCTGGCCCGACCGGCCCATTAATTGGCTCGCCAACGGCTGCACGCACCTGTACGGAAATTTAAATGCGGGCAGCGGCCCGAAGCCGGATGCCGCCTATCCGACGGAGCTCATGGTGGAGCGATGGGAGCGGCCCTATGCCGATAACCTGAGCGCCTGGATGGCGGGCGCCGACAGCGGCTGGTTCAGTATTTTTGGTGCCGAAAACAAGCGGCAAGAACCGGTTTTTGGTCTGCATCTCGAGGACATGTATCCCGGCAGTCCGCGCTTGGAAAAGGCCATGAGCAATTATGCGGCTTATGTGGAGACGCTTGCACGCGTCGAAGCCAAACCCGGCCGGCCCACCACTGATGATATGCAAAGTGATGACGGCAACACTGCTGGGCAATTGGAACTGGATGTGAAAAAGCCCGGCGATGATCCGGCGAAAAAACGGGCCGAAGAATTCAGGGTCCGGACGCAGCAGAGTTTCCTGATCATGGGGAAATATGTTTACGATTGCATGCGGGTCTTTGCCAGTCTGCCCCGTCTGGACCCGAACCCCCAGGCACTGGTGATTCACCTGCATGACTGGCCGGGCGGTCGCCGGTTTAATGCGCCCGGGCTGAACCTCTTGAATGCCTATGACTACCTGCCGGACATCAACCAGGCCGCCAACGACCTGAACCTGTCCCGCTATCGGATGATTGCCGTCTCCGGGCTCAATGACGCGCCGCTGATGGATTCCACAATCGAGCGTGTCACGGCCTGGCTGAAAGATCAGCCGGTGATCCTGTACGTGCACGGCACGCTCTGTGCAGCGAACACCAACGAAGCCAGCACGGCCGAACACCATGCGGGCCTGCTCCAGAACGATTGGCCTTGGGAAAAGGAAGTATCACTCGTGGGATCGAACTACAGCCTCAGCGGGCCGAATGTAAAAGCGCTGGGATCAGATCCAGTCGGGCCGAACTGTGTGCTCTGGCAAAAGCCGGACTTCAAGGGGGTTGTGATCTTCGACAGCGGCACAGCCGACATCAATGACTTGAGGAAAACGGTGAATGCGCTGTCCGCCGACAAGCAGATTGGCCTGGAGTTGACTGGCCCGGCGTCCCAGGAAATCTGGCAGACGAATGGTTTGTGGGTGGTCAACTCGTATGATTCGAAGGCAATCAATATTGTGAAAGGCGTGGATCTACTGACCGGTGAGGCCAATCCACAAGTGGGCCCCGGCCGCAACGGTGCGTTGGTTGCACGCGATTTTACCGGGAAATACGTTGCCGCTTGGAATGGGGTGGCCATTTTGTGCGATCAGCCGATCGGGCGCGTGAGTCCGGTGGAAGGGGGGCTGCGGGTGGAATGTCCGGGCTTGATCCGCGCCGGCTCAGAGACGGGGGCTGCCTTGGTCCATCGCGAGGGCGGTGGGGAACTCCCGGTGATCACGGGCGTCACCAACATTACGGACTGGGTTTTACAGGGTAAAGGGGTGGGGCAAGCTGCCTTGCCCATTGGCACAAACGGTAGCGTGGCGCTCTATGTGCGATGCCCGCAGCCGGTGGTAATCACGCAAAAGAAATAATTGAATGAGCCGCGTTGAGTAACTACGAGAAAAAATCAAATCGGGAGCGAAAATAATGAAGCAGCAAATCAAAGTGGTGACATTCACCGGAGTCAACCAGATTGCGGTGCAAGAAACAGAACTCGGGGACTGCGGGCCGAAGGAGATCGTCGTGCGGACGCGCTACACGATGGTCTCGACCGGCACCGAATTGCGGGTGCTGGGCGGACATTATGGGGCCAAGGACAAGTACCCGCTGATCCCCGGCTATTCATCCGTGGGCGAAGTGATCAGCGTCGGTGCGGAAACGGCCGGGTTTCGCGTGGGCGACCGGGTGTCGTGCCGCAATCCGAAGGCTGTTCCCGGCCTCGGTTCCCAATGGGGCGGACAGGCAAGCGTGCAGGTGCACGTGACCAGCGGCGAGGATCGGCCGGTGTTGCTTCCGGCTGACGCCAAGCTCCTGGACTATGTGGCCGCGGAGATTTCCGCGATCAGTCTGCGCGGTGTTACCGCAGCCGATCCAAAGCCCGGCGAAACTGCGGTGGTGCTCGGTCAGGGGTTGATCGGGGCCTTCGCGGCGGCGTGGCTCAACGCGCGTGGTTGCCGGGTGATTGTGGCCGACCTCGAAGACGGCCGTCTCGAACGCGCCCAGCGCTGGGCGGCGGCCACCGTCAAGGTCTCCGACCCGGATGCCGAGGCCCGGCTGCGCACGCTGTGCAACGGCGGCGCGGACATTGTGATTGAAAGTTCCGGGAGCGCCAAGGGCGCCATGCTCGCGTACCAACTCATCCGGCGCAAGCCCCAGAACTACAGCCAAGAGTACAAGGTCGAGCCGATCCAGTTCTACCACGGCGACTGGCCGCGGCTGGTGATGCAGGGGAACTACCTGGAGCCGGTGACCATTGATCCCTTTGGTTTCTTTCCCGGGGAAGGTGTTACGATCCTCGCTCCGAAAGATCGCGGCGTGGAGGATCGGCAGAAGAGCGTCGAACAGTTTCGGCGTGGCACGCTCAAAGCCACCGATTTCGTTCAGAACGCCGTCCCGTTCACCGCCGCCCCCGCAGCCTATGCCGCGTTGCGGGATGACAAGAACCGCAATTTCTCGCTGGTCTTCGACTGGGCAAGCGCTTGAGTCAGACTTGAAAAGGAAGCGAAAAGAGGAGCGAATGATGAAGCAATATCAGCTTCCAAAGAGTTTATGCATTCTAAAGTCTGAGGCAAAAGGGAGCCCGTGTTACCAGTATGCTGCTATGGAACTGCGGCGGTTGCTGGGGCGGGTCGGAATTCGCGCCCGGATTCAGGTCGTCGCCGGACCGAAGGCCGGTCACTGGCTGTGGCTTAGTTCCATGGAGACTTTGCCGCCAGCAGCCTCGGTAGCAGGTTTAAAATATGACGGTTTTTCTCTCAAGGTCAGCTCCAAAGGAGTGGCGATTGCCGCCCTTGAGCCCAAGGGGATTCTCAATGGTGTCTATGAACTGGCCGAGCGGCTGGGATTCGTTTTTCTGATGCCGGGTGAAGCGGGTGAATGGACTCCGGACCTGATGGGGCAGCGTCCGGTGCTTGCGCAAGGGAGCAGCAAGCTTAATCCCCGGTTCCCGCACCGGGGTGTTTTGGGTGGCGGCATCATTCCACCGTTCACGACCGACGAGTGGTTCCGTTTCTATGCCAAGCTCAAATTTAATGCCGTTTCCCAGAATGAAGAAAACGTTTCAATCGCCAGGGAGACGGGCCTCCGTCTGGAGGTTGGCGGCCATGGCATGTCGGAACTGCTGCCGCGCAAGCTTTTTGAAACCCGACCGGACCTGTTCCGGCTGTTTCAGCCGGAGGATTTCAGCGGCAAACGAATGAGCGATTCCAATTTCTGCTGCAATCATCCCGAATCCAAGCGGATTGTTCAGGACAACTACCGGAAGAAAGTCAAAAGCCTCAAAGGGATTTATGCGATTCACGCTTGGGCTGATGATTTGCCGGCCGGCGGCTGGTGTCTGTGCCCGCTCTGCCGCGCCTACACTCCGACGGATCAGAGCCTGATCGCGATGCGTCACTTTAGCGAAGTGATCGCCCGTGAAAAACTTCCGATGCGGGTCCCGGTGATTGCCTATCACGACACCCTGTATCCCGGTAAATTGGTGCCGGCGCCAAAGGAGGGATTTCTCCTGTATGCGCCAAGGGAACGCTGCTACGGCCATGTTCTCGACGACCCGACTTGCGCCAAAAATCGCTTCTATTTCAAAGCATTGCAGGAATGGATGGTAAAGTTCGCCGGAATTAACGACGCGCACAGCTTCGAATATTACTTCGACCAGATTCTTTTCCGTGGTCTTTATCCATTCCTCCCTGATGTAATTCTCGGGGACATGGTGGCCTACGAGAAAGCTGGAATCCAAACCCATCTATCCTTGCAGGTTGGCGGGCCAGCAATTGCACCAGAATTTAACATGCTGCTGTTTGCCCGGGCCCATTGGGATGCCAAATTGACAGCGGATCGTTTCATTGGCCAGATTGCCAAGCAGCTTGCTCCACAGGTTCCGGAGGCGACCCGCGCGTGGCAGACTTACCTGCAACAGCGGCGGCTCGTGTTCGCCTCGGCGATGCGGCTTTGCGATCATTCCAATGACATCTACTTCGACTATCGCTGGCTGCCCGAGACGGCGCAGCCGTTCGGAGCAAGAATGGCGCGAGCGTACGAGCGGGATGCCGGGCGACTCGCTACCGCCGCCGCAAAACTCCAGAAGAACGTGGGCGCCGCCGGGCCGGAACGAGTGAAAACTCTTGCCGATCGCGAAGCGGGTCGCGCGCAATTCGAGGCTGCCGATCTGCGCGTGATGGCGAGCCAGCAGGCGGGTGTGTGCAAGATTGCCGAGTACGTGGAAACGACAGCGCTCGTCACACTATGCCAGGGACTGGACGCATTGCGGCAGGCCATCATCCGATTGGAACAATCGTGGCAGAAGGCCAAGGATGCCGGCCTGCCCGACGGTGCGTATTACTACGGCTTGAACAAGGCCTGGCTCCAGCGTGAACTCGCCGCCAAAATTCAGATTTATGAAAAAGCTTTCAAAGCGTAATTCAGATGCTGCAAAACACAATACTATGAACGACCACACCATCGAGCCGGTCCGACTGGTCATTGCCGGCGCAGGCGGGTTTGCGGGTTCCATCACTGATCTCGTTCTCCGAACGGGAAGTTCGTGTCAGCCCGCCGTCCAGTTGGTCGGTGTTGCCGAGCCGGACACGACCACCCACGCGCGGCGGCTGGCGGAGTTGCGCCAACGGGGGGTTGTGACGCGGTCGAGTCTGGATGAACTGCTCGCTGATCCGGCCGTCGAAGCCGTGTGGTTGCCGGTGCCCATTCCGCTGCACCGGCCGTTTACGGAACGGGCCGTGGCGGCCGGTAAGGCAGTCTTGGTTGAAAAACCGGCCGCCGGTACCGTGCAGGATGTGGACGCGATGATCACCGCACGCGATCGTGCCAGGGTGCCGGTCGCAGTCGGCTTTCAGCACATGTACGACCCGCTAACGACCGAGTTGAAGCGGCGGCTGATCGCGGGGCGATTGGGTACAATTCGTCACGCTGTTTTGCACGCCTGTTGGCCGCGGTCGGAGCAGTATTACCGGCGCTGCAACTGGGCGGGTCGATTCCGCCAGGGCGATACGTGGGTGATGGACAGTCCGGCCAACAATGCCCTGGCGCATTATGTAAACCTGACGCTGTTTTTCCTTGGCTCAACTCTGGCGACGAGTGCCACGCCGGAACGGGTGGAGGTGGAATTGTACCGGGCGCACGCCATCGAGAATTATGACACGATCAGTCTGCGCGCGCATTTGGCGGGAGGGGCGACGTTGTTGGTACTGCTGACCCACGCGTGCCGGGATAATCACAATCCGATCTTGCGGCTGGAAGGCACGGCGGGCCGGCTGGCGTGGACCGGTGCCGGCGTGGACCTTGAAACGGGTGGCGGGGCCGGGCGAATTGTTGCGAGTGCGGACCTGGGGTTGGAGGTTGTCGGGCACTTTGCCCGGCTGGTCCGTGGTTTGCCGGACGAGACGCGGGTGGGGAGTGTGCTGGAGACAGCCCGCACTCAGGTGCTGGTGGTGAACGCCGCTTCAGAAGCGACGTCCATCCGGCCGGTGCCTGACGCGCAGGTCAGCCGCTTTGAGAATCAGGGCGAGACCGTCGTCGCGATCACCGGTATTGAATCCGCCATCACACACTGTGCCAATCACCGGCAGATGCTGCATGAGTCGGGTCTGCTACCATTCACACACCCTGCCGGAAGTCTGGACATGCGCCAGTACCGGTCGTTTGCCGGGCCGAATCTGTCTAACCCATCAAGAGTACCAGGGATCGATCCTCGGGGGACCGATGCAGGGAGTTGAACAATGTTGAAAATCGGTTGGGCATCGTGAGACAGCGTGAGGTTGTCGGAAGTAATTGGCGGGAATTCCAATGACCGCAAGGGATGAGCCTATTGAGGATGCGCAGCGGGATCTCCGGCCGGTCCAGATCGACTGCGGTTTTCCCGGCGGCAATATTGTCGTTGAAGAGAGTCGCGGCGATACGATCCGCCTCCATCAGGATCTCCGGGACACGGAGCAAGACTGGTTCTATTGGTGTTTTCGTGTTCGCGGGGCCGAAGGCAAGACTTTGCATTTCGAGTTTACGCGCAGCCGGGCGCTGAGCGACCGCGGTCCCGCAATCTCCTTGGATGAGGGGGCGACTTGGCGCTGGCTGGGGGCGGACAGCCGGCACGAAAACACGTTCGCGTATTCGTTTCCGCAGGATGCTCCGGAAGTCCGGCTGAGTTATGGAATGCCCTATCAGGAATCGAACTGGCGACGATTTGTTAATTCGCTGGCGGGCAACCCTTATCTGTCGCTCCATTCACTGTGCACCACTCCGAAACAACGCCCTGTCGAGTTTGTTTTACTGGGCTGTCCGGACGCGGAACCACTGCATCAGGTTGCCATCACCTGCCGTCATCATTGCTGCGAAATGATGGCCAGCTACGCCTTGGAGGGATTGATTCAATGGGTGGCGACGGATTCTGATCCTGACGCCCGCTGGTTGCGTGAACGAGTGCAATTTATCATTGTCCCATTTGTTGATCTGGATGGGGTGGAAGACGGGGATCAAGGGAAGAATCGGCGGCCGCATGATCATGGGCGCGATTACGAAGGAGCGAGTATCTTTGCAGCCACGGCGGCGCTCCGCACCCTGTTGCCCCAATGGGGCGCTGGTCGTTTGCACGTGGCACTCGATCTGCATTGCCCTTGGATTGCCGGGCCGCACAATGAGGCAATCTATTTGGTGGGAGCGGCGGAGGACCGCATTGAACAGGAACAGCGGCGTTTTTCGCAGTGCGTCGAATTCGCGCGGCAAGGCCCGCTCCCATTCCGTCAGCAGGACTTCCTGCCGTTCGGATCGGCGTGGAATATTGCGAGTAATTATGCGGGGAAGTCGTTTCCGGCTTGGCTGGCAGAATGGCCGGAGATCCGCTTGGCGACCGCGATTGAAATCCCATACGCCACCGCCCATGCGGTTGAGGTCAATCCGGCCTCGGCGCGCCTGTTCGGGGCTGACTTGGGGCGGGGATTGGCGACCTATCTACGCAGCCAGACTCCGAAATGATTTTGAAGCCCAATTGGAATACTACTTATGACAACAACTTTCGCGCACGCTGAACAATGGAAACTGGTCTGGTCAGATGAGTTTGACTACCACGGTCTACCGGATCAGACCAAATGGGACTATGAAGAAGGCTTCGTGCGAAATCAAGAAAGCCAATATTACACGCGCAAGCGATTAGAGAACGCCAGAGTCGAGGGCGGCCGGCTGGTCATTGAATGCAGAAAAGAGCGGTTCACCCCAAAAAATCATCCTCCCGTGGAATACACGGCCGCCAGCCTAATTACCCAGAACAAGGCCAGTTGGCAATATGGACGGATTGAAGTGCGAGCCCAGCTCCCCCAAGGTAAAGGTGTCTGGCCGGCGATCTGGGCTCTCGGAACAAATATTGCAAAAGTCGATTGGCCGACCTGCGGTGAAATCGACATCATGGAGTTTGTTGGCAAAGAGACCCACAACATCTACGCAACGGTCCATTACGCTGCCGATGGCAAGCACCAGTCCGACGGCGGCAAGCTGACAACCCCTGCGCCGTCGGCTGATTTCCATGTTTATGCCTGTGAGTGGGACTCCGATCAAATTGATTTCTTTTTCGACAATCAGAAATATCACACCGTCCTGATCGACAAGGCTGGCAAGGGTGCGGGTAATCCATTCCGCAAACCCCACTACCTTTTGATCAACTTTGCTTTGGGTGGGACTTGGGGTGGGCCCATTGATGACACTGTTCTGCCGCAGACATTCTTGATTGATTATGTGCGGATTTATAGTCGCACAACCCGCTGACCGTATGAATCTAAATTGTCGGCATCGATACCCAATCCGGCGCGGGCGATCAGAAGAAGATCCGCAATGAGCACGACTGAGCAATCAAAGATGAGATCCATATGAGCAATTCCGTTATTATTGGCCGCCGCCGTTTTACCGCGCTTTCGCCGCAATTGATCCGCATGGAATTTGCGCCGGACGGGATTTTTGAAGCGCGCCGGAGCCTGGTTGCGTCCGCCGAACAAAAGCCCGCACCGTTCCGGAGCATCCGCCAGAATGGAGAGGAACTCGTTCTGGAGACTGAAAAATGTACGCTGCTGAGCAGTCAGAACGACAAGGCTTTCTTTCGTTCAAACCTGGAGGTTCGGTGGGAGCAAAACGACCTGTTGCACTATTGGCGGCCCGGCGACCGGGATCATCGCAATCTGGGTGGGACGGTGCGCTCGCTCGACATGTTCAACCGGACCGGCCAGATCCAGGGGGTCCATATCGCCGATATGGAATCGCCCGATGCCAAAGCCAATCTGTGGCTGAGCTGGCTTTGGTGCGAGGATGAACCGGCCTTTTACCAACGGCAGCATGGCCCGGATGCGCCGAAGAAATATCTCGTGGGCGACATGCACTCGCTCGCCCGGTATGCGCCGGAAAAACTTCTGACGGGGCTCCGGAATCACACTCTCGATCAGCATCTATATGCGCCCGGCGTCTTGTCGCGCAGCGGGTATTTCCTCCTGAACGATTCGCTTTCGGCCGTCCTGGACGAAGCGGACTTTCCGGTGGAGCGCAACCGGCCCGGCTATCAGGATTTTTATTTCTTTGGGTACGGCGACGACTACAAGGCCGGGCTGGCCGATCTCAGGCGGCTCACCGGCAAGGCGCCGCTGCCTTCCCAAAACACGTTGGGCTTCATCTTCTCGCGCTGGCCGGCCTATGACGAAGTCGAGGCCAAGGCGCTCGTTGGCCGGTTCGCTGCTGAAAAAATTCCGATCAGCACACTCGTGCTCGATATGGAATGGCATCAGGCGGGGTGGTGCAACTGGGACTGGGATCCGAAAATGTACCCGGATCCCACAGCTTTTTTTCAGTGGTGCCACCAGCAGGGCGTTGAGGTAACGCTGAATGTCCATCCCCTGCATATTCGGGATAATGACAGTCATTTTGCGGAGTTCGTTGCTGCCACCCAAAAACAAAACAAGGTCGAGTCGATTACGGAGGAGTCTGGCCACGAACTGCAGCGCGTAAAAGTCGATATCTGCAATCCGGCGGAAGCCCGGGCGTTCCTGCGGATCTGCCATGACGAAATCGTCAAACAGGGGCTGGACTATTGGTGGGTGGACGGCACCTACGGACAGATCAACGGCAGTTCCGACCAACTGGTCACCAATAAGCTCTACTTTGAATCTGTCAAAACACCAAAGAAACGCGGGATGCTGCTCTCGCGCTATGGCGGAATTGGCTCCCATCGCTATGGCGTGACATTCACCGGTGATACATCTTCGGAGTGGGAAGTTCTGGCGACCGAGTGCGAATTCAACATCCGCGCCGGCACGGCTGGGATCAACTACGTTTCGCATGACATTGGCGGATTTAGCCGCGCCGCGGCCCCGCTGGCCGATCCGGATCTTTACATGCGTTGGCTCGAGTTCGGCGTCTTCAACCCGGTGCTCCGGATGCACAGCGCGCCGGGTTGCGGCAGTCGGCTCCCGTGGGATTACGGCGAAGAAAACCTTCGGATTGCGCAGAAATGGCTGCAAACCCGCCGACAACTCGCGCCCTACCTCTACGCCGCCGCGCGCGAGCATTACGACAGCGGTGTGCCCATCATTCGCGGCCTTTTTCTTGAGTACCCGCGCGACGAATCGAGCTATCGATTTGACGAATTCTTTTTTGGATCCGCGATCCTGGTCGCGCCGTTGCTGACGCCCGGTCTGTTTCGCCCGGTCTATCTGCCCCCGGGCGTCTGGTACGAATATGCGACCCACCGGAAGCTGGACGGGGGACGGGAGTTTACGGTGCGCGCCACGCTTGGCGAGATCCCGATCTATGTCAAGGCGGGCAGCATTCTGCCGCTGCGCTCCGATCTGCAGCAGCACCCGACGGAACATATTCAAAACCTGCTGCTGAAGATTTATCCGGGCGCAACCGGCACCGCCGTGCTCTACGAGGATGACGGCAAAACGCCCGACTATGAAACAGGTGAATTCTGCAAGACCCGCTATGAGATCCGGCATGCCGGCGGAAAAATCTTCCTGACTGGCCAATGCCCGGAAGGAAAGCTCCGCGGACAGACCCGCACGATCAGTATCGAGATGGTCAGTGAAAAGTCTCCGGAATTGCTCGTGCTGAATGGGCGCCCGCTGGCCGCCGCACAGTCCGAATGGAATCCAGAAAAATCCCTGCTCAAAATCGAACTGAGTGAAATGCCAGCCGCCGAGGCATTTTGCCTTGAAATCGCTGATCGTCCCTGAAGCCGGTGGACGGTTCGCGACGAGCATGTTTTAAAACGGGGCAGGACCGGGACGGACGCATTACAAGCAAATCAATTTGACGCTACCCGTTGGGAGTGATAAATATAAACCGTACCGGTACGGCTAATTCGGTCGCGATTGTTCCAATGCAAACTGCCGATCCAAATCTTCCGCCCTGCTTGCCGTTTGTCGGCGCGCCACCGGCGCGAATGAATCAGCAGCGAACGGAGGCATTTACGCTGATCGAATTGCTGGTCGTGATTTCGATTATTAGTTTGCTGGCAGCGCTGTTAGTGCCGACGCTCGCCAAAGCGAAAGACTGGGCACGAACGACGGCCTGCGCCAACAACCTCCGCCAGATCGGCCTGGCCACTTTTCTCTATGTCGATGATTACGACTCTTATCTACCTGCGGCTGATTCCGTTGGCGCGAACTGGCCCTACAGTCCCGGTTGGATGTTTGTCTTGAAACCTTATCTCGGCAATAACCAATATTTTTGTGCGCCGGTGTCAGGGCCGGTCGGGTTGGGATCCCCACAGGTGACTCGCAATCCAGCGATGTGCCCAGCCTACGATAGTCACTACATCTCGGTGGTCAACATGCCCCCGCCTTGGCACGCCGTGGTTTGGACTTACACCACCTACGTAATGAACCAGCAGCTGGAGTCGGTCGCCAACGTTACCAACGGCAGCACCGGGGCGACCGGCTGGCAATGGTCCCCGCGGAAACTCAATAGTATCCAACGGCCGAACTTGTGCATTCTTTATCTGGAGAGCTCCTGCGGCAATGGCACGGCATACGACGATCTCTATTACAACCCGCGCCACAGCCAGCGAGTGGCCGAGTCGAGCGCCATCTACAATGCGCTGCCGGTGCAATTTCCCCTGGGCGTCGGCGCCAGTGCCGCCAGTCTGAGGATTGACGGACACTTTGAGCCAATCCCATTTCTCGCCTCCGACGTGCTGATCGCATCGATGTCCCATACCGACCGCAACAATGGCATGTGGTATGGCCAGTAACCGTATGCCTGCTTTTGCGTACTTCCCGGTCGAATCGCGGATATTACTCCAGTCCGTGCCGGTAGCTAAACCAGCCGGCTTGCCATTGTCTGGAGAGCCGCCCGTCCGGATGCGGCAGCGCCGAGCGGGAGGCTTTACACTGGTCGAATTGCTGGTCGTGATCGCGATCATTGGTGTGCTGGCGTCGCTGCTGTTACCGGCATTGTCCAAGGCGCAAGACCGGTCCAAAACGATGGTCTGCGCGAACAACTTCCGCCAGATCGGCATGGCCACTTTCCTCTATGTCGACGATGCCGACGGTTATCTGCCGACGGGTTTTTCCCCGGGCTGGTTCCTTGGCTTGCGGCCTTATCTCGGAAATAATAAATATTTCTGTGCTGCAGTAGGGGGCTCGTCATCGTCGATCTCGCAACCCCAGGTGACTCGCAACATCGCGATGTGCCCAGCCTATGACAGCCACTTTGTTACATCGGTGAGCGGGGGGCCGCCGTGGCGCGCCGAGGTTTGGACGTACACCACCGATGAGATTAACATTAATCTCGAGACGCTGATCAACGGCGTGTGGATCCCGTGGAAACTCGACCGGATCCTCCGGCCGAGCCAGTGCATCCTCTATCTCGAGAGTTCCTCCCACAATGGGACGTCCTACACGTCACTTTATTATAACCCGCGCCATGGCGGGTCGGGGGTGGCCAATGCGAGCGACTACACCGCCGCCGGCATCCAGTCGGTCTGGTTTCCTCTGGGCATGGGCGCCTTCGCCGCCGCCCTGCGGGCCGATGGGCATTTTGAGCCCATCGGGTTTCTCGCCTCCGACATGGTCTGGGCAATGCCGACGACCGACCGTAACAATGGCATCTGGTTGGGCAAGTAACCGCTGGCCAGCGTTTCCGCGCCCCCCGGTCGAATCGCAACCAGAGGAGAAAATGCACTGGACGGGCCGCGTAGCCGCCGCCGTGAGGCGGTGGCGCCGTTTTGGGAACTGCGGCGCGGACCACGCTCTGACGAGCACGGCTACGTTCCGATATCCAGCCGTCACTGACACATTCCGAGGAAATCAATTTGACGGTTTTGGTTTGGAATGTTAGATATTAACCGTACCGGTACGGTTAATCAGGTTGCGATAGGAAAATGCAAGGCGCCGATCAAAAATATTTGCACTGCCTGCCGTTTTTCGGCGCGCCACCGGCGCGGCTGAACACGCCGCGACCGTTGGCTTTTACACTGATTGAATTGCTGGTCGTGATTGCGATCGTTAGCGTGCTGGCCGCGCTGTTGATGCCGGCGCTGTCCAAGGCGCAAGACCGGTCGCGAACGGCAGTC